>JADMIO011564947.1_pt1 | contig 104796 bp, 91 predicted proteins | sample 8958161 | NCBI WGS metagenome assembly JADMIO01 (sample SAMN16585339, study PRJNA669376) | soil metagenome | isolation source: Crop rotation soil | place: USA: Cullars Rotation, Alabama | collected 2011 | reverse complement strand
GCCGCGACTTCAAGTCACGTGAATTCCAAGCTTCGGATCCCACTGTGCTGGAAAGCGGGTGTGACGGGGATTCCCGCGGCGGCGAGGGCCTTGGCGGTGCCGCCGGTGGAGATGAGGGTTACGCCGCGGGCGCGGAGGGCCTGGGCGAAGGGCAGCAAGTCGCTCTTGTCGCTGACGGACAGGAGGGCTCGTTTGATCGGCGGGGATTGGGGCATGAATCTGTGAACAGGGCGCACGGGCTTGAGGCCCGTGCCACCTACTTCGGCGAGAGCTTGGTGACGATGCCGTTGGGGCTGGCGGCGTAGAGATGGCCGTCGGCGAAGGTGTCGGTCCTGAGGATCGAGATGTTGTCGAGCTTCACGGTGGCGACGATGGAGCCGTTGGCGAGGTCGAGCGCGGAGGCGCTGGCGGTGAGGGCGTCCCAGACGATCAGCCGCTTGTTGCGGAGGGCGATGACCTCGCCGCTGATGCCGGGGTTGGACCAGACGATCTTGCCGCTGCCGGGCTCCATGCAGCACATGCCGCCGGCGCCGGCGGTCTCGGAGCCGGAGGCGATACCGGGCGCGCCGAGATCGCAGAAGAGGAAGTTGTTGTAGAAGGTGGGCTTGCGGGTGAGGGGGTGCTCGGTGCGCTTACGCCAGACGGGGAGGCACGAGTCGACGGTGAAGGCGTAGAGCGATTGGTCCGTGGAGGCGATGAAGAAGGTGGAGTCGGAGGCGCCGAGATCTGCGCCGGGGCCGGAGTACATGCGGGCGCGGCCCTGGCTGAGGCCGCTGACGCCGTCGAGGACGGCGACGTCGCCATTGACCGAGGAGACGCCCACGCGCCCGCTGGGGAGCAGGATCAGATCGGTCTCGATGGCGCCGGTGAGCCCCGCGCCCCAGGCGCGGAAGCCGTTCGCCAGGTAGTGGCCGAGGACCTGACCGTTGGTGCAGCCGTAGATCAGGAAATCGCCGACCTGCACCGGCCTCGTGTTGACGACCTGGGCGAGTTGCTGCTTGTTCTTGAGGTTGCCGGTGGCGATGTCGTAGAAGAAGACTTCAGACTCGCTGGAGACCAGGAGGCGGTCGCCGGCGCCGCCGTTGTTCCTCACGATGCCGACGTACTTGGTGAGCTTTCCGCCGGGCTGGTCGGACCAGCGGGTCTGGCCGGAGCGGGCTTCGAGGAGACTGACGACGCCGGCGGTCTCCTGGACGGCGACGGCGTCGCCGAGGATCTCCATGAACTTGACCTTCTCGCCGGGGAGCATGGTCGGGAAGCCGCGCCAATCGACTCGGTAGCCGAGGGCGGCGAACTGGTCGTGCTGCGGCGGGGTGGCCTTGGCGCGCTCGTCGGGGCTGGTGGGCGCTGCGGGTGGGGCGCCGGTGGAGCATCCGGAGGCGACGCCGCCGATGCCCGTGATGAGGGCCAGAGCGGCCGCGACGGGGAGCCGGGGCTGGGAAGAGGCGAAGCGGGTGTGCATCCGGACGGTTCCTGTGTGACCCAGGGAGACAGGGGGGCGGAGGGTAGGGGCGGCCAGGGTCCGAAGGGTACCACGGCGGCGGCCATTTCGCCGGGGGATTCCGGGGTGAGGGAGATGTCGGGGTGTGGCGTGGTGCGGTGCGATACTGTCCGACATGTTCACGGGATTGGTTCAGCACATTGGGAGGGTGAGCGGCATCGAGCGGCGTGCGAAGGGCTTGCGGCTTGTAGTGGATCCGGGGCGGTGGCGGTACAGAAAGATCGCACGCGCGGGGGACTCGGTGAGCGTGGCCGGGGTGTGCCTGACGGTGGTGCGAGACCTCGGGAAGACGGGCGGGGTGTTCGAGTTTGATGTCGTGGCGGAGACGCTGGACAAGACACGGTTAGGGGGCTTGAGGGTTGGTGACGCGGTGAATCTGGAACACGCGGCGACGATGGGGACGTTGCTGGGGGGACATCTGGTGCAGGGGCACGTGGACGGGGTAGGGCGCGTGGCGAGGGTGAAACGCGGGGGGGATTGGCGGGTGTGCGTCGATGGGGTTTCGCTGACGGTGGCGGGGGTGAGGGAGACGGGGTTTTCGGTGGCGCTGATCCCGGAAACACTCCGAGCGACGACGCTGGGGGAACTTGAGGTTGGGGACCGGGTGAATCTGGAGATGGATGTGATCGCGAAGATGGTGGAGGCCCTTGGGCGGAAGCGAAAAGCGAAGAGCGAAAAGCGAAGAGTCCGAGCGCGAGCGCGTTAGTTCTTCGTCGCCCCGCGGGTTTCTTTCGCTTCGTGGTTTCGATTATGCGAGTTCTTGGCATCGATCCCGGTCTGCGGCTTACCGGCTATGGGTGCGTGGAGCGGCCGGCGGCTGGGGGGCACGGGCGCCGGTCGCGGGGGCCGGATGCGCTGCTTGTGGAGGGCGGGGTGATCCGGCTGAAGGCGCGGGCGTCGGTCTCGGCGCGGCTGGAGGAACTGGAGGCGGACCTGTGCGGCGTGATCGGGCGGCTGGAACCTGATGCGGTGGCCGTCGAGAAGCTGTACGCGCACTACAAGCACCCGACGACGGCGATCGTGATGGGGCACGCGCGGGGCGTGGTACTGCTGGCGGTGCAGCGGGCCGGGCTGCGGCTGGTGGAGCTTGGTGCGACGGAGGTGAAGAAGTCGCTGACGGGGAACGGGCACGCGAGCAAGGAGCAGATGCAGCGGGGAGTGCAGGTGCAGCTGGGGCTTGCGGGCCCGCCGCGTCCGGCGGACGTGGCGGACGCGATCGCGATCGGGCTGTGTGCGCTGAGGCGGGCGACCTAGGCGGAACAATCGCTACTGAAGGTGGGCCTCAGGGTGGTACCAGTCGGGCGCGAGTGCGGGGGCATCTACGCGCTGGAAGAGGATGAGGCGCGGGCGAGCGCCGGGGCCGGGGCGGCCTCCTGGGGGAGGACCGTGGTCGTTGGGGGATGGCTCGTCATCACCGGGGGGAGGGCCGGGGGGGCGGTCGCCGTGCCCGGGCCCGCCGGGGCCGTCGTGGTCGCGCGAGCGGGGGCCACGGCGATCACCGTCGGGTGGACCGCCGCGGGGGCCTTTGTCGAAACCTGCGGACTTGTCCCAGCGGTACTCGACGCGTTCGACGAGGTGGGTAGCCGGGTCGATCCAGAGATCGACGTGGTTGGGCATCGGCCCTTCGGCGGACTTGCGATGGGCGACGATGCGCTCGAAGTTGAGGTTGTCCGCCGCGCCGGACACCGGCGCGGGATCGAGGCGCTCGAGGGTGAATCTGTCGGGGAGTTGCTCGAGCTGGTGGTCCATACCTTCGAGCATGAAGGATTCGCCGCCGTCGGTGATGTAGGGGGGGAAGTCGCGTTCGGGCTTGTTGCGGTTGATCTTCCCGTTGCGGATGGCCCAGGCGCCTTTGTCGTCGCGGCCGGCGAAGGCGTAGCCGCCCCTTGCCCAGGGCGGCGTGTGGCGGATGAGGATCTGCTCGCCGGAGGAATCGACGATCGCGTCGGGGCGCTGATCCGGCGAGTCCTGGCCCCAGCGGAGCATGCGGATCTCATAACGGCGCTGGCCGGCGTTGCGCATCGCGGTGATGGAGAGCTTAAGTTCGGCGAGCGCGGCGCGTTCGCCGGGGACGCCGAAGATTACCAGACCGACGCAGACGGCGATGAGCGCCGCGGCGGCGAGCGACCAGCGGACGATGCGCCGGAACGCGAAGGCGGGTGTGGGCAGCGTCTCCCGCCCGTCCCCGATGGGCGCCTGGGGCCGCGACGCGGTCGCGGCGGCGGGCGGCATCCGGAGGGGGTTGATCGCTCCCAGCACCCGCTCCACGCGACTCCCACGAGCGTTGGTGTCCTTGAGAAGGGTGAACTCGAGGAGGCCGTGCGCGACGAGCTCCGCGGCGACGGCGGCGGGGGATCGGCCCGGCTCCGGCGCGAACTGTTCCGCGTTATGCGGGCCAGGGTTGTCGGCGCCGGTGGTGGTCATTAGCAGCTCTCTCCGGGGGCGGGACGCTCACCGATACCGAGGCACTCCGCCAGGAGCTGGCGGGCGCGCTGGACGCGTTTCATCACGGCGTCCTTGGTCTGGCCGAGCGACTCGGCGGCGGCGGCGAGGGAGACGCCGCGGGCGTAGACGAGCTCGATGGACTGGCGCATGGCTTCGGGGAGTTTCGCGAGGCACTCCCACAGGCGGTCTACGCGGTCGGAGAATGTATCGCCGGGGGCGTGCGCGAGGATCTCGAAACGGAGATCGATTTCGGCGAGGACTTGGGGGTCGGTCGTGGCGGGGCGGGCACGCTGCTTGCGAGCGTGTTCCAGGACGAGCATCTGCGCGATGCCGCGGAGCCAGGGGGCGAAAGGGCGGGTGCGGTCGTAATCGGGGAGTCTGCGCCAGGCCACGAGCATGGTTTCCTGGAAGATGTCGTCGACGGTGGGGTCGCGCCCGAGGAGCGTTCGGAGGAAGGCGGTGAGCATGTCCGCATGCTCACGGATGAGGATCTCGAAGATGTCCCGCGCGTCCTGCGGGCTCCGATCCGGCCGGGGAGGTGGCTCCATGGGCGATTGTTCTCGTGCTGAGCGGCGCGGACAGGGCGGTTGACGAATCTGGCCAAATTGCTATCTCTAGCCGGCGCATGGCGTTATCTGGCCCTTCGCGGGCAGGGTGAGCAAATCTCCGCGAATGTGTCCGCGCGGGGGCGGGCGGTGACAACTCATCTCGGAGCCGGTCGCCGCGGGGCGTCCGGATTGCTCATTCGGCGTGGGTCAGAAATGGAGCCCGAACGATGCTGCAGGACATCCACAATCCGAAGCTGATGATCAAGCGGCGGGACGCGCTGAAGTTCGGCGCGGCGGGGGCGGCGGCGCTCGGTGGGCTCGCGGGCCTGGTATTGCCGGGGCGCAGCGCGCGGGCCGACACGGCGACGACGTGCCTCACGCAGGGGCCGTACTGGGTGGACGAGCAGCTGTTCAGGCAGGATGTGCGGTCGGACCCGACGAGCGGCGTGGTGCAGGCGGGGCTGCCGCTCAAGCTGCAGTTCAGCGTTTCGCGCCTGACGAGCGGCGTTCCGGCGCCGCTGGTCGGGGCGTGGGTGGACATCTGGCACTGCGGCGGGGCGGGGACGTACTCGGACGCCGCGGCCAATGGGACGGTCGGGCAGCGCTTCCTGCGCGGGTATCAGATCACAGACAGCCACGGGATGGCGAGGTTCATCACCATCTACCCGGGCTGGTACGTCGGGCGGACGGTGCACATCCATTTCCGCATCCGCGTGTTCAGCGGCACCACGGTGACGCAGAACTTCACATCGCAGGTGTTCTTCAACGACACGATTTCGACGGCGATCTTCGCGCGGATGAACTCGACCTACAACACGCACAGCGGGTCGCGGACGTTCAACACCGCCGACGGGATCTACAACCAGGCAGGCCCCGGCGGCCTGGTGCGCCAGGCGGACGATCTCTCGCACGCGATTGCGTCGTTCAACATCAAGCTCGACGCGAGCCAGGGCTCGTGCGGCATAAAGCTCCGCGGGTACGCCCCGGATGGGTCGGAGTACGCGCGGGAGGACGACCATGAACTGGACTTCGGCGGCGGCACGCCGACGCTGGCGCTCCGGAAGCTGGTTGAGTGCTGAGGAAGTAGTGCACAGTGCGGAGTGGGGATCGGCTCGGAGGTTGAACATGAATGTCGCGATGAAGCGAATGGTGAGAGCGGGAGTGGTGTGGGCGGCAGTGCTGGGGGCGGCCGCGCTGACCGCCCGGGGTACGGTGATCTCGGACAACACCGGGAGCACGACGGGCGGGGTTGAGAACGTCACAACCACGCGATGGGTCGCCGCGAGCTTCACCACCGATGCCTCGAGCCACACGCTCTCGCAGGTGATCCTGATGATGGCGAACACCGCGCCCGGCGCAGCGGTGGTGGAGATCCGGTCGGATGTCGTAGCGACGCCGAGCGGGTCGGGGCTTGAGCCAGGGACGCTGGTCGGGACGCTCACGGCGCCGGGGGCGTACACGAGCGTCATCGGGCCGAACGCTTTCACCGGGAGCATCGCGCTGAGCGCGAACACGACCTACTGGGTCGTGCTGCGCGCGGCGAGCGGCGCGTTCACATGGGGCTGGACGGGAACGAACACCGGCTCGGGGACGGGCTTCACGAATGTCTGGGGAGTGTCCGAAGACTCCGGTTCCTCGTGGTGGTCCTCGGATTTCTACAAAACGCAGATGAGCGTCGAGGTTGACGGGTGCATCTCGCCGCAGGTAACGACGCAGCCGAGCGGCTCATCGGGCTGCGGCGGGCGGACTGTTAGTCTCACGGTCGCCGGGTCGGGCTCGGGAGCGCTGAGCTACATCTGGCGCAAGGGTGGATCGCCGCTGGCCGACGGCGGGCGCTTCGCGGGCACGCACAGCTCGCATCTCACGATCTCCGGGGCGCTGGGGATTGACGCGGGCCAGTACGACGCGGTGATCTCCAACACCTGCGGGAACGCGCCCAGCAATGCGGTGACCGTCGGCGTGTGCGCGGCGGACTTCAACTGCAGCAACCAGGTGACCGTGCAGGACCTCTTCGACTTCCTGGCGACGTGGTTCGGCCTCGGGCCGAGCGCCGATATCAATGGGAGCGGCAGCGTATCGGTGCAGGATGTGTTCGACTTCCTCGCGTACTGGTTCGCGGGCTGCTGATCACGGACAGCCATCAGGGCCATGATTGCCCCTTGCCCGTCTGCGACCCTTCCCGAAAGGGGAGGGTCGCGGCTTTCTTGGGATGAGCGCCGACTGCGGGGTCGGTGAGCCGTCGCTAGCATCTGGCGATGGCAAGCGGGAACGACAAGCTGTCGGCGCAGGTGCTCATCGTCGATGATGAGCCCGAGCACGCGGAGGTGATGGCCGAGGCGCTCAAGCGCTCGGCCGGGGGCGGGCATGTCTGCACGATCGTGCAGTCGGTGCCGCAGGCGCTGGATGAGCTCAAGCACGGCCAGTTTGATGTCGTCGTGACGGACCTGCGGATGCCGAACTCGGCGGGGAAGGACGGGGTGGCGGCGGATGGGGGCGACGCGGGGCTGAGGGTGCTGGAGGCGGCGCGGAAGTTGCAGCCGCAGGCCGAGACGATCATGGTGACGGCGCACGGAGACGTGGCGACGGCCCGCGCGGCGTTCAAGTATGGGGCGTACGACTTCATCGAGAAGCCGCTGGACTTGGCCGTGTTCCGCGAGCTGGTGAACCGTGCGGCGGAGACGGTGCTTTTGCGCCACGAGGCGGTGGCGGGGACGGCTGAAGGCGCCAGCGCGGGGGCGACCGGGCTCAACGAGCTTGTGCAGCACGATGGGTTTGAGGGCATCATCGCGGGCTCCGAGCCGATGCGCCGGATCCTGGCGACGGTGAAGGCCGTGGCGGCGAGCAACATCCCGGTGCTGATCACGGGCGAGAGTGGGACGGGGAAGGAACTGATCGCGCAGGCGATCCACCGGAACTCGCCGCGGGCAAAGAACCGGTTCGTGGCGTTCAACTGCGCGGGGCAGAGCGAGTCGCTGCTGGAGGACGCCCTGTTCGGGCACGTCCGCGGGGCGTTCACGGGGGCGGAGAAGGAGCGGGAGGGCGTGTTCGAGTACGCGAGCGGGGGAGCTGTCCCGCCCGGTTCGAAGGAATGGACCAAAGGCGGCACGCTGTTCCTTGATGAGATCGGCGACATGCCGCTGACCATGCAGGCCAAGACGCTCCGGGCTCTGGAGAACGGGGAGATCGTTCGGCTGGGGAGCAACGATTCGCGCAAGGTCGATGTGCGGTTCGTTTCCGCGACGAACAAGGACCTGCAGAAGATGGTGGACGCCGGGACGTTCCGGCAGGACCTGTTCTACCGGATCAAGGGCGCGCACGTGCACCTGCCGGCGCTGCGGGAGCGGCGGGAGGACATACCGCGGATCGCGCGCCACGCGATCACGAGATTCGGGACCCAGCTCCTGGGCCCGAACTCCACGCCGCCGGACATCACCGACGCGGCGATGATGCGGCTGACGGCGTACTCGTGGCCGGGGAACGTGCGCCAGCTGCTGAACGTGATCCAGAACATGGTGGTGATGGCGATCGGCGAGGCGGGCGGGGCGGCGAGCGCGGGGGGTATCAAGTTGGATGTACGGCACATCCCCGAGGATGTGCGGGCGACGGACCAGCCCGACGACGAGGCGGCGGCCGCGGGCACGGGCAATGGTGCGGGAGGCGGCTCGCTCGCGGGGACATCGCTGGAACAGATCGAGAAGCGGGCGATCCGCGAGACGCTCCGCTTGACCGCCGGCAACCGCGAGCACGCGGCGAAGCTGCTGGGGATCGGGGAGCGGACGCTGTACCGCAAGCTGAAGGAGTACGGGCTGCGATGAGCCGGTACCTTCTGGCATTGCTGGCCACGGTGTGCCTGGGGTTCCCCTGTCGCGCTGATGAACCGGCGCGGGATCTCGCGGCGATTGTGGCGACGGCGCCGGCGGAGTACCGCGGCGAACTCTCGGCGCAGCTGGAGCGCGCTGGAGGCAACCGCACCGAGCTCGTGCGCGCGATGTCGGCCTGCAAGCCCGAACAGCGGGAAAGCATGGCGTTCTTGCTGGCGAACATGCCGGAGCGGGACCTGACTTCGCTCAAGGCCGACTTCCTGTTGAAGAACGTCGATCTCGCGTATGAGGCGCGGCAAAGGAGCGCGTGGGCCGCAACCGTGCCGGTCGAGGTCTTTCTCAACGACGTGCTGCCATACGCGAACGTGAACGAGCGGCGGGATGACTGGCGGCCGGACTTCGTGGCGAGGTTTGCGCCGCTGGTGAAGGACTGCAAGACATCAACCGAAGCGGCGCAGATTCTCAACGGGGAGGTCTTCAAGGCCCTGAAGGTGCAGTATCACGCGTCCAAGCGGCGCAAGGCGGACCAGAGCCCGTACGAATCGACGGAGGTCGGGTACGCGTCCTGCACAGGGCTCTCGATCATTCTCGCGGACGCGTGTCGGGCGGTCGGGGTGCCGGCGCGGGTGGTGGGGACGCCGCAGTGGTCGGACAACAGCGGGAACCACACGTGGGTGGAGTTCTGGGACGGGCAGTGGTGGTTCATCGGGGCCGCGGAGCCGGGGCCGGTGAACAGCACGTGGTTCGGGCCCAAGGCGGCGAAGGCGGACCCTTCGAAGCCGGACTACAGGATCTACGCGGCGTCTTTCAAGAAGACGCCGGAGCCGTTCGTGATGACGTGGGCGCCGAGCCGGACAGATGTGAGTGCGGTGGATGTGAGCCGGTACTACATCAAGCGGGGCAAGCTGGCGGTGAGGGTTGTCGGGGAAGACGGCAAGCCGGCTCAGGCGACGATCCGGATTGTCCAGAAGCCATGGACAATCGGTCAGATCGCGGGCGCAACGGTGTCGTTCGAGGTGGCGGCGGACGCGGAGTATGTCGTCCGGGCTGCCGCCGGTGAGTTGACAGCAGAGCAGACGGTGCGGATCTCCGCCGAATCGGATGCGGCGATCGCGCTGAAACTGACCAAGGCGCCTGCGAACGTACCACCATCCGCAACGTCAACGGCGCCGGCTATTGAATCCAAGACGCTGGATGCGCTCAAGGGTTGGCTGTCCACGCGGCGAGCGGATCGTGCCCCGCTGAAGGGTCAACCGTTCGCTCAAGCGGCGCTCACGAAGGGCGAAGCCGCCGAGGCGAAGCGTTTGCTCTGGGAGGATCACGCCGCCGTGATTCGCGCGACCCGCGAGAGCGAGTGGAAAGACGACAAGGTCGTCGCCGCGGGCAAGACCATGAGGTTCCTGCGCAAGAACTTCGGGACCAGGCCCGACGCCGGCTGGAATCTGTACATCTCCATGCACGGCGGCGGCGGCGCTCCGGCGAAAGTGAACGACCAGCAGTGGCAGAACCAGATCAAGCTGTACCAACCGGCGGACTCGCTGTACATCTGCCCGCGGGCGCCGACGGACAACTGGAACCTGTGGCACGAGGCGCACATCGATGCGCTGTTCGACCAGCTCATCCGGGAGGCGATCGTCCTGGAGGGCGTGAACCCGGACCGGGTGTACATCATGGGGTATTCCGCCGGCGGCGACGGGGTGTACCAGCTCGCCCCGCGGATGGCCGACCGGCTGGCGGCGGCGGCGATGATGGCGGGCCACCCCAACGACGCCTCGCCGCTGGGTCTGAGGAACATCGGGTTCACGATCCACGTGGGCGCGAAGGACGATGGGTACCACCGCAACGAGGTCGCGGCGAAGTGGGGGATCCTGCTGGACGACTTGCACAAGGCCGACCCGGCGGGGTATGCGCACGAGGTGCAGCTGCACGAGGGGCGGTCGCACTGGATGAATTTGGAGGACAAGGTCGCGCTGGGCTGGATGGCCGGTTTCACGCGCAACCCGCTGCCGGACCGGGTCGTGTGGAAGCAGGCGGGCGTGACTCACGACCGGTTCTACTGGCTGGCGGTGCCTGCTGAGCAGGCCAAAGCGGGTCAGGAAATCATCGCGCAGCGGACGGGACAGACCATTGAAATCATCAAGGCGGACGGCGTCGGCGAACTCGCCGTCCTCATGAACGACGACATGCTCGACCTCGATCGGCCGGTCAGCGTCACGATGAATGGCAAGGAACTCGCGGCGGGGCCGGTACCGCGGACGATCGAAGTCATCGCCGAGACGATGGCCGAGCGAGGTGACCTCCGTTCGGTGTTCTCGGGGCGGAGGATCGTCCGGACCGGCGCGGCCCCCTGATCGAAATGTGGCGCAAAGGCCTTAGTGCGGGCGCAAGGGGATCAGCAGACCCAGTCCGATCGAAATGGCGAGCACGCCACCCGTCGGCCAGAACCATGGGTTCCCGATGGGGATGACAAACAGGGCGATCGTGGCCACGGCGGCGAGGAAGATCAGCAGGGTGACGAGCACCGCCGCGGCGGTGGGAGGCGATCGTTGTCCCGGGTCCTGAGGTCCTGATTCTGGTTCCATGCCGTCATCTCGATCAGGACCCGGCCCGACGCCCTCACACCAGCAGCGTCGCGGGCTTTTCGAGCAGCTCGCGGACGGTTGCAAGGTACTGGGCCGCCATCGCGCCGTCCACGATGCGGTGGTCGCTGGACATCGTCATGTGCATGATGTGGCCGACGCCGAGCTTCTTGGCGCCGGTCTTGGGGTCGGTCTCGACCACCGGCTGCTCCGCGGCCGCGCCGACCGCGAGGATCGCGACGTTCGGCGGGTTGATGATGGCCGTGAAGTGCTCGACGCCGAACATGCCGAGGTTGGAGATGGTGAAGGTCGAATCCGACATCTCCTCGATGGAAAGTCCCTTCGACCGGGCTTTCTCGGAGAGTCGTTTCGACTCGTGGGAGATCTGGCGTAAGCCCATCTGATCGGCGCGGCGCAGGGTCGCGACGACCAGGCCGCCGCCCTGGCCCTGCTCGTTGATCGGAAGTGCGATGGCGATCGCGATATTGATGTCGGGGAGGAGCTCGATCGCAGGGCCTTGGTCGTTCCAGCGACTGTTCACGTGCGGGTGCTGGTGCATCGCCAGGGCGCACGCGCGGACGAGGAAGTCGTTGACGCTCAGCTTGACGCCCTGCGACGCGAGCTGCTCGTTCAGACTCTGCCGCAGGTTCAGGAGCGTGTCCATCCGCACCGCGACCGTGACCTGATAGTGCGGGATCGTCGCCTTGGACTGCACCAGCCGTTTGGCGATCGTCGCCCGCATGTTGGACAATGGGATGGAGCGGGCTCGCAGAGGGGTTTCGATCGGCGGGAGCGCCGCACCGGGGACTGCACCTGCGGACAGCCCGCTGATCTTCGCGGGTTCACCGGGGGGTCGTCGCGGGGGCGCGGCCGGTGCTGATGGTGCGGGGTGAAGGGCCGTGCCGCTCTCCATCGCGGCCTCAACGTCCCGCCGGGTCACCCGGCCGCCGGGGCCGGTGCCTTCGACTGTCGCGAGATTGATGCCACTCTCCTCGGCGATTTTTTTGGCCAAGGGGGATGCGAAGACGCGCTCGCCGCCGCGCGATTCCGTGCGAGTCGGCGCTGCGGCGCGCGAACCGTTGCCGCCGGTTTGGGATGGCGTATCGGCTGGGGCGGGCTGTGTGGCCATCGCGGGCGCGGCCGGTGTTGCACGGGGTGCGGCAGATTTGGCAATGGCCGGTGCTCGCGCGGCTCCCGAGCTTGCGCTCGGGGCTCCCTTCGATTCCCCGACCGCTTCGCCGGCTTCGGCCAGCTTCATGATCACAGTGCCGACCTTGACCGTCGTGCCCTCGGGCACGGCGACCTCGGCGACGGTCCCGTCGTCGAAAGTCTGCAGCTCCATCGTGGCCTTGTCGGTCTCGATGTCCGCGATAACGTCGCCGCTCTTGACCTTCTGCCCGGGCTTGACGGCCCAGCGCACGACGGTGCCCTGCTCCATCGTGTCGGACAAGCGCGGCATTTTGACTTCGATGGCCATCGCGTGCAACTTTCCGCCGAGGATCAGGCAGATTTCCGCCGTTTCTGCTGACCCGCACTACCCGTCTGCCGGATGTACGAAACCAGCAGAGCATTGACCAACCGAGTCCGTCCGTTCAGGTTGAGATAGAACGACGTTGCGAACCGCCTTGGGGGTCCCGAGCGTGTCGCAGCCGTCGGCGTGAACCAGATGTAGTCGCGGTGGGGCACCTTGTACGAGGCGCCGTCGATCATGACGATCTCGACCGCACCCGGGTGCTCGTTCACGAAGTCTCGGATCGCGTTGATGTCCATTCGTTAGTCCCTTGCGCGTCAGCGCCCGAGCGTAGTCCGCACCGCCCGCACGATCTTCCCCTTGTGCGGCAGGTACTCCGCTTCCAGATTCTTGGCGTACGGCACGGGCACATCGTCCGCGGTCACGCGGACCGGCTGGTGGTCGAGATAGTCAAACGCCCGTTCGCACACCTGCGTCACCACCTCGGACGCGACAGAGCCGAACGGCCAGCACTGATCGACGACGACGATGCGGTTCGTCCGCTTGAGCGACTCGATGATCGAGTCGATGTCCAGCGGACGGATCGTCCGCATGTCGAGCACATCGCACGTGATCCCGTCCTTGGCGAGCTCGTCCGCCGCTTCAAGGCAGAAGTTCACGGGCCGCCCGAACGAAACCACCGTGCAGTCCGAGTTCCGCTCGCCCGACCACGTGCCGCGGCGAAGAGCCGCGACGCCGAACGGGATGGCGTAGTCGCCCTCGGGGACCGCGCCCTTATCGGAAAGCATGCGCTCGGATTCGAGGTTGAACACCGGGTCGTCGTCGCGGATCCCCGTCGTGAGCAGGCCCTTGGCGTCCGCCGCACAGGAAGGGATCGCGATCTTGACGCCGGGGACGTTCGAGTACAGCCCTTCGACGCACCAGGAGTGCGTCGACCCCAACTGCCCGCCCGCGCCGTCGTTGCCGCGGAACACGACCGGGCAGCCCCACTGGCCGCCGGACATGTACAGCATCTTCGGGACGTTGTTCAGGATCTGGTCCGCCGCCACAAGCGAGAAGGACCACGACATGAACTCGATGATGGGCCGCAGCCCGTACATCGCGGCCCCGACGGCGAGCCCCGCGAACCCGTTCTCGCTGATCGGGGCATCGATGATCCGCAGGGGGCCGAACTCCTCCAGCATCCCCTGCGAGATCTTGTACGCCCCCTGGTACTGGGCCACTTCCTCGCCCATCAGGAAGATCCGCTTGTCGCGGCGCATCTCCTGGCTCATGGCCTCGCGCAGCGCCTCACGGAAGCTGATTTCACGCGTTCCTTCGGGGATCAGATGCGTCGTCGTGGGGTCGGTGAGCGCTAGTGGCATGTCGGCTGTTCGGGGGATGTGGGGACCGATTGGGAGAGCCCCGAGTGTAGCGCGGCCGCGGCGTTTGCCCGCATTGCCGGTGGACGATCGGGTTGTTCTCATGCGTCAGAAGGGGGGTTGTGATAAACTTGCCCCCGGGACGCCCGGCCCGCTCGGCCGGGGAGGCGTTGGGGATCTGTGCCGGTGCGATCGGTACCGAGGTGAGCGATGGCGACGACGGGAGCGGCCGGGAAGATCTGCGCAATCTGCGGCGAGGATGTCTCTGGGAAGCCCAGGGTCAAGGACGCCCAGGGGCGGTACATGTGCGCCGGGTTGTGCGAGGCCAAGGCGGCCGAGCAGGCCCGGGCCCGCTCGGCGCCGCGCCCCAAGCCGGCGCCCGCCGCGGCACCCGCCGCGCCGCCGGTAGTCAGCAGCGACGCAGGCCTGCTGGGGAAGCTCATCGAAGATTCGCCGATGCTCAAGTCGGCCAAGTGCGAGTCGTGCGGGAGCGCGATGGTGGGGGGCGCGGTGCTCTGCACCCGCTGCGGCTACAACACCCAGACGGGCAAGAACATCCGAACCGCGGTGATCATCGAGAAGGAGCAGAAGCAGCAGCAGGTCAAGCCGGGCAAGTACCGCAACAAGTACGCCGGGGGCGAAGTCGGCCCCCCGTTGTGGAAGATGCTCGCCGTGGAGACTGTGGTGCTGAGCGCCATCGCATGCCTGCCGCTGATCGGCGCGGAGGGGTTCATGGTTTCGTGGGTGATGCTGCTGGGCGCGTCGCTGCTGGCCTGGATCGGTGGGACGGTCGCCGCGTTCAAGAACGATCAGACGATCTGGGGTGTGTGCGGAGTGCTGATGATCGTGCCGATCATCAACATTATCGGTGGGCTGGGGTTTCTGATCTTCAACCTGTTCTTCAACGAGGACAAGTACAGCCGGGCGTTGTACCTCTCGACGATCATCGCGGGGTTTGTCTGGGGCGCGGTCATCGCGATTGCGATCGTCAGCGGCGAGAAGTTCGCGATCTTCGGGCACGCGTTGGGCTGATCGGGCGCGCGTCGGGCTTAATCGCGCTCGGACCGGTCCGCGTACCAGCGGACGCCGAAGTAGATCGCGCCGAGCACCCCCGCGAGGCCAACGGGGATCGCGCAGCAGTACAGCAGCGCGAACTGCGTGAACTGGCCCTGCTGGCCGAGGGCGAGATGGGCCTGTGAGATCATCGAGCGATTCTCCGCCGATCAGCAGACCACCCGGCTCACCCCCGCCCACAGCGCGCCGGCGGAGGCCAGAAGCGCGATCCACAAGCCGATTGCCGGGCCCGAGAGCGGCCAGAGCGCGATGTCGTGCGTGACTCCGAGCAGCGACGATCCAAATACGCCGCACACCCCCGCGCCCAGCCAGATGTTGCCCCAGTCCTGCCTCGTGAGACCCTTCATGTGCATCCCTAGAGCAGCGGGTTCTTCGCCCCGTGCACGTAGTCCCTGATCGGGCTCAGGTTCTTCTGCGGGTTCACGTACACGTCCGAGTACAACTCCGCCTCGGCGTCCGGGACGGGGGCCTCTTCCGCGAACTTCATCGCCGCGGCCACCGTTTCCTTCACCTCGCGCTGCATCGCCGTGAACTGGTCCTCCGTCAGCGACCTGTGCTCGCTCAGAAGGTACGCCGCCAGCCGGTCGAGCGAGTCCTTCTTCTTGACGCCCTCGACCTCCTCCTTGGTCCGGTACTTCTGCGGGTCGGACATGGAGTGGCCCTGGTAGCGGTACGTCGCCAGGTCGACAAAGCCCGGGCGCTGCTTCTCGCGGCACTCGTCCACGAACGGCCTGAACTTGTCGTACAGCCGCAGCACGTCCAGCCCCTCGTCTTCGGTGATCTTCAGGCCCTGCATCCCGTACGCCGCGGGCTTGGCGAGTAGATTGTGGGCCATCGTCGTGCCGCGCTCGATGGAGGTGCCCATCGAGTAGCGGTTGTTCTCGACGATGTAGATCACCGGCAGCGACCAGAGCCCCGCGAGGTTCATCGCCTCGTGCAGGGCCCCCTGGTTCAGCGCCCCGTCGCCGAGATAGCACAGGCAGACCTTCTTCCGCGCCGGCAGTTTCTCATCACCATCAGCGGGCATCCCATTGGGCCGGTTCACCGCTCGCCCTAGCACTTCGCACTCGTACTTGGCCGCGAACGCCAGCCCCGCCCCCAGCGGCGTCTGCGCCCCGACGATCCCGTGGCCGCCATAGAGCCAGTGCGGCCGGTCGAACATGTGCATCGACCCGCCCTTGCCCTTGGCGCAGCCCGCCGCCTTGCCGAACATCTCCGCCATGCAGGCGCCCGGGTCCATGCCGCGGGCGAGGGCGTGGCCGTGGTCGCGGTACGCGGTGATCACCGGGTCGTCCGGGTTCAGGGCCCCGATGGTGCCGACCGCGCACGCCTCCTGCCCGATGTAGAGGTGACAGAACCCGCCGATTTTGGCCTGCTGGTACGCCTGGGCGCAGCGGATCTCGAACTCCCGAATCAGGAACATGTCCCGCAGCCACTTGTGCAGCGTGGCGGTCGGGAGGTTCTTGGAGATCCCGAGGCGGGCGGCGGGCTGCGCGGCGGACTGCGTGGGCTTGACCGGGGCTTGAGACATGAGGGTCCTTGGTTCGCCGCATCGGGGCGGCGTGGGTGGAGCACTTTCATGGTAGGGGAGTTTGCCCACGAGCGCGAGGAAACGGGCAGGCGTTTCCGCCTGCCCGTGAGTGGACATTCAGATGTCCGGAGCGCATTACTGCGGCAGGCGCGCCTGCGTGGAGGCCTTCGCGGCCGCCTCGGCCTGGAGCACCGCGAGGGCGGTCTGCAGCTGCACGTCCAAGCCGTCGTCGAGGATCTTCTGCGGGTTGGTGTTGGGGTTGCAGACGATGTTGCCCTTCTCGTCGAGGGCGCACACATCGTCATCGGTGCGGAGCTTGAGGGCTTCGGACTGCGTCTCGGGCAGCTCATCGACCCTCAGGTGCGGGTCCACGCCCCAGACCGATGAGCCCGGACGCCGGTGCAGGATGCGCCCGTCGGGCAGCTTGTAGTACTGCGTTGTGAGCTTCATCTTTGTGTTCGGGGAGAGCGACCAGACATTCTGGACGCTGCCCTTGCCGAAGGAACGCTGGCCGATGAGCACGGCGTGGATGTCACCCCGGTCGGCGTAGAAGCGGAGCGCGCCGGAGACGATCTCGCTGGCCGATGCCGAGCCCTCGTTGATAAGGACCGCCACCGGTGTGTTCTTGAGCATGGTCGCACCGGCTGAGGCGGGCTTGGTCTCGCCCTCGACCCCACCCTTGCGTCCCTCGGTCGAGACGATCGTGCCGTGATCGACGAATGTGCTGGCGACGCTGACGGCCTCGGTGAGCAGGCCGCCGGGGTTGAAGCGGAGGTCCAGGATGATCCCGTTGATCGGGCCGTCCTTGCGCATCTCGCGGATCGCCGTGCGCAGGTCCTTGGTCGTGTCCTCGGTGAACTGCTGCAGACGGACGTACCCGATCCGATTGGTCGGATCGAGCATGTAGTCCCAGTCGGACTCCTTCTTGCCGTTGCGCTTCCAGCCCTTCACGCTCACCAGCGGGATCTGGGCCCGGTTGAGCGTGAAGTCCTTGTCCTCGGAGATGTCCTTGCCGGAGTCGTTCTTCGCCCCGGTCTTCCGCTGCATCGTGATCGTCACCGGAGAGCCGATCGGGCCGGTGATCAGGTCCACGGCCTGGTTGAGCGAGATGCCCACGGCGTCGTGCCCGTCGATCATCTTGATCAGATCGTCGCGCAGGATGCCTGCGCGCTGGGCCGGCGTGCCGTCCAGCGGCGTGACGACCTTGATCATCTGAGACTCTTCATCGAACTGGATCTGCACGCCCACGCCGCGGAAGTTGCCCTGTGTCATGCGGTCGAACCGCGCGACCTCGTCGGGCCAGATGATGGCGGAGAACTCGTCGTAGGTGCCCATGGCGCCGTTGCCGAACTCGTGCATTACGACGCCGTCACCCAGGCCGACGGTCTGCTTGTTGGCGTCGAGCACGCCGGAGACGAACTCGTCGAGGGACGCGGGCGAGCCGATCTTCTTGCCGCTGTTGAGCTGCTCGGTCCAGCCGTCCAGGAAGGCGATGAACTGGCCGGTCCTGGCCTTGTCCTCGAGGCCCGGGAAGGCCCTCTTCAGGTCGCCGGTGGTCGCCATCGTGCGGAGCGCCTCGATGCCGCCGAGCATCGCCTTCTTCATGTCGTCCTTGGAGTCCTGTCCGTCGATCTGGTGGCGAGCGGCGTTGTTGAGCGCGACCATGACCACGCGCGGCTCGATGTCTTTGACCTTGTCCTGGAACTCCTCGCCGAGCCCGTTGTAAGGCGCGAGCGGGGGCTTCTTGTCCTTGTCCTTGGCCTTCAGGTTTTCTTTGCGGCGCTCCTCGGAGCGCAGCTTCCAGAACTCCTCCGGGGCGTACAGCCGGATCATCGACAGGCGCAGGCCCAGCCGGCGGGTGTCGCCCTTGTACGTGCCTTCCTCCTCGAGCAGAGCGTTGAGCCGGTAGAACAGCTCGTTGGCCTTGAACCAGTTGCCCGCGCTCTCCGCCTCGTGCGCCGCACGGTCGGCGCGGCGGATGAGATCCGCGATCCGCGGCGTGTGCTTGAACGCGTCGCGGGCGTCCGCCTTGGTGATCATGAACATCTCGACCGCGGCCTTCAGGGCGTCGCTCAGCCCGTCGGCGTCGGCCTTGTTCAGTTGTTCGTTGAGTGTCTTGTCGAGCTCGGCGAGCTTCTTGGTGCGGGTATCCTCGCGCTTCGCGAGGTTTTTCTCCAGCGACTCCGCGTTGGCGCGCAGCGCGGTCAGCTCGGGCGAGTTGCCCTGCGGCAGGTTGCCCAGGAGCCTGACTAGGTCGTCGTTCTTGCCCTCCTGGGCCGACGACCAGGCCTTCGTGGAGAGGTCGGTAAGCGCCGTCTGCTGAGCGGCTCGTTGCTGTGCGAAAGCCCCCGAGATAGGGGCCAGGCCCAGACCCAGAGCAAGCGCGATGGCGGCGTACGCGGTCCGGCTGCGGGAACGGATCTTCATGGATGCTCCTGGCGGAGGTTGGGATCGTTGAAGGACGTCGGAGAACAGTACGTTGGAGCGTCCGATTACGTTCCTGACGGACTGGGAGGGGGTGTGATGGGGCTCAAATCGACGGGCCGGGCAGGGATCGGCCAACATCGGGGCTTGGGATAGACAACTCCCGCGTGCAGGGGGTATGAACACGGCGGCCGATGGCTACCGGGCCTTGTCTGACAGGTTGCGGGTGCCCCACCCCCTGCGCCCCGGCTAGTCCCTGCGACGGTCAACACCCACTAGACGCGTCAGGGCGAGCGTTCCGCCACATCGCAAGGAACCAGAAAGCGGGATTTCAGGTCCTCCTGATGCCGCGGAAAGCCCGGTGCAGGGCCAACGAACCGACAGCCACCGCCAGGGTGGATACCAGCGCGAGGGTCAGGAGGGAAGAGGTGTCTGTGCGGACGAGCCCGGCCCCGGCGGCTGCGATCCCGGCGAGGCCGCAGAGGGGTCCGGCGGAATAGCCGGCCCCGATGAGGGTTTCGTGGACGCCGCCGGCATCCACGCCGGAGGCGCCGACCTCCATCGCGTAGTACAACGCTGCGGCGTAGATAACGCCGACGCCGATGCCGAATGCGGCGAGACCGGCGATGAAGAACCAGAGGCCGATCCCGGGGGCGAAGGCGATCGGCGTGATGACCAGCCACGCGAACGAGGCGAGCAGGAGGAGCGTGCCGAAAACGGGCGTGGACCACTTGCCGTGCCAGCCGTGCCAGCGCTCCATGGCCAAGAAGGTGAGGACACGCGTGAAGTACCAGATCGCGGTGACGGGCGTCTGCCAGAGGATGGGGATGCCGAGGGCCTTGAGCGCTGTGGGCATGTAGGGGGAGAGTGTGCTGTTGAACATGAACGAGACGGGCAGGAGCATGCGGAGGAAGGTCAGAAGCTGGCGGTAGACCAGGGGGCGGGCATGATGCGCGGCGGGCGGGATTGCGAGCCCGCACTCGGGGCACCGACCCGATGTGTTGCCCGCCATGTCGTACCCGCACCCCGCGCAGTGCGTGTGATCCGGGGGGGCATGGCCGGCCGGCGTTTGAGCGAACCGCCCGATGATGCCGATGCAAACCAGGTGCAGCGCGCCGAGGGCCGCGATGACCTGCAGCGGGCGTGCTTCGACGAACGGCGCGATGCCGAACATTGTGATCACGATCGAGCTGGACCAGGTCACGTTGAACCGGCCGGTGGCCGCGCGGAGCTGATGCTCGCTGCGACCGCCGGCGAGAAAAGACTCAATGATCGGCCACATCATCCCGGAGGCGGGGCTGTAGACGGCGATCGCCGCCCAGAGCGCCCAAGAGGCGTGCCCGGTGCCCGGTTTGGCTCCCCCGATGAGATTCGCGAGCAAGGGGAGGAAGCACACCCCGGCCATGATCACCATCAGGGCCGCCAGAACGGTCCGCGGCGCGACCCCTGAGCGCTTGAGCGCTCGGAGCAGCGGTCCGGCCCCCAGCGCCCCCGGCATGTACGTGAGTCCGAACAGGAGCGCCAGCGCGTAGTTGTCCCGATCGGAGAACTTGTATTCGAACCGGGCGAGGAAAAACACGCCCCCGTAGATGATCGCCGAACCGATCGAGCACACGAACGTGAGAAGGAGGACGGCCCAGAGGGGCGTCGTGCGGGACGCGGCGTTCTGGGCTGGCGGGGGGTGCATGTGTTGCCCGGGAGCGGGGCCGATCGTAGTCTTGTGGCGCGGGTTTTCAGCCCGCGCCACGCGAGTGGTCGTAGCTCAACTGGATAGAGCGTCGGCCTCCGAAGCCGAAGGTTGTGGGTTCGACTCCCGCCGACCATATTCGAAGCCCAGGGGTGCTAACCCCTGGGCTTTGGCTTTGATGCCGGGCGCTTCTTGGCCGTCACCCGGAGTTCGCACGCCGTCCCGAACTTCTGGCAGATCGGGTGCATGTCGCACGTCACGCCGCGGGCCTTGCAGGCGCGCCGACCGTGCCAGATGAGCATGTGCGACAGATCGCACCAGGAGTCGCGCCGGAAGAGGGCCATGAGCCGCTTCTCGATCTCCGCGACCCTGGCGTTCTGCGGCACGAGATCGAACCGTTTGGACAGCCGCTCGACGTGTGTGTCCACGACGACGCCGACGTTGACCTTGTGCGCTGTCCCTAGCACGACGTTGGCCGTCTTGCGCGCGACCCCGTGCAGCGACAGCAGTTCGTCCATGGTCTTCGGCACCTGATCACCGAATCGCTCATGCACGTCCTTCATGGCCAGGTGGACGGCTTTGGCCTTATTGCGGAAGAAGCCGGTGGACTTGACGTATGGCTCGATCTCCTGCGGCGTGGCCTTGGCGTAGTCGGCCGGTGTCGGGAACCGGGCGAAGAGCGCGGGCGTCGCCTTGTTCACGCCGACGTCGGTGGTCTGCGCCGACAGGATCGTCGCGACGAGCAGCTCGTGCGGCGACGCGTAGTTCAGCTCACAGTGTGCGGCCGGATAGTGGGCGCGGAGGGCGACCAACAACTCCGCGGCTCGGCGCAGGTCAGCAGGTGTGGCGTGCGGCAGGTCGAACGGGATATCCGGGTGAGCGCGCGACGGCTTGGGCTTCGTCGCGCGCGCTCGATGTTTCCTGGTCGGCGGCGCCATGATCAGGCCCGCCGCCGCGATGCGAGCGCGGGCTCGGGGTACGCCGGGGCTGTGCGGATCGTGCCCGGCGCCCACGGCTTGGCGAGCGACCACGCGCCGGCGAGCAGCGCGATGAACGCCCCGCCGATCTCGGCCGCGTACAGGTTCGTCGCGATCGGGTGAAGATCGTCCACGTTCCGCTTGTACTCCTCCATCAGATCGGTCTTGCCGATCCGGGCCGCATCGAGATGATGGGCAGCCCAGAGATTGATCCGGGGCGTCACCACGAACAGGAGCGACGCCAGCGACGCGACGGCGATCGCCAGAGCCAGTGCACGGACGATCGCCGCGGGCCTGCGGGGCGACAGGGCGCGCGAGATGAACAAGCCCAGCAGCGTAGCTCCAGCGACCGTCGCGCACGCGAACGCGACGATGTCCCCCATCAGGAACACCCGCTGCGCGATGGCCCCGGCGGCGAAACGGAAATGATCCGCGGCCGTCTCGGGCGGCAGGTCCGCCAACCGCACGTTCAGGCCCTTCAGCGTCGGGAACGCAACAGCCGCCGTCCCCGCCGCGATGCTCGCCGCGCCTACCCAGATTCCCAGGCAGATGACGTGCGCCGCCTCACCGAATGCCCGCCAGGAAGACATGCGGCGATGGTAGCGGCCGATCGCACGCCGACGGCCCGCGGCGGGTATACAAAGGAGCATGCCCGCGCCGCCGCTCCCGAATCTGCCGCCCATCAGCGTGGCGATGACCGGACTGGACCCGGGCGCGATCGGGCTCTCGGGCCTGAGCGCCGGCGAGCGGGTGCGGGGCGTTCTCGCGTGGCTCGCCCGGGCGGGCGTCCGGGGTGTGCAGGTCGATGCGACGATGCAGGGCATCCGCCCGCGCGAGCTGGACCGGTCCGGGCGGCGCGACCTCGCGGCCCTTCTTCGCAGGGATGGGGTGGCCTTTTCCGGCGTGGACATGTTCATCCCGCCCGCGGACTTTCTGAGCCCCGCGGCGTCAGACCGGGCGACGAGCGCGGTGCTCATGGCCATCGAACTCGCGGCCGACCTCGCGGCGCTGACCGGCCCGCCGTCCGTGAGCTCTGTCAGTCTGACACTCCCCGATAAGACCCCGGCGGACATCCGCGTCGCCATCGCCGACCGGGCCGCGCTCCGCGGGGCCCGGGTGGCGGACCACGCGTGGCCGATCCCCGGCGTCGCCGACGGCCAGGCAGCCGCATCGCAAACCTCTGAGAGAATCGGGGCAGGGCTCGATCCGGCGACGGCGCTCACCGCGGGCGAGGACCCCGTGACCCTCGCCGCGCGTCTGGGCAAGCGACTCGCCGGCGCGCGCCTGAGCGATGTCGCACGCGCACCCGGCATCGGGCGTGTCCCGCCGGGCAAGGGTCGGCTCGATGTGCCGGCCTATCTGGTCACACTCGCCACGGTCGGATACCGAGGTCACGCCGTGCTGGATCCGGCGGGCCTGCGCGATCCGGGACAGATCATCAAGAGCGTCAACGCACTCGTCGCGGCGCCCTTCTGACCAGGGCGCGCAGTGGGGGGCTACTCCATCGCCGCGAGAACTTCGTCCGGGATGTCCGCGTTCGTCGTCACGCGCTGCACATCGTCGTTGTCCTCGAGCGCCTCGACGAGCTCGATCACCTGCTTCGCGGTCTCGCCGGTCACCGGCGCCATCGTCGTCGGGATCGGCTCGATCCTGGATTCCGTGACGTTGAACTTCGCCGCCTCAAGCGCCGATCGCACGGCCAAGAACGCGGGCACGGTCGTCAAGATCGTGAACGTCGGCTGGTCGTCATCGCCCGCATCGAACTGAACGTCATCGGCCCCAGCCCCCGCGGCGATCTCGAAGACCGTCTCCTCCGCGCTCGCCGGCGCGGCCACTACGATCCGCCCCTTGGTCTCGAACATGAACGCCACGCACCCGGTCGCGCCCAGATTGCCGGCGTATTTGCTGAGGATGAGCCGCAGATCTGCCGCGGTCCGCGTCCGGTTGTTCGTCAGCGCGTCGATCACCAGCGCGACGCCGCCGGGCGCGTACCCCTCGTAGCGGCACTGCTCGTAGTTCTCTCCCTCGCCGCCGCCCGCGCCCTTCTTGATCGCCCGATCGAGATTGTCCTTGGGGACGTTGTGGTACTTGGCTTCATCGATCGCCGTGCGGAGCGGGAAGTTGAACTCCGGGTCCCCGCCCCCGGACTTCGCGGCCATCATGACGGCCCGCAGGCACATGGTCCAGGCCTTGGAGCGCCGGCTGTCGATGACCGCCTTCTTGCGCTTGATCTTGCTCCACTTGTTGTGGCCGGCCATGAACGCTCCTCGAACAATCGTATTCGCGGTCCGAGGCGCGTTGCCTCAGCGCAGCCGGCGCTTGGTCGATCCGCGCGCCGACTTCTTCTTGCGCAACACCCGCGACGATCGCTTGGCTTTTCTGGCCGCTTTCCGGGCCGCTTCCTGCTCGCGCTTGATGTGCTCGGCCACGGGCTTGTGGCGTGGGCGCAGGTCGGAAAGGTGCGACTCGGCCGCGGGGTAGCTCGCGTCGTCGGCCCAGGCCTGCAGCAGGGCGTACACCTCGGGCAGTTCGCCGTCGCGGGCGTGCTTCTCCAGGTGGGCCGCGCCGAACTCGGGCGAGGACTCGGCCGGGCAGACCTTCGCCTCGATCAGACGCCGCTGGATCCGCGAATCCACCGGCGCCGCGTGGTGCGCGAGCCCCAGCAGGCACACCCGCGCCGCGACGAACGGGGGCACGCCGTCGAGCTTGTCCAGGTACTCCCGCGCCTCCTTCTGCGGCGTACCCGCGAGGTGCTCGAGGGTGACGCGGTGCGCCCGCGTGTACAGGATGTTCAGGGCCGTCCGGAGCCGGAGCGCCCGCTCGGCCGCGCGGGGGTACCGCTCGCCGATGATCCGCACGGTCTCGTCGGGCATGCACGCGCGGAGTTCGTTGAAGTCCACCAGCGCAGCTTCGAGCCGCTTGATCGCCTGGAGGGCCTTTGGAGTCGTGGATTCCCACACCAGGAACGCCTTGACGAAGTGCGAGAGCAGGGGCTCGGTCGGGTCGAGAGCGATCGTGCAGGGCTGCGCGGGCGCAAGGGCGGCCGGATAATCGGCCCGGAGCGTCTTGAGCAGCGACGCCAGTTCCTTGGTGGAATCCCCGTGACTCACGCCTCGTGCTTCCTCCCGGGCCGCGCCTGCCCCGGGGAAGTATTGGCCTCGTCCGATGGCTCTGCCGCCCGGGTGTTCCCGTCGCCGGTGGGCGGGGGGATCTCCGCCTTCGCCAGCGCCTGGTACACCTCCGCCTGGTGCTTGAGCGACCTGTCGAGCCGGAACTCAAGAGCCGGCATCCGCCGGATCTCGATGAGCTCCGCGGCCTTGTGACGGATGTGCTTGGCGGCGTGCCGGAGCGCGTGCATCGAGAGCTCCTGCCGGTCCTCGGGGAAGATCGAGACGAACACCAGCGCGTTGGCCATGTCCGGCGCAAGGTCGATCTTGGTGACGCTGATCAGGCCGCTGGCCCGCGGGTCGTGCAGGCCCTGCGAGATGACCTGCTGCACGGCGCGCGCGAGCGTGGCTTGGGTTTTCTCAAGGTGATGGCTCATGAGGCGGCCTCTTCTCCCGCCTCGCCGGCCTCGCGCTTCTCCGCCTCGGTCCACAGGGGCTTGCCGGTCTCGTCTACCGGGTCACCCGCGACGACCTCCGCGCTGACGATCTCCAGATCGTGCTGGGCCAGGCGCGCATCGGGCAGCGACTGCAGCTTGCCGATGATCGCCTGCATCTGCTCGCGCAGATACTCGGCGTTGCGGTTGCACGCGACAAGGCCCATCTCGGCCAGGTTCCAGGTTTCCAGCGAGCCGACTTCGGCGACGGCGACCATGTGCTGCTTGTGCAGCCGGTCCTTGACCGAACGGACGACCTTGCGCTTGTCCTTCAGACCCGTTGCGCCGTCGATCATCAGGTGGAACTGGAGGATGGCGACGTGCATGGCGGAGCTCAGGCCTTGGCGCCGGCCTTCGTCTCAGCGCCGAGCGTGCGCTTCACTTCGACCGTCTTGTAGCACTCCAGCACATCGCCTTCCTTGATGTCGTCGTAGCCGACGATCTTCATGCCGCACTCCAGGCCCGCGCGGACCTCCTTCGCGTCGTCCTTGACCCGCTTGAGCTGCTCGAGCTTGCGGTCGTTCTCGATGACGATGCCATTGCGGGTGACGCGGATGAGGGCGTCGCGCTCCACCACGCCGTCGGTGACGAAGCACCCGGCGATCGTGCCGACCTTGGTGATCTTGAAGACCTTGCGGACCTCGGCGTGGCCAAGGACCTGCGTCTTCTTCTCCGGCGAGAGCAGGCCCTCGGCGGCCTTGCGGATGTCGTCGGTGATCTCGTAGATGACCTGGTACGACCGGATCTCGACGCTCTTGGCCTCGGCGAGATTGCGTGCCTTGCCGGAGGGGATGACGTTGAACCCGATGATGACGGCCTTCGAGGCGTCGGCCAGCAGCACGTCGCTCTCGGTGATACCGCCGACGGCGGCGTGCAGCACGCGGGCCCGGACCTCGTCGGTCTTGATGCGCTCGATCTCGTTCTTGAGCACATCGACCGAGCCCTGGACGTCGGCCTTGAGGACGACGAGGATCTCCTTGAGCCCCGTCTCCTTCATGGAAGTCAGCAGCGAATCCAGCGTCACCTTCGGCTTGGACAGATCGGTATGACGCTCGCGGTCCTGGCGCTGCTCGGCCGCCTCGCGGGCCTTGTCGAGCGTGTCCACGATGAAGAACTTGTCGCCCGCGTCGGGCAGTTTGTCGAAGCCGCTGATCTTCGCAACGGTCGCGGGGCCGAGCGCCTTGTGCTTGACGCCGCGGTCGTCGGTGATGTCGCGGACGCGCCCGAACGCACGCCCGACGACGATGAAATCGCCGACCGCGAGGTTGCCGTCCTGGATGATCACATCCGCGACCGGGCCGCGGCCTTCTTCCATCTTCGAGTCAACCACCGTGCCGCGGGCCGGGACCCCGAAGTCGGCCTTGAGCTCGAGGAGCTGACCCTGGAGGTCGAGCACTTCGAGAAGCTTGTCGACGCCCGTGCCCTTGGTGGCGCTGGTGCGGATGACTTCGGTATCGCCGCCCCACTCGAGCGGGTTGAGCCCGTTAGCGGCCAGTTCGCCGAGCGTCTGGTTGATCTTCTGATCGGTGGCATCGGGGCGATCGATCTTGTTGAGCGCCACCACGATCGGCACCTTCGCGGCCTTCGCGTGGTTGATGCTCTCGACGGTCTGCGGCATGACGCCCTCGGGCGCCGAGACGACCAGCACGACGATGTCCGTGATCGCCGCCCCGCGGGCACGCATTGCGGTGAACGCCTCATGGCCCGGCGTGTCCATGAACACGATGTGCTTGGTCTCGCCAGCGACCTTCACCGGCGTGCGGAAGGCGCTGGCCTTCTGCGTAATGCCGCCCGCTTCGCCCGCGGCGACGTTCGCGCTGCGGATCTTGTCCAGCAGCGACGTCTTGCCGTGGTCCACGTGGCCGAGGATCGTGACGATCGGCCCGCGCGGCCGGACTTCCACCGCTTCGCGGTCGGTGAACTCTTCCTTGACGGCCTCTTCGGCGGTCTTGGCGGTCTCGACCTGCAGATCGATCTCGAACTCCATCATCACTTCCTGGGCCTTCTCGGGCTCGATGCCGCTGTTCACCGTGGCCATAACGCCCTGCATGAACAGCTTCTTGATGATGTCCGCGGCCTTGACACCTGTCGCGGCGGAGAGGTCTTTGATATTAAACGGCGCGGCGATCTTGACGACGCCGCCGGTCTCGGCCGCGGACTGGGCCCGCTCGCCGGTGTGCAACCCCAGCCGCTTGGCGTGCTGGCGGCGCTGCTTGAGGTACCCGGCCGCTCGCGAAAGCCGTGCCTCGCGCTCGGCGAGGTCCTGCTCGCGCCACATGCCGGTGTGCATCTCTTCCTGGCCGCCGGCGAAGCCGCGCCGACGCGCGGGAACGCCGCCCGCCGCGCCGCCGCCCGGGCCGCCGCCGGTTTCGGGGCGCTTCTTGGCTGTGTTCCGGCGCGGGCTCCGTCCGGAGTCTTCGTCCTCGCCGCCACCCGGCCGTCCGGCGCCGGCCCCGCCACGCGGGCCGGGGGAGGACATGTCGCCGTCGCGCCGAGCGCGTGGCTTGCTGATCACTTCGGCCGCCTCGATGCGCACGACCTTCGGCCCGGAGAGCTTTACGGCCTGCTTCTCGAGCAGTTTCGGTCCGGCCGGCGACACCACCTTCGGGCGCGTCGGCACGTTCATCGGCGCCGGGCTGACCGGGGGAGCCCGATGGGCCGGCGGCGGCGGGCGACGCCCGGCATCCCGATCCGCGGCGGGCGCGAGAGATTCGGTCGGTGGGCCGCCGGCCGCGCGGCCGGGCGCCTCCGGTGCGGCCGGGTGCGGGGTGCGGCCCGTCGTGGGCGGGTGCGTGGCGATCACCGTGGGGCTGAGCGAATCACGGTCATCTGAGCTGCCACTTGGCTCGCCGGGTTTGCTCGGCGGCTTGCGACGGGTGCCGGGCTTGGTGGGCGCTTCGGTCGTGGCGGCCGCGTCCGTCGCGGCCCCTTCCTCGCCGTCTTCCTTCCTCTTGCGCGCGCGGGGAGGCGCCTTGACCTTCACCTTCTCGACATCGACGTGCTCGGAGGTCTCGATGGCCGTGGCCACGCCGCCGCCGGTGCTGAACCACTCCTTAATGGTGGCTTCCAGCCCCGGGCCCACGGTGCTCATGTGGCCCTTGACCTTGTCGGCGGGGATCCCCTCGGCGAGGCACTTCTCGACGATGGCCTTGGAGTTGATCCCCAGTTCTTTCGCGATGTCCGAGATCCGCTTAGCCAAACTGCACTCCGCGTTAAAGAACTTCCGACTCCGAACAACCCCGATCCGTCCGCATCACGATCCGATTCAGGCGCTGGTGCCTGTGCTTGTTGATTCCGTCGCCGCCGGCGCTTCCGCAGCGCCACCGCCCAAGCCGCCCAGAATGTCCGCCGCCCGGGCGTCCGCCTCCGCGGAAGGCGCTGCCCCCGCCGCGATGGCCTCCGGCGTCGCGCTGCCATCGCTGAGGACGCCAAGCAGGCGCTGGGCCGCGGCCTCGTCCTCGCGCTTCTTGCGCTCGGCCTCTTCCTTGTCCTTCTGCTGCTGCTGGGCCACTTCCTTGGCCTTGACGCTGACGGTCTCGATGACCTTCTCCGCCGTGGCCTGGTCCAGCGAGAGCTCGTTGACGAGCACCTCGGCCCCGACCTCCTCGACGTCGAACACGCTGATCATGCCCAGGGCCGCGAGTCGGTCGGCCATTTCCTCCGTCACGCCAGGGACGGTCTGCAGCGTCTGGCTCATGATCTCCAGGCCCTTGTCGAACTCGACCGGCGTAAGGATGTCGATGTCCCACCCGGTGAGCCGGGCCGCCAGACGCACGTTCTGGCCGCGCTTGCCGATCGCGAGCGAGAGCTGATCGTCGCCGACAACGACCGTCGCCCGCCCGAGCTCGAAGCACAGCGAGATTTCCTTGACCTCCGCCGGCTTGAGCGAGTTCTGAATCAGGATCTGGCTCGACTCGTTCCACCGGACGATGTCGATCTTCTCCCCATTGAGCTCATCGACGATGTTCTTGATCCGCGAGCCGCGCACGCCAACGCACGCGCCGACCGCGTCCACCTTGTTGTCCACGCTGGTGACGGCGATCTTGGTCCGGTACCCCGCCTCGCGGGCCATCGCCTTGATCTCGATGATCCGCTCCGCGACCTCCGGCACCTCGACCTCGAAGAGCCGCTTGATGAAGTCCGGGTGGCTGCGCGAAAGCACGATCTTGATCTGGTTCCCCACATCGCGGACATCGAGAATCATGCAGCGCACGCGGTCGCCGGGCTGGAACTGCTCCCCGGGGATCTGCTCGCTCCGCGGCATGAACGCCTCGGCCCGGTCGATCGTGACCACCAGCGCCCCGCCCTCGTACCGCTGCACCGTCCCGGTGACGATCTCGCCGACGCGCTTGGAGAACTCATCCATCACGCTCACGCGCTCATCGTCGCGGAAGCGCTGGATCATCACCTGCTTGAACGTCTGCGCTGCGATGCGCCCGAGCCCTTCGGGCTTGACCTCGAGGGGCGCCCCGTGCCGCGTGAGCTTGAGCTCGCCGCTGATCGGGTCGAATGTGCAGGCGAACTCTTCGGTGTCGAGCGTGTTGTAGTACTTGCGGGCCGCGGACACCATCGCCTGCTCGAGGTCCTTGATGAGCTGGGTCTTGTCGATGCGCCGGTCGCGGGCAATCCCGTCGAGGATCCGCATCATTTCCTGTGTGTTCATTCTGTCGTTACTCCGAGATGTTGAGTTATCGAGATGTCGAAACTGGATGCCTTGATGCCTGATGCCTTGATGCCTTCTTCAGTCTCAAAAACACGAAAGCCACGAACGCCTTGAGCGCCCGTGGCCGTCAGGAAGACGCGGCGTGAAGCACCTGCCTCAAGCCATGCCCACCTCCTCGGGGCCAGGCCCCGACGAGCGCAGAGAACCCCGCCCCTCCTCCTTCCCGTCCCCCGAAACCGGCGAACCGGTGTCGGACGACGGGCTGGACCAGGCCGGTCCGGTGCCCTGGGCGCGGAGCATCCTGCTCCGACCCCGGAAGATCACCGTGCCCTCACCATGCATGGGCGAAACCCGTGTGCATGCAAAGCCCTCTGCTAGACGACCACAAGAACGTCCAAGATGTCCGGCAATGGTAAGGGGCGCACGCGGGGTGGTCAAACGCGGCGGGCGCTTCCGGGGCTCATACCCGGTCCGAGGCCTCGACGGCCCGCATCACCTTTAAGGCCCGCTGCTCCTTGAACTTCCCGATGTTCGCCAGGAACGCCTTCTCGTTCTCCACGCACAGCACCACCGGGCTCGTCGCCGGGCGCTCCGTCGCGACGATGTCGCCCACCGACAGCGTCATCAGGTCGTGCAGCGTGATCGTCGTCTCCGCGAGCAGCCCCGTCACCGTCAGCGGCGCACGCCCCAGCGTCCCCGCGATCCGCGCCTTCATTTCCACGCCGCGCCCGCTCTTGGGCACGTTGAACCAGCTCTGGCTCGACAGATCCGCCACGATCGGCTCGATCACGTTGTAAGGGATGCACAGGTTCATCGTCCCCGCGCGGTTGGCCATCTTCAGCTCAAAGCCGATCACCACCACCACCTCGTTCGGCGGCACGATCTGCACCAGCTGCGGGTTGCTCTCCGTCGCCGTGATCTCGAAGTTGATCGCCTTGATGCTCTGCCACGCCTCGCCCAGCGCCGTCAGCCCGCGCGAGGTCACCTTCCCGATCAGCCGCGTCTCGATCAGCGTCATCGGGCGCTGCGGGATGAACAGCTCCGCGTTGGTCCCGCCGAGCAGCCGGTCGATGATCGGATAAATGATCAGCGGCGAGATCTCCAGGCACATCTGCCCCTCGAGCGGCTTGGCCTGCATGAGATTGAACGATGTCGGGTTGGGCAGCCCGCTGATGAACTCCGCGTACGTCATCTGCTCGCAGTTCGCGACCTTCACCTCGACGATCGTCCGCAGGAACCCGCTCAGCGACGCCCCGAAGTTCCGCGCGAACGACTCGTGCAGCGTCTGCAGCGCCCGCATCTGGTCCTTGCTGACGCGCTCCGGCCGCTTGAAGTCGTACGGCCGCACCTCGACCGTGTCCAAGTCGCGCCGGTTCCGGCTGAAGATCTGGACGGAGACATGCTCTTCCTCGACCTCGCCGGCATCGACCGCGGCCAGCAGTGCATCGATCTCGGATTGGTCCAGAACGTCGGGCATGTTCGTGCGGTTCTGCCTGTAGGTAGCCCGACCGTTAGGGAGGGCTCGTGTGCATGTCTGAGCGCGCAAGATCGCTCTGTGGCCACTATCGGACGGCCCCGGTTTGGCCCTGCAAACCCCCCTGGGGAAGCCGGGTGACGCCCCACCCTTCCCTACCATCCAACCCCTAGCGGCAACCTCCGCCGCTCCGGGAGATACAACGGACGATGAAGTTCACCCCCCCTCACATGACTCGACCACGGCTCATCGGCGGCATGGGGATAGCAGCGGTGCTCGCGGCGGCCGTGGCTGTCTTGGTCCTCTACTGGCCTGCCCAGACCTTCGCCCAGCCGGGCGGCGGCGATTCCGGCCCTGTGAAGGTCCGAGCCATCCCGCAGTTCCCCTCCGTCCCCCAAGGCGGCAAGCTCGTCATCGCCCTCGAAATGGCCCACGATGAGGGCTTCCACTCCTGGCCCGCCAAAGAGGTCAAGCTCCCCGCGGCCGTTGACGAACTCGCGATCCGAACCGAGGTCACCCTCGCCAAGTCGAAGTCCCAACCCTCGCTCCCCAAGTGGCTCGCCAAGTTCGACGGCACCCAATACCCCGAGGCCCACAACGGCAAGGTCTCCGATCCCACCGGCGAAAAGCCCACGATCGAAGTCCCGCTCTACTCCGGCAAAGCCGTCTCCTACCTCCGGTTCGAGCTCAAGCCCGACGCCCCGCTCGGCGACCAGACCATCGAGGTCCAGGCGTCGTACCAGTCCTGCAATGAGTCGATGTGCACGCCGCCCATGGACGCGGTCGTGGCGGTGAAGGTGAAGGTGGTCGCGAAGGGCACAACCGACCTGGGTGCGCCGAACGAGCCAACGCTGTTCGAGAAGTTCGACTCTACGCGCTGGAGCCAGGCGCCCGCCGCGGCGGCCGACGCGTGGACCTTCGACTTCCTCGGCTGGAAGTTCGAAGTCGAACAAACCGCCTATTGGCTCATCCTGCCCATCGCGTTCATCGCTGGGTTCCTGCTCAATCTCACGCCGTGCGTCCTCCCGGTCATCCCGATCAAGGTTCTGAGTCTCCAACAGCAGGCCGAGAAACCCGCGAAACTCGCTCTCTACGGCACGGTCTACTGCATCGGCATCGTCGCGACGTTCCTCGTGCTCGGCCTGATGATCTTCGGGCTGGTCTTCAGCAGCCAGAAGCAGGACTGGGGCCAGATCTTCACCAACCCGTGGTTTACGGGCGCGATGGCGATCGTCGTCGCAGCGCTCGGTCTTGGCATGTTCGGCCTGTACACGATCCGCCTGCCGCAGCACATCTACGCCCTCAACCCCACGCACGACACAGTCACCGGCAACTTCCTCATGGGCGTTCTGACCGCGGTGCTCTCCACGCCCTGCACCGGCCCGCTCCTCGGCGCGACCGTCGCGTGGTCCGCGACTCAGCCCGCGTGGGTCGGTCTGGCGACATTCGTCGTGATGGGGATCGGGATGGCCTCCCCCTACGCCCTCCTGATCGTGTTCCCGCATCTCATCGACAAGATGCCGCGTTCCGGGCCCGGCGGCGAGCTGCTGAAGCAGGTGCTCGGAATCCTCATGCTCTCCGTCGCCGCGTTCCTCGCGGGCAATCTCACACCCGACGCGTGGCCCTGGTATGTCATCGGCGGCCTGGCGTGCCTGTCGTTCGGTTGGGCGATCGTGGGCGGGTGGCGCGTCCTCCGGGCGCGCGGCACAAAGGTGTGGGTGACGGCGTTTTCTCTTCTGGCGATCGCGGGAACGGTGTGGATGACCCGGGCGATGGTGGACGAGGGCCCCATCCCCTGGACTCGCCTCCGCCAACCCGCCGACGCCGCAATTCACGCCGCCATCGACCGAGCCCGCCAGAAGGGCGAGGTCGTCGTGATCGACTTCACCGCCAAGTGGTGCCTCAACTGTCACGTCATCGAGAAGACCATCCTGAACTCCGCCGACGGCCAGGCGCTCTTGACCTCCAAGGGAGTGGCCCCCGTCCGTGTTGACCTCGGCAACTCTCGTGACGGCAATGGCTGGGGCGTCGTCCGAGAGATTTCCGGCGGCGGCGGCATTCCCCTCGTCGCCGTCTTCGGCCCCGGCGCATCCAAGCCGATCTACTTCCAGTCCTTCTTTAAGGTGAGCGACCTGGAGGCGGCCGTGAAGGCCCAACGCACCGCCGAGCGTCCCGCGAGCGATAACACCCGCGGTTGATGACCGCTTGCCCCCGTTCCCGCCAACCGCGGGACGGTTTCATTGACGGTCCCCCCAGCTTCGCGTATCGTTCGGCCCTCGTCCGCCCCGCGGCCGAGCGAGACATCCCGAGGGCGTAGCTCAGTGGTAGAGCGACACGTTGCCAACGTGTAGGTCGAGGGTTCAAGCCCCTTCGCCCTCTTTGAGGAGAACGCCGCCGGCCTTCGGGCCGGCGGTTTTTTCATGGGACCGGCGCCCGGAACGGCCGCCGGACCAGCGCCGCCGCATCTCGAACCGTCAGCCGGCGCGCCGCGCTGGGCGTCACCCCGTACTCCCGCCGGAACACCCGCGTGAAGTGGCTGTGGTCGGCGAACCCCGCGTCCATGGCGATCGCCGTGAGCGAGGCCCTGCCCTCCATCACCCGCCCCAGCGCGCCCCGCAGGCGCAGCGCCACCGTGTACCCGTGCACCGTGCTCCCTGTCACCGCGCGGAACGCCCGCGACAGGTGCCACGGCGAGCACCGCACCGCCGCCGCCACATCGCTCAGCGACGGCCGCGCCGGGAGCGACCCGGTCAGATACTCGCACGCCGCGAAAACCTGATCCCGCGTCGCGGCCGTTGGCGCCCGAGGTCGCCGCGCGGCGTGCGCCGCCCGGACCACCGCCCCCGCCAGGCGCAGACCGGCCTCTTCCACAAGCAGCCCGTCCGCCGCCGCACCCCGCGACACCTCGCGCAGGAGCAGCTCATGGAGGATGACCGCCGCCCCGGGCAGCGGCCCCGACGGCACGGCCAGCACCGGCTCATCCCCGTCCGGCCCCGGTGCGCCCGCGGCCCGCAGCATCTCACGCACCACCGGCGCGCTGAGCCGGACGGTGGTCCCCTGGTAGGGCTCGCTCGAAATTTGCCGCACCGTGTACGGCTCCATGCGGTTGCGAAGGACCGCCCGCGTCGGGTCGCCGAGCGCTTCGCCTCGCACGCCCCGGGTCCAGAACGCGCCGCGCCGGAGCAGCATGATGCACGGCGCGCTGGTGTAGAACTCCTCCCCGGGGCGCGGAGGTCCTGCATCGCACTGAACATCGAACAGCGCCAGTGTGGGACAGCCCCACAGCTCCCGCCGAGAGGGCTTGGCCGCCGCCCGCATGTCCATCCTCCGACCAACCGCCGCCCACCCGACATGCGCACGCTTGTGCAAGCGGTTGCAACGTCGTTCCAGGAGTCTCTAGCGGGTTCTTGCCCGACCGGTCCCGAGCAAATCCGTTCTAGGCGCACACCCATCCACCCCTGTAACCTGCGAGTACCGCGGGGCATGCGGCTGCACGAGTGAGCCCCCCGCCCGGATGGAGAGAGCCGCGGGGGCGGTCGAAGCTCGCACACCATCCGGGAGTCTCACATGCGCAGTCCCCTGTTCGCCTTCTGCGGCCTTGCGACCCTTGCGCCCGCCGCCGGCGCCGCCATCACCCCGCTCGGCCCCTTCACCGGCCAGATCCGCGAGCCGCTGAACTTCTCCAACACCAACATCAGCGCCGACCAGCCAATCTTCGGCGGCGCGGCCCACCTGCTGAGTCACAACGGCCAGACGCTCATCCACCTTCTCCTCGGCGACACTTTCAACGGCGACAACGTCTCGCCCCGTACCGGCCAGTACATCCTCGGCTGGACCGAGGGCCCGGGCGTGTTCACCTTCAACCCGCCGGTCGCTCGATTCGGCGCGTACTGGAACAACAACAGCGGCGCGGACCACGCGACCATGCTCTTCTACGACGGGGCCGGGACGCTCCTGGGAACCCAAGCCGCCGTCATCCCCGCCGCCGGGACCGCCTGGGCCTGGAACGGCTGGGAGTCCACCTCGCCCATCTCCCGCATCGTCGTTCAGAGCACCGGCGTCCTGAACGGCTTTCTTTGGACCGACGACCTTGAGGCCTCATACGTGCCGGCGCCGGGCGTCCCGATCGCCCTGGGCTGCGGCGTGGTCATCGGCGTGTCCCGCCGCCGGCCCGGGGCACGAGTGTGCGGCGGCACGGACCCCGAACCCGATATCGTCACCGACGGATGCTCACCCTCTGCACCACCGGCTTCCGGGCCGCCGACTGGGCCGTCCTCGCGGCCTACCTCGCCCTCCTCATCGGCACCGGCATCTGGCTCGGCCGGCGCGAGCAGAAGACCACCGGCGAGTTCTTCCTCGCCGGCCGCCGCATGCCCGTCTGGGCCGTCGCCGTCTCCATCATCGCCACCTCCCTCTCCGCCGCCACCTTCGTCGGGGCGCCCGAGCAGTCGTACAAGGGCGACCTGACGTACCTCTCCACCAACATCGGCGGCCTGATCGCCGTCATCATCGTCGCCTGGTTCTTCATCCCCGCCTTCTACAAGAACAACTGCACGACGGTCTACGAGCTGCTCGAGCGCCGCTTCGGCCCCGGCAGCAAGTACGCCACCAGCGCGGCGTTCATGGTCGGCCGCCTCTTCGCCTCGGGCGCCCGCATCTACATCGCCGCCATCCCGCTCTCGATGATCCTGTTCGGGGCGGATGTCGCGTCTTCGCCGCGCTACTTCGAGTACATGGTCCTCTCGATCGCCGCGCTCACGATCGCCGGCACCCTCTACGCCCTCGTCGGCGGCATCTCCGGCGTGATCTGGACGGATGTGATCCAGACGGTCGTGCTGGTGATCGCGGTCGCGGCGGCGATTGTGGTTCTGTGGAATCGGATCGGGTTGCCGATCTCGGAAGTCCTTGAGTTGCTGCGGCATCCGTACGAGAGAATGCCCGACGCCCACTACACATCCGTCGACCCTTTCCCATCGAAACTCACCGCACTCAGCTCAGGACTGGACTTCGCCAAGCCGCACGCCGGCTTCGATCCGTCTGCACAGTTCACGCTGCTGACCGCGGTTCTCGGATTCAGCTTGTTGAATCTTGCCGCATATGGGACTGACCACGACATGGTGCAGCGAATGCTGACGTGCAAGAGTGCGATCCAGGGCGGGCGGAGCGTCCTGCTCTCCATTGCTCTGGGAATTCCGTTGGTCCTTGCGTTCCTCGTGATTGGCTTGCTGCTGTATGTCTTCTATTTCGAACTGCTGAAACCAGTTCTGACGACGGCAAACGACGTGATCATCCCGACTCCCAAGCCCGAATCCAAGCACGTCTTTGTGCGTTTCATCATCACAGAAATGCCCCCCGGCCTCGCCGGCCTCATGCTCGCCGGGCTCTTCGCCGCCGGCGTCGGCTCCCTCATGTCCGCCATCAACGCCATGGCCGCGACGTCCATCAAGGACTTCTACCAGCGCCTGGCCCCAAACCGCGGCGAGCGCCATTACCTCGCCGCCAGCAAGTGGGCCGTCGTCGGCTGGGGCCTCGCCCTCGGCGGCTTCGCCGTGCTCTGCCTGCAATGGCAGCGGAACTCGCCGCAGACCACGCTCATCGGCCTCGCCCTCGGCGTCATGACCTTCGCCTACGCCGGCCTCCTCGCCGTCTTCTGCACCGCCCTCTTCACCCGCCGCGGCAGCACAACCAGCGTCATCGCCGCCCTCATCACCGGCTTCGTCGTCGTCGCCCTCCTCCAGGACTGGCCCTGGCCCAAGTGGTTCTTTCCCATCCCGGTCGCCGGCCCGCCGCTCTCGGCCGCGATGGCGAAGCTTGCCGAGATCCACCTCGCCTTTCCCTGGCACATGACCATCGCGACGACGCTCGCGTTCGGAGTCTGCCTCCTCGGCAAGCGTCCAGTCGCACCCGTCACCACAACCGACCCCAAGCGCTGCCCCCAATGTGGCTACGACCTCACCGGCGTTTCCAGCGGTAGGTGCCCCGAGTGCGGCAGCTCAGTCGCCGCCTGATCGGGCGCGCTTCAATACACAGAGAGCGCGGGGTAGGCACAGAGAGCACGGAGACGAGCATCGGCTCCAATTCCCAAGCATTCCTCTGTGACCTCTGTGCCTACTCCGTGCTCTCTCTGTGTACCAAACCCGCGCCCGCAGACCATTCACGCCTCTGTATACTCGCCACCCGTGCCGCCCCTGCTCCCTCCCCCGGCCCCGCTGCAAACCCCTCAGCACCGCCGGCCCATCTACAAGAACCTCACCTTCCAGGTCCTCATCGCCGTCGCGATCGGCATCCTCGTCGGCTACTTCCGCCCAGAGTGGGGCATCGCCCTCAAACCCCTCAGCGACGGATTCATCCGCCTGGTGAAGTTCGTCGTCGCGCCCGTGATCTTCCTCACGATCGTCGGCGGCATCGCGGGGATGGGCGATCTCAAGCGCGTCGGGCGCGTCGGCGTCAAGGCCCTGCTCTACTTCGAGGTCATCACCACCATCGCCCTCGCGATCGGTCTGGTCGTCGCCAACCTCCTCCGCCCGGGCGCGGGCGTGGACACAACCAAGGCCGCAGGCGCATCCGTCACCGAGTACACCGCCAAGACGCACACGCTCACCGAGTGGCTCCTCGGCATTATCCCCGACAGCATCCTCGGCCCCTTCGTCGGCGGCGATTCCCTGCAGGTCCTCTTCCTCGCCGTCCTCGTCGGCGCGGCCGTCGCGACCCTCGGCGATCATCGCGCCTGGGTCGTCCAGCACGTCGAGCGCTTCACCGAGGTCATGTTCCGCATCGTCGCCATCATCATGCGCGTCGCCCCGCTCGGCGCCCTCGGCGCGATCGCCTACACCGTCGGCAAGAGCGGCCCCGAAGCCCTCATCTCTCTCGCCAAGCTCATGGGGTGCGTCTACCTCACGATGGCCCTCTTCGTCGTGCTGGTGCTCGGGTCGGTCCTGCGACTCTGCGGCGTCGGCCTGTGGCGTTACCTCGTCCTGATCAAGGACGAGATCCTGCTGGTGCTGGGCACGAGTTCCTCCGAGTCCGCCCTGCCGCGGATGATCGAGAAGATGCGCCGCGCCGGCTGCGGCCGCGAGGTGGCCGGGCTGGTGATCCCCGCCGGGTATTCCTTCAACCTCGACGGCACGAGCATCTACCTCTCCATGGCCGTGGTCTTCATCGCCCAGGCCTTCGGCGTGCCCATGACCCTCGGCCAGCAGCTCGCCGTGCTCGGCATCCTCATGCTCACCAGCAAAGGCGCCGCGGCCGTTACCGGGGGCGGCTTCGTCACCCTGGCCGCCACACTTAGCGCAACGCACGTCCTCCCCGTCGAAGGCCTGGCCCTGCTCCTCGGCGTGGATCGCTTCATGAGCGAGTCCCGCGCCATTACCAACCTCATCGGCAATGGAGTCGCCGCCATCGCCGTCAGCCGCATGGAGCACGACTTCGATCCGGCCAGGTTTCGCGAAGCCGCGGCACACCCCGCCGCGGCCTAGACCTAAACGGCGGGGCCGCCTTCCGAACTCGTGCCAGACTTCGCCGCGACTGGCCCCCAGCGCCGAATACGATGATTCTTCTCCCGGAGCCCCCCATGCGCCCGCGCACCCTCGCCGCCTTCATCCTCGCCCTCCTCCTCGCCCCGCTCGCCCTCGCCCAGGATGTCAAATACGAGAAGTACAAGCTCGACAACGGGCTCACCGTGATTCTCCATGAGGACCACACGCTCCCGATCGTCACCATCAACCTCTGGTACCGCGTCGGCGCGAAAGAAGAGCCGCCCGGCCGCTCCGGCTTCGCCCACCTCTTCGAGCACCTGATGTTCATGGGCACCGAGCGCGTCCCCGGCAACGACTTCGACAACATCATGGAGTCCGGCGGCGGCGCGAACAACGCCTCGACCTCCCTCGACCGCACCAACTACTTCTCCAACGGCCCCTCGGCCCTGCTCCCCACCCTCCTATGGCTCGACGCCGACCGCATGGAGGACCTCGGCCGGACAATGACGACCGAAAAGCTCAACAAGCAGCGCGACGTCGTCCGCAACGAGATCCGCCAGCAGGTCGAGAACACGCCCTACGGCCGGGCCGACGAGTGGGTCACCCGCTACATGTACCCCAAGGGCCACCCGTACTACGAGAACGTCTACGGCCTGCACGAGGACCTCGAAGCCGCCAACGTCAACAACGTCAAAGACTTCTTCGGCGCGTTCTACGTCCCCAACAACTGCTCTCTCGTCGTCGCCGGCGATTTCAAGGCCGACGAGATCCGCCCGATCATCCACAAGCTGTTCGGCTCGATCACCAAGGCCGCCGACGTCGTGCGGCGCGAGCCCAAGGACTGGCCGCAGCCCCGGCTCGGCAGAGTCGTCCGCGTGACGATGATGGACAAGGTCGAACTGCCGCGCATCTCGTTCGTTTACCACTCCCCGCCGCAGTACAAGGACGGCGACGCCGAGATGGACCTCCTCGGGGCCGTCCTCACCCAGGGCAAGTCCAGCCGCCTGTATCGGCGCCTGGTCCTGGACGACAAGACCGCGACCGAGGTCCACGCCAGCCAGAACTCCGCCACGCTCGGCTCGCTCTTCCAGATCGACGTCCTCTGCACGCCCAATGCCGACCTTAACGCCGTCGAGCAGGCCGTCGATGAAGAGATCAGCAAGCTGTTCACCGGCGGCATCACCGAGCAGGAGCTCGCGCAGCGCAAATCCACGATCGAGCTGTCCATGCTCTCGCGCCTCGACTCGCTCCAGGCCAAGGCCGACAAGCTCAACGAGTACGAGTATTTCTTCGGCGAGCCCAACTCCTTCGCCAAGGACCTCGACCGCTACCGCAGGTCCACGACCAAGTCCGTGCAGACCTGGGCGCGGCGAATCCTCACCTCCGAATCCCGCGCGATCATCCGCGTTCTCCCGGAGCAGCCCGACCGCCAGGCCACCAACCGCGACAAGCGACCGCAGGACTTCGCCGAGGCCCGGTTCTCGCCGCAGATGCCGGAGAACTTCACGCTCTCCAACGGCATCCCCGTGATGCTCTGGAAGCGTCCCGAGTTGCCGCTGGTCTCCGCGTCCGTCGTCATCCACCCCGGCGGCCCGCTCATCGACAACTCCAAGGCAGGACTCGCCTACCTGACCGCCGACATGCTCGACGAGGGCGCGGCCGACATGACCGCCGTCCAGTTCGCCGACGCGCTCCAATCCATCGGTGCAACCTTCGGCGCGGGCGCCGACATCGAGTCTTTCAACGCCGGCACCACCGTTCTCAAGCGCAACTTCGACAAGGCCGTGGACCTCATGGCCGACGCCGTCCGTCGCCCCCGCATGACGGCCGAGGATTTCGAGCGCGTGCACCGCATCCACGTGAACGATCTCGAGCAGGCCCTCAACGAGCCGCAGAACGTCGCCACGAACGTCGGTCTGCGAGCCCTCCTCGGTGACAAGCACCCCTACGCCCTCCCCGCCACGGGTCTGGTGAGCACGGCCAAGACCGTCACGCTGAACGAGGTCAAGCAGCTCCACTCCGCGCTGTTCGCCCCCAGGTTCGCCACCATTCTCATCTGCGGCGACGTCACCATCGAACAGGCCAAGCCCGCCCTCGAAAAGGCCTTCGGCGATTGGAAGGCCGCCGGGGCGGACAACCCGGCGCCGCCGTCCGTCGATGCCGCCTCCGCCGCGGCGTCGGTCCCCAAGTCCGATGCCCTCCGCGTCGTGTTGGTTGACCGCCCCGACGCCGTGCAGACCGTCATCCGGTTCGTCATGCCCGGCCCAAAGATTACCGATCCCAACCGCGCCCGCTACGAGGTGCTGAACACGCTTCTCGGCGGCGCGTTCACAAGCCGCCTGAACCAGAACCTCCGCGAGCAGCACGGCTACACCTACGGCGCCGGCTCGCGCTACCTCATGCGCCCCACCGTCGGCATGTTCGTCGCGCGCGCCGCAGTCAAGGCGGATGTCACCGGCCCCTCCCTCACCGAGTTCTTCAGGGAACTCAACCGCACCCGCGACGGCGATGTCACGCCGGCCGAGGCGGCAAAGGCCTCCCAGACCGTCCGCACCGACACCATCCACGAGCTCGCCGGCATCCACGGCCCCATCGGCGCGGCCACGCCCCTGATCGTCGCGGGTCTTGGTTATGAAACCGTCGGGGCCGACCTTGACGCCGCGCTGAAGACCACCGCCTCAGACCTCAACCAATCCGCGCGCGCCGCCATCCCCCTCGAGCACGGAGTCCTCGTCCTCGTCGGCGACAAGAAGCTCATCCTCAGCCAGATCAAGGACCTCAAGCTCCCCACGCCGATCGAGCTCGGCCCCGAGGGGGAGCCCGTTTCATCCAGCGGCAAATCCGCGGGCGCAAAGAACGACTGAGCGCTCCGGAACCGGGTTGAGCGCACCCGTCGCATCTGGTACGCTCCGCGCACATGACCGCCCAATCCACCTTCCCCGAGGCCCCCATCCTGCGCCGCGCCCCGAGCCCCTCGGACCGGTTCTTCGCCCCGGTCCTGCGGGCGCGCTTCGTCGTCGGCCTGCTCTGCGTGACCATGGTTCTCGACGTGATCGGCATCTGCATCGACGGCGCCATCATCTCGACCGCTCATGCGCTGATCGCGGGCCAGGACGTCCAGAACGCCCTCGATCTGCTCCAGCTCGGCAACGCTCTTCTCGCCCTGGCCGGGTTCGTCGTCTACATCGCCACCGCCGTCCTCTTCTGCTGCTGGCTGTACCGCGTCGTCAAGAACTCGCACATTCTCAGCACCGACAGCGGACCATCACCCGGCCTCGCCGCGGGCAGCTTTTTCATCCCCTTCTACAACCTCTGGGGCCCGTTCCTGGCCGTCAAGTTCGCCTGGAACGCGAGCAGCCGCCTGGCCTATCTCGAAGAGTCCGGGCGCCCGGCGCTCACCATCCCCGGCCTGTGGTGGGTCACCTGGATCATCGGCAACATCATCGGACGCATCATTCTGCAGCAGGTCGTCTCGTCCTGGGGCCAGCAGCCCACGCCCGACCAGCTCGCGCGCGAGAGCACAATAAACATCGCGATGGCCGCGACGAATCTGGTCTGCGCCGCCCTCTGCGTGGCCACCGTTCTGAAGCTCACCGGCATGCAGCGCACGATCGAGCGAGACATGCGCGAAGCCGCTCTCCACGCTGAGCACGAAGCCGCCTGACCTTACGGGCTGACCCCGATGTGCTTCCCCGCCTCGCGCACCGACAGTGCCGACAGCTTCTTCTTGTTCGCTTTCAGAAACTTCTTCACCCCCTCCGGGTTTGTGCGCGCATGGTGCCGCAGCGCCCACCCGATCGCCTTCCGCATGAAGAAATCTTCTTCGTCCGCCCGCTCCAGGCAGAAGCGGAACAGCATCGCTTCGTCGGTCTCCTCGTTGTGCCCGATCTGACAGATCACCGCCGTCCGGCGCAGCCACAGGTTCTCATCCTCCAGCCACCGCCGGATCACCGGTGTCGCCGCCGCGCGCTGCGTCCGTACCACCGCGCCCACCATGCTCCCGGACACCCAGTCCACGATGTCCCACCATCCGCCCTCCACGATCAGCCGCTTGTACAGCGGCAGGTGCGCTGTCGTCAGATGTTCCGGGAAGCTCCCCGCATAGTGGCACGCGGCGTACATCAGTTCCCGCGGACCCTCCAGAGCCGGCGGCGACATCTCCGTGTCCTTCTTCGCCGTCGGCTGCCACCCCGTCGTCCGCCTCTTTGGGGGCTTCCACCCGTCCCCCGGCCCGTGCACCCCCGCATCCCACAGCGTCAGCACCCGCGCCCGGTACTCCCCGGCATTCCGGGGCGGGTACCGCTCGCACATCTCCCGAAATGTGGGTTCTCGCCCCGGCTTCTGCACCCCGTAGAAGGGCTGCACCGTCCGCATGTACGCGGCCATGTCCGCGCCCTTCGCCGCGTTCCCCAGCGGCGACAGCGACCGGTGCACGAACTCGGCGATCGTCTCGTCCGGCATGCTCTGAGCATACCTCCGCCGCACCACCTCCGCACACCATCCGAACATTGCATTCTTCGCAATACCCGCCTGAGGTCCTTCGTTTCTCCCCGAAGCGCCACGCCGCGGGTGCGGCCAAACGCTCACAAGGAGACCCCATGAAGCTTGCGAGGATCACGATTTCAACGGCGGCGATTGCGGTTCTGGCCGCCGGTATGGCGCTCTTGCCCGCGAACGCCCAGCCGACCGACAAGCCCGCGGGCCAGCCCCCGGCCAGCCAGCCCCCAGCGGGGGGCCGACCCGGCCGTGACGGCGGCGGCGGTGCGGGCCAGCCCGGCAGCGAGTGGCGCGACAAGTACGCCGACATGATGAAGGATCACTCGGAGATCGCCCGCGGCCTGATCTCCCTGCACATGACTAAGGACTACATCGAGAAGGTCCAGGGCGATCTCGGCGGCAAGAAGGCCTCGACGATCAAGGCCCTCGACGCCGCGATCAAGGAACTGGAGGAGGCCGCGAAGGCCGATCCCAAGCACGAGACTCAGCGGCCCGCCGGTGGTGGCCGGCGTCCGGGTCGCGGCGGCGGTGATGGTGGTGGCGGTGGCGGCGGCCCCGGTGGTGGAGGCGGGGGCGGCGGTGGTGGCGGCGGCGGCGACAAGCCATAAGCCGCGTCTGACATCCTGGTTTTCGGATATCGAGCCGGTGTGCCGTGGGGGAAATCTCTGCGGCGCACCGGCTTGCCTTTTGAGCAAGCTCATGCGGGCCGTCCCTCGCCGCGGCGCGATATCGTTGCGCCGTACTGATCCACGTTCCTAGGCCTTCCGGAGCCCACCATGCCCCGCGCCCTGCGCTCTCTCGCCTTCCTCGCCGCGACGACCGCCCTCGCCTTCGCCGCCTTCGCGGCCGTCCCGCCCCAGACCGCCAAGAAGCCCGTCACCGACGAGATCCAGGGCGTCAAAATCATGGACGACTACCGCTGGCTCGAGGACGCCGAAAACCAGGATGTGAAGAAGTGGTCCGACGAACAGAACGCCTACGCCCGCTCCGTCCTTGACCAGATCAAGTGCGCCCCCGCCATCCGCGCCCGCCTGACCGAGCTCGAGAACAGCGTCGGCGTCGAGTACCACTCCCTGAAGTACGCCGGCGGCAAGTACTTCGCCGCCAAGAGCCAGCCCCCCAAGCAGCAGCCGCTCATCGTCTTCCTCACCTCGCTCAACGACACCAAGAACGAGCGGATCGTCCTCGACCCCAACACCCTCTCCAAGGACGGCAGCACCTCGTTCGACTGGTTCGTCCCCTCCCCCGACGGCAAGTTCGTCGCCGTCTCCCTCTCCGAAGGCGGCAGCGAGTCCGGCAACGTCCACATCTACAAGACCGAAGACGGCTCCGAGCTCAACGGCGACATGGTCCCGCGCGTCAACGGCGGCACCGCCGGCGGCTCCGTCGCCTGGAAGCGCGACGGCTCCGGCTTCTTCTACACCCGCTATCCCCGCACCGGCGAGCGCCCCGAGGAAGACCTCTCCTTCTACACCCAGCTCTACTTCCACACCATGGGCCAGCCCTGCGACAAGGACACCTACGAAACCGGCAAGGACTATCCCAAGATCGCCGAGATCCAGGTCCAGGTCAGCCCCAGCGGCGACTGGGTCGTCGCCAATGTCCAGAACGGCGACGGCGGCGAGTTCATCCAGGACATCAAGTGCCTCCGCAAGGACGCCGCCCCCGCCGCGGCCTCCTGGACGCGCCTCTCCAAGTGGGATGACCGCGTCGTCGAGCCCAAGTTCGGCCACGACAGCGCCCTTTACCTCGTCAGCCGCAAGGCCGCCCCGGGCGGCAAGATCCTCCGCCTCCCGCTCGAGCGCACCGAGAAGCCCGTCCTTGCCGCGGCCTACGAGATCGTCCCCGAGCAGTCTAAGGCCTCCGTCGAAACCGACTTCGAGCACCACGCCGGCATCCAGCTGACCGACCACCGCCTCTACGTCCTCTACCAGATCGGCGGCCCCAACGAGCTCCGCCAGTACACCCTCGAGGGCAAGCCGCTGGGCTCGGTCCCCCAGCTCGACATCTCGACGATCGGCGACGTCGAGCCGCTCGACGGCGACGACCTCGCCTTCGCCGAGCAGAGCTTCATCAACCCGCCCGCGTACTTCAGCTACCACCCGGAAGCCACCGGTGGGGGGGGCGGCAAGGCGACCAAGACTGCCCTCGTCGTCCCCGAGCCACCGCACATGCCCAAGCTCACGGTGAAGCGAGACTTCGCGACCAGCAAAGACGGCACGAGAATCCCCGTCCACATCATCACCCCTGCCGGCTACAAGCCCGACGGCAAGACCCCAACCGTCGTCTGGGGCTACGGCGGCTACGGCGTCAACGAGACCCCTGTCTTCTCCCCCCGCCGCCTGGTGTGGTGCGAGCGGGGCGGCATCTTCGTCTCTGCCAACATCCGCGGCGGCGGCGAGTACGGCGAGAAGTGGCACCTCGAAGGCAACCTCACCAAGAAGCAGAACGTCTTCGACGACTTCTACGCCGCGTGCAAGTACATGATCGACCAGGGCTACACCAGCCGCGACAAGCTCGCCATATTCGGCGGCTCCAACGGCGGCCTGCTCATGGGCGCGACCTTCACGCAGCACCCCGACCTCTGCAAGGCGGTCGTCTCGCAGGTCGGCATCTACGACATGCTCCGCGTCGAGCTCTCCTCCAACGGCGCTTTCAACGTCACCGAGTTCGGCACCGTCAAGAACCCCGAGCAGTTCAAGGCCCTGTACGCCTACTCGCCGTACCACCACGTGCAGGATGGAACGAAGTACCCGGCGATCCTCTTCACGACAGGCGCCAACGACCCGCGCGTGGACCCGATGCAGTCACGCAAGATGACCGCCCGCCTCCAGGCCGCCGACCCCACGGGCCTCTTTCTCCTCCGCACCAGCGGCAACACCGGCCACGGCATGGGCACGCCCCTGGCCGCAAGAATCGAGCTCGCCACCGATGTCTACAGCTTCCTCTTCAGCCAGCTCGGCCTGGAGTGCAAGCCGATCGGCAACTGATTCTGGAGGGAGCCCCGAGCGCAAGCTCGGGTTCTGATGGGAGGAGACCGTGCTCGACTTCACACTCGACGCCGCGAACTCCATCGTCTACCTCCGCCCCTCGGCCCCGCTCGCGAAGGAAGATTTCGACGCACTGGCCCGCACCGTGGACCCGTACATCGAATCGCGCGGCGATCTCGCCGGCCTGATCATCGAAGTCCAGGCCTTCCCCGGCTGGGAGTCACTCGGCGCAATGGCCGCCCACTTTCGCTTCGTCCGCGATCACCACCGGCACATCAAGAAGATCGCCATCGTCACCGACGCCGCGCTCGGCACCCTCGCCGAGAAGCTCGCCTCACACTTCGTCGCCGCCACGATCAAGCACTTCCCCGCCGGCCAGCTCGCCGCGGCCCAGCAGTGGATCACCGAAAAGCCCGCCCGCTAGCCCACATCCGTGCCCATCCGTGTCATCCGTGGCCGGCCGTTCACCTCTTTGCCCGCTTCTTCTTCGCGGTCTTCTTCTTCCCTGCAATCTGTTTCCCACCGCCGGCGTACAACCCGTAACTCTCCGCGATCCACCTCTTCATCACACTCATCGGCGGCTTCTGGTCCCCCCACACGATCTTCACCCACCCTCCCGACCCCGGGAAATACCGCTCCGGCTCCTTCGTCGCCAGCGACCGCGCCTCCGCCAGCGACCCGTCCAGCTTCAGCATCGCCTGCGCCTTCCGCAGGAATAGGAACGCCTTCCCGTTCACCTTGATGGTGCGGCTCTCCACAACCGTCCCCGCGCACGCCACGCCCTCCTGGACCCCCGGCAGTTTCATCGCGATCGCATGCAGCTCCGTCATGCCCGGTTCCTCCCGATCAACTGCGGCCGCGTGTACGCCACCTGGAACCCGCACCGCGCCGCGTTCCGGTGCGACACGCTCCCGGCCCGCACATCGAGTTTCGCCAGCGTGCACCCTCGCTCGCTCGCGATCCGGATCCGCGCCGCCGTGAGCGCCCGCTGGATCCCCCGCCCCCGGAACTCCGGAAGCACCGCCGCCCCCGCCATGTGCGCCACACCCCCGTGCATCGAAATCCCCGCGCCGCCCGCCGATTGCCCGTCGACGCGCGCCAGCAGCATGACCGAATCGGGGAGGTGCGCCCGCACCAGCCCGAAATCCACCGCGAACTTCATCGGCTCGCCCCCATCCGCGAACCCGACGTCGAGCACGCGGCTCCACTCCCCCGCCCACTCGCGCCCGACCTCCACGATCTCGATTCTCGGCGCGAGGGCGCCCGTCCCCACCGCGCCGCCGTCATCCAGCCGCCGGTACGTGACCGTCTCGAACGAACCGATCCGGTACCCGCGCTCCATCAGCATCGCCACGAACGCCTCATCCGCCAGCGGGCACAGATCGATCACCACCGGGGATCCGGAGTCAAAGAACACACGCTCCAGCTCACCCCATTCGCGCAAATCGACCGCCCCATTCAGCGCGACGCCCTTCACCGCGTTAAGCGGATCAGACGGCCCGTAGAACGCGCCGACCCCGCCGCCGCACCGGATCGCGCGCATCCCGGCCTTCGGATACAGCCGGGCCGCCGTCTCACAAAACGCGCGGCAGGTCTCCGCCTCGGCGCCCTCGAGCGCCCGCGCAAGTTCAAGGTCCGGAACAATCCCCATCACCTCCGCGTCCTCCCGTCTCTCCGGTTCCTCTGCGTTCCTTCCCCTGCCTACTTCGGCGTCTGATCCCTGCTCTTGAGCGTCACCCTCACGCGGAGCTCCTCCGTCTTCCTCTTCACATCCACATCCACCACATCCCCCGGCTTGTGCTGCGCCAGGTACCGCATCCAATCCTCCACATCTCCCAGCTCGTGCCCGTTCCACCGGATCAGCCGGTCCCCGACCTGGATCCCCGCCTCACCCGCCGCCGTGCCCGGGTACACCTCGCCCACGAGAATCCCCGCCTCACCGTCCGCATAGTTCCCGGGCGCGATCCCGAACCGCACCTTCACCCCGCCGAGCGACCGGTCCGCGACCGCCGCCTCCTCCGGCTTTTCTTTCTTCTTGTCCGTGGACTTGAACACCAGCTGCTCGGGCCGCTTCGCCAGCATCTCCGCGATGTCGCACACGAGATTCACGACCCTCACCCCGCCCTCGAAGTTGATCAGATCCACCGTGTCCCGCGGCGTGTGGTACTGGTCGTGTATCCCCGTGAAGAAGTGCAGCACCGGCACCCCCGCCCCGTAGAACGTCGCATGGTCGCTCGGCCCGCGCCCGCCCGGCGACGCCGCGATCGTCAACCCCGACCCCCCCGCAGCACCGAAGATCGGCTTGAGCATCCTGTCGAACCCCTCCGCCGTCCCCGTCCCGGAGATCTCCAGCTTCCCCTCCCGCAGCCGCCCGATCATGTCCATGTTCAGCATCACCGTGATCGCCGATGCCGACACCGGACAGTCCTTGATGAACTCCCGCGACCCGATCAGCCCCATCTCCTCCGCGCTGAACGCCACGAACATCACCGACCGCAGGTCCGCCCCCGCGGGCATCGCCTCATACCGCCGCTTGAGAATCTCCGCCGCCAACATGAGCCCCGCCGCCCCCGAAGCGTTGTCATCCGCCCCCGGGTGCACCACCCCATACTCATCCGTCCGTGACCCCCCCGTGTACCCGTACCCCACGTGGTCATAGTGCGCCCCGATGATGACATACTGATCCTTCAACGCCCCCCGCCCGGGCAACGTCCCCGCGATATTCCACGTCTTCCGCGGCGACCGATCGATCTGCACCATCATCCACACTTCGCCATCATCCAGCGCCACCACGCCGCCCTTCTCATCCGCCAGATGCCGCCACTCCATGATCCCGCGTTTCTTCGGGTCATGCGCTTTCAGCAGCCGCTCTGCCGCCTCCGGCGACATCATGAACGCGGGGACGTCCAGCGCGTGCGTCCAGCGCGCCGAGCCCTCCGTCGTTTCCAGCTTCTGCGACCGCGGGTCCGCGCACCCCGGCGGCGAAACCAGGATGATCGCAACCGCTCCGCGCTTCACCGCGGCGTTGATCTTCTCCGGCAGCGCCGCCGCGGGGGACCACAGCGTGTCCTGCTTCCCCTTCCACCGGCTCTCGCCCTTGTCATCCATGGGCTCGAACCGGAACATCACCGCGACCTTCCCCGCTAGCGGCTTGTCTCCGGATGCATCCGAATACGACGAATACGCCCCGTCCGGCCCGCCCTTCTCGATCGAGTATCCCACGAACACCATCGGCGCTTTCAACCCCGTGTTGCTACTCGACCCGTCGCCGACGTTCCCGCTGAACCCGAGCACCGAGTAGCTGTCCTTGTGCGGCCACGGGAACATCCCGCCCTTTGAGGGAACCGAGTCATCAAGTATGCTGGTCTTCAGCACAGCGCGGGTGGCCGCCGTGAACGGTTGGCGGTACGTCAACGCTTCGTCGTGCATTTCACGCCAGTTGACGGGCGGTTGCTGGACCAGTTGACCTTCGCGGGACGGGGTTGGAAACTCCGGTTTGACCAGCGCGAGCCGTCCGAACTCCGCTTCGATGTACTCCGCCGCTAGCTCGTTCCCACGCGTCCCCGGCCCGCGCCCCTCCATGAACGGATTCGCCAGAAACTCCACGTGCGACCGGTACATGCGCACATCGCGTTCGGCGTCGGATGGTGGGGCAGCGTGCGCGGATACCGCAACCGACAGCGCGAGCGCAGCTGCGCCGAAATCGAGAACCAATCGGGGGAATCTCGAGCTTCGCATGGCGTGTTCCTGGCCTTTCCCCGGGGAGAACAAGGGGTCGCCAATGCTACCGGCGCTCCACGGGAGTTGGAGCCGCGCCCGCGTTCTCCTACGATTCCCATCCAATGCCCACTACGACCACCCCGCACTCGGCCCCCGTCAAGGTGAACGGTTCCCACGCCAAGTCCGCTGCCGACCCGGCCGTTCTGGCCCCTTCGGACATCTTCCCCCCGCGCCACATCGGGCCCGACGATGCCGACCAGCAGGAGATGCTCTCTCTCCTCGGCTATTCGTCACTCGATGAACTCACCGAAGCCACCATCCCCGCCTCCATCCGCCTCCGCAAGCCCCTGCAACTCGACGGCGCGGCCGGCCGCACGACCGGCCTACCCCGGGGCGAGGCCGACATCCTCTCCGAGTTTCGCTCGCTCGCCCAGCAGAACAAAGTCTTCCGCTCCTTCATCGGGATGGGCTATTCCGACACGATCACGCCCCCCGTCATCCTCCGCAACATCCTCGAGAATCCCGGCTGGTACACCCAGTACACGCCCTACCAGGCCGAGATCAGCCAGGGCCGCCTCGAAGCCCTCCTGAACTTCCAGACCATGGTGGAGGATCTCACCGGCCTCCCCCTCGCCGGCGCGAGTCTGCTCGACGAAGCCACCGCCGCGGCCGAGGCCATGGCAATGTGCTTCTCCGTCGCCGGCGGCCACGATGGAACCCGCAAGCGGTTTTTCGTCGACGAGACCTGCCATCCACAGACCATCGCCGTCGTCCAGACCCGCGCCAAGTCGATGGGGATCGAGATCACCGTCGGCGATCACCGCACCAAGCCCGACGGTGCGGCCGACCTTTGCGGCTGTCTCGTGCAGTACCCCGGCACCGACGGGCGCATCGACAGCTTCGATGAGCTGACCGAGCGCTGCCACCAGGCCGGCGTCCTCGTCGTCGCGGCGACCGACCTCCTCGCCCTCACCCTCGTCAAGCCGCCCGGCGAGTGGGGGGGTGGCGGGAGTGGGGGGGCGGACATCTGCATCGGCAGCGCCCAGCGTTTCGGCGTCCCCATGGGCGCCGGCGGCCCGCACGCCGCGTTCATCTCCACCAAGACCGAGTACGCCCGCAAGCTCCCCGGGCGCATCATCGGCGTCTCCAAGGACGCCCAGGGCAACCTCGCCTACCGCATGGCCATCCAGACCCGCGAGCAGCACATCAAGCGCGAGCGGGCGACCAGCAACATCTGCACCGCCCAGGCCCTCCTCGCCATCATCTCCGGCATGTACGCCGTCTACCACGGCCCGGAAGGGCTGAAGCGCATCGCGACGCGCATCCGCGTGATGACCGCCACGCTCCGGACAGCTCTCAAAGAGCAGGGACACACGTACGTCCAGGGCTCAACTCCCGGCGTGTACTTTGACACCATCAGGATCCGCCATTCCGCCGGACGCGACGGCGTGAAGCGCGTGCTCGAACTCGCCGCCAAGCGCGCCATGAACTTCCGCGACATGGGCGACGACTCCGTGTGCATTTCGTCCGACGAAACCACAACCCGCCAAGACCTGATCGACATCCTCACCGTCTTCTCAAACGGGAAGCCGATCGCGGACATCGATGCGCACGCCGCACGTGCCGATCACTACCGCACCAACTACGCCGACGAATACACCCGCACCTCCCCCTTCCTCACCCACCCCGTTTTCAACACCCACCATTCCGAAACGGAGATGCTCCGCTACATCTTCACGCTCATGGGCCGCGACCTCTCCCTCGCCCACAGCATGATCCCCCTGGGCTCGTGCACAATGAAGCTCAACGCCACGAGCGAGATGATCCCCGTCACCTGGCCCGAGTTCGGCCGCATCCACCCCTTCGCCCCCGCCGACCAGCAGCAGGGGTACGCGAAGATGTACGCCGACCTCGAGCGCTGGCTCGCCGAGATCACCGGCTTCGCCGCGACCTCTCTCCAGCCCAATGCTGGTTCCCAGGGCGAGTACGCCGGCCTCCTGGTCATCCGCGCCTATCACGAATCGCGCGGCCAGGCGCACCGCAACATCTGTTTGATCCCCGATTCCGCGCACGGCACCAACCCCGCCTCCGCCGTCATCGCCGGCCTCCACGTCGTCCCCGTCAAGAACCTCGAGAACGGCGACATCGACCTCGACGACCTCAAGGCCAAAGCCGCCGAGCACGCCCCCAACCTCGCCGCGATGATGGTCACCTACCCGTCAACCTACGGCATCTTCGAAGAGCACATCAAGGACATCTGCGCGATCGTCCACCAGCACGGCGGCCAGGTCTACATGGACGGCGCCAACATGAACGCCCAGGTCGGCCTGGCCCGCCCCGGCGACGTGGGGGGGATCGGCGCGGATGTCTGCCACCTCAACCTCCACAAGACCTTCTGCATCCCCCACGGCGGCGGCGGCCCCGGCATGGGCCCCATCTGCGTCGCCAAGCACCTCGCCCCCTTCCTCCCCTCAATCGACCAGGGCACCAGCCCCACGCCCAAGGGCCAGCACGTCGGCGCAGTCGCCGCCGCTCCCTACGGCTCCCCCTCCATCCTCACCATCTCCTGGATGTACATCGCGATGATGGGCGCAGAGGGCCTCACCAGGGCCTCGCAGATCGCCATCCTCAACGCCAACTACATGGCCAAGCGCCTCGAGGAGCACTACAAGGTCCTCTTCAAGGGCAAGAGCGGCCGCTGCGCCCACGAGTTCATCATCGACGTCGGCCACTTCGAGACCTCCGCAGGCATCAAGCCCGACGACATCGCCAAGCGTCTCATGGACTACGGCTTCCACGCCCCGACCATGTCCTGGCCCGTCCCCGGCACCCTCATGGTCGAGCCCACCGAGAGCGAGCCCAAGGCCGAGCTCGACCGCTTCTGCGACGCCATGATCGCCATCCGCGAGGAAGTCGCCCGCATCGAACGCGGCGAGTGGCCGCGCGACAACAACCCCCTCCGCAACGCCCCGCACACCGCCCACGTCGTCACCGCCGACGCTTGGGACCGCCCCTACAACCGCGAACTCGCCGCCTGGCCGCTCCCCTATCTCCGCCGCCACAAGTTCTGGCCCGCCGTCGGCCGCATCGACAACGCCTACGGCGACCGCAACCTCGTCTGCGCCTGCCCGCCGGTGAGCGATTACAACGCCTGAGCCTCCGTGCAGTTCGAACGCATCACAACAGATGCCGCCGTTATGAACGGCCACCCGTGCATCCGCGGCATGCGACTTACCGTCCGCCGCGTGCTCGAGCTTCTCGCGACGTACCCCGAGCGCGGCGAACTCCTACCTGAGTTCCCTGAACTCGAGGAGGCAGACCTCGCCGAGGCATTGAGGTACGCCGCTGCAAATCTCCCGGCGTACTCCTAAACGACAAACGCCGCCCAGCCGGGCGGCGCTTGTCCATCGTTGAAGTTCATTCCCGCTCTTACGGCCCGGGAGGACCATTGCCCCCGCCGCCCGTCCCGCCGCCTCCGCCAACTGTCGCCGTCACCGGCACATTGCGGATCCCCTTGACCTTCGAGATCCCCGTGTCCATGTTCAGCGTCACGTACCGGTGCCCGCCCTTGCTCGCCACGCGTGTCGTCGTGCTCGGCCAGTACGGGTACCCGTTGATCTGTCGGTGGATGTAGTCCGGCGCGTTCACGATCAGCGTCCCGTTGAACAGGTGCATGCTCGCGCCCTCGCCGCCGTTGTCCGTCCACTGCGGCTGCTCGACCAGCGACGTGATGAGGTCCATGATCTTCTTCGCCCGGTCGTCCCGCACCATCTGATTGTCCAGCGGGTTGTTCTGGGTGTTCCCGTTCTGGAACGGGCTCTGACCCCCGCCGCCCATGTTGCTCTGCAGCACGCTGTTCAGGTCGATCTGCGGCACATCGGTGTACCGTGGGATGATCATGAGCAGGTCGTTGATGTCGTAGATCACCACGCGTTTGGTCTTGTTAAGCGCTTCCTTCGGCCCGACCTGGATCGCCCCTGAGGACGACATCTGCCACGCGTTCTCCGACCCCGCGAAATCCCCGCGGGCCTTCTCCAGCACCGCCTCCAGCACGTACAGCGCCGGCTGGTTGTCGATCTTCAGCGTGATCTTCTTGTCCTTGTCGAGGCCCGCGCCGCTGGTGTCCCCCTGCCAGATCGGCTCGATGTCCGCCTGCGTCACGTCCTGCAGAAACTTGATGACGTCCTCCAGCCGGGTCTCTTCAACCTTCAGCGACGTCCGTCGGCTCATCTTCAACAGGGTCGCCTTCTCCGGGCTGACCGAGACGATGACCTGCGTCGATGGCGCAGCACTCGGCTGCGCCACGGGCGCTTGCGCCCGCACGATCGAAGCCGTTCCAAACCCCATCCCCGCCGCCGCCAGAACCCCCATCGCGATCCGCGTGCCGCTCATGTGCAATCTCCGGGTGTTCGTCCGAACTGGCCCATCCGCCCGACCGGGCATTCTTACCCGCCAAGGGCTACTCCATTGTACGACGCCCAAGACCGCCCCCGGTTCCCGCCCTTGCCGCCCTTCCGCCGTCATAACCACTTATCGACGCCCCCCTTGTGATTTCCTGCTCAATGGCCGGGCATGGGGCGGCCTTCCTGAGCAGTGGATCCGTGCCGATGCCCAGGGCCCGCCCCAACCGTCTGACCGTTGGCCTGCCCCTCCACGTACACCGGCGCGGGCGTCGTCGGGAGTGTGTCCGGCCCCGCCAGCGGGTGCGTCGCGTGCGCACCGCCTCCTGTCAACAGATAGATCGCCCCCGCCCTCATCTGCGCCGCCAAGCTGAACACCAGCGGCACCAGCACCAGCGTGAACACCGTCGACACGATCAGCCCCCCGAGCACCACCGCCCCCAGCCCCCGGTACATCTCCGAACCGGCGCCGGGCGCGACGACCAGCGGCAGCATCCCCCCGATCGTCGTCAGCGTCGTCATGAAGATCGGCCGCACACGCGACACGATCGAAGCCCGCACCGCCCGCAGCATGGGCATCTTCTCCCCCGCGCCGCCGTACCGCGAGGGGTCCTCGAAGTTCAGCGCCTGCTCCACCAGCAGGATCGCGTTCTTCACCACCGTCCCGATCAGGATGATGAACCCGATCATCGTCAACACATCCAGCTGCTGCGGCGCGATCGTCGGGTTCGACACGGTCCAGTCGTGCGCGATCCGCAGCCCCGCGAACCCGCCCACGATCGCCAGCGGCACGCTGAACATGATCACCAGCGGGTACATGAAGCTCTCGAACAGCGAGCACATGAGCAGGTACGTCACCGCCACGGACCACACCGTCCGGGCCGTCGCCAGCTGCGGCTGCCACGCCACCCCCGAGATCAGCCCGCCGATGATCAGCGAGAGCAGCACGATCCCGATGAACCCGTAGATCATCGCTCGGCCGCGCTCCTCCGAATGCCCGTGCCGCCTCCCCCATGCCCGCCCGAGCTGCACGAACCCCACCAGCGTTCCCGCCACGCTCAACCCGATCGCGACATAGATCAGCACCTTCTGCCACAACTCCAGCGGCCCCGTCCGCGGCTTGCCGAACAGCGACGCCCGCACCTGGTCCAGACTCGCCGCCGTCCCCTCCAGCCGCACCCGCATCGTCGCGTCCAAGAGCCCCGCCTGCTCCAGCTCCGGCAGCATCTTCTCCCGCACGTTCGCCATCACCTGCTCGACCGTCTCGTTCTGCCGCGGCGTGATCTGTACCCCGATCCCGGGCAGCTCCTCCATCCGCCGGATCTGCTGCGGGGCACGCGTCTCGGTGATGTCAACCACTTGATCAAGCTGCACCACCCGCCCCGACGGCGTCGCGATCGGGATCTGGTGCAGCCGCTCCTTGTACTCCAGGCGCCCCCCCGTGGGCACCACCATCAGGTCCACCGTATCCGCCCCCAGCCGGAAGTCGTCCACGAACGCCCCGTCGAAGAGCGCCCGCACCGCGATCCCGACGTCCTGCGAGCTCAGCCCCAGCTCCCGCCCCAGCCGGTTTACCCGCACCGTCCACTCCGGCTGCGACAGGTTGAAGTTCGTCGGGTTGGGCTGCACGTTGCGGAACGTGTACCCGTGCTTCATCGCCGCGCTCATGAACAGCTGCTGCGCCGCCGCCGTCACCCGCTCCAGACTCGGCCCCGAGATCTCCACGTTCACCGAGCTCCCGCTCCCGATGCCGCGCCCGAAGATCGAAGTCTGCCCGGCGCCCCCGAACGCGTCCGGCACCTGGTTCATCTCGTTGGTCAGGATCGACGCGATCGGGATGACCCTCTGCGGGTCCTGCGAGGTCGCGCCCACGAACATCGTCCCGCCGAACGACCCGATGAAGAACTGCTCGATCGGCACCGGGTCAAACGGGTGTGCCGGATCATCGAACCGGAAGATCGGCTTGAGCTTCGCCACCGTCTCCGGCTTGTGGATGTCCGCCTCGACGTACGGCTGCAGCACCGCCTCCAGCCGGTTCGAGATCTTCTCCTGCTGGTCCACCGAATACCCGGGCGGGATCAGCAATCCCCCGAACACAAGGTTCTGGTTCCCCTTCGGCAGATAGTCCAGGGGCGGCGCGAGCTTCAAGCTCCCCCACAGACTCAACATCGCCATCACGATAATGATCGCCGGCCGCACCGTCCACGCCCGCCACCCCGTCATCAGCCAGTGCACGAAGTCCCCCAGCCGCTCCACCAGCCACTGGAACCCCGGCGCGAGGCCGAACGCCGTCTCGAACGCCTTCCCGATCGGCCCGCGCTCGTGATGCTCAACGTGCGTCCGCAGCACCCGCGCCGCCGCCGTCGGGATCACCGTGATAGACACCACCACGCTCAGCAGCATGCTGCACGAGATCGCCAGCGCCAGGTCGCGGAACAGCTGCCCCGCCTCCTCCTGGATCGTCAGCATCGGGATGAACACCGCCACCGTGGTCAGCGTGCTCGCAAGCACCGCGCTCCATACTTCCTTCGCACCCCAGTACGCCGCCTGCGCCGGCTTCTCCCCCATCCGCAGCCGCCGCATCGTGTTCTCCAGCACCACGATCGCGTCGTCCACCACCATCCCCGTCGCGAAGGCGAGCCCCGCCAGCGAGATCACGTTCAGCGTCCGCCCCAGCGCCAGCATCACCAGGAACGTCCCGATCACCGAGATCGGGATCGCCAGCGAGATGATCCCCGTCGCCACCCACGATCTCAGGAACACCAGCAGCACCAGCCCCGCCAGGAGCCCGCCGATCCACAGCGCCTCGGTCACCAGCCCGATCGCCGAGTCGATGTACGTCGTCTCGTCGTACACCAGCCGCAGCCGCAGGTCCGGCCCCACATCCCCGCCCAGCTTGTGCAGGATGTCATGGTCCACTTCCTTCAGCCGCGCCCGAAGGTCGCGCATGATCTGCACCACGTTCGCCCCGGTCTGGCGGATGCAGTTCATCGCGATGCACGGCTGCCCCATCGACCGCACGAACCCGCGCACCTTTTGATGTCCGATCTCAACGGTTCCGAGGTCTCGGACATAGATGGGCTTGAGCGTGCCAGCACCCTCCGGCGCGCCCCCGGAAAGTGGCGCCATTGTGGAGGGGACGGCGCCTTCTCCCATCGCCGACCCCGCCCGGTACGCCACGATCGTGTTCAGCACATCCTCCGCCGTCACGAACTGCCCGACCACCCGCACCCGGTAGTCGCGCTTCCCCTCCGAGATCGTCCCCGCCGACGCGTTCTTGTTCTCCCCGCGCAGCGCCGTGATGACATCCAGGTACGTCAGCCGGCGCTGCGCCAGCTTCACCGGGTCCAGCAGCACCCGCACCTCGCGCTCCCGCCCGCCATAGATGTTCACCTCCGCCACGCCATCGATCCGCTCCAGATACGGCTTGACCTCCTTGTCGAGCGCGTCGTACAGCGTCGAGATGTCGTACCCCTTGTGCTTCTCCAGCTTGTCCGGCTGGATATCCACGATCATCCAGGCGCTCGCGTTCTCCGAAGCGCCCTCCGCGGCCTTGATGATCGGCTCGTCCACCTCCTCCGGGTACTTCGGCACCTGCCGCAGCGCATCGGAGACCTCCTGCAGGCTCCTGTTCTTGTCCGCCCCGACGTAGAACTCCAACTCCACCGACGCCTGCCCCTCCGTGCTCGTCGACACCATCCGCTTCAGGTTCGTCACGTTCTTGAGACGCTTCTCCTGCTCGCGCGTGATGTTGTCCACGATCTCCTGCGGCGTTCGTCCCGGCCAGTTCGTCGTCACCGTCACGATCGGCCGGTCCACCGTCGGTGTCAGCTGCACCGGGATCGCCATCAACCCCACCAGCCCGAACATGATGATCAAGATCACCCCGACGGTGACGCTCACAGGTCGATTGATTGCCCAGCGGATGAAGTCCATAGCAAGTAAGCAGCCCGACCGTCAGGGAGGGCTTTTCTCTGTGTGCCCCCAAAGCCCTACGTGTGCGTGATCATTGCCGCGCTTTGACCGGCTGCCCCGGCATCAGCCGCTCATTCCCCTCCACGACCACATTCATCCCCGCTCGCAGCAGCGGCGACTGCACCACCAGCCGGTCACCGACGCTCGACACCACGCTCACCGGAGCGATCGCCGCAACGCCCGAAGCGTCGAAAAACACGAACGTCCCCGAGTCTCCCCGCCGCACAGCATCCTTATGTATGGTGAGCCCGGGCTCTGTTTCCCCCGCGGGCACCACACCCGCAACGCTCATCCCGGGACGGAGCGACCCGTCCTTGTTGTCCAGCCGGACCCGCACGGGGAAGAGCCGGCTCAGAGGATCCCCCATCGGCAGCACCGCCGCGATCGGCGCGCTCCGCACCGCCGCCCCGGGCCCAAGCGCTGCCATCCGCACCCCCGCGGTGGGCGCCGCGTGCCCCGGCCCGGCGCCCGCTACGGCCGCGCGGACCCGCGCGCCCAGCGTCATCGCCACCGATTCCGGCACATCCAGCCACGCGTCCACCTCGTCCAGCGCCACAATCTCCACCACGGGGGCGCCCCGCGTCAGCCACTGCCCGACCTCCGTCCGCTTCGCCGCCACCGTCCCCGCGAACGGCGCACGCACCACCATCTCGTTGAGCTTCTTCTGCGCCCACCGGTGCTTGGCCTCCGCCTCCGTCAGGTCCGCCTGCGCCACGCTCAGCAGCGCCGCCGCCTGGTCCGACACCGTCTTCGCATCCAGCACCTCGATCTCCGTCCCGCTGTTCATGCTGAACGCCGTCGTCCGCCGCTCCACGTCCCGCAGCGCCTTGTCCACCAGCGTCTGCCGCGCCGCCACCGTCGCCCGGCGCGATTCCATCAGCGCCCGTGCCTGCTCCACCTCCAGCCCCGCGAGCACGTCGTCCAGCCGCGCGATCACCGCCCCCGCCGGCACGCTGTCCCCCGCTTCCACCTTCAGCTCAATGACCGACCCCTCCTCCTCCGCCGCCAGCACGGTCCGCCGCACCGCCCGCAGCTCCCCCGTCACCTCCCGCCACTTTTCCACCGTCTGCGTCTTCACCGGATCGAACACAACCAGCGCCGGCGGTGGCCCTTCCTGCGCGCGGGCAATCCCCGCCCACAGCCCCGCCGACGCCACGCCTACCCACAACATCGCCCGTTGCATGTGACCTCCCAAGGGGGGTTGGACTGGGGTTCGCAACCGCAGCCGCACGTCCCACAGAATAGGATCATGTTGGGGTCCGATTCGGTATTTCCTTCCTACGCAACCGCCGACAAATGTGGAACACTCCCAAGCACGCCCGCTCGGAAGGACCGCCCCTCTTGCGATGCGTCCGGATAACGGCATCTTGCCTAGCGATCGCCGCGGTAGGGGGGGCCGCACCCGCCCAGCCGCCCGCGCCCGATCCGGTCCTCGCAGCGCCCGCCCCCGCCGGCCCCTTCGCTGGCCAGAAGGTTGTCCGCGTCCAACCCGCCACCCTCCGCGACATGCGGACCGCTCTCGCCCTCACGGACGACGTCTGGACGTGCGGCTTCGGCGGCGAAGCAACCTCCCCTGACCTCCGCCCCGCCAGCATCGACATCCGCCTCACCCCTGCGGCGTTCGACGCTCTCCGCGCTTCCCGCATCCCCTTCACCATCCTCATCGACGACCTTCAGGCCCGTGTGGACGCCGAGCAGGCCCATCTCCATCCGCCCTTCGACCCGCGCGGTCCCGGCTTCTACTCCGACTACCACAACCTCGCCAACATCAGCTCCTACTGCGACTCCCTCGTCGCATCCCGCCCGACCATGGCCTCCCGCCTCACCGTCGGCACGTCCGTCGAGGGCCGCCAGATCTTCGCCCTCCGCATCAGCGCCCCCGGCGCTGCGCCCGGCTCGCGCCCCGCCGTCGTGATCTACGGCTGCCAGCACGCCCGCGAGTGGATCACCCCCGCCGCCTGCGTCTATGTCGCCGACCAGCTCATCCACACGTACGACACCGACCTCGCCCCCAAGGGTGTCCACCGCCTCCTCGACAACCTCGAGTTCTACATCATCCCCGTGGTGAATGTTGACGGCTATTTCTTCACTTGGGACGACCCCCAGAACCGCCTGTGGCGCAAGAACCGGCGCAGCAACGGCGACGGCACCATGGGCGTCGACCTTAACCGCAACTGGGGCGAGCATTGGGGCGGCCCTGGTTCCTCCGGCAACACCAGCTCCGACATCTACCGCGGCCCGACTCCCTTCAGCGAGCCCGAAACTCAGGCCCTCCGCGACTTCATCACCGCCCGTCCCAACACAGTTCTCAGCTTCGACGTCCACAACTATTCCCAGCTCGTGCTCGAGCCCTGGGCTTACACCTCCGCCCTCCCGCCCGACACCCGCGCCTTCACTCAGCTCACCGCGGCCATCCTCAACGGGTTCTCCGCGCCCAACGGCGAGTTCTACATCGGCGGCGAGACCTACCGCACCATCTACCCCGCCGCCGGCGGCAGCCACGACTGGGTCTTCGGCGCCCGCTCCGTCCTCGCCTACGGCGTCGAGCTCCGCGACCGCGGCACGAACGCGTTCCTCCTCCCCGCCTCGCAGATCGTTCCGGCATCAGCCGAGGCCCTCGGCGGCGTGACCGCCGCCGCCAACTGGGTGCTGGACAACGCCGCGGTCGCCTATTTTCCCGCCGGGCGCCCGAGCTGGGTCGCCGCGAACTCCGCGACCGCGGTCACGGTGCAGTTCGCCCGCGGCATCAAGGCCCTCGCCGACCCGACCGCTCCGGGGCGCACGCCCATCCTGTACTCCCGCATCGGCCGCAACGCCCCGTTCACCGCTACCCCCGTCAACCTCGCAGGCGCCGATGAGGGTGGGGCCGTCTTCACCCACGCTCTCACCGCGGGCCCGTGCGCCGGCGTGGTCCAGTGGTACTACGCCCTCCCACAAGCCGGCGGCGCGACGCTCTTCCTCCCTCCCGGGGGAGCGTCCTCCGCCTATGAGGCCGCCGTACGCACGGGAGTTCCGATCTTCTCCGATGACTTCGAGGTCGACCGCGGCTGGACCGTCGGTGACCCCAACCCGACCTCGCCCGACACCGCCACATCCGGCCTCTGGACCCGCATCGATCCAAACGGCACGCCCGCCCAGCCCGAGTACGACACCACGCCCCTCGGCGGCACGTTCTGCTACGCCACCGGCCAGAACCCCACGGGCGACATCGCCACCGGCCGCCTCGGCGTCGGCAAGTCCACGCTCCTCTCCCCGATCTTCAGCGCCGCCGGCGCGCCCATCGTCGAGGCATCCTTCTCACTCTGGACCTACACCGACGGCGTCGAGACCTTCGCCGTGGACGCCAGCGCCAGCGCCGCGACCCTTTCCCCGGTCTGGACGCGCGTGCTCACCATCGGCCCGTCCTCTCCGAACGCGCTGACGTCCGGCCGCTGGACGCGCTACACCCTGCGCCTTACCGACTCGCTCATCCCGTCGACCGGCATGCGCCTCCGATTCGTGGCGACCTCGACCACCGGCGCGGCGGTCATGGAAGCCGCCGTCGACGACGTCAGCATCTTCGGCTTCACGTGCGCCCGGGGGGGGGCCGTCTGCCCCGGTGATTACAACGCCGACGGCGTCCGCAGCGTCCAGGACCTCTTCGACTTCCTCGCCGACTGGTTCGCCCACGCCCCGCGCGCCGACGTCAACGGCGTCGGCGGCATCACCGTGCAGGACCTCTTCGACTTCCTCGCCGCGTGGTTCACCGGCTGTTGACGAGGACGGGTTGCCCCTAGACCGCCGTCGTCGGCGTCGCCGACATGCTCAGTTCATCGCCCTTCCACCCACGCTCGGCCAGCAGGTCGTGCCCCAGCGCCGCGATCATCGCGCCGTTGTCCAGGCAGTACTCCGTCGGCGGCAATCGCACGTCGATCCCCCGCGCCGCCGCGAGCAGCCCGAGCCGCTCGCGCAGCAGCGAGTTCGCGCTCACCCCGCCCCCGACCAGCAGCGTGCGGCACTCCGCGTGCCGCTCCAGCGCCCGCTCCAGCTTCAGCATCACCGCCCCGATCGCCGCTCCCTGAAACGTCGCCGCCACATCCGGCGCGCTCAGCAGCGCCGTCGACGCCTCCCCGCGCGTCTCCCGTTTCCTGCGCGAGCGCTCGTCCTCCGGCACGCCGCGGAACGCGTACAGCGCCGCGGTCTTCAGCCCCGAGAACGAAAAATCCAGACTCTCCGGCGCGATCCGGGCGATCGGGAACCCCGGCGAATGCGCCCGCCCGGTCCGCGCCAGCTTGTCGAGGTTCGGCCCCCCGGGGAACCCGAGCCCCAGCACCGCCGCCACCTTGTCATACGCCTCGCCCACCGCGTCGTCGATCGTCGCGCCGATCCGCCCGATCCGCACCGTCGATTCGCACAGGTACAGCGATGTGTGCCCGCCGCTGACCACCAGCCCGATCGCCGGAAACCGCGCGGGCGCGGGCGCCGCACCGGCGGGCCCGATCAACCCGCCGACGAGATGCGCCTGCACGTGATCCACGCCGATCACCGGCACGCCCAGCGCCCACGCCAGCGCCTTCGCCGCCGCCACTCCGACCAGCAGCGACCCGATCAGCCCCGGCCGGTTTCCCACGGCCACGGCGTTCAGGTCTTCCAGCGCCACGCCCGCATCCGCGACCGCCCGGCGCACCACCGGCAGGACCCGCTCCGCGTGCGCCCGGCTCGCGATCTCCGGCACCACCCCCCGGTACTCCGCGTGCAGGTCGTGCTGGCTCGCGATGACGTTCGAGAGCACCTCACGCCCGCCCCGCACCACCGCCGCGGCCGTTTCATCGCACGAGGTCTCGATCCCCAGGATGACGTTCGCCGTGCTCACGGGGACGCGGGCGCCTTCGCTGAATCGCGAGCCGGCTTGGTTTCCCCGGGTTCGCCCGGCTCGGGGACCTTCTCAAGATCCGCGATCGCCAGCCACCGCTCCAGATCCCGCCCCTTGATCCGCAGGTCCGCCACAACCTTCCCATCCTTGTCGCGCACCTCGACCAGCCCGCCCGTCAGGTCCAGCGAGTCGGGCCACAGGTCCTTCGGCTCGGTTGCGCCCTTGCCCGTCGAAGCGATCTTCTCCAGCGTCTCCTTCCGCTTCTCGATCAGCGTGAACGCCTTGGACATCCGCACCTCATCCCGCTCCAGCTTCTTCAACTCCGCCAGCGCGATCCGCCCGTGCTGGCTCGGCTCGTCGCTCAGCTTCACGAACTCCCCGTTCGCCGTCTTCGCCTGCATCGTCCGCAGCGCCCCGGCGAGTTGCTTGTCCTTCGCCACCGCCTCCACCCACGCCGAATCCCCCCAGTGCTGCTCGCCCAGCGGCAGCACCGGCTCGAACCCCGCCGGCAGCGGCGACCCTTCCTTGCGCAGCACATCCCAGTCGCGCCGTCTGAACGCCCAGGCGACCGTCTCATCCTCCGTCATGGGCACGTAGTACCCGGGCGTCGGGTCCACGCCCCAGTCCGTCGCGTCATCGGTCCGCTGGATCGTCCGCCCCGACGGCAGGTAGTACCGCTGCGTCGTGAACTTCACGCTCGCCTTCGGGTCATGCGGCAGCGACTGCACCGACTGCACCACGCCCTTCCCGTACGTCCGCGACCCGATCACGATCGCCCGGTTGTTGTCCGAGAGCGCCCCCGCGACGATCTCGCTCGCCGACGCCGAAAACTCGTTCGCGAGGATCGCGATCGGGTACTTCGGTGTGTCCGGGCTGGGCTCGGCCTTGTAGATCACCGGGGGCAGGCGGCCTTCGCGCCCGCGTGTGGACATGATCACACCCGAATCCAGGAACATGTCGGAGATCTCCAGCGCCGCGTCCATCAGCCCCCCGGGGTTGCCGCGCAGGTCGAGGATGAGCCCCTTGATCTCGCCCGCGGCCGCCTTGTTCGCCTCGCCGAGCGCGTCTTCCAGCTCCCCCGGCGAGGTCGGGGTGAACTGGCTGAGCCGCACGTACGCGATCTTCTCCTTCGGGTCGATCAGATAGTCCCAGCGCCCGGTATCGTCGGATGATCGCCGGAACCCGCGCACCGACTTCGCCACGATCCGCGCCCGCGTCACGGTGAAATCCAGCTCCTGCGCGCCGCGCAGCACGTGCAGCTTCACTTCGGTCCCCTCCGGACCGGTGATCATTTTGATGCACTCGTCCACGCTCTTGCCCCGGGTGGACTCGTCGTTCACCTTCACAATCTTGTCCCCCGCGATGATCCCCGCATTCAGAGCCGGGGACCCCTCCATCGGCGAGGCCACCGTCAGGGGTTCATCCTTGTGCTTCTCCGCCAGCTGGCAGCCGATCCCCGAGAACGACCCCGTCATCGCCTTCTCGAACTCCGCCGCCTCGTCCGCCGGGATGTACTCGGCGTAAGGGTCGTCGAGGGCCTCCAGCATCCCGTTGATCGCCCCCTTGGTCAGCTTGTCCGGGTCCGGCTTGTCCACGAACCCCGCCATCACCATCCGCTGCACGTCGGCGATGATGTCGAAGGTGTCGGCCTTCGCCACGCCGATCTGCGCGAGCGTCGAGGGCAGGCGCGCGACGAAAAGGCCGAGAACGAAGACCAGGATGAAGTTCAGGAGAATGACGCGGCGGGGGCGAACGGATGCGGCAGGCATGAGAGTGTCTCCGGGGCGACCCGGAGAACTGTAGGGGAAGAACCGGGCATGCCCGCACCACCGGAGCCGCGGTCCGCGGCCCCGGGGTCTCGGACGTCGGCGCACCCGCCGGGCAGGATCCCACGCTCCGGGCGTGCTGCGAGCATGCGCAACGAAGGCGCGCCGCGGGGCGTTTCGATCGGTTGCTCATCTGCACGCACGCGAGCGGGAATCACCGCGAGAACGGAACGGGTCTCTCCCGAACCTCGGAGAGCAGCGCGGGGGCAGCGAGGGCTGAGGGCAGCCCGGCGGCGGGTTGGCGGACGGGGTGCAGAGGAGGACATCCGATGCGGAACGCAATGTGCATTGGCGCGGCGGTGGTATTTCTTGCTGGGAGCGGATGGGTTGCCGGCGCCGACGTAATCGAGCCGGGGGCGCCGGCCACGGTCGTGTACTACCTCCGATCCGGGAGTACGGAGCGGGAAGGGTGCTTCCCGCCGGATCTCGGCGATGGGACGTGCGGGTGCCCCGTGCGGGGAGGGTTCGATCTACGGGGAACGTTCCGGGTCGCGGTGAACGCGCCGACGACCGGGTCCCAGATGTACACGGTAACGTCGGCACACCTGCGTGTGCCGGCGATCGGGAGGACGTTCGACGGCGATGGGAGGTACCAGTCGAGCAACGTGGCGCCGCCCTCGGGGCGGCTGGATCTGAACATGACGTTCGATCGCACCGGCGAGGTGGTGCGGTGGAACTCGGACAGCTCCGGCGTCGTGTCGTCACCGGTCGTCCGGGCGACGCTGGTTTCAGCGCCGGCGTGCTTCAACATGGTGCTGACGATCCGGGCGACGTCGCTGCTCTCGGATTGGAACGCGGACGGACAGGTGACGGTCGGGGACCTGTTCCTGTTCCTGAAGGAGTGGTTCGCGGGCGATGGAGATGCGGACGACAACGGCGCAACGACCGTCCAGGACCTGTTTACCTTCCTGCGGGCGTGGATGGGGGCCGCGTAGATCGCCCAGGTCGGCTCCTGGCCGGCGCGGGTCAGTGTCGGGCTCCGACCTGTGCTACCCGCGAGCGGCGCCCAGATACTGCTCGTCAGTAACTCTCTCCATCCACTCGACGGCCTTGCCGTCGAGCTTCTCTTGGATCGCGATGTGCGTCATCGCGGTCTCGGAGGTGGCGCCGTGCCAGTGCTTCTCGCCGGGCGCGAACCAGATAACGTCGCCGGGCCGGATCTCCTCGCGCGCCTCTCCCGAGCGCTGCGCCCAGCCGCAGCCGGAGGTGACGATCAGCGTTTGTCCGAGGGGATGGGTGTGCCAGGCGGTGCGCGAGCCGGGCTCGAACGTGACGTGGGCGCAGGCGACGCGGGCGGGGGCGGGGGCCTCGGACAGGGAGTCGATGCGGACGGCGCCGGTGAAATAGTCGGGCGAGCCCTTGCTTGAGGGTTGGGAGCCGGCGCGTTTGATGTCCATACTGGACAGAATACCGCCGGGACCGCACGTACACGTTGCGCGGCGCACCGCCGGACGCAGCAGACCCCTATATGGCCGACGGCGCATCCGGGAACGCGAAGCCGCGCGAATCCATCGCGCCGGGGCCGGAGCTCTGTGGAGGGGAGGGCACAGGTCCGGCGCTCTCGATGATCTTCAAGAGAGCCGCGAGCGCTTCTTGCTCGTTGGCGCCGTCGGCCTTGCGGTCGTACGCGAGGCCGCGGTGCGAATACGCGGTCGCGAGCACCCGCTCGCCCTCGCGGCGGATGACGACGACGTACCCCTTCTTCTCGATCGCGGCGCGAGTGCTCATATCCAGACAATATTGTCCGAATAATGATAGCTGGGAATCATTCGCTTGGTCAGCGGTGAGCTGCGCAGTCGGCAGTGCGGGGAGTCAGTCGGCCCACCTGACTGGTTCAGTCAGTGCTGGGCGCGGGGCTGATAGACGCCGGGCTTGGATCGGAAGCCGATGGCGATGCGGTTCCAGGCGTTGATGGCGGCGATGGCCCAGGAGAGGTTCGCGAGTTCGGTGTCGTTGAAATGCTCGCGCACGAGCGCGAAGTCGGCATCGGGGGCGGGCTCGGCGCCCGCGGCGTGGGCGCTGGCGACAAGGGTGAGCGACTCGGTCCAGGCGAGAGCGGCGCGCTCGCGGTCGGTGTAGTACGGGCTTTCGCGCCAGGCGTCTAGGCCGTAGAGGCGCTGCTCGGATTCGCCGGCGGCGCGGGCGTCCTTCCAGTGCATGTCGATGCAGTAGGCGCAGCCGTTGATCTGCGAGGCGCGGAGCTTGATCATGTGGAGAAGCTTGGGCTCGACGGCCGCGGCGAGAAGCTTCTCCAGGGCGAGGAGGGCCTGGACGGGTTGGGGTGCGGCCTTGTAGTAGTCAAGGCGAGGTTCCATGGGGAGTTGTAGGCCTATTTCAGCCGCAGGAGCTTGCCCTTGCGCTTGACGATGTTCTTGTAGTCCCACTGGATATCGATGGACTTCTTGAGCCAACGCTTCAGGTCTTTGACGTTGATGTCGGCTGCGGCGGTGTAGTGGGCGGCGGCGGACTTGAACTTGGTGTCTGGCGGGGCGGGGGCGAGGCCGGGCTCGTCGAAGGATTGGCCGCTCCAGAAGAGGAGGCGGACGCAGCCGCCGCTTCCTTTTCCCCCGCCCTTGAGCTTGTGGTAGCCGACGATGGGGTTGCCATCGAGGAACCAGACGGGGTGGCGGTGCCAGACCTTGCACTCGACGCCGTCCTCGACCCCGACGTGGCGGTCGATCGCTTTTGCAAGGGTGTCGCAGATGCGCTTGTCTGTGGCGGATTGGGCCGCGTTGTAGGCCTGGATGTCTTTGTTCATGGGGCGGATGCGGATTGCACGAGGTTGAGCATGAGGTCCTGGGCGGTGGGGCGCATGGTTTCGCCGTGGGTGCAGGCGATGAAGATGCGGGGGCCTGCTTGAAAGACGATGACATCGGCGGTGCCGGGGTCGTTGTCGTCGGCTTCGAGGCCGGCGCCGAGGAGGCGCGTGGCCGTGGCGTGGTTCGAGAGGGCGAGCGTGGTCGTGCGGGTGGGCTTGAAGTCCTTGAACTCGGAGGTGATCTCGGCGGCGGCGCGCTGGACGCCCTCATCGATGGTCTTGGCGCCGCGCACGAGCCAGATGTTGACATAGCCGTCGCGGGACTTCATGTCGAAGGAGCCGTCGGCGAGCGTGCAGGGGGCATCGGCGGGGGCGATGAGGCGGAGGACGTCGCGGCCGCCGGATTGCATGATGTAGAGTTTGGTGGTGCCTGAGGGCGCGGGTTGGATGTGTGTGGAGGCGTCCGATTTCGGTCCATCGTGATGAGCGCAGCTCGTCGGGATGAGGAGGATTGATGCGAGGGCGAGGGCGAGCGCGGGGCGGGGCATGAGGTCTCCGGTTTCAGATTGATCGGCGCCGGGGGCTGTTGCGGAGTCTATATCCGCAGCGGGCCCAGGTGAGGGTTAGGATGCGCGGCGATGTTTGTCGACGACCCCGAGTTCCTCGCGTTGAAGGAGCGCATGTGCGCGGGGGACGTTGATGCGCCGGGGGAGTTCGCGCAGGCCTACGGCACGCTCATCCTTGCCACGATGCGCGATGGGCCGCGTCGTCTGGGGAGGGTGTGCATCTGGGAATCGAGGCCCGTGATGCGCGAGGTGTTCGAGGTGGCGGGCGAGCGCGGGTCGTTCAAGGGGGTGCGCAGCGACGCGGAGTTCTGGTGTTTGTTGATTCAGTGCGTTTTGCGCGGGACGGTCGTGAGGTCGCGGGAGACCGGCGAACGAGTTCAGTGAGGGAAAGAAGACGATCGGCTTGGGCCGCGTGTTGCTCACATCCATTGCGCTCAGGAACTCCCCGATCCGTCCCCCCGATCGTTCAGACGACCGTGGTCGAGACCTCGATGTTGCCGTGGACGGCTTTGGAGTATGGGCAGATGTCGTGGGCCGCGTCGGCGAGCTCTTGGGCGATCTCGCGGTTCACGCCGGGGACGGTGACGCGGAGGCGGGCCTGGAGGAAGAAGGAACTGCCGTCGAGATTCAGGTCGATCTCGGTGTCCACGGACGGGTGCCCCGCGATCTTGATCTTGCGGCGAGAAGCGGCGAGCTCGATGGCGCCGAGATAGCAGGCGGACCAGGCGGTGGCGAAGAGGTTCTCCGCGGCGGGGTGCGGCTGCGGCAGCTTGACATCAACGAAGCCGTCGCTGCTGCGCGAGGCGCCGTTGGGGCCGCTGGTGGTGTGGGACTTGCCGGTGTAGAGGATCTTGGTGCCGGAGGTCGGGGTTTGGGTGGTCATGGCTGTGGTACTTTCAATCGGGGGGAAGCTTCCGGTGACTGCCGATGCGTGATGCTACGGGTGTAGTCCGGGTTTTCCTTCCCTCTTCCTCATCCATCTGGTACGCTGCGGTTGCCGACGTTTTCATCCGGAGTGCACCCATGACCCGTCTCCCGTCCTGGCCGCGCCTCATTGGTTTCTTGGCTGCCCTGGCCCTCGTTCCATCCTCCGCATTGGCCGCGGCGGGAACGCACACGACCCTCGGGGACTTCCAGCAGAACGTGCGGGCGGATGTGCTGCTGGAGCCGTTCAACGGGGCCGCGCAGGACTTCTTCGCGGCCTATCCGGTGACGGGGAATGGGTACTCGTTCGAGGTGCAACCGGCGATCCGGAGGGACACAGCTGGCATCGGAAGCATCTCCGATGCGTTGTCCACGCAGTTTGTCTTCACTGGCCGCCCGGTGAGCGCGTTCGCGGGCACGTTCCGCGTGCTGGATCACAGCGGGGTGTCCATCGGGGGGACGGTCAACGTCATGCTCAGCACGGGCGAGACCTTTGTGGTAACCGTGCCCGTCGCTGGAGCGTTCTTCGGAGTGACCTCGACGCAGCCGTTCACCTCGGTGTCGCTGGACTCGCCGCTGCATTCGCCGCCGGCTTCCAACGCCACCTTCGAACGGATCGACGATGTGTACGTCGGCACCTCCGGCACCGCCGCGGCCGGGTCCGATCAGTGCGACGACGCGCCCACCATCTGCCCGACCACCGGGGCCCAGTATCCCTTCACCACCGTCGGCGCAACCGCCCAGCCGATCGGCAATGCCTGTGATAATGCCGTCGACACCGGCCCCGACATCTGGTTCCGCCTCGTCCCAACCAGCACCGGGTTGGCCACCATCACCACCTGCGGGGCCGACTTCGACACCATCCTGCGCGTCTTCGGCTCCTGCATCATCGCGGGCTCGGGCCAGCACCTCGCCTGCAACGATGACTACTGCACGGGCGGGGGCTTCATGCGGGCCTCGCGCGTGCAACTCCGCGTGAACGCGGGCGAGGACTACCTCATCCGCATCTCGGGTTACAGCGGCGCGAGCGGGTCGGGGACTCTCACGTTCTCGATCGTCCCCGACTGCGCCGGCGACTTTAACCACAACGGCGCCAGGTCCGTGCAGGACCTGTTCGATTTCCTTGCGGCGTGGTTTGGGGCGTGCCCGTAACGGTTGAACTTGGGGGATGGGCAGAGTCGTTGACGTGCTGCGCGCAGGCACGAGCTCCATCAGGGCCAGTGTTCGTGGGGGGATGCGCCGGCGAGTTTGAGGAGGTTTGCGGGGGAGCGCGGCTGCGGGTGGGGGGCGCGGTGTTTTGTTGGGGGCGAAGCTGGGAGATTGGGGAGGCCGCTGAAGCGGCCTGGGATGAGATTGGGGAGAGAGGTTGGGAAGGGGATGGAGTCGGGGGCGGGGAGCGAAGAATGTTGCGCGGGGTGTACGGGCGGAACGGGAGGGGAATCGTGAGTTCCCAGTGCGCCCGCACGGGCAGGCGAGCTGCCCGTGGCACCCGGGGCATTGAGTACGGGCGGCGTGGCCGGAGATTCGTGCTGTGCATCTGCGCTCGGCACGGGCAGGCGAGCTGCCCGTGGCACCCCATGAGCAGAAGACACGGGCTGGTAAGCCCGTGCCACGGTGAAGAGGCGTGGGGGGTTGAAGGTGGTGAGGGAGAGGATGCGGGAGGCGGCGCGGCGGGTGGTTTCGCGGGCGCGCTGGCGGAGCTCGGGGGTGCGTTTGTTTTCGGGGGGAGCGGCGGCGTCGGCTTTGTCCTCGGCTTCGGAATCGCGCAGGACGCGGGTGAGGGCGTCGAGGGCCATCGGGATGAGGTTGGCGGCGATGAAGCGGGCGCGGGACGCGGCGGCGGCGTGGAGGGATTCGAGCCGCTCGGCGATGTCGGTGCGGGCGATGAAGAGCGTGAGGGCTTCGATCGTGGTGGAGTGGCGGAGAGCGATGTCGGAAAGGGTCAGACCGGGGTCAGCGCAGAGGGCCAGGACCTCGTCGATGACGGGTTCGGAGGGGCGGAAAATGGGGGCGGACGGGGTGAGCATGTTTGGTTAATGTACAGTGCGAACAAATACTTGTCAAGCGAAACTGATGAATCGTTCAAGTCCATTGTAAGTCGCTGTCATTAGACGACTTACGCTACAGGCTTGGATGGCCAATGCAGAGGCGAAGACTGTGACGTCACTCCCGGCAGCGGTCGGTAGCCGGAATCGATCGGTGTCACATCAGTCGCCAATCTACGATCGCGCCAAATCGCTGTTCTGGAGTTTCAGTCTGTGAATAGCCCGCGCGGTCTAATCATTCTTGGAGCCGGTGCTTCCCGGGAGTATGGCTTTCCCCTTGGAACCGAGCTCATCGACGAGCTCCAAGCGCAACAATCCGAACTCATTGGCGACGTCGTTGGAATCCTCCATCCGAGCGAGTCGCATTACCGGATGCTTGCCGAGCGCCGCACGGACCACTTGCGGCAGTTTATTGCCGACCTCGCGCAATCAGGGCGACCCTCAATCGATGACTTCATTGGTCGCCACAAGGATCCGAACTATCGCCAGGCGGCCCGATTGCTGGTTGCCGCGGCCATTCACCGGACGCAGAGAGCGTTCGCGGCGGGTCTGGGCTCGGGTCGGCCGAAGGGCTGGTACGCGGAGTTGTTCAACTGGCTTCACTTGGATGCCGCAACGGGTGAGCCCCCGCAGCATGTGCGAATCATCACATTCAACTACGACCTTTCGCTCGAACTCCAGATCGCGAGCATGCGCCGGGCGAGCCTTGGTGAGAGCTGGCAGAATGCTTGGGCCTATGCGTGCGCTCTGGATATCGCGCATGTCCATGGCAGCGTCTGCGGGGAAGTGGAATTCGAGGATCAGGGCCGCAAGATCGAGACTCGGCTTCGAGGTCGCGGTCTGGAAGAATGCGCCAGCAAGCTTCGCCTTGTGTGTCCAAGAAACGCTGACAAGCACACGCGCGAGGTTGACCAGGAATCGCGCGACGTGATCACACGATGGATCACCGAAGCCGATGTGATCGCGTTCTTAGGTTACGGCTTTCACCCCAGCAACAACGGCACCCTTGGGCTGGACCCGAAGCAGTCATCTCTTCTTTGGAATCGGAAACAGATTGCTACAACCTCCGTCGGGTGGACATCAAGTGAGGAGCATCGCATCAAGGGCCTATTGCCCCCGGGTTTGAGCCCGGTGTCGCCCGGTTGGGGCTGCGATCCGGCGTTCGAGTGGTTTAGGCACAAGATGATGGTGCCAACGGCGGCTCGTTCCGCCAAACTTGCGCGAATGCGATAGTGAGCAGCCCAATCAGCCATTGTCCATTCGCGAATCCCATCCGTGCGGGGCGAGGAGTGGTGTGCCGTCTTCGGGAACACCCGCTACGCGTTTTCGGCCGACGCTGGAATGCGACCCATCTTTCGCTCGAATCTCTCGCGGTCAAAAGTGTTAGGCTCTAAGACCCGGGGCACGATTGACTCGTTGAAACCTTCCCAGAAACAGGACGCGCGATCCCAATCGACGCAGCGCACTCGTTTTTGGAACTGACGACGCTTGGCGGCGGATGGCTGGAAGTCCACAATCTTGAGCCGGGTTCGGCCGAACCACGCCCACTTCTCCTTCCCCTCTTCAAAGTTGTCGATGGCGTTCACAATCGGGACGAGAACGTAGTCATCGAAGCTGGAAAAAGAGAAGCCAATGATCGCCATTTGCGATTGATTCCAGCCCGCGTTGACAAAGCCGTGCCAGAATTCCACGAATGGCTTGAGATAGACAACCTTCGACGCCGACGGCGAAATCAGATATGGCGCTGGCCACACGCCTTCCTTACCCATCAGAGGGCGCATGTCTGGAACGCGGAACATCGTGTGCAGCATCGAATCTTCTGGATAGGGATCGCGGACGATTCGTTCGACTCCAAGTTCCTTTGCGTGACCAAATACTTCGGCGTTCTTGTACGGACGAGGCTTCTTCGTTGGGTCAGCGTTGTAGGCGTCCATTTGCTCGAGGTAGCGCCTCGCGTCGTACCAATCGACGGAGCCGTGGACCTTGTAGACGACAACTTCTTCCGCCTTCGTATCCAGCGTTCCCCCCCACGCATCGACCTGCTTGTATCTGTGTGGACAGAGCCGAAAGGGTGTTCCTGTTTGCTTGCACGCGCTCTCAACGATTGTGTCGTAGTTGAAGGTGATGACGGTGTCTTTCGGACACAGCGCTTCCGCGAAGCGAAGGTACGGAGCCCACTCCTTCGCAGTCATGGCCAATTGCCGCTCAAGCAGAATTTGTGCAACCAGTGAGCGTGCACTCAGCTGCCCCTTGTTCCCCTCCTCCGACCAAGTGTCCTTGCCCTGTAACGACAAAAAGTGCTCAATATCCAGAAACGACATGAGCTTCTCGATGTCCACCTCTGTACGCAACGGTCGCTTGCCCGTGCGTCGGCGCTCAAATCGTCGGTACCGCTCTACGTCACGGTTGAGGTGAAAAAAATCTTCGTTGCGATATGCTCGCCGAAGAACCTCTCGGGAAAGTTCGCGAGCCAAAGGAAGACCAGCAGGGACCGAAAAGCCTGCGCCCAAAACGATGAGGCGATATGGATCGAGCTTGAACGCGGCCGGCGCGGGCACCTCGGGGCTGCTCATATCCACCGCGCCACAACCAACTTGGACTCGGTGTAGAACTTGGCCGCGTCTTCGCCGAACGGATGGGGATCCCAGGGACTGCTGTCCCTGGGTTCTGGTCGGGGGATCACATCCATCTGGCTACCACGACTTTCGATTCTGTGTAGAACTTCGCGGCGTCCTCGCCGTTGGCGTGGAGGTCGCCGAAGAAGGACTGCTTCCAGCCGGCGAAGGGGAAGACGGCCATGGGGGCGGGGACGCCGACGTTGATGCCGACCATGCCGACCTGGGCGTGGGTCTTGAAGCGACGGGCGTTGTAGCCGCTGGAGGTGAAGATGACGCCCATGTTGCCGTACTTCGAGCGGTTCATGGTGGCGAGGGCGGCGTCGAGGGTTTGTTCTCTCACCAATGAGAGCACCGGGCCGAAGATTTCGTTTTCGAGGATTTCCATGCCGGGGCGGACGTTGTCGAAGATGGTGGGCTGCACGAAGCAGCCCTGAGACGGTGAGACGGTGATACGGTGAGACGGTGAGGCCGAATCAGGGAAAATGCAGGTTGCGCCGTCGGTTTTGCCGCTGGCGATGAAGCCTTCGATGCGCTGCTGGCTGGCTTTGTCGATGACGGGGCCCATGCTCACACCCTGGGCGTCGCCGGGGCCGACTTTGATCTTGGCGGCGGCTTCCTTGATCTTGGGGATGAACCAGGTGGGGGTGTCGCCGACGAGGATGGCTACGGAGCCGGCGAGGCAGCGCTGGCCGCTGTTGCCGAAGGCGGAGCCGACGACGCCTTCGATGGCCGCATCCTGGTTGGCGTCGGGCATGATGACCATGTAGTTCTTCGCGCCGGCCATGCACTGGGCCCGCTTGCCGGCGGCGCAGGCGGTCTTGTAGATGTGGTGGCCGACCTTGGTGGAGCCGACGAAGGAGACGGCGCGGACATCGTCGTGGGTGATGAGGTAATCGACGACGCTCGGGCCGCCGGTGACGAGGTTCAGGACGCCCTTGGGGAGGCCGGCCTTGTGGGCGAGCTCGACCTCGCGGACGGCGGAGAGCGGGACCTTCTCGGAGGGCTTGAGGACGAAGGTGTTGCCGCAGGCGACGGCCATGGGCCACATCCAGAGCGGGACCATGACGGGGAAGTTGAAGGGGGTGATGCCGACGCAGACGCCGAGGGGGACGCGGTCGACGGTGGAGTCGATGCCGACGCCGGATTTGTCTTCGGTGCGGCAGAAGGAGGAGGAGACGGCGATCTGCGGGAGCGTGCGGCCCATCATGAGGGTTGGGGCGCCGCAGGCGTATTCGACGCAGTCGATGCCGCGGCGGACATCGCCGTTGGCCTCGGCCTTGGTCTTGCCGTGCTCCTTGACAATGGAGAGGGCGAGCTCCTCGAAGTGATCTTCGAGGACCTGCTTGTAGCGGAAGAGGAACTGGCAGCGGTCGCCGACGGGTGTGGCGGACCAGGCGGGGAAGGCCTCGGTGGCGGCGGCGACGGCGGCCTCGGCGGCGCGGATGTTGTCGAGTTCCGCGAGGGCGAGGGTCTCGCCGGTGGCGGGGTTGATGACGGGGTGGGTTTTGGAGGTGGCGGTCGCGGCGGGCTGGGTGCGCTGGCCGGCGATGAACTGGTCGACTTTGGTGGGCATGAGGGGCCTTTCGGGGACTGCGATTCTACGGCGATCCTTTCGGAAGGAACGCAGAGGGACCGGAGAGACCGGAGGGAACCGGAGGGCGGGCTTGGGCTGGAAAGGCAGACGGATCCGCTCTGGTGGGCTCTGGTTGCTCCGGTTTCTCTGCGTTCGGCTTGACGGCGGCCATGTGAGGGTGGGTGCGCGGCGTCGCCTATTTTTGACACGAATGGCGAAGTCTCCCGGAATCCTTTTCACCGCGTTTGAGCCCAGCGGGGATGACCACGCTTCGGCGGTGATTGCGGAGTTGCGGCGGCGGTGGCCGGATCCCCACGAGTTGCCGATCTATGCGTGGGGCGGGCCGAAGATGGCGGCCGCGGGGGCGGAGCTGATCGAGCGGACGGGGGAGAACGCGGTGATGGGGGTGCCGGGGGCGGGGAAGATCGTCGAGCACGTGAAGATCCACAAGCGGATCGGGGAGTGGATGAAGCAGGGGCTGGCGCGGGTGCACGTGCCGGTGGATTCGCCGGCGGCGAACTTCCCGGTGGCGCGGGTGGCGAAGAAGATGGGGTTGAAGGTGGTGCACCTGGTGGCGCCGCAGGTGTGGGCGTGGGCGCCGTGGCGGATCCACAAGCTGAGGAAGCGGACGGATCTGGTGCTGTGCCTGCTGCCGTTCGAGGAAGAGTGGTTCATGGCGCGGGGGGTGCCGGCGAAGTTTGTGGGGCATCCGCTGTTTGATGAGGCGGTGGATGAGGGGGCGGTTTGGGCGCGGGCGGAGAGGTATGGAAGTCTGGTGTCCGGTTCGCGCTCGGCACTGGCTGACAAGCAGCCAGTGGCACCGGGGCCGAGAGTGGCGATCATGCCGGGGTCGCGGCCGCAGGAGTGGGTGCGGAACTTTCCGATTCAGCTGGACGCGTTCAACCGGCTGAAGCGGGATTTTCCGGGGACGACGGGGCTGGTGGCGGCGACGGGGCCGGAGGCGGTGAAGCGGCTGGAAGGGCTGGCGGCGGCGCACGGCGGTTGGCCGAGCGGGCTGGGGATCGTGAGCGGGGATACGGACGCGGTGGTGGCGTGGTGCGAGTTCGCGATGGTGGTGAGCGGGACGGTGACGCTGCAGATCGCGCGGCAGGGGCGGCCGATGGTGGCGGTGTACTCGCCGGGGTGGCTGATGTACTGGCTGGTGGCGCGGTGGCTCGTGTCGACGGAGCTGTTCACGCTGCCGAACCTGATCGCGGGGCGGCAGGTGGTGCCGGAGTTCATCCCGCACTTCGGGGACGGGGAGGTGCTGGCGGTGGAGATCATCAAGCTGATGCGCCGGCCGGGGTACGCGGATGATCAGCGGGAGAACCTGGCGGCGATCTGCCGGCGGTTCGCGGGGAGGAAATGCGCGAGCGGGGCGGCGGATGAGATTGAAAGAGCGGTAGGGATCAAGGGAATAGGGATCGAGGGATCGAGGGGAAGGCAGGACGCGCCTGTGATGCCCGCGCCGGTGGTGGCTTAGTCCTTGCGGAGGGCGAGGACGCAGACGGTGCATGTCGTGTTGCCGATGCGGTCGGGGATGGGGAAGTGGCGCATCGCTGGGGAGGCGATGGGGATGTCTTTGTCGAGCACGCGGTGGGCGAGGACCGCGAGGTCGTGGGTGGCGGTGCGCTCATCAGCGGTGAAGAGGACGATGAGGACGCCGGCGTGGTGGATGCGGTGGTCGGCGGCGAGCTTCTTGAGGTCGGTGATGGGGTTGCGGGTGAGCTCGGAGGCATAGGTGCGGTTGGGGCCGGGGAGGCCGCTGGTGCTCGTGAACTGGCCGGTGAGTTTGATCTCGAGCCAGAAGGCGGACTCGGGAGGGGTCGTGAGCAGGTGAGAAGGGGGGGAGGTGGGGAGGTGAGAGGGGTCGGCTGCGCCGGGGGCGAGGTGGGAGGCGGAGAGAGACTCGAAGAGGGTGCCTTCGAGTTCTTTGGCTTCGGCGCGGCGTTGCTTTTCGGTGAGGAGGGAGTCGTCGAGGGTCTGGTTGGGCTCGGGGGTGAGGACGATGTCGCAGCGCATGCGGTCGCGGGGGAGGGGGAGGGAGAGGCCGGTAGCGTCCGGCTTCAGCTTGCGGAACCACTCGTGCGGGTAGGGCTGTTCGCGCAGGACGCCCCACGGGGGAGTGCTGAGTGCTGAGTGCTGAGTGCTGAGTGAGAGACCTCCGGCGATCAGGGTGTGCAAGGCGAGTTCGGGGAGGACGTCGAGGCCGTAGACGGATTGCTCGGCGCGGAGATCGGCGTCGCGCTGCTGGAGAGCGCTGGCGACAGTGTCAGCGATGGCGTCGGTCGACCACACTTCGAACACTATGGCCCAAGTTCCTGGACCAGTTGTTTGGGCGCAGTGTTGCGCCACGCCTCGAGGAGGGCTTGGCGGAGGGCGGGCTTGGTTACGCCGCCGCGGCCGAGGATGACGTGGGTTGCGCCGTTCTTGCCCCAGCCGCCGGGGATGGGGGCGAAGGCGTTGGGGTGGGCCTTGATGAACCGGCGTTGTTGCGCGGGGGTGAGCTTGACCATGCCGGCGAGGTGGTCGGGGCGGGTGCGGTCGGGGGGGAAGAGCGTGGCGAAGACTTTGCCGCGGACGCGGAAGTCGGGGTGGCCCATGTGCGAAGACTCTTCCGCGTCGGGGAGGTCGAGGGCGAGGGTGCGGAAGTCGTCGGCGGTCATCGCCCGACGTTAGCGCTGCGGCTCAGCGCCCGGCGGTGAGCGGGGCTTTGGATGCCGCGCCGACGGCGAGGAAGACGGCGGCGATCGCGACGTGCAGCCAGTTGTCGGCATCGTTGAGGTGCAGCAGCTCGATGACGGGCTGAACGCCGAGGAGGCCGAGGATGGCGACGAGTCCGTAGACCACGCCGAAGGCCAGCGAAAAGATGCGGGACGCCTTCTCCCCCGCGAAGCCGCAGGCGAGGGCGACCAGGCCGCTGAGCAGGTGGACGGCGTTGTGGGCGACGTTGACGTGAAAGATCAGGACGTGGTCGCCGGCGATGAAGCCCCAGATTCCGACGAGGACGAACACGACCCCCATCACCTTGCAGACGGTGCTTGCGAGTTGAGCCATGACAGCACTCCTATGAGGTGGGGTGTCCGGAGAGGGTGAGGCGTGGATTAAGGGGTGATTGAAAGGATGCCAGCCACGGCCGGAGGGACCGGTGGCTGTGGGACCCGGGATCCTGAGCTTGCGCTCAGGGCTCTCTTGAGGCAAGACGGGTCAGTGACCGCCGAGGTAGGCCTTGCGGACTTCGTCGCTGGCGGCGAGTTCCTTGGCGGGGCGGTCCATGGTGATCGCGCCGGTTTCGAGGACGTAGCCGTGGTGGGCGATCTGCAGGGCCATGTGGGCATTCTGCTCGACGAGGAGGACCGTCGTTCCGGCGGCGTTGATGTCGCGGATGATCTTGAAGATGGTCTGGACGATCTGCGGGGCGAGGCCGAGGGACGGTTCGTCGAGGAGCAGGAGTTTGGGGCGGGCCATGAGGGCGCGGGCGATAGCGAGCATCTGCTGCTCGCCGCCGCTAAGCGTGCCGGCGTTCTGCTTCAGGCGCTCGCGGATGCGGGGGAAGAGGCCGAGGGCTTTCTCGCGGTCGGCGGCGATGGCCTCTTTGTCGGCGGCGGAGCGGGACGGGCGGGCGAATGCGCCGAGGGCGAGGTTCTCATCGACCGTGAGGTTGGAGAAGATGCCGCGCCCTTCGGGGGCGTGAGCCATGCCGAGGCGGACCATCATGTGGGAGGCGAGACCGGTGATGTCGCGGCCTTCGAGGGTGATGGAGCCGGAGGCGGGGCGGACCATGCCGGAGATGGCGCGAAGGGTCGTGGTCTTGCCTGCGCCGTTGGCGCCAATGAGGGTGACGATCTGGCCGCGCCGGACGGTGAGGGATACGCCGTGGATGGCCTTGATGGCGCCGTAGGCGACGTGGAGGTTGTTCACTTCCAATATGATGTCGGACGTGGGATGTGGGATGGCGGGTGTGGGAGCGGGCGCGGTGGCGGAGGTCATGGGGTGAGCCCTCCGCGAGGTCGTGTGGCTGAAGCCGTCATGCGGAGAAGCCCGTTGAAACGGGCTGAAGATCGGTAGCGCACGAACGCAATCGCTCGGTTCGCCGTGGCACCACGGCTGAAGCCGTGGCCTACAAGCGAGCAAGCCCGCTGAAGCGGGCTGGAAGGCGCGGGCGTTGGAGCGGGCGGCTGCATGGAGTGTTTTGTAGAGGGCTAGGCAGTGGGTTCGGCGACGCCGAGGTAGGCCTCGATGACGGCGGGGTTGTTCTGGATTTCCTTGGGATTTCCGACGGCGATGGTCTTGCCGTAGTCGAGGACGGTGATCTTCTGGCAGATGTCCATGACCAGGCCCATGTCGTGCTCGATGAGCAGGATGGTGAGGCCGAAGCGGCCGATCAGATCGCGTATGTGCGCGGCAAGGGCCTGCTTCTCGCTCATGTTCATGCCCGCGGCGGGCTCGTCGAGGAGGAGGACCTTGGGCTCGGTCGCGAGAGCGCGGACGATCTCGAGGCGGCGCTGGTCGCCGTAGCAGAGGTTGCGGGCCTGCTCGTCCTCGAAGCGGGCGAGGTCGAAGACTCCGAGGAGCTCGCGGGCGCGGAGAAGCATGGCGCTCTCCTCGGCGCGGCTGAACACGGAGCGGAGGATCGCACCGGTCATGGTGCCGCGGGAGCGGACGTGGCAGGCCAGGCGGACGTTGTCGAGGACGGAGAGCTCGCCGAACAGGCGGATGTTCTGAAACGTGCGGGAGAGGCCGGCGGCGGCGATGCGGTGCGGGCGGAGCCCGGCGAGCGGCTGGCCGTCGAGGGTGATCGAGCCGAAGTCGGCCTTGTAGACGCCGGTGAGGAGGTTGAAAACGGTGGTCTTGCCCGCGCCGTTGGGGCCGATGAGGCCTTGGAGGTCGCCGCGCTGCAGGTCGAGGGAGAAGTCCTGGACGGCCTTGAGGCCGCCGAAGGACTTGGAGATGGAGTGGACGGTGAGCAAGGGGAGGATTCAGAAGTGGACAGTGGACAGTGGACAGTGGACATTCAAGACAGGAGCGCGAGTCATGTGCTCGCTCCTGGGTGGCCGGAGATAGTTCGTGTCGCGTGTTCGGGACCGGGGGGCATCTTGCGGCCTTTGGCCCAGGCCCAGGCGGCTTTGTCCCAGATCTCGTTGACGCCGAGGAGGCCCTGGGGGCGGAAGATCATGATGAGGATGAGCGCGAGGGCGTAGACGATCATTCGGTATTGGCCGAGGTCGAAGCCGCGTTTGGCGGCCCAGAAGCCCAGGCCGAGGAGCGAGAAGATCACGACACGCATGACGATCGCGCGGGTCAGCGGCTGGCACTGCCGGGCGCGGGCGACGAGCCCGCCGAGCGCGACGAGGATCAGGATGCCCGCGACGGCCATCCCCCACGGGGTTTCGACGAAGCCGACGGGGTCGCGGAAGGCCTCGGGGAGGAGCGTGACGATGACGGCGGCGAGGGCGGCGCCGGAGATGGAGCCCAGGCCGCCGAGGACGACCATGATGATGATGTCGAAGGACTTCATGAACCCCGCGGCCTCGGCGGAGAGGCCGATGCCGAGGGTGTGGGCGAACAGGCCACCGGCGATGCCCGCGAAGAACGCGGCGATGACGAAGGCCCAGACCTTGTAGCGGGTGGTGTTGACGCCCATGGCCTCGGCGGCGATCTCGTCCTCGCGGATGGAGAGGAAGGCGCGACCGAAGGTGCTGCGCTTGAGCCGGAAGGCGACGATGCCGGTGATGCCGACGAAGAGGTATGCCCAGAAGAGGCCGGTGTACGTCGGGATGCCGGAGAAGCCGAGGGAGCCGCCGACGTAACCGGGGAGCTTCCAGACGGGGGTCTGCGCGGCGAGCTCAGCGGTGGGGATGACGGGGCCGGTCTGTTGGATCATGACTCGGACGATCTCGCCGAAGCCGAGTGTGACGATGGCGAGGTAGTCGCCGCGGAGGCGCAGGGATGGCAGGCCGACGAGGACACCGAAGACGGCGGAGACGAGGCCTCCGACGAGCAGACTGAAGAGGAAGAGCATGTCGCCGGAGGTGAGCCAGGCGAGATCGTCGCCGCCGAGCATGCCGCTGAGTACGCCGGCGCGGGAATCAGCGGAGCCCCAGTGGCGGAGAGAGAAGTAATAGGTAACGGTCCCGGCGGCGTAGCCGCCGACGGCCATGAAGCCGGCGTGACCCATAGAGAACTGGCCGGTGAAGCCGTTGACCATGGTGAGCGAGACGGCGAGGACGATGTTGATGCCGATGGTGAGGAGGAGGTTGGCGGGGTAGGGCTCGATGTTGGGGCGGACGAGGAGCTGGATCACCGTCGCGGCGGCGATGACGGCGAGGAGGGGCCAGAGCGAGCGCGCGAGCGTGCCGGCGAGGGCGGGGCGGAGCGTGAGAGCTTTGTCGCGCAGCGCGGTCAAGGTTCAGACCTTCTCCGTCACGGCCTTGCCGAGGATGCCGCCGGGGCGGAAGAGGAGGACGAGGATGAGGAGGCCGAAGACGTACACATCGGAGAGGGAGGAGGAGAGGTAGGCGGAGCCGAACTGCTCGAGGAGGCCGATGGCCAGGCCGCCGATCATGGCGCCGCGAACGTTGCCGATGCCGCCGACGACGGCGGCGACGAAGGCCTTGAGGCCGAGGAGCGTCCAGCCGGTGTCGGCGGGTTGGTTGACCTGGGTGTACTTGAGGGCCCAGAGGAAGCCGCCGGTGGCGGCGAGCATGGAGCCGAGGACGAACGTGAAGGAGATGACACGGTCCACGGGGATGCCCATGAGGCCGGCGATGGGGGGGTTGTGGGAGACGGCGCGCATCGCGCGCCCCATCTTCGAGCGGAAGACGAGCCAGTCGAGGGCGAGCATGAGGGCGACGGCGGTGGCGAAGCCGACGACGTCGAGGAGGTTCAGGTGTACGCGCCCGATGGTGAAGAGGGAGGCGTCGGCGATCAGCGGCGGGATGGAGCGCGGGCGTGTGCCGAAGACCTGCTCGAGCTGGCCGGTGTTCTGGAGGAAGAGAGAGACGCCGATGGCGGTGATGAGGACGTTGAGGCGGGGCGCGCGTCTGAGCGGCCGGTAGGCGAAGCGTTCTATCAGGAAGCCGACTGTGCCGCAGACGAGCATGGCGACGACGAGGACGATGCCGCCGAACCACCAGGGGATCGCGCCGGGTGTTGACGACCAGCCCGCGGCCTTCTGAGCCCAGCTGGCGAAGACGAGCGAGGTCCACGCGCCGAGGACAACAACGTCGGAGTGAGCGAAGTTGATGAACTTCAGGATGCCGTAGACCATGGTGTAGCCCAGCGCGATGAGCGCGTAGAGCGAGCCGATGGCGAGGGCGTCCTTGAGGGTCTGGAGGAACTGGTCCACGGGGCGTAGAAGATAGCACAAGGCCCGGCCAATGTGGCCGGGCCTTGGGTGGTAGTCGCAGGGTCAGGGTGTGATCGGGTGGGTCGAAAGACCTGGGCCAGAATCCCGAGCTTGCGCTCGGGGCTCTCTCTGCATTACTACTTCTTCGGCTCGATCGCGGCGCGGAAGACCCAGTCGTTGTTCTTGCGCTCGACGATCACGACCTGCTTCACGGCGTCGCGCTGCTTGTTGATCGTGATGTTGCCGGTGACGGCCTTGAAGTCGGTGGTCGCTCCGATGGCGTCGCGGAGGTCCTTGCCCTTGTCGCCCTTGGCGCGGGCCATGGAGTCGAAGAGGACGTTGGCGGCGTCGTAGCCGAGCGCGGCGAGGCCATCGGGGGTGGAGCCGAACTGGGCCTTGTACTTGGTGACGAAGGTCTTGATCGCCTCGGTGGGCTGGTCGGGGGCGTAGTGGTTGGAGTAGAAGCAGCCGTTGATGGCGTCGCCGGCGTTCTTGCCGAGTTCCTCGCTGTCCCAGCCGTCGCCGCCGAGGAGGGGCATGGTCATGCCGAGCTTGCGGGCCTGCAGGGCGATCTTGGCGACGTCGGAGTAGTACCCGGGGATGAAGATGACTTCGGGGTTGGTCTCGCGGATGCGGGTGAGCTGGGCGTTGAAGTCGGTCGCGCCCTTGGTGTACGCCTGCTCGCTGGTGACGGTGCCGCCCATGCCCTTGAAGTTCGAGCCGAACTCGTCCTTGAGGCCGACGGAGTAGGCGGAGGCCTGGTCGAAGAGGATGGCGGCCTTGGTGAGCTTGAGATCGTCGTGGGCGAACTTGGCGCAGGCGTAGCCCTGGAAGGGGTCGATGAAGCAGACGCGGAAGATCATGTCGCCCTTCTGCGTGACGGCGGGGTTGGTGGAAGACGGCGTAATCATGGGGACGCCGTAGGCCTGGCAGACGGGCGCGCCCTGGAGAGAGACGCTGGAGGCGACCTCGCCGATCACGGCCTTGACCTTGTCCTTGGTGATGAGTTTGGTGACGACGGTGCCGGCCTTCTCGGGCTTGCCCTCGGTGTCGTCGGAGACGAGATCGACCTTGTACTTCTTGCCGGCCAGAGTGACGCCGCCCTTTGCGTTGACTTCCTGTACGGCGAGCTTGATGCCGTTGTCGGTGGACTTGCCGAAGGTCGCCTCGGCGCCGGTGAGCGAGCCGTAGTGGCCGATCTTGATCGTGCCGACGGGCTCATCCCCGGCGCCTTCGCAGGCGGCGGCGAGGGCGCCGAGGGAGAGGGTGCTGGCGGCGAGGAGCGGAACGGTTTTCCAAAGGGTCCGTGAGAGCTTGGTCATGAGTCGAATCTCCGTGGGATGAACGGGCTGTATTGCGGGAGGGCGCGAGTTCAGGGGGTTGCCGGCTTAGAGGCGGGTTGGCCGACGATCTCGCGGATGGCCACGATGTGTTCGAGCGCCGCGGCCCGGGCCGAGGCATGAGAGCGTCGGAAGGTGGGTAAGACAATGAAGGGAATGGAAAGGACGGTCAGGGGGACGTACCAGATCCACGTGGAGTACGCGTAAGACGTGAAATAGGCCCGCAGCATGGAGTCGGCGAGCCAGACGCCGGGCCAGACGGTGAGAATAAGGATAACGACCATCACCGTGGGCATGAAGGGCTTGATGCGCAGGGAGAAACGGAGTTCGCAGCCGCCGGCGTCGTGACCGGGGGTGGAGCGGGCTTCGAGAACGGATTCGAAGGGGGCGCCGAAGTCGGTGATGTGAAAAAGGGCTGAGGGGTCGCGGGGTGAACCCTTGTGGAAGCCGGCGAGCTTGCCGCGGCGGGAGGCGGAATCGAGGGCGGTAACGGCCTCGATGGGGCTCAGGTGCGTCAAGACGGCGGGGAGGTCCCCGTTGAGGGGTGCTGGAGCGGCGGGACTGGGGGAGCTGCCAGGGGGCATGCGGGGTAGGTCAGCGGTCGGGTTGGGAGTGTACCGGATGATTCCCTGGGTAGGAGGGGAAGACCTGAGGCGTGCGCGGCCTGTCGGTTGGGAAAGTGGTCGGATGAGCGGAATCGTGGCGGCGCGGCGGACCGGGCGCATGTAATTTGGTCACGCGAAGAGCGCGGCGCTGCGGCCGGAGGTCTTCGTACGGATGAGCGCTTCACATACACATCCGACGCTGCGGCTGGTTCGCGGGGATGCGCCCACGCGGGACCGGGGAGCGCCCGGGCGGGACGCGGTTTCCAGCTCCGACGGGTTCGACCTGGCGCGCGTTCACCGCGAGCGGGCGGCGCGGCGGGTGGCAGAGGAGAATCTGAGTGCCGCGTCTCTGTCGGCCTTGGACCCGCGCTGGGTGCTCGCGGTGCAGGCGTCGCGGGAAATCCAGGGTGGACGGGCGGCGGTGCTGACTCCGGAGGGGCGGCGGCGGTTGCTGCTGGTGGGAGAACGGCTGGGGCTGCGAGACTTTGACAGCAATCTGGTGATCGCGATCGTACAGGACGGCGCGCGGCATGGCGAGGACCCCCTTGGGTCCGGGGCCGTCTCGCGTTTGCGGCTGGTTGGGGGCGATCCGGAGCTTGCCGACGCGCGGGCCGGATGGACGGGGAGCCAGATCCTGATCTGGGTGATGGTGGGGGCGATGGTCGGCTCAGCGCTCACGCTCATACTCATGCGGCTGATGGCCTGAGGTCGCTCAGGGCTCCGCAGGGCCGCGCGAACTTCGAGGAAGGGCTATCGTGTTCGACCCGGGGGCTCACCCGGCGGCGTACTTCCTGTGGAGGGGTCCTTCAGGAGGTCACATGCCACTCATCAATCCTGGCGAGCGAGCGCCGACGTTCACGCTCCGCGATCAGCAGAACAAAGCACGGCTGCTGAAGGACTTCGCGGGGCGGATCCTGGTGGTCATGTTCTATCCGCGGGATGACAGCGCATCGTCCGCGGCACAGGCCTGCCAGTTCCGAGATGCGTTCGCGGATTTTACGAAGGTGAAGGCGACGGTGGTGGGGATCAGCCCGAACGACATCGACTCGCACGCGCGGTTCGATGCGCGGCACACGCTGGGCTTCCCGTTGCTCGCTGATGAGCCGGGCAAGGACGGAGTGCCGCGTGTGTGCGGCGCGTACGGCGTGTGGGTTGGCAAGGGCGCCAATGGGCGGGGAGCGATGGGCATCGTGCGCACGACGTACCTGCTGGGGCCCGACGGGGTGGTCGTGCGTCGGTGGGACCATGTGCGCGTACCGGGGCACGCGGGAGAAGTGCTGGAGGCGGTGCGGGCGATGCACTCGGGTCGGATGGCCGAGCCCAGGCCGTCGGACCGGCGGGTCCGGGAGCGGGCCGCGCCGCGCGCGCGGGCGCGACGGTCGGCGACCAAGAAGACGAGAACGCATGATTCCGACCCGCAGTACACGCCGGTGCGCGGATCGCGGATGACGCTCCTTCCGGGGAGGCGGGCGGGGAAGGGTGGGCATCGGCGGTGAAGGGGCGCAAGAAAACGCTCGGCTCTGCCCTGCCCGGAGCGGCAGGTCATTGGCCGGGCCTAGGGCCCTAAGATTGGGGCGATGGCCGGCCTCCCTCTCTCAGGACCGATCGAGCCACCGCTTCGGCTCACGCTCCAGACGCTTCGCCGGATGGCGGGCGAGGGGGCGGCGTTTGCGTGCCTGACGTGCTATGACGCGACCACGGCGAGGTGGTTGGCTCGGGGCGGGGTGCATGTGCTGCTGGTAGGGGACACGGCGGCGGAGGTCGTGCTGGGGCTGCCGCGGACGATCGACATGCCGCTGGAGGTACTGCTAGCGCTCACGGCCGGGGTGAAGCGGGGCGCGCCCAACTGCGTGGTGATGGGCGACATGCCGTTCATGTCGTACCAGACGGATGATGCGACGGCGATCCGGAACGCGGGGCGGTTTCTGACCGAAGGGTTGGCGGATATCGTCAAGATCGAAGCGGACGCCCGGCTGGCGGAGCGGGTGGGAAAGATCGTCCACGCTGGGGTGCCGGTGTGCGGGCACGTGGGGTCGCGCCCGCAGTACGTGGCGCTCACGGGCGGGTACGCCGCGGCGGGGCGGACGCCCGAGGCGGCGGAGCGGGTGGTTGACGACGCGGTTGCGCTGGAACGTGCGGGGTGCGCGATGCTGCTGGTCGAGGCGGTGCCGCCGGAGGTCACGGCGCGGATCATGGAGCGGACGACCGTGCCGCTGATCGGGATCGGGGCGGGGACGGCGTGCCACGGGCAGGTGCTGGTGCTGCAGGATGTCATGGGGATGACCGACCACCCGCCGCGGTTCGCTGAACCGACGGGGGATATCGGTCGTAGTTTGGCGAGCGCGGCTGCGGAGTGGGTGGGGAGGGTGTCGCGTCGTGAGATCGGGGGGCGGGTGTACCGAATGAAGACCGGGGAGGCCGGGAACGTGGCCGACGGAGCGCGGCCCGCGGCGCGTGCCGGGGAGCGGGGTGCGGCCCCGGCGGATCTGGCCGGTAGCAGTGGATGAATGGGGGCGTTGGGTTCGGACACGGCTGACCGATCAAGAGCCGTGCGTGCGGGTACATGGAGGGATCCATGCGGAAGTTCATCGCTTTCGGGCCGGCGTTGGTGGTGCTGATCACGGTGCTGGTGACGCTGGTGGCGGCCCCGGCCGCGGTGCGGAAGATCACGTACGCGGCGACGGATGTGCAGGTGCAGCTGGCACGGCAGGATCTCGCCAAGGACAACATCCTCAAGCAGATCGACCGCGCGGTGCGGAACGTCGCGGACGCGGTGGAGCCGTCGGTGGTGCACGTCGCGATCGATGAGCCGACGGCCCGGGGCGGGCTGATGCGCTCCGCGCAGGGGTCGGGGTGGGTGTTCGACAACCTGGGGCACATCATCACCAACGCGCACGTCGTGCGCGGGGCGTCGCGGATCGTGGTGCAGTTCTACGACGGGCGGACGGCGGACGCGAAGGTGGTGGGGATGGACCCGAACACCGATGTCGCGGTCGTCCAGGTGAGCAGTACTGAGGGGCTGGTGCCGGTGCAGCGGGCGACGGGGCTGGAGTTGCACCAGGGCGACCGGGTGTACGCGTTCGGCTCGCCGTTCGGGTTCAAGTTCTCGATGTCAGAAGGGATCGTGTCGGGTCTGGGCCGAGACCCGCGCCAGATCATGGGGAACATCGAGGGGTATACGAACTTCATTCAGACTGATGCGGCGGTAAACCCGGGGAACTCGGGCGGGCCGCTGGTGAACGTCGAGGGCAAGCTGGTGGGAATGAACGTCGCGATCGCCACGGCGCCTACGGCGCGCGGCGAGGGGCAGAACTCGGGGATCTCGTTCGCGATCCCGCTCTCGACCATCGAGCGCGTGGTCGAGCAGATGGTTACAGGGGCCGGCGTGGTGACGCGCGGGTATCTCGGCGTCAGGCAGGCCGGCGATGATGAGCTGAACCAGCGCGCGCTCAACGCTCTCGAGGGTTTCCATGGGCGTGGCGTCATGATCACGGGTGTGGAGCCCAACGGGCCGGCCGCGAGGGGCGGGATCCGCGCAGGCGACGTGGTGACCAAGATTGACAAGCAGTCGATTTCCAGCGTGCAGGGGCTCCGGCTGGCGATCGCCGGACACTCGCCCGGCGAGCGGGTCCCGATCGAGGTCTGGCGGGACGGGGAGAGCAAGAGCTTCGATGTGGAGCTCGGGCGGCTGATCTCGGATTCGGACAAGCAGGAGGCCGCTCGGGCGGCGGCGAGATTCGGGATCAACGACGTCGGCGAGACGAGCGACGGGCAGGTGCTGATCGTGGAGATCCAGGCGCCCTCGCCGGCGTATCAGGCGGGGCTGCGGCCGAACATGCGGATCATCGACGTTGGCGGCACGCCCGTGCGGAACCTTGACGAGTTCTTCACGGCGCTGGCGACGGGCCTGCAGCAGGGGAAGGAAATCCCGATGACGGTCGAGACGCGCGGCGGGCAGCGTAAGGACGTGAAGATCCCGTCGCGCTAGCCGGCCTTGCGGATGCGGACGACGACCTTGGTCTCAGGCGGCGGGGTCTGGCTGAAATCGGCGACCCACTCCGGTTCGGCGATGTTCGCGTCGGGACTGATGACACGTGACCAGGCGATGACCTCCGAGCCGAAGGTGGTGAGGCCGATGATCGTGCCGGAACCGTCGGCGTCGTAGACCTCGGATTCTTTGCCGTCGGGCGTGCGCTTCTTGACGAACTTGGAGCCGGAGAAGACCCAGCCGGGGGCGGCGGTCTTGTGCTCGGTTGCGAACTTCCGCTCGGCGTCGACGAACTTCGACTTGTCGCGGGCGTTAACGATCCAGTCGAGAGGGTCGGCTTCGATCTCGTGCCCGTCCTTGTCCTTGTACGCGAACCGCACGCTCAGGCGGTCGCCGGTCGGCGGGGCCGAGACGAGCTGGCCGGCTTTGAGCGACCACCTACCCGGCTCGCCGGGGGTAAGGCCGACGGCGAGCATCGCGGCGTGGATGTGCGAGGGCTTGGCGGTGGAGACGAGGAACGTCTCGTGCTCGCGGGTGTTGGGAGAGCAGGCGAGGACTTCGAGGAAGAAGAGGGGCGCCCGCTCGTCCTTGACCAGCATCGGGGTGATCCGGGCGTCGAACTCGACGGTCTTGGCTTGCAGATCGGCGCGCACGCCGGGGAACAGCTCTCGCATCGCCGACTGCGCGACGGGCGGGCAGAAGAGGTACGGCGGGCGCATGCCCAGCTGCCCCAGAGCGGGCGCGGCGAGAGCGAGGTTGATTAGAAGAGCGCGGATCATCGGGAGACCGCCTCGCGGACCAGGCGGATGAACGCTTCGCCGCGCTGCTCGAAGTTGGTGAACTGGTCCCAGGACGCGCAGGCGGGGGAGAGGAGGAGGGAATCGCCGGGCTTCATGCGGGCGAGAGCGCTCGCGACCGCGCGGTCGAGCGTCTGGCATTCGGCGACGTTGGCGGAAGTCGCGGCACGGGCGATGGCTGGGCCGGTCACGCCGATCGTGTACAGCCCACCGAGTTCGCCGGCTAGGCGGGCGATCGGGGATAGGTCGGAGCCCTTGTCGTGGCCGCCGGCGATGAGATGGATGCGGGAGAGGGAGCCGCCGGGCATTTCGGCGATGGCCTGCACGGCTTTGAGCGCCGACTCGGGCGTGGTGGATTTGGAGTCGTTGTAGAAGCGGACGGGATCGGATGCGGGGGCGAGCTTTACCTCGGTGACCAGCTGGAGGCGGTGCGTGAGGCCGGTGAAGCTGGCGATCGCTTTCTCCAAGAGGCGCGCGTCGGTGTTCGGCGCGACACCGCGGCAGGCGGCAAGGGCGGCGGCGGCGTTCAGACGATTGTGCTCGCCGGGGAGCTTGAGAGGTGTGGTGAACGATGCCGCATCGATGGATAAAACGCGGGCTGGGGTGCTGCTGCGCCAATCGCGGATGCCGTCGCCGAGGATGGCGGTGTCGCCGGGCTGCTGGTGCTCGATGAGGTGGCGTTTGGACGCCGCGTAGTGCGCGGCGTCGCCGTGCCAGTCGATGTGGTTGGGAGAGACGTTGGTGATGACGGCGATGTGCGGGGACCACTTGGGATCAAGCGTGCGGTCGAGCCAGTAGAGCATGGCGGAGGAGAGTTCGAGAACGACGATATTGGCGGGCCCGATTCCCTCGAGTTCGCTCAACAGCGAGCCGCCGATGTTGCCGCCCATGACCACGGCCGATCCACCGAGCGTCGCGGCCAGGGCGTGATGGATCATCGCGGTGCTCGTGCTCTTGCCGGCGGAGCCGGTGATGCCGACCGTGCGGGCGATGCCGCGGACGCGGAGCTGTTCGATAGTCAGCGTGATTTCGGTGGTGATCGGGATCCCCGCGGCCTCGGCGCTGCGGAGGAAGCGGTTGTCCCAGGGCTTGGGGACGGCGGCGTTGGCGACGGCGAGGTCGCAGGTGGTGAAGTCGCTGACGTTGTGCTCGCCGAGGCGGAGGGTGACCTGGCCGGAGTCGATCAGCGGCTTGATCTGGGTGAGGGAGTCGGCGAGTTTGTCCGCCGGGTCGGTATCGGTCACCAGGACGTCGGCACCTTGGGCGCAGAGCCATCGGGTGACGCCGATGCCGCCGCCGAAGCGGCCCAGGCCCATGACGGTGACACGCTTCCCTGCGAGGTCAGTCATGCCGGAGTGTATCGGGTTTGCGCGGAAGAAGGCATCGAGACAAGAGGCATGAGGCATCGGGGCGGCGGTCATTCGATGTCGCGGCCGCCGCGCAGGCCTTCTACGAGGATCTTCAACAAGCGATGGGCTTCGGGGCCGGGCGCACCGTCGCCGACGCGGCGACCGTTCATTTCAATGACGGAGGAGACCATGGTGGTCGTGCCGAGGTGCATGATCTCGGAGGCGCGCTTGAGATCTTCGGCGGGGACGGGGCGCTGGCGGATGGTGGGTTCCCACTGGCAGAGGAAGTGGCGGGTGACGCCGGCGAGCATGGGGGCGCTGTCGAGGGCGGGGGTGACCAGTTCGGTGCGGCCGTTCTTGTCGGGGATCGCGAACATCAGGTTTGTGGCGAGGCCCTCGGAGACGAATCCGCCGTGGCCAGTCTCGTCACCCCCGCGGATGAAAATGGCTTCGTCGCAGCCGCGCTGGTCGGCTTGGCGGGCGGCGAGGACGTTGCCCATAAGAGAGATGGACTTGAGCCAGCCGAGTTCCCAGCGGGTGTCGCGGAGGGTGATGACTTTCTTGGTTGCGGGGACAGTCTGAGTCTCCAGCGGCGGCTGCGGCGAGCAGTAGCCGAGGATCGTGGGGCGTGTGTTCTTGCCGCGGGCTCGGGAGCGGACGGGGTCGCCCTCGCCAGGGGTGCCGCCGGTGACTTGCCAGTAGACGAAGGCGTCGCGGAGCTTGTTGGCGGCGAGGAGCTCGGCGGAGGCGTGCTCCATGAAGGCGGCGTCGCAGGCGATCCCTGCGGCATCGAGGCCGGATTGCATGCGGGCGATGTGGCGTTTGAGGCCGACGATGCGCGACGAGTCCTTCCACGCGATCGCGCGGAGACCTTCGTAAACGCCCTCGCCGAAGACGAAGCCGCGGTCGAAGGGGTCGATGCCGGCGGATTCGCGCGGGAGGATCTTGCCGTTCAGGTGGATCAGCACGGAGCAAGAGTATCGGTCACATCAGGGCGATCGGATCGACGTCGATCGCCGTGTGAGCGTCGCTCTTGCACAGGCCTTGGGCGCGGGCGTCGGCGAGGATGTCCTGGATCGCGGAGCGTGTGGCGGAGGAGAGCAGGATTTCCAGGCGGTGCTGTCCGGCGATGCGGGAGATCGGGCAGGGGGCGGGGCCGAGGATGCGGGCGTGGTTGCCGCGGGCGGTGTTGGCGGCGGTGAGGGCGGCCTTCAGGCGCCCGGCGGCGGCGTCGGCCTTGTGCAGGTCGGCATCGCGGCAGACGATGCGGGCCATGCGGGTGAGCGGCGGGAGGCCGGCCTCGCGGCGCGTGGCGAGCTCCTCGCGGGCAAACGTGACGAAGTCGTGGGCGGCGGCGTGGCGGATCGCGGGGGCGAGAGGGTCGCAGGTCTGCACGATGACGCGACCGGAGAGCGTGCCGCGGCCGGCTCGCCCGGCGACTTGGCTCACGAGCTGAAACGTGCGCTCCGAGGCGCGGAAATCGGGGAGACTCAGGGCGGAATCGGCGTTGAGCACGCCGACGAGGCGGACGTTCGGGAAATCCAGGCCCTTGGCGATCATCTGGGTGCCGAGGAGGACCTTGATCTCGCCGCGGGCGAAGCGGGAGAGGGCGGCGAAATAGTCCTTGGCGCTGCCCATGGTGTCGCCGTCTACGCGGAGAAGGCCGTGCTCGCCGAGGGCTTCGGCGAACTTGGCGTTGAGTTCCTGCTCCGCGCCCTGGGTGCCGAAGCCGAGCGTGATGAGTTTCTTGTCGCAGATGGGGCAGTTGGAGGGGAGGAGGCGTTGGGCGAGGCAGTGGTGGCAGCGGACCACGCCCTTCGGCGGCGTGTGGCCGGCGATGACGCGGTGCTGGACCATCTTGGCGTCGCAGTCGTCGCAGGTGAGGAACCAGCCGCAGGTGGAATCGGGGCAGGCGATGTAGGTGGCGTGGCCGCGCCGGTTGAGGAGGAGGAGGATCTGGCCGCCGGCGTGGAGAGTTTCGCCGATGGCCTTTTCGAGGGTGGGACCGATGAGGTGGAGGTGGGAATCGCGGGCGCCGGATTGCTGGCGAGTCTTGCGCTCCTCGGCAAGGTCGATGATGTCCACCTTGGGAAGGCGGCCGCCGCCCACGCGGTCGGGGAGCTCCCAGAGTGCGTACTTGGATCGACGAGCCGCGATCGAAGCTACGGGTGTGGTGCGCCCATCGGTCGACCGCTCACTTCGTTCGCGGCTCGTAGAGACGATCGCGTTGGACCAAGACTCGAGACTTGGCGTTGCGGAGCCGAGGATGACGGCGCAACCCTCCATCTGGGCGCGTTTGATGGCGACATCGCGCCCGTGGTAGCGGGGGAGCTGGTCCTGTTTGTAGTCGCTCGCGTGTTCTTCATCGACGACGATGAGGCCGAGGTTCGCGAGGGGCGCGAACACGGCGGAGCGGGCGCCGACGACGACGCGGCTGGCGCCGCTGGCGGCGCGGGCCCATTCGCGGTGGCGCTGGCTGGCGCTGAGGCCCGAGTGCAGAACGCCAACGCCGGCGGACCGGAACCGCTCGACGAATCGACCGGCGGTCTGGGGCGTGAGCGAGATCTCGGGGACGAGGACGAGGGCCGTGCGGCCGCGCTGCAGGACGCGGTCGAGAACCTGGAGGTAGACCTCGGTCTTGCCCGAGCCGGTGACGCCGCGGACGAGGTGGACGGCGAACTGGCCCAGGGTCGGGGTGATGCCCTCGACGATGCCGTGCTGGCCCTCGGTGAGTTCGTGGCGCGTGGGCTGGGCCGTGCCGCCGGGCTCAATTTGCTCGATGGAGAGCTGGGTTTCGACGCCGCCGGTCTGACGGACATCCTCGGATTCGACCTCACGCAGCAGGCCGAGGCGGATGAGGCGGTTGACAGGGCCCAGCGTGCGCGCGCCGATGCGGGTGGTGAGATCGTCCGCGGTGAGTGGGAAGTCAGCGGGCTTGATCTCGACCACGCGCTCCCAGGTCTGCGAGGTCTGCTTTGGCAGCTTGTGGGCTTCCAGAACGGTTCGTTCGGCCGCCGGGTCAACGCGCTGGAGATGGACGACGGTGCGAAGGCCGGTGCGTTTCTTCACGGCCGCGGGGAGCATGCTGGAGAGGACCATCCCAAGCGGGCAGATGTAGTAGCCGCTCATCCAGACGGCGAGTTCGACGAGGTTGGGCGGCAGGCCCGCGCCGGTGTCGCGCAGGATGGCCTTGACGCGCCGGGCATCGAAGGAGCCCAGCAGCTCGGCGCCGCCGGCCTCAACGACGATGCCGGGGGCGGGCTTGTCGCCGCGGCCGAGCGGTACTTCAACCCGCCGACCTATTTCGACGGGTGTGCGAGAGCGGTAGGTCAGACCGGAGTCCTTACCGCCCTTGTCCAGGCCGCGCTCGACGGCGACGCGGAGGTATGTCCAGGCGCCGTTGGGAGCTTCTTCGAGGGCTGGATCTTGGCGGCCGAACAGGTCGATCACGCGCAATTGTTGGCAGGCGCGCGACTACACTTGGCTTTGATGACCAAGACAAGCGCAGATCAGCGTCCCGGCCGCCTCGCTCTGGAGGATGGCTCGGTGTTTCACGGGCGGGCGTTCGGGGCGAAGGGAAAGGGGATCACCCAGACCGCGGAGGTAGTGTTCAACACCGCGATGTCGGGGTATCAGGAGGCCCTGACGGACCCGTCGTATTGGGGCCAAATTCTCGTCATGACGGCCCCGTTGATCGGGAATACCGGTGTCAACGAGGAGGACGTCGAGTCGGTCAAAGTTCAGGTCTCGGGCTTCGTGGTAAGGGAGCTTTCCCGGGTGGTGTCCAACTTCCGGGCGACGACGGACCTTTCGACGTACCTGGCGAAGAACGGGGTGTTGGGATTGGCGGGCGTTGATACAAGAGCCCTGACGCGTCGTTTGCGAGTTCGGGGCGTGATGCGCGGCGTGATTACGGATGTTGTCCAGGCGGACCTGTCGGATGCGCAGCTGGTCGAAGCGGCGAAGCAGGCGCCGGATATGGCTGGAGCGAATCTCGTCCCGAAGGTCGGGTGTAGCAGCCCACAGAAATGGTCCGAGACGCTCGGAGAGTGGTCGGTCGAACACAGTGGGGCGGCGAAGCGATTCCGCGTTCTCGCGCTCGATTGCGGGGCCAAGCGAAACATCCTGCGGAACTTGGCCGATCGCGGGTGCGACGTGCGGGTTGTGCCGCACGACATCGGGGCGGGCGAGATCCAGAAGCAGTTCGCGGCGGGCGAGGCGGATGGGCTGTTCATTTCGAACGGCCCTGGAGACCCCGCGGCGGTTGCCAGGACAATCGACACACTTCGACAGATTGTGGGGAACTCGGGCAATCAGGCGAAGCCGATCCCTACTTTCGGGATCTGTCTCGGGCACCAACTGCTCTCGCTGGCGCTCGGGGCGAAGACGTACAAGTTGAAGTTCGGGCACCGGGGGTTGAACCAGCCGGTGCTGAACCTCATTACCGGGCGAGTCGAGATCACGAGCCAGAACCATGGATTCGCGGTCGAGCCGGGCTCGTTGAAGGCGATCAGGGGCGAAGTCACGCACGTCAATCTGAACGATCAGACGGTGGCCGGATTCGCGATGCCGGACCGGCCGTTGTTTGCGGTGCAGCATCACCCGGAGGCATCGCCAGGGCCCCATGACGCCGGGTATCTCTTCGACGCGTTTGTGCAGATGATGTCGGATCGTAAGCCATTGTCTGTCAATGACATACGCATGCGAGTTGCGCGACCCGTTCAGCAAGACCTCGTCGGCGCTGGTGTGAGTGCTTCCTCAGGCCCGAAAGCCCGTTGAGAAGGCAATAACAGCCGCCGAAATCGTTAATCTGGTGAGGGTTCTCACTGCGCCCATCGGGTGATGGAGCAGGGCCCGTGTCTCTACCTCTATTCCGGGATTCAACGCCATGAACCGCCTGTCCCGTCTTCTGACCATCAGCGTCGCGTGCGTGGGTTCGACGACCATCCTTGCCGACCTTGCCTGGGCGCAGGGTGGCGCGGGCGGGCAGGGTCAAGGCCAACAGCCCCGTCAGCCGGGCGGGCGACAGCCGGGTGGGAACAATCCGGGCGGTGGTGGTGGTGGCGGGGGCGGCGGACAGCGAGGCGGGGGCGGCGGGGGATTCGGCGGCATGTTCGGCGGTGGCGGCGGCGGCGGGCGGCAGATGTTCGACCAGCCCAGCGTCACCAGCGAGGACATGACCAAGTACGGGAAGATTCTGGAACTGACCAAGTCGCAGCAGGACGCGATCAAGACGCTGCACACCGGCTACGCGCAGGAGTACACGGCGGCCGCCACGAAGGCGCGCGATGAGGTGGACGCGATCCGCGAGGAAGCCCGCGACGACCCGTCCCGCTTCCAGGATCTGCGTGATGTGTTCACGAAGTTCCAGGCCAAGCGCACGGAGATGGAGACGTCGTTCTTCAACGACGTGAAGGACACGCTGACTCCGGCGCAGAAGGACAAGTGGCCGGTGATCGAGCGGACGCGCCGGCGTGAATCGACGATCGGGCGGGGCCTGATGTCGGGCGAGCGCGTGGACCTGGTGAAGATCGTGGACAACCTGAAGCTTGCGGCGGATGCGCGCAAGCCGGTGGACCCGATTCTGGATGAGTATCAGATTGATCTGGACCGGGCCCTGGTGGCCCGCAACGCCGTGCAGGACAAGCTGCAGGAGCAGTTCCGCGATGTCCGCGAGATCATGAGCGGCGGCGGCGACACCACCAAGATGCAGAAGGCGATCGAGGACGGGCGGGCCGCGGGGAACAAGGTGCGCGAGGTGAACAAGCGGTTCGCCCGCCAGGTCGAGACGGCGCTGCCGGACGAGGCGACGCGGACCAAGTTCAACGAGGAAGTGCGGAAGGAGTCGTTCCCGACGATCTATCGCGGGAACTCGTATGCGACGCGCGTGGTCGATTCCGCGGCCGCGCTGGAGTCGCTGACCGCCGAGCAGAAGATGTCGATCAAGCAGATCAAGGACCAGTACACCCGCGAACTCGGCGGGATCAACCAGAAGTCGGAGACGGCGTACGAGCAGCGTGAGCAGAGCATCACGGCCGCAGACATCATGAGCCGCTTCGGCGGCGGTGGTGGTGGCGGGGGCGGCGGCCAGCGTGGCGGCGGCGGCATGGTGGACAGCGAAGAGCTGACGGCCCTCCGCGAGCAACGCCGCGAGCTCGAGAACTCGACCGTTGAGAAGATCCAGAATCTCCTGAACGAGGAGCAGAAGGCCGCTCTGCCGCAGCGCGGCGGGCGGGGCGGCGACAATGCCCCTGCCGGTGGCGGCGCGGGCGGGCGCGGCAACAACGGCGGCAACGACAACGGCGGCGGCAATCAGGCGCCCCGGCGCCGGCCGCGCGGGAACGGTGGTGGCGGCGGCGATCAGCCGACCCCGCCCAACGGGCGTACGTGATCCGTGGGGTGTTCGGTGCGGGCGCGATGTGTGAACGGGAAACCCTCGGGGACAATCGGGCGGTGCGCGCTCGGACGGAACGGCCGTTCTGAGGCGTCCAAGGTGATCGGGCGTCGCGGAGCCCTTCAACGCATGTGCTCCGCGCCGGTACGATTGCAGGGGTTCCCTCGAGGAGGTCTCACATGACTCGGATGCGCTGCACGGCTCTGGCTCTCGCCGCGGGGATCGCCCTCGGCGCCGGTTTCACCCTCGGGCCGGCGGCGACGAGCGCCGATGCCCAGATCCGTATGAATATGGGGATGGGGCGGGGCGGGATGGGGGGCGGCGACCGGGTCTCCTCCGGCGAGGTGACCCAGTTCGGGCAGATCCTGAACCTGGACAAGGCGCAGAAGAGCGCCCTGGACGACCTCTTCAAGGCGTACGACGCAGGGTTCGAAGAGGCGTCCAAGGCCTTCCAGGAGAAGGTCGACAAGATCCGTCAGGACTTCATGGACTCGCAGGACCCCTCCGTCTGGCAGAAGGACATGCCGGAGGCGGCGGAGAAGTTTGGGAAGAAATCGGCCGACCTGGAGAAGTCATTCCTCGGCGACCTCAAGGATCTGTTGACGGCTGATCAGCAGACACGCTGGCCGGCCTTGGAACGGGCTCATCGGCGGAACAAGGGGCTCGGCGGCGGGGCAGGGATCCCCGGGTTCGGGCTCGCGGGCGAGTCCGTGGACCTGGTGAAGCTCGTGGACGAACTGAAGGTCGCGAAGAAGTCCGAGGCGCTCACGCAATCGCTGGACCGGTACGAGGCCGAGATGGACCAGGCGATCGTCGAGCGCGATGCGAAGCGGAAGGACCTCGAGAAACAGGGCCAGGAGATGATGCAAGGTCGGCGCGGCGCCGGCGGAGGTGGGGGCGGGATGCCCGACTTCTCGAAGATCCAGGAAATGATGACGGAGGCGCGCAAGAGCGGGATCAAGGTCCGCGACGTCAACGAGCGGTACTCGTCGCTGCTCTCTGCAGCGCTCCCGGACGACAAGCGGGAGACCTTCGACGACAGCTACCGCAAGGCCAAGTTCCCGCAGATCTACAAAGAGCCGTACCCCATCAAGGCCCTCAACGCCGCCAAGGCGTTCAAGGATCTTGACGATGCGCAGAAGACCGGGATTACGGAGCTGACGACGAAGTTCACTCGTGAGGTGGACGCCCTGAACGACAAATGGGCCAAGGCCCAGGCCGAGGCGGAGAAGGATGGCGGCGGGGACGACATGATGGGCGGATGGATGCGGATGATGAACGGGGACCAGGGCGGGGACGAAACCGACCTTGCCAAGGCCCGCAAGGCCCGGCGGGAGCTGGACCGCGAGACCATGGACAAGCTCAAGGCCCTCTTGAACGAAGACCAGCAGGCCCGGCTCCCGGAGCGGGATACGGGCGGGATGTTCCAGTTCGGCGGAGGCCGAGGTCGATAAACCCCGGTTGATCCCCCTATTCCGGAGATTTCGTGACTGCAGCCCAGTCGTCCATCAGCAAACTCGCTCTGAACGGAGCGGACACCCGGGCGGCTGTGGGTGCGCCCCCGACTCCCCCCGCACAGCCGGCCGTGCCCGCGGGGGAGTTCCCGGTGCTCACGGAGATGCCGCAGGTAGATCCAAAGGCGGCCGGAGTGATCGGGGCTGAGGACGCGGTGCGTCTGCGGGCGGTGCCGTACGCGTTCGACGGGGCGAACCTGCTGGTGGCGTTGAGCGACCCGACGGACTTCGCGGCGGCGGATGAGCTGTCGATCGTTTCAGGCAAGCCGGTGGTCCGTCGCGGTCTGCAGCAGGAACTGTTCGATTCGCTGCTGCGGACGGCGTACGGCGCGACGGCTGCGCAGATGGCGCTCCGCCTGGCGGGCGGGATGAAGGACGTCGAGGACGACCTGATCGCCAACCTGCAGGCGGTGGACGCGGACGACGTGCAGCGGATGGCCGAGCAGCCGACGCTGATCAACCTCGTGAACCTGATCATCCTTGAGGCGATCAAGGAGCGGGCGAGCGATGTGCATGTCGAACCCTTCGAGAAAGCGCTGAGCGTCAAGTACCGCGTGGACGGACTGCTCAAGCCGCGGAACTCGCCGCCGAAACACCTGCAGCCGGCGATCACGAGCCGCATCAAGATCATGGCGGGGATGAACATCGCGGAGCGGTACGTGCCGCAGGACGGGCACATCACGCTGCGGTTCGAGGGCCGGAAGGTGGACATCCGCGTGTCCACGGTACCGACGATCTACGGCGAATCCGTCGTGATGCGCCTGCTGGACAAGGAAGCGATCAAGCTGGATTTGGAGGCATTGGGGTTCCGCGATGCGGACCGTGTGGCGATCCAGCGGCTCATCGACCTGCCGCACGGCATGGTGCTGGTGACCGGGCCGACGGGGAGCGGCAAGACGACGACGCTGTACGCGGCGCTGTCGAAGCTGTATGACCCGTCGCTGAAAATCATCACGATCGAGGATCCGGTTGAGTACGAACTCGCCGGGGTCAATCAGATCCCGGTGAACCCGGAGCGCGGTCTGAGCTTCGCGAGCGGGCTGCGCTCGATCCTGCGCCAGGACCCGGACGTGGTGATGGTGGGCGAGATCCGCGACAACGAGACGGCGGACATCGCCGTGCGGGCGGCGCTCACGGGGCACCTGATCTTCTCGACGCTGCACACCAATGACGCGGTGTCGGCGGTCGGGCGGCTCCTGGACATGGATGTCGAGCCGTTCCTGGTGGCGAGCGTTCTCGAGGGCATCCTGGCCCAGCGGCTCGGGCGGCAGCTGTGCAAGTTGTGCCGCCGGCCGGCCCCGCTGCCGGATGCCCTTCGGCACCGGCTCACGCCGGCGGAACGGGCGCTGTTCCCGGGCGACACCGCCTGGGAGGCGGGCGGGTGCGAGAGGTGCGACAACTCCGGGTTCAAGGGACGGCTGGGCTTCTTCGAGGTCCTGCTCGTCACTTCGGCGATGCGGGCGGCCATTACCGAGGGCCGGACGGCGGCGTACGAGATTCTGGCGACCGCGGACCCGAGCCACGTGACGATGCGCCACGACGGGCTGATCAAGGCGGCGGCGGGGATGACCACCGTGGATGAGGTGCTCCGCGCTACGCAGGACACGGAACTGCTGAACGGGAAGATGGAGCAGGGCAAGGGCGGCAAGAGAGGGTGAGCTGCGGCGTTGTATAGATAGATGGGCCGCGGGCCTGCTGATTCTGAGCGGCCAGCGGGTGTTCTCGGAACCGGCACTTTCTTCGATCAAGGGTCTTGGATCAGGATGCCCACGTTTCGCTATCACACCTTTTCGGCGGCGATGAACGGCAACGGGACCGCGGGCGCGGTGATCGACGCCCCGGACCGGGCGACTGCGCTGCGCCAGCTGCGCCTGCAAGGGGTGACGCCGACATCGCTGGAGCCGATCAGCCGGCGCGAGGCGCGCCGGGAGGCGGGCAAGGCGCCCGCGGTTTCACCGGCTGCGGAGATCCGGGCGACGCCGCGGGGGCCGGGGGGCAAGGCGGCCGCGCCGGCGCCGTCGAGGGCGTTCCGATTCGGTTCGGGCGGGATGTCGCGGGTGGAGATGGCGACGTTCATCCGCGAGCTGGCGACGGCGGTGCAGGCGGGGCTGCCGCTGGTGCAGTCGCTTAAGACCATCGAGCGGCAGCTGCGGAACCCGGGGCAGAAGGCGTTCGTGGGGCGGATCATCCACGAGGTGGAGCACGGGCGGTCGCTGGCGGAGGCGTGCAGCAAGGTCGGGCGGCCGTTCAACGAGCTGACGATCTCGCTCATCCGGGCGGGCGAGGCGTCCGGGCGGCTGGGCGAGATCCTGGAGCAGACTGCGACGCTGCACGACCGGGACGTGAAGCTGCGCCGGCTGCTGCTCTCGGGCTCGATTTATCCGATGATTTTGTTTGGACTGATCATCATCGCGATCGGCGTGATCGTCGGCTGGATCGTTCCGAACATCATCAAGTCGTTCGCGGGGCGGTTGCCGGTGAGCGCGCTGCCGATGCCCACGCGGATCGTCATGGCCGTCGGCGACTTCTTCAAGCACGACTGGTGGCTGATCGGGCTGTGCATCGCGGGCGTGCTGATCGTCATCCAGCAGGCGTACCGGACCCCGGCGTCGCGTTTGAAGCTCGACCGGGCGACGCTGCGCGTGCCCATGATCGGCAAGGTGGTGCGCGATATCGCCGTGGCGCGGTTCACGCGCACGCTCGGCACGCTGGTTTCCGCGGGGCTGCCCGCTCTTACCGCTCTTCGCGTGACCAAGAACACGCTCGGCAACAAAGCCATGGAGCAGGTCGTTGAGCAGGTGTGCGAGCAGGTTTCCAGCGGCAAGACGATTTCCGAGCCGATGGAGCGATCCGGCTATTTCCCGAGTCTGCTGACGCAGATCATCGGGCTGGGCGAGCGCTCCGGGCGGCTGCCGCAGATGCTCAACCAGGCGGCGACCGTGTTCGAGGACCGGACGGAGAGCGCGATGAAGGTGTTCACGTCGACGTTCCCCGTGATCATGGTGCTGTTCGCGGCGGTGATCATCGGGTTTGTGATGGCGTCGGTGCTGCTGCCGCTGATCAAGATGCAGGAGATGATCGGAGGATGACCATGCAAACTCGTTCAAACGCACGTCGGATTGCCCGCCGGGGCTTCACGCTCATCGAGGCGATCGTGGTGATCGTGATCATCGGCGTGCTCGCCGGGATCATCGCGCCGCCGCTGTTCAAGCGGATCGTGCAGTCCAAGCAATCGGCGGCCGCGGCGAACGCGGCGACGATCGCGGGGGCTGTGAAGCTGTACCAGTCGGACTACGGGGCGCTGCCGGAGGATCTCAAGGCGCTGCTTGTCCGGAGCGAGGACGGCAAGGGGCACGGGCCGTATCTCGAGAACGCGGAGCAGTTGCTGGATCCGTGGGGACATCCGTTCCGGCTCGTCGTTCCTCCTCAGAAGAACGCCGACTTCGACATTGTGTGCGATGGTGCTGATGGACGCCCGGGCGGTACTGGGGACGACGCGGACATCGTGAAGCCGTAAAGAACATGGGTGTCATCACTCAAAAACTTCGTCCGACGAAGGCTCGGATCATCGTTGAGCGGTGCGCCGTTATCGCCGTGATCGGTGTCGTCCTCGTCGCCGCGGCAGTGGTCATCAGCGGGAACATGCAACGGCCCGGGACACGTGGGAATCCGGTGGCGGCGAACGTCGCGACGGTGGCGGGTGCAGTGAAGTTGTACCAGTCGGACTACGGCGTGTTGCCGCCCAGCCTCATTGCTCTGACCGCCATCTCCAACGGACTGCCGGGGCACGGTCCGTACCTCGAAGGAGTAGATCAGCTGCTCGATCCGTGGGGAAGACCGTTCGTGCTTGTAGTGCCGGGGCGGAAGAACGCGGATTTCGATGTCGTTTCGTACGGGGCAGACGGTTATCCCGGCGGAACGGGTGAAGATGCGGACATCGTCCGGCCGTGAGTGACTATGCGACAGGAGCGGGCACATCTCGGTGGTTTCACGCTCCTCGAGACGATCGTGGTGGTCGTGATCGTCGGGATTCTCGCCGGGCTCATCGTGCCGCGGATGATCAATGTCGGGCAGCGTCAGGCGGAGCAGGAATCGGCATCGGTGCAGCGGCTGCTGTCGGTGGCGGCTGAAAAGTGCGCGGTGTGGAATCAGACCGTGGCGGTGGATTTCTCAACCGACCCGGCGGGCGGGGCACGGCTGACCGTGTGGTCGCAGGTCGAGGACGCCAAGGCGAGCGCTGACACGACGGGCGCAGCGCGGGTGCGCTGGCGCGAGGACCCGCTGGTCGAGCCGGTGGTGTTCGAGCGGCTGCGGGTTGCGCAGGCGGCGCAGGACGGGCAGATCCTGCCCAGCGGCAAGTGGCGTGTGGCGTTTGTGCCCGGGCAGCCGCGCGCGGAGCTGACGCTGCGATTGGAGCCGAAGGTGGAAGCCGACGGGCCGATGTGGTCGGTGAGCATCGCGCCGGACCAGACGACGGCGGTTCGGGACATCGCTTCCGGCATGGCCTCGGGGCGCGGGCCCACCGTTACGCAGTCGCGGTCGATTGACCTTGACGATGCGGGGAAGGGGCAGACGCCGTGGTGAGAACCAACCACTCATTCGCCCTGGTGGACTGCATCGTCGCGACGATCATGCTCGGCGTGAGTCTGTCGGTGATCATCGGGCTCGCGGGGCGGGCGGTGTCGAGCCAGGCCGAGGGGGACCGGCTGACGACGGCGGCCATGCTCGCCGACGAGCAGCTTCATCTGGTGCTGGCTCGCGGGCCGGACGACTACCAGCAGCGGTTCGGGGTTCAGGGGCAGTGCGATGAGCCGTTCACGGACTACAAGTACGTGCTGGCATTCTCGGGCGGGCAGAGCGTGGGCGACCCGTACGCGGTGACGTGCACGATCTCGTGGAGCGCGGGAGGAAAGGAATCATCGGTCGCGGTGGATACGCTCATCGCGCCGCGCACCGGCTCGCAGGACACGCAGCCCGACCCGACTCGCTCGCCCAAGGAAGCGATCACGCGAACCGCGGGGGCGACCCAATGAGCGTGCATCGAAACACTCCGAACGTCCGGCGCGGGTTCACGCTCGTCGAGCTGCTGGTCGCGACGATCATGCTGGCGATCCTGGCGTCTTCGACGTACATCGCCGTCTCGCAGACGCTGCGGGCACGCGACCGCTCGAAGGCCAAAGGAGAGGCGTTCGCACGGGCGTCGGCCGCGGCGGACCTGATCGCCCAGGACGCGGCGGTGGCGCTCCGCGACGCGGATCTGAACGATTGCCGCGTTGCGATCGTCCGGAGCGGCAAGCCCGGCCAGGGGAACGACGGGCTGATGCTGTTCTCGCACCTGACGCGCACGGTGCGCCCGGCCTCCGGGGAGAACGAGGGGGGCGAGGGCGAGGTGCAGTTCCGGCTCGACCCCGGCGAGAAGCCCGGCTCGCTGACTCTGTGGCGTCGGACTTCGCCGGTCATTGACGAATACCCAGACTCCGGCGGCGTGGCGTCGGGGCTTATCGACAACGTCAAGGCCGTGAAGATCGAGGCCAACGACGGGACGTCGTGGGTGGACGAGTGGGATTCGGACATGGACGGCCTGCCGCACGCGCTGCGGATCAGCGTGACCGGCGAGGATGACAACTCCAAGGACAGCGTGACGGTCCGGCGCGTGATCGCGTTCGACCGCGTGCCGCTGCCGAGCGAGCAGGAGGCGATGGCGGAGGCGACGGAGGCCGCGGCGACGGCGCAGGCGAACGCGGCGGCCAACGCCGCGAGCGCCGCCACGGGCGGGAACGGAACGCAGAGCGGGGGCAACAACGCGGGCGGGCGGAATGGGCTGCGTGGCGGGAACATGAGCGGCGGCGGGAATCGCGGGGGCGGCGGGCCGAACGTCAACGGGAACGGCGGGCGCGGTGGGAACGGGAACGGCGGTCCTGGGAACGGCGGGAATGGTGGCGGAGGGCGTGGCGGGCCGGGCGGCGGTCCCGGTGGCGGACCGGGCGGAGGCGGACCTGGAGGTGGGGGCCCCGGACCTGTGCAGGGCGGGGGTGGACCGCGCGGGGGTGGTGGAGGTGGCGGTGGCGGAGGCGGTGGTGGGGGT
>JADMIO012736318.1_pt1 | contig 104798 bp, 93 predicted proteins | sample 8958161 | NCBI WGS metagenome assembly JADMIO01 (sample SAMN16585339, study PRJNA669376) | soil metagenome | isolation source: Crop rotation soil | place: USA: Cullars Rotation, Alabama | collected 2011 | reverse complement strand
GCCGCGACTTCAAGTCACGTGAATTCCAAGCTTCGGATCCCACTGTGCTGGAAAGGCTTGTGGCTCTTCCAAACCTGCCGGGCACATGCATAGCCTACAGCGCCCCCTAAAAGTACATCTGAGGCCCAATGTGTATTTTGGGTCATTCTTGAAAGACCTACAATGGTTGCCAGGCTATAGGCGAAAACAGGTACAAATTTTATATCACGGTATTGCAATGCAAAGGTTGCTGCAATGCTGAAGGCAGTTCCTGTATGACCTGAAGGAAAAGCATCTACTTCCTGTCCGCCCCACAGATTTAACCACCTGGGACCAGTCCATATCCCACCGGGAACCTGGCTTTTATAAGCCGAACTGGGCCTTTCGCGGCCACTAAGCATTTTCATCCCTCTTATCCATAAGCCTGATTGAATGGTAGATTCAATGGCCATTAAACCTGTTTCTACTATTTTTGGCCTCTTAAAAATCAGGCCTGCAGCCGCATAGCCTATTACAGGTATTATTGAAGCACTTGAGCCAAGTTCGGTAACTTTAGGGCTTACATAACCTACCACTTTACTATCATCACGAAGATACCTTACTTTATTATCAATCGGAACATCTACTAATATTAACGCAGCGGAAGCAACCACAATACCGGTACCTACCAGAAACTCTTTTTTACTTGCTGTAAAAGGTGAAATACCCTGCCTGTAAAAATTCACAAAGAAATCTTTGGGAAAACCAATCACATAATCGATACCCCTGACAGAGTCCCGGAGCTGGCCTGTAGTTTCACTTTTAACAGGCTTTATATAGAGGTATAGTAAACTAAGAAGGCAGAGGAAAAAACGTGGAAAATGCATGCGTATTTTTGGCCAAAAGTAAAAATACTATTAAGTATGGCGAAAATTTATTTGACTGGGTTCCTGATTTTGGAAGAATATCAATAATTTGATAACTCATCAACATTATACGAACTAATACTAAAAGCTATTTTGGAGCGTGATTAAAAATTATCCTTTAATTTTGTTATGCCCTGTTTTCTGCCGCTTATTGTTATGTTTTTGTTAAGAGGAACGCAATAACAATTAATGACAGTACTTCTTTTAAAGGTATCATGAGCAGCGGAGGTGGTTCTCAAAAATAAAATTTAAGCAGGCTCTTAATGTTTTATTTTTGACAGATGTTTAAAAAAGCTGGGCTTCAATCTTATCTTTTATATAAAGTATAATAAATAATTACACAATAAAAATTTTATATATTTGCCATTAAAAAAGATAATGGCAAAACCAGTATTACAGGTAAGGGGCTATACCGCGGATAATATAAAAGCCTTGATGCGCAAGGATGAGCGTTATAGTATAGGTATAAGGCTATACGCAGTTTATCAAGTTGCAAAAGGTCAACCAAGCCGTAAGCTGGAGGATCTTTATAACACAAGTTTTAAACAAATTACCAATTGGGTTCATCGCTTTGAAGCTGAAGGGATAGAAGGTTTGAAAGACAGAAAAGGCAGAGGTAGAAAAGACCGCTTGACAAAGATTCAAAAAAAGGAACTATGCAGGGTGCTTAAGAAGGAGCCTCCCACAAAATATGGATTTAACACAGCAACCTGGACAGGTCCCCTTCTAATTGACTGGATAAAAAATGAGTTTAAGATTGAATATAAAAAAGCCCAGATTTATAATATTATAAAATCTTTAGGCTTTAGCTATCAAAAAGGCAAAGGCATATTTCCTGAAAGTGATAAAGCTCAAGAAGAAGATTTTAAAAATGCGTTAAAAAAAACTTTTAGAAGAAGCCCCTGATACAGTACTGTTATTTGAAGATGAATGTTCAATGTCCAACACAGCCACAGTAAGTTATCAATGGAGCCTTAAAGGAAAACAACCTGTTATTGAGTGCAAACAGAGATCAAGAGAAAGGCAAACTGTTTTTGGAAGTTATAATTTTGACAGCGGTCAAATAACTGTAAGTTTTGCTGATAGAGGAAATGCAAAATCATTCAAAAAACACCTGAAAAAAGTACTCTATGCATACAGAAATGTTTCTAAAATAATAATGGTATTAGACAATGTTCAATACCATCACGCTAAAAAAATAAAAGCTTGGTTAGCCAAACATCCAAAACTTGAATTCTTGTATTTACCGCCATACAGTCCGCACCTTAATGCAGTTGAAAGAGCATGGTGGTACATGAGAAAGAAAATAACAAACAACAGGTATTTAATGACCCTTAGGCAAAGAAAAAATGAGTTCTGGAAGATGTTCTCCCATTTTCAATATCCAAATCAGGAACTGAAAAATGTTTGTGAAATTAATTATTAGACTTTATGTAATAGGGGATGCAAATACAGTGCATTTATTTCACCATATTTTAATAAGGTATATTCCACTTCATTTATTTCATTAATTATTTCCGGATATAGTTTCTCAATTTTATGGATATTTTTGATTTCTTCAAAAGAAGCAATACCTAAGACATAGCTTTCAATAATTCCGGAAGATATGAATTCGCTAATATTCACTTTATTTTAATACTTTCTCATATTTTTTTGACAAAATGCCCTTTTTTCAACGCTGTATTTGTACTATGAATTACGGTATTTTTCCCTTTTTGGATTTTGAGAAAACTAATTTGAGGACACCTCAATTATTGTGATTGTAAAATATATCTGGAGCTTTTATCCGCTAACCCGTATTAAGATGAATAGTTATCTTTAGTCTTTAATGTTAAGTTTTAGTTTATTGCCTGTAAAAGTAAAACCACAGCTTTTATAAAAGCTGATGGTATTTTCCCGGTTTTCCTCAGTTGGTGTGGTAACATCAATACGCTTCCAGTTTTTTTCCTTACCTGTCTCAATAACCTTTTTGATCAATTGTTTTCCAATGCCTGCCCACCTGTATTCAGGCAGTATATACATTTCATCAAGGGTACCATAATTTCCACCTGCATAAATGGCCTGGCTTTCAGTTAAAGTTGCAATGCCAACCGCTATTTCATTGTCAGCTAATGCCAGATAAATGCTTGTTTTTCCGCTATTAATTATTTCATTAATGAATTCATCATTAAGAAAGGTGCATGATGATCGTTCTTCCCCTAATTCTAAATAGAGTGCATTTAATAATGTAATTATGGTTTGGATTTGATCTTTCTTAGCAGTGGTAATGGAAATGTTCATTGGAAAGGTTTTAGATCAACACGTAAAAAAAATGGATTTATTCTTTAACCTCTTCCGGATTAATGTTTTTAAGGTGGTATATTTCAAGGGCTACAAATGCAGCAATAAAGCCCCATACGGGAACAGAAGCCTTATCTGTATCTAAAAAATTATTCAAAAACCCATGAATAAAATAGGTGATCAAACCGATGATCATTGCGAGCAACAGTTTTTTAACAGGGCCATTTTCCATTTTTCTGTATAACATGATCCCTGAATAAAAGGCCGCTATAACTATGGCAACAAATGAAAGCATGCCGAAAAAACCGCTCTCAGCAAGGGGCCCGATGTATTCACTATGAGCATTTCCCCTGTTACCTGCATTGGTACTGATAATAGTTTTTTCATAACTATATTGATAAGGGGCATATTTAAAGGCATAGGTACCGGGTCCAAATCCCAGGACAGGATGTTTTTTGAACATACGGATGGCAGATTCCCAACGATTGATCCGTTCCAGGTTACTTGCATCGGAAGAAATATTTGAAATACTTTCAACATGTTCGGTCAGATTCGAAGATGAATCCTGCCTGTTTTTTTCAAGTTTCATTAATATCTGGTTCCTGAACATAAAAAAGAAGACAAGGCAGATAAGTCCCATCAAAGAAAGCAACTTAAGGTTTATTCTTAAATAAATTATAAGGCCTAAAACCAAAGCCACCGCTAAGCTTATCCAGGCAGCTCTTGTAAATGATAGGACAAGCGCCACTATAAATATGAGGAGGAAAATGGATGATATGGACCTTTTAAAAAGATCGTAACTTTTACTAAAAACAAAATATACCAATACCGGTAAAAACATGGCCAACATCGCACCATAAATAGTATGGTCATTATAGAATGGATTCATCACCCAGTTTGCTGTTTCTACAGTAAATCCAAATTGACTATGGACGATGATAGTATAGAATATAACTATTGTGAACGGAACTATGTAAGCCCAAATAAATTTCGAAATATTCTCTTTCTTTTTAAACAGGAAAATACATAAGTAATAAAAACAAACAATAAACCACGTGCGCGCTAAAAAGAATTTGAACGAAACCCATGGCATAGAGCTGGTAAGACTTGTAAAGAATATCCAGGCCAGATTTACCAGGATAGTGATGGTAATAGGATGTTTTAAAATTCTTTTATCAATACGACTATCATATAACATTTTGATAGTGACAATAATTAAGACCCCAACCATTAAAGGCTCTCCGGGAAGACTTATGCCTACTCCAAAATCCTCTTCCCTTAAATTAATGGAGAGTGGTGTTGTAAAAATAATAAACCAAAGTATCTTGTCAAGTGCAACAAAATAATATGTTCCTATTAAAATGAGTAAGGGTGAAAGAAGAAACCAGAATTGCTCATTTGCTATAAATACAGCATTCAGTAAAATAAATATACCTGCAATAATATACAAATAGAGATGAACTCTATCTGATATTTGGATCAGAGGGACTGGTTCGGGCTTTTTTTTTTACTTTCGGCTATGCTGATAATAATAACAGCAAGTAACAGGGAAAGTACTGTAGAAAGACTTACAATAAGCCACCTTACCGGGTAAGACTTGGTATCGGCAGGGAAAGGTTTATTTACAATATTGGTATAAGTAAGTTCCTTATTAAGGTCAGCGGTAACATCATCATAAGAGTTCTTTACCCTGGCATAGTATCCTAAAGCGTCATCCAGTTTTTTGGTTAATGTTGCCAACTCTGCACCTCTCTGTTTCATGCCTTCTGACATTTCCCTTGCCTCGCTTGATTTTACAGAGCCAATAATGCCTCTTGTAACCTCCCGGCCCTGGGCACCAATATCAATAAAGTTATAGGTGGTCCTGATGTATTTTATCTGGCTTTGTAATGAATCTATCTCAGCTTTTTTTTCCGTGATCTGCTCCAATACCATTTTATGAATTTCCTTCGATTTCTCTCTCTGGAGCTGGCGTGCTTTCAAATTTGTTTGACCCACTATCTCATTTACCATATCACAGGCAAGCTGAGGATCGGTATCAAGCACGTCAATATTTACTGATTCAAACTCTGTTTTGGCGATATTGACATTGTCGTTATATTCACGGATGAGCTTGGCGTTTGGATTGTCAGATGAATTGCCAATACTGTAATGATCGGAAAGATTAAATTTTTTGATCACGGCCTGGCGGACATCCCCGCTTTGAAGTAACTGTAATAATTGTTCTGTGGCCGACTCATTGCTATAAGGAACAAGGTTAACCGGGTAAACAACAGCCGAAGACTTATATTTTGGTTTTATAAAATAAGAACTTGAAAACAATGCAGATGACACCAAAGCTATCAGTGCCACCGTAATCAGGTGCCACCTCCACTTTAGCGCAAGGTAAAAAACAGAATCAGTTTTCATTTCAACTTCGGTCATTCGTCAGATTTTATTTCCCTTATTGCGGTAACATTCTCAACAAAAAGGATTATTAATAAGGAAAGAAGTAATGCAGCAATTGTGCTCCCAACCACGATGAGCCATCTTATGGGATAAGACTTTTTTTCGGCCTTATAGGCCCTGTTCACAATAAATTTACTTGTAATATTTTGTTCAGCATCTAAGCGCGCCTGCTCAAACTTTGATTTTACTATTGTAAGCTGCTTTATTTCGTGTTCTATTTTTTCGCGTAACGAAACATAGGTTCCACCGTATGTAGATAATATCTGCAGTTTTTCTTCAAGCGATTTTATACCTGCAGTGTTGTTTTTTGAAATGGCAAGGGCATATTGTTCGTTAAATGCCTGTGATTGGGTTTCATAATCATTGATCCCTAACTTCCTTAATTTATTTAAAGAGTCCTCCAGGAACCTTATATATGATTTTTGTGCCTCAAAGGCCATTTCCACTACTTTTAAACCTTGCCTTGCCCTTTCGTGCTGCATCTGGTTCTTTACGGAATCCAGCAGGTCAGCAATATCGTTTGTAATATTTGCTGCCATTTGGGGGTCTTTATCAAGCACCGTAATTTTTACCGACATAAACTCCGTTCTTTCGAAACTGATATTGTCCTCGTATTCATCGTAAAGTAATGTGTTCCGGAATTTATCATCTTCGTCTATTTCGTAATGCTTAAGTAAATTATACTTCTTGCATATCTTGCCCCTTATCTCATCCGAATTTAATATCTGGAGCATTTGTTCCGCATCCTCTTCTTCTCCAAATTTTAAGATATCCTCTTTTCCGCTGTTGTTTTCATTTAACAACGATTTTGAAATTGAATTTGTTTGTGTTGGAAACATAATTACTTCCGACTTAAATTTTGGAGTAATTAAAAATGAAGCGATCGAGGAAATAACCAGCGCCCCTATAAAAACAATAAACAGCTGTTTACGCCACTTATACAATAAAGAAATAATGTTTACCGAATTAAAATCGGCATCAGGCTGAATCTTATTTTCTATCATTATTGTTAAAAGCGGGGCAAAAATAGAAAAATTTATCTCTTAACATTAAACTTATAAAAATTATATTGTCTTTTTGCCGGAATTGGCTATTATACTATGTTTAAGCCTCAATTTTGGCCGACTTAAATTTAAAGGTTCAAACTTACCGACCCGTTTTGAATTACACTTACAATATCGGCACCGGGAATTTTTCGTTTGATCTTTTCCACAAAAGCTTCCGAAATTGTGCCATCGGCCAATATTTTCGCTTTAGGGAATAAGTGATGTAAGGCTTCAATTTTAAAGGCCATTTTTTTACTCCATACAATGTAATCGGGCCTGTAACTCAATTGCTGAAAATTATTGCAAAACTGTGGAAATAAAAGTACTGTATTATTAAAATTGACATAGCCATCTTTCACATCAACAAAAGACTGTTTCTTTTTTTTCAATGCATCAAAGGAAATACCATTCATTTTACTTAAACCACAATTGTCCCAGTTAGGGAAAACATGAAAATGTAAAGTATTATAGTCTTTTAGTAAATCTGTATCAGCAATAAATACATTTTCTGTTCCTTTAATAAAATCGATAGCACTATGTTTTTTAATGGCATAAAATACAATTTTCTGTTGCCTTTGCTGTTCATACTTTTCAACTAATTGTGTTGCACATAAAGCGATACAACAGCCTATCATTAATTTAAGATAAACAGGTTTTTTAAGTTCAAAAAAGCAGTATGTAAACATCACAAATCCAAACAATACAAAGGTTTCGAAAACGGAAATGGCAATGCCGTCAATTAAAGCGTAAGGCAACTTCTCAAAAAATATGACCGATGCATTTAACCAATATAATAAACCTGACAATAATTTCCCTACCCATAAGGCCAGCCATGTAAACTTAGCAACCGCCAATAATAAAATGCCTACATACAACACTGCTGTGGAGATTGGTATTACCACAAGATTACTCAACATAAAATAATTAGGAAACTGGTGAAAATATAATAAGCCCAGCGGAAAAGTAACAAATTGAGCCGCCACCGAAACACAGGTAATGCTCCATACCTGTTGCCAGAATTTATTTGCCGGAACATACAGCTGGTAAAGTCCTTTGTGAAATAGCACAATGCCTATCACTGCGAGGTAGGATAGCTGGAACCCAACTTCGGTGATCATAAAAGGATTAATACATAGTAACAAAAAAGCCGAAAAGGCAATAATATTATAAATGCTTGCGTTCATTTTTAATGCCTTGCCAATTAAAATAAAAGTGAACATGGTGGCCGCCCTGGTTACGGATGGCGAAAGGCCGGAGAGAATCGTATAGGCCCACAAAATATATAAGGTCAATACAAACCTTAATACCCTTGCCCATTTTTTCTCACCTAAAAATCCCAATAAAAAATTGATCACAATAAAAACAATACCCACATGCAAACCCGAAACGCTTAAGACGTGGAGCGCACCGGTGGCCGAATAAGCATTCACAATATCCTGCGAAAGCTCATCTTCATAACCCAGGATCAAAGCCGCGCCCACACCATATTCATCACCCCTTATATCATTCTCTTTAAAGATATCCAGCAACCGGTCCCTCACCTGGTAGGCGTATTTAAACAACGGGTTGGCTATGCTGTAATTAAGGTTTACCCATGAGGTGGGACTCAAATAAACCTGGTGATCTACCTGGTGAAACGATAAATACCTTTTGTAATTAAACTCATAAGGATTTTGTGGGGGTGGGGTAGGGATAATGGGTGAATGGCATAAGATCACGCTCCCGTATTTAAGTGCAGCGGCCTGCTCCTCCTTTGCTATGTACAATAAAACAATACCTGTGGTTGGTATCCATCTGTTTTCCTTCTTAACCGCAATCACCTCTGCCTGGGTTTTATATGTCTTAGCTTTTTGATGCAAAGGATCTTTGATCCTTAAGATATAATCAGTAGACCCTTCTTTAAAATAAGTAAAATGGCGCTTGTTGTTAATAGCTGTTTTCTGTTGTACAAGGCAAATACCAAAGCTTGCCAGCATCATAAACAATACAATGCCCGGCACAATTTTCCACTTGTTGCTTTTGTAAAACTGCCTGTGAGATACTAAAAATAATATACCCAATGCCAGCGGCACAAGGTTCGATATTATTAAAGGAATAGCTGTATTCAGCGAAATAAATATACCGCTGATAAAGCCAAGCAACAGCCTGATAAAAGGATATTGGTTCCAGTAATTCACGGTTTTAAATTAAGGGAAATATTTCATTTGGGCGTAACTTCACCTGAAAAAAAGTGAGGCAGGGCTTTATCCTGATATCTTTTTAATTCAGATTTCTTTCGCATGAAGGATGGATATATTAAACTTTTACTTTTAATAAAACTCACTTGAAACTAAAAAAGGATAATCGCTTCAATCCTTTGCGTAGCAATAAGTATAAAATATTTAATAAAGGCGCTTGCGCAATTCTTTCTTTTACCTGGACTGATTATCGGTTAAAATACACTTCCATTTAATTAATGGTGCCAATAAAAATTTGTGAAGGATGAAAAGAAAAAGTTTATTGTTAATTTATAAAATACTTTCATTCTTCTCTGTAACCTTTAATTTTCACTCACAGTATCAATACCAAAAAATTAATATCCATAAGTCCATATTTACCAACTGCAAAGGCAAACATTCAATTTAAAGCTTAAAACCATGTTTTGCGTGCAGGCTTTACATGAAGGCAACCGGTAAAAACTATCTTTTTAATTCCATAAACCAACTACCAGGTTACAAAAATTGCTTTGCCAATGGATTACTTCAGCTTGCCGGTAAACTACACCAATTGGTTAATGGCTTACAGCAGTTAGCTAATGAAAAGCACCAATTGTTTAAGACCAAACGTTATCTCGTTAAGCGTCTTCACCAACTTACCGACATTATACAACAACTTGTAAATGGCGCACACCACATTGCCGGTGATCCACACTATACCGTTAACCGGGAACACCGACTTGCCGATGCTCCACAGTGGCTTGTTAATGCTTTACAGTATCTTGCTGATGTTTTACGCCAACTTGCTAACCTTCATCAGCAACTTGCTGATGGTTTACACGAAAACTTCCTGGTAACTAACCTTTGTTACAGGCAAACAAGGTGGCGGATAGCTACAAACAACTCCGGTGTTGCTTTATCATGGTGATAAAGCCTATTAAATTATTAACTAACATTTATAAATAAATATTGTCAACTATGGAAACCCGTAGAAGATTTAACGGCACAGATGCGTATATGGTGGAAAGGGCCTATACCATCCATGGGCAGCTTACTGCTGACCTTGCCGAATTCACAGCTTACGACAGCACCATTAATGCTGCCTTTTTAACTTCCTTTCAAACTGCCATCAATACTGCCTTAAGCAGCGGTACCGATGAAACTGCACAGGACCAACAGGCCCAGCTTACCAATACTGTATTGGTTACCATGCGCGATTGCCAGAAAAAATATGGCGAGGTAAAATACTTTGCAGAAAAAGCCTTTCCGGCTGATAAGGCATTGCAGAACGAATTTGGTACTAACGATTATGCTAAGGCAAGAGTGAGCCAGCCGCACATGGCATTTTTTATGACCACCATGCATGGCGTAGCGGTTAAAGTATGCAACCGAACTGATAGCCAAAGGTTATTCGCAGGCACAGATAGATGATATCCTTGACAAGCGCGATGCACTTGTGGCGGCCAACAAGGCCCAGGAAATGGCTATTAACAACAGGCCTGTAGCCAGCGAGATAAGGGTGCAGAAAATGAACGAATTGTATGATATGATGAGTATGGTAAACCAACTGGCACAGGTGATCTGGTACGAGGATGATGCCAAAAAAGGTACCTATACCTTTGCCCCCGGCAGCAGTACAAGTACTACCGTAAAAACCGGCAACATTGCCGCACATACCAATGTGGTGGTGGATACTGTTACTTACCGTGCCAACCGCAACATTACCTTTACCAATACCGGTGACGCACCTTTGTTTTTTGGCCTGGCCACTGAAGGTGATATTATAACAGGAGTGAATGTTGAATTACCCGCACGTGGATCTGCTACATTAAGGATGGATGAAATGCTTGAAGATGGTACATTGATCATTTGTGCCAACAAGGGTGATGAGGCCGGAAGCTTTGAAGTGGAGTATGAAAATTAGTTCAATGGTTCATTAGTCAATAGTTATTGAATAGCTAAGGTAATTAATGACTGTGGACTTTTGTGCTGAAAGAAGCCCTGCGAAAGCGGGGCTTTTTATTTTTATAGGCAAGTTTCCAAATATGAATCCACGGTGTTAATAAAAACCTAACAATTTAAAAAAACCTTGAACAATTTTTCGGTTTACATTGCGTTAAAAATTTAAATCTTAAACCCCTTAAAAATTTCCATCATGGCAGCTTTAAAAACATCTACGGATAAATTGTATTTATTTCTGAAGACAATTTTAATCATTGGTCTTTTCTGTTTGAATTTTACCCCAGTATCCGCACAAACCTTCCAGGCGCACCTGCAAGTAATTCCTCACGTAGGGGGATATGGGGTTAGCTGTAACGGGTCCAGCAATGGAAACATAAGATGTGTACTTGAGAATGCCACGTTAAATACAACCTACACCTTTCTTTGGAGCAATGGGGCAACCACTGCTGAAATTTTTAATGCTTCTGCAGGAAACTACAGTATAGTTGTTACCGATCCAAACGGGGTTACATCGAGTGATAATATAACCGTTTCTCAACCACAGGTATTAAATTATGAGGCTACATTAAGCGATAATTACGGCTATAACTGTAGTGCATACAATGTTGCTGATGCTACTGCACAGCTCAGCGGCACGGGCGGAACCCCACCTTATAACTATTTATGGGCGGGTGGCAGCACCCAAGCCGGCAGGCACAGCCTGGCTGCCGGAAATTACAGTTTTACAATTACTGACGCTAATGGATGCGTTAAAAACAGCAGTGTCACTATCACACAGCCTTCCCCGGTAAATATAAATATCACTAATGTTTCTAATGTGACATGTTACGGAGGCGCTAATGGTAGTGCAACTGTGTCAATTACGGGTGGCCTAGGCGATTTTAGTGTAATTTGGGATAACGGAAGCTTTAGCTTAACACCTAATGACCTGCCTGCGGGAGATAATAACGTTCTTATTTATGAGCGGGGAAGAAGGATAGCCACAGAAATGGTTAGTATTACTGAACCGACAGAATTAACTGCGGAGGTAACCACCAATAATTATGCTAATGGATACAGCGTAAGCTGTGTGGATTGCTACAATGGCACAGCCACTGTAACACCTGCAGGTGGTACTGCATCTTACACTTATGCCTGGAATGATTATTATAGCAGCACTACAGCACAGGTGAACAATTTTGGGCCGGGCGATTATGTGGTTACAGTAACAGATGCCAATGGATGCACTGCTGAGGCAAATGTTAAAATGAATGCACCTCCGGCCAATGCCTGGAGCAAGGAGGGTAATGATCTTGGAGGTGCGGGGAATGCTCCGGTTGAATTTATTGGTACTACTGATTCAACAGATGTAGTTTTTAAGAGTAAAAACGTTGAAGCTTTTAGGATTAAGAGTGATCAGATAAGTGTCTCAACCCCATTAACTCTATCAGGTAGCTCACTTACTTTAGTGGGGAATGCACAACAACAATATTTTTCCGTTAACCCATGCGCTTCATTCAAAGCGGCAGCTATTACCGCATCAGGTCAAATTACTACACTGCAACGCGCAAATGAAATGGTTAGAGGTGTTTTAGCACAAAACCATGCTTCAGGTTCACCGGATACTCTTATTTGCGCAGACAGCACACAATATGGACAAACATGGAGCTTATTGGGCAATGACCTGAGCCTTTATGGATTTAATCCAAAACTGGGAACTACTTCCAATCATGATCTGAACATAGTAACCAATAATATTACACGTGTTACGGTTAAAAAAAACTCAGGAAATGTTGGTATTGGCACTACTGTGCCCTAGGAAAGGCTACATATTAAAGGTGGGGCATCAATTTTGCTCGAGGATGATGACCCGACCAATGGAACTTCCAAGTTAAAAATTACAGCTGCCCAGGATTGGGCGCGAATTATCAGTGATAAAAGTATGGCGCTATTTATTGATAGTGATCATGGCACGGGAACTTCAGGCTCAAATGATAATAGTGACGCCAGCTTTATTATATATAAAAATCAGGGTTGCTTATGCAGTGAAAGTGATGCCGCGGAATTATTTAAAATTACAAATGACGGAACAGCTTTTGTAAAAGATTTATGGGTAAAACCTTTGACCAATGGCGCATTCTCATTTCCTGATTATGTATTTGACAAAAATTACAAACTGAATAAACTCACTGAAGTAAAAAAATATATCAATAAAAATCATCATTTACCCGAAGTACCTTCTGCCAAAGAAGTGGCAGATAATGGTGGCTTAAGTATGAGCGAAATGGTTACAACGTTGCTGAAAAAAGTGGAAGAAAATACTCTCTACTTAATAGAGCAGGATGAAACCATCAAAAAAATGCAGGCCGAAAACCGCGAATTAAAAACAACTATTGAAAAACTAACAAAAAAATAAGATGAAAAAGTTAGTTTTAAATATTCTTTTAGTCTTTTATGGCTTATGTTTACATGGCCAGGTTCCATTTCCCTGCAGAACAATGCAAAATTCTTCTTTTCAGACCTACTCCCAAAACACAGGAACTAAATTATGGAAAGCTAATTGTTGGGAAGTAATTGATAATCCTAGTAATTTATATGACCCTGTAATAATTGAAAATGATGCTAAAATAACTGTTAAGGCAAACTCATCCATAAATTTACGATCAGGGTTCCAGGCAAGAAATTTTACAAATGGTGGTTATTTTCATGCAACATTATCTGCTAATTCAATTGAACCAATGATTATAAATCTGCCCAGTAATGTTGTTGGCAAACATAAGAAATTTGAAATTGGATTTAAGATGCCGGATGATATTGAAGACCAGGTAAAGAATTATTTAGCGGATCCTGGGAATTTTATAGGATTAAATCCTTATGATCCTGATAAAATTGATATTGAAGGAATATTTACATCACCTACAGGAAATATTCAAAAGCGTTTTGGATTTTATTATGAATATTATCAAAAGAATATATCGGCACCAATTGGCACACCTCCACCCTATGGTATAGCAAGCGGTTTAATTGAAAAAACTCCTGACAATCCTGATATGTACAAATGGAGGGTTAGATTTGCACCAGATGAAATTGGCAATTGGTCCTGTTATATAAATATTAAAATTAACGGGACTTTATACCAAAGAATAACGAATATGAGTTTTGAGTGTATTAGTTCAAATGAGCATGGTTATTTAAAAGTAGGCCAACATAAGAGGCAATTTATTTTTAGTGATGATAATACAAGTTTCTTTGCAATCGGTCAAAATTTGCCCTGGCCTAAAACTCTTAAATATGTACACTATAATTTGAATGTAACGAATAACTTTCAACAGAATTATAGCCTAGAGGGCGGAACAGAAGAATGGCTTCATTTTTTCAAGAATTTGGGGGATAATGCTGGAAATTTTGCCCGGACAGTATTCTATATGGGAGATGATATGGACAATTTATCATACGCAGGCGGTCAGGAAATAGAATGGGAGAAATTGGGAGATTATCAAAGTAGACAACACGTAATGTTTGTATTAGATGAAGTGTTTGACATTGCTGAAGATAAGGGAATTTTTATATTATTAACCCCTAATATTCAAAATGAATTTAGTGATAAATGGTCTTATAGCCCCTATTTAACCTCAAGTTTTAAGAATAATCAAAACCCTTACAAACCCTTTGGCGTTGTCACACCCGTTGATTTTATTAATAATACTATTGCACAGCAGTTTTATAAAAGAAAACTAAGATATATACATTCAAGATGGGGTTATGGCCCTCATTTAGCAGCTTATGAAATATGTAGCGAAATGAATGGGTGGCAAGATTTTCAGGCCAATAAGTATTATTATTCTGTTTGGAGTAATACTATGCATGATTATCAAAAAGTAGACCTTGGGGCAAGGCAGTTATTCTCCACCTCTTATTCGGGAGCAGCCACACATGATGCCCAGGACGAATTTTCACCCTTTGAGTCTCTTGACTTTACTTGCCAGCATAGTTATGGTAATCCCAAACACCAATCGATCAAACGGCTTCAAGAGAGACAGGGTATGTTAAGCAGTTATGATAAGCCTTCCAATTTTGGAGAGATGGGAATGACAAATCCTCAAACAACAACAATAAATGGCGTTGCAGGAATTGCAGAGGCTGATCCGAACGATTATCAAAAATGTGATGGGACTGAATGGCATAATGCCTTTTGGGCTACGGCCTTTATGACAGGATATGGAGCTGGAATTAACTGGTATGCAGAAGATAGGGATGACTATCGTGCAAATAACTATCCAGCCATGAAGCAATTCTTTAGTAATGTAAACTTTGAAACAGATCAATGGACCGAAAATCAACATTGGAGTAATGATATTTTTGAAGCCTTAGGTCCAAAATATGCGGCAACTAGGGAGGTTTTTGCTATGACGACTCAAAGTAGTCATAAAGCAATGGGTTGGGTACATCAGGCTACTAATTGGTGGGGGAACAAAAAAACGATCACAAACTGTCACGATAGGCATGACTTAGCCATGCCAGTAACTAACACCGATTGGAATGATGATGAAACAGCACCATTAATTGACATTGGAAACTTTCAGTTGACGGGCTTAATCCCCTGGACACAATATCAAGTTAATTTTTACAGAACAGACGATGGCGCGGGCCAATGGTACAGTACTGAATTTGTTAGTTCAAATATTTTAGGGTTATTAAGTCCAAGTTATCCTGCAACACCAACAAACCCAGATGCTTCAGGAGTATATTTTGATTTTTCTTTTAAGGCTTCTAAAAGTGGTATTAACTTCCGGTCTTCAGGCAACGAAACAAATAATTATAAAGGTTCGGATACTCTGGCTTGTGGAACTAGATCAGTAAAAATAAAGTATATCTGGTATGGCGACTCGCTTGGCTTATTTAAATATGAATGGTCATGGTAATAAGAAAAGTAATGACCAATTTCCAAAAATTGATTTTGATAACTCTGGTAGTTATTTAATAAAGTTGAAAATAATTTTTTCCAATGATTCATCCCAGGAATTTGAACAGGTTCTTGTAGTACCCGATTGTAATAAAAGGATACAGAAACAAAAAAGTGACGCAGCAATTAATGAAAACAATTTGAATGTATTTCCCAATCCCACCAAGAATAGTTTAACCATACTCTTAAAGGAAAAACAAGACTATCAAATCGTTATAACAGATGCATTGGGTAGAATTGTTCTGGAAAATAAATTTGCTGGAACTTTACTAGAAATAAATTGTGAATTGTTAACAGAAGGCCTGTATTATATAAAAGTGTTTAATGAATTAAATAGTTATAATTCTAAATTTGTTAAACAATGAGAACCTTAATTATTCTTTTAATTTTAACATTGCTTCATTTTGAAATAACCTTGGCTCAAAATGATAGTATTACTAAAAAAAAATGTATAGTAATTTCTAATCAGCTTGGCTTTTTCTATATTATCCCAAACAAATTGAGTATTAATGTAAGTACAGCTAATCTAAATAGCAATATTCGTTTTTCTTATTGTAATAACTTTTATTCTACGGGCTTTGATACGCCTGGCTTCGAATTTGGATATACGCAATATATTTTTAAGAAATTTGGTATTAAGATGGGCGCCAATTATGAACACTATTTTGGCGATTTCACTTTCATTGGTGATAATGCAAAGTATGAAGGATATACAAAACTCAACGAGTTACAATTAATTACTACTAATTTAGGTTTTTACTATAGATTTAAATCTAAGAAATATGGCATTATAGAACCGTCTGTTAATGTTAATTACATTTATCCGATTAAAAAAATTTATGATGATTACATGAGAAGCAATTTCTTCATTAAGGCTTATCTTTCATTAGAATTAAAATATTATTTTAAAAAAAACAAGCCGAAATTACCTTAAGCTGAAAGAATTTTTTGTGAAAAGCTGCTCATGTTTTCCCTTTTAATGATATGAAAAAATATAAGTAAAATACTGCCGATTACAATATAAGTGTCAAAACAGATAATTTGCTATGTATTATTTGCGTTATTAACTGCAGATACAATTTGTTCCTTTACCCAGCATTTAAGCATGCCTTTGGATGGCGATATGGCCGGAGGTATAGTGCCTGCTAATGATGTAAAACAAATACTTACAGACCCGCTGGGAATTTCAGTAATTAAAACAAATGCGATTTATCCCAATCCAAATCGGTTTTTTGCACATTGGGCATTTTACAAATATTTCAGTAACGTACCAGTGCTTCTTCAAAACTTTGTGAACCCTATAGACAGTGTTTATCTCGCGGCAGCACTTGCTAAAATAGTGCTACAGCTTTTACTTCTTACCATATTGTGTTTTTATATAACGGGAAAAACAAAAATACTTAGCTTTGATTTTCTGGTGGCCGCAGTACTGGTTGCTCCATTTTTTCAAACAAACGGCTATAGGCATTATATGGGAATAATTGACCCATCAATAACGTACACTTTTTTTTATGCCTTGCCCTGTGCTTTACTGTTAATGTTCTATTTTTCTTTTTTCAGAAATTCAGGGTATAAGGAAATGTTTCCCCAGAACCGCGTTCTATTGATATTACTTTTTTTACTGTCAATCTTTGTTTCTTTAAACGGGCCATTGGTACCGGGAATAGTGCTTACCATCACATTGACATTTTTCCTGAAAAAATGGAAAGAGGGGAATAAAAATAAAATGGGATTGAATGTTTTTAAGCACATTCCGAAAGCTTATTCAATTCTGTTTGTACTTATAAGCCTGTTTTGCATATATTCCCTTTTTATAGGAGTTAATAACTCAATTTTTTTGGAAGAAAGCTTACCTGTATCCACTCGATATCTAAGGATACCTATGGGAATCTATAAAATCCTGACACAAAAAATTGGCTTTCCTGTTTTGATTATAGCAATAGTAATAAATATATTTTTGGTTTCAAGATATTTTAAGAACCCTGAAACGCGAGGAATGATTGGCTTTTTTAAATGGATTGCCTTATTTTCTTTATTGTATATTATTTTACTTCCCTTCGGTGGTTATAAGAATTATCGTCCTAATATAATCAGGTACGATACTTTTATACCTGTAACGATAGCCATGGTTTTTATTTATTCAAGGTCCGCATATTACTTACTCCAAAATTCAGTAGAGAAATTTAGAAACCTATACCTGGTATTGGTAATTTTAGTGGCCTTTATATTTTCATTTGCTGATAAGCCTGAATTTGAGAAGAATAAATGTGAAAAGGAAGCATTGCAAAAGATGGCCAATGCTACTGAAGATATAGTGTTTATTGATAGCGATTGCACAGTATTATCATGGAATAAGATTACAGACCCTAAAAAGTCGGAATTGAATGCGCAACTGCTACATAAATGGAGAATAACTACATCAAAAAAGTTATACTATCAAAAATAGTAATCTTTTCAAAGCTGGACTTCTAAATCTTTTCCCTGTATCTGCTATTGATCATATTCCTTAAAGGCTTTTCAAAAAGCTCATAAACCAAGCCTGAGAATAATACAAGTACAAAACAATAAATATAAAATGGAATGGTGGTTGGGTGAGTTAAAACCGGCTTATAAAACCAGGCGAACCACATAAATACAAACCATTGCAGCAGGTATATGCCATAGCTGCTATTGCCAAGCCATACCAATGGTTTAAAAGAAAGAATTTTTGTAAACGGATCATTTATCAAACATAAACCAAGCACAATAAAAACAAATACCATGGCCATGCCGCCATTGGTTGTAAAATTGATAATGGCGGGATTGATAATAAAAAAATAATAAATTGCGATAGAGGCAGATAATAGAAACAGGTAGCCCCACAATGTTTTATTGGTATGCTTTAACAAGTAAGTTTTGCAAGCTATTGAAGCTGCCAACCCAATAATAAATGTATTTAAATGAAGTAATGGAAAAAATGCAATGAATTGCCCTACATTGTACCGTGCCGGATCAAAAAGATATTTAAGCAATAAAAAGTGTAGCACAAGGTTACCTAACCAGAACATTAAACTTTGTAAAAGAATGGTGCCAGTACTTTTCTTACGCCAGTACATCATCAAAAAGGGGAACAATAAATAAAAAAACAATTCAACTGAAATGGACCAGCCCACATAATTGATCTCCATTACAATACCAGGCTTTAAAGTTTGCAGACACAATAGTTGAAGAAGGATTGAAATAATACCAAAATGACTGTGCTTCAATACCATCATGGTAAATAAAACCAATACAAATGCCAGCAGGTATAAAGGATAAATTCTTGCAAAACGCGCCACCCAAAAATTCTTCCGGTTTATTTTGTCTGAAAAATCTGTGCCCTGGTAAACATAACCAATGATAAAGCCCGAGAGCACAAAAAAATAACTCACAGCAAGTGAAGCATTGGTTAATGCTTTATTTAAAAGTCCGCTCTCAAAAGGCTTTGCAAACAGGCCGTGATGGTAGATCACAATAAGCATGGCCGCAATAAACCTGGTAAAATGTAGCTGCGAAATTTCTTTTTGTGGCAATGCAGTGTTATTCATTGATCTTCAATGAGGCCCTGCGCAACCTGTCGTTAATTGCTCTGCCCAGGCCTTCTTCCGGCAAATACTCTGATATAATGATCTCAGCATTACTATCATCTATCGATCTTATTGCAGCAAATAAATTTTTTGCCGCTTCATTAGTCTTGGCATCGGGAGATAAAATAATATTATTACTGACGTTGCTATGATGAGTATAGTCTTTAAAAAAACTTATCACACCAATTTTTTTTCCGGGGTGTTTCAACATTTCTTTTTCTATATCGCCAATTATTATTTTTTTTTGCGGGGCATAATGGCTGCTTAACATTCCGGGGGCTTTTGGGTCATCGCCCGAAGAAATTTTCAAACTTACTTTTCCTGCTTCCTTTTCAATATCTTCCATACTTAACCCACCTAACCTGTAAATACAAACTTTATTGTTTTCAATACCCACAATTGTCGATTCCAGGCCCACTTCGCATGGCCCGCCATTAAGTATATAACCTAATTTGCCATTCAATTGATTGTACACATGCAAAGCATTTGTGGGGCTCACGTAGCCAAACGGATTAGCACTTGGTGCGGCAAGAGGAAAGGGAAGACTTTTTAATAAACTGAGTGTTAAAGCATGTGCCGGGATACGCACCCCAACCCTTTCTAACCCTGATGTGGTAATATCAGGGACAGTATTTTTTTTAGGCAATAATAAGGTGAGCGGTCCCGGCCAGAATTTTTCGGCTAATTTTAAAAGACGTTCATCAAAATCTTCTACAAACGATAATACCGCTGTAACAGAATAACTATGTACAATTAAGGGATCAAAAAAAGGGCGGTCCTTTGCCTCAAATATCTTTACAACAGCATCCGGGTTCAATGCATTGGCCGCTAAACCATAAACTGTTTCTGTTGGAATGGCAACCAGCCTGCCAAGTTGCAGCAGTTGCTTTGCTTTATCAATATCAGTGCCTGTTTCAGTAATAATACTGTGATCCACTCAAAATTATTTTTGCAATGATAATCACAAATTAAAAGAGTAAAAAATGATAATGACTACTTCCTGATAAAGAAGAAAGTGCCGTTCTCATCATTCAGGTCCTGGATATTGCCGAATCTTGGTTTTTGTTTTTGATTTTGCCTGGCCACCAAAGTAACTTTATCAGAGATCTTATCAATAGAGATACATTTATCCTGTGTACTGCTTAAGGTATTGGCAAAAGCTTTAGAGAATAAACTGCTTTCGTTGTTTCTTTCAGGTTCAGCAGCGCTTAATACCTGGGCAGATCTTAATTTTGTTGCTTTGTAATCGCCACATTCACGCGGTTTGTCAATATCGCGCATGGCAAGGTAGAATGCAGGACCGGTTTCAGTGGCATCTGCAACTACAAGTGTATGTTTAAGGTTTTTGTATGAACCAAGGTAACCCTTAAGATTTGTAGTAGAGAAGTATGTGAACTCATCTTTTTTATTCGCGTCCACGGGTAACCAATAGCCATTTTCTGCTGTTACTTTTCCGTGACCACTATACCAGATCAACAAAGATGTAACCTGTTGACTTTGCACAAGGTTACGTAACTCAATGGAAAAGAATTTTTCCATTTCCACTTTACTAAGGTTCTTTTTACTGATGGTACTGTCAATAATATAACCTGTCAATGCCTTTTTTACCAGCTGCACATCCAATGCAACTGCTTCGAGCGATGAAATATTTTTGTAATTGCTGTTCTCTATAAAAATAACCCAGGTCTTACCCATCGGGTTGGTTTCGGCTGCTGCCTGTGCATCGCGGTTAATCGTATAATCCGTTACCGATTCATTTCCATAAATATCCTTTATGGCGATATTTATTTTATCAATGGCAGCAGTTTCAACAGTTGCATTGAATGTCGGATTAATTTTATTGGTTTGAAATGTAGCTGATCTTCCATTAACCTTAATTGAACTTATTTCGCTTTTGTCAGTCACAGATCCTTCAAGATATAGAAGATAATTGCCAGTTGCTGCTATTGTTACCACATTATTTTCTGCTGTTGGGGTTATAAGGTTACAAACCGGTTTTTCAGTTTCAGTAAGTATAACTTTTAAATTTACAATACCTGTATTTCCATAGATATCGGTTGCAGTTACCGTTACTGTCTTAACATTTTCGCTTTTTAAATGCACATTAAATGACGGGTTTGTTTTATATTTCTCAAAATCAACTTTCTGGTCGTTCACAAGAATGCTTTCAATCAGGCTTTCGTCATTGATACGGCCGGTAAAATCAATTGTTGGCGAATTATTTGGTATATACAATATCTCCTTTGGGCTTTCAATGGCACTTGTTATAACAAATTCGGGTTTATTGGTCTCTTTATTCTTTTCCCTTATTTTTTCCTCAAGGGCCTTCATATTAGCATTAAGTTCAGCATCCTTATCATTCAGCCTGGATGCAGTTTTATAATTTTCCATGGCATCATTCAGTTTTGTGCTTCTTTCCTGCGCCATTGCTTTGCCTTTATAAGCTTCATAATTTTTACTGTCGAGGGTAATCGCACGCGAAAAGTCAGTAATAGCATTTTCATATTGTGCGAGTTTTATTTGTATAAATCCTCTTTTAATAAATGCTTCCGCGCGGTTGCCATCGGCACCAATAGCCGAATTAAGATCGCTGTTAGCACCGGCAAGATCATCTCTTTTGAGTCTTACAAGGGCCCTGTGAAAAAATACATCATAATCGTTAGGGGCCACTTCATTGGCCTGGTTAAAATAATTCATTGCATTATCGTAGAGCTTAAGTTCTGCACTGCTTTTGGCAGGATTAATATAAAAGAACTTTAACTGGTTCTTGTCCAATGTTTCCTTATTTTTTTTATCCTTTAACAAACTGTTAATGGCTTTTTCATATGATTTTAACGCGGACTGGTAATTGGCAAGACTATCAAGCGCAATTCCTTTGTAAAAGTTGGTGTAAAAATCATCAGAGTTAATATTCAAAGCAGCTTCGGCATTATCTAAAGAACCTTTAAAATCTTTTTGTTTTATTTTTACGTATGCCAATTGGCGATGTGCAATCAAAGCTTTTTTCTTATTTAATGATAAGGTGGAGTATAGATTGACCGCTTCCTTATAATTACCCATTATGGTATAAATATTTGCGGCTCCTTCCTGTGCATCAAGGTTATCAGGCTCCAATGACAATACCTTTTTATAGTCCTTGAGCGCAGCATCCTGCTTATTTATTTTATCGTAACACATCCCTCTTAAAAGATAGGCTTCTGTGTAATTGCCATTTTGTTCAATGGCTTTATCCAGGGTAGAAATTGCTTCCTGGTATTTTTCATTGGTTTTTAATATAAGGGCACTTTTGTAATTGTCCTTTGCATTTTGTGCATTTATTTTATTGAATGAGATACAAAAAATAAGCGCAATCACTAAGGGGTAAAAATTCTTCATTTGTGGTTATCTGATTTTAAATCTTTTTTATCTTAATTTTATAAGACTTCGTACGTTTCTTTAAAAAAATGGTTGCGTAAAATTACAAACATTTAAGTGAGTAAGGTAACTTTTTCCTTTTCTTTGTGATATGACAGAGTTTAAGATAAAAGGCGACTATATCGAATTGATCAAACTTATCAAAGCATTGGGTCTTTGTGAAAACGGGGCAGCTGCAAAATCAATGGTGGATGAAAACAAGGTTATAATTGACCAGGCAGTTGAAAAACGATACAGGGCCAAGCTTATGCGAGGCACTAAAATTAAAATAAACGGCAGTGATTATATTATTGCATAATTAACTGTGATAAACCCTTGAAGAGATTATCTTTCCATCTTTTATTTGTAGTACTTCGCCAACCATAAGGTCATCTTCTCCCAGAACGCTTCTTAAATATTCAATAAAAGCATATTCCGCATTACTTATAATATTTACTTTTTTATAATGCAGCGTGGCGAGCCTTTCAAAAGCATCAGCCCACCAGGCGTTTAAAGCATGCCTGCCTTTTATTAAGCCATTGGTTTCCGGTTTCATTTCCTTTAATTTAGGGCTAAAATGAATGGCATTATCATCATAAAGAGAAAGGAGTTGATCAAGGTTATGATCATTAAAAGCATCCAGCCAGTTTTGGGCAATATCTTCGCTCGTCATTTTTAAGAATAAAGTATTGGCTAAAGATAGAGCAACATCTTTCACAATATCAAAAAATAAATTAAATTCGGGCAGTCTTATGAAAAAATCCATTCTTCAAATACGGTTGTCGGCCCTCTTATTACTTTGTTCATTTATAACTTACGCCCAGGTGGATAAGGTGGAGGAGAGTGATGTTAAAAAAGACAACTTTATTGAACAAAGGGTAGAGCAGATATCGGAAAATGCAGATAATGCAGATATTGATTTTTCCAACCTGCTTGAAGATCTCAATTATTACCGCAATCATCCCATTAATCTTAATAAGGCCACACCCGAAGAGTTGCAGGCACTCACCTTATTGACGGATATCCAGATTGTAAACCTGCTGAAACATATTAAAAACACGGGCAAACTTATTGCCATTTATGAATTACAATCTGTTGATGGATTTACTTTGGCTGATATTAATAAAATATTACCTTTTGTATATGTAGATGATACTTTTAATGAACCGGTTTATACGTTTAAGAATTTACTGAAAAACGGGACACATATGTTTGTAACCCGTGTGCAGCTGGTTGGTGAAAAGCAGAAAGGCTATGAAGATGTATCAGATTCTGTCCTGGCCATTAAACCTAACGCAAAATATTTAGGAAGCCCTATAGGGACCTTTGCCAGATACCGTTACCAGTTTGGAAATAAAATAAGCATTGGCATTACTGCAGATAAAGACCCCGGGGAGGAATTTTTTAAAGGCACACAAAAACAGGGCTATGATTTTTATTCTGCACATGCATACATCAGCGATTTTAAATTTATTAAATCATTTGCTATAGGGGACTATCAGCTACAACTTGGGCAAGGGTTAACCTTCTGGATGGGATTGGGCTATGGTAAAACTGCAGACCCTATGCTTATCAAAAGAAATGCAAGAGGTTTAAGACCCAATAACTCGCTGAATGAAAACCTATTTATGCGTGGTGTGGCCACAACAATAAAAGCAGGCAATTTTTTTGTGACCGGTTTTTATTCTGCGAATAAAGTAGATGCTTCTGTAAATAGTGATACCTTAGATAATGTGGTTGAATCTATTGCAACACTGCAGTTATCAGGGCTCCACCGCACCCCTTCTGAAGTTGAAAGCAAAAATTTTCTTACACAATATATAAGAGGGGGAAATATTAATTATAAAAAACGCTTATTATCAGTAGGTTTTACTGCTGTTCAAACAGCTTTTTCAAAAACAGTTGACAGGGACTTAAGCATTTATAATCAATACGATTTCCAGGGCGCCAGCTTGGTGAACCTTGGAGCAGATTACAATTTTGTATTACGAAACTTTAATTTTTTTGGTGAAGTATCGCGCAGCAGTAATAATGCTTATGCACAAATACATGGTGCCATAATAACCCTTGACCCAAGATTATATATTACAGCTTCATACCGAAATTACAGCTTACTATACCAGAATTTTAATTCGAATGCTGTTGGCGAAAATACGAGAAACAATAATGAGAAAGGGTTCATGTTTGGTATGGTGGCCAAGCCGGTAAAAATGATCTCTTTGGCGGGTTATTATGACAGGTTCACTTTTCCATACCTGCGTTACCAGGTGAATGCACCTTCCCGCGGCAATGATTTTTTACTTCAGCTGAACTATACACCAAATAAAAAAACTGACATTTACCTAAGGGTGCGTAAAAGGATCAAAGAAAAAAGCAATAGTTCATCAACTGAGGCCATTGATGAAATGGTTGGTACATTTCAAACAAATTACCGATTCAATGTCATATATAGTGTTAGTAAATCTGTAAGGTTACGCAGCAGGATAGATGTTGTTGAGTACAAAATAGGGGATAAAACTTCCAAAGGTTTTATGATATTTCAGGATGTGAATTATAACCCCAATATGTCTAAATTATCATTCAGTTTGAGATATGGTATTTTTAATGCTGATGATTACTACTCCAGGATCTATACCTATGAAAACAATGTACCTTATGCTTATCTTATTCCTTCATTCTACAATAAAGGCACAAGGGCTTACATTACCATTGATTACTCTGTGAACAAGCACCTTGAATTCTGGTTTAGGGTGGCTAACACCTGGTATGCCAATGTGGATAAGATATCGGAAGGCTCACTAAGTGAGATAGATAATAACCACCGTACCGATCTTACACTCCAGATGAGGTATAAGTTTCATTAAAGTATAGGCCGCTTAAAACAAAAAGAATGAAAAACCATTTTAAAACCATTTCAGCTTTTTTGATTTTGATGGTGTTAATATTTAACGGTTCCTGTAAAAAGGATATTCTGAATACCAATCCCGACTTTGAAGGACAATGGCTTGCATTAAATACTTGTAGCAGTTACGCCACTAATTTGATAATTGATAACGAATCCAATGGTAAGTATTTCAGATGTTGCTCAGAGGAATGCCGGTTTGAGCGTTCAGGTAAAGTTAAAATCAAAGGAAATCATATTTATGTTGGAACGAAAAAACTCAAGGTCATCCAGGAACCTTTCACTATTGATACAGTTGAACTGGATCCTTCCATAGTTAGTTCAGGAAGTATAGGTGATTATTCAGTAATGAAAATGAGGATTGTTGAGGCCAGCCTGTTTAAAGAGGATAATCTTGAACACGATTATTTTAAGATCGCCCACAGATAAGTCTTATAACTCCCAAAACTTAAAGCTAATTACTGTTTTACCTGATCGCTTAAATTAACTCAGCACCTTTTTCACCAGGTCAGCAGCTTCCTGCAGCATAATTGCAGAATAAACTTTTAATCCTGAATTATCAATGATGGTTTTTGCCTCTTCCGCATTGGTCCCCTGGAGCCTTACGATAATAGGTACATTAATACTGCCCATATTTTTGTATGCATCTACTATACCCTGTGCCACGCGGTCGCAGCGCACTATACCACCAAATATATTAACAAGAATGGCCTTTACATTTTTATCTTTTAAAATGATCCTGAAAGCCTGCTCAACCCTTTGTGCATTGGCAGTTCCTCCAACATCAAGGAAGTTGGCAGGTTCCCCACCGCTGATTTTTATAATATCCATCGTGGCCATTGCAAGACCTGCGCCATTAACCATGCAGCCCACATTACCATCTAATTTTACATAGTTCAGGCTATGCTCACCGGCCTCTACTTCAGTAGGATCTTCTTCTGTTACATCGCGCAAAGCAGCATAATCAGGATGACGGAACAAGGCATTCTCATCAAGATTTACCTTACTGTCAACCGCAATAATTTTATTATCAGAAGTTTTTAAAACCGGGTTGATCTCGAACATGGCTGCATCAATACTATCATAAGCCTTATACAAAGAGGACACAAATTTTATCATCTCTTTATTTGCTGTGCCTGTCAATCCTAAGTTATAGGCGATCTTGCGCGCCTGGAAACCTTGCAGACCAACTTTAGGATCTATTTCCTCTTTATGAATCAGGTTCGGGGTTTTGTGTGCTACATCCTCAATGTCCATCCCACCTTCTGTACTATACATGATCACGTTTTTACCGGAGGCTCTGTTTAAAAGTACACTCATATAATATTCCTTAGGTTGACTTTCGCCCGGGTAATAAACATCCTGCGCTATCAATACCTTATTTACCTGTTTACCTGCAGGGCCTGTTTGAATGGTTACCAATACATTACCAAGCATATTGGTTGAAATGGTTTTAACATCTTCCAATGATTTTGCCAACGCAACACCGCGCTGTTCCGTGCCTGCAATTTTACCTTTTCCCCTGCCCCCGGCATGTATCTGCGATTTTATTACCCACCAGCCTGTACCGGTTTGCTTTTGCAACTCCTTTGCAGCCTCAACTGCCGCTTCGGGGTTTTCAGCAACTATTCCTTCCTGTATAGAAACTCCGTAAGATTTTAATATTGCTTTACCCTGGTATTCATGAATATTCATATCCTTCTTTTTTGGTGGTCAAAAGTAACTTTTTTGTATTAATAACCAACTTCAGTCAGAATCCTTTTGCATTTAATTTGAAGAGGGAAATTTTCTTTTTTTATTGAACCCAATGATGAAAACACACTATTTAGAGACAAATAGTTTAATTTTAGTGAGTCATGAACAAGTATAAAATTTATATTTGACCGCTTTTTTCTAAAAACTAATGAATAAGAAACAAAAACAAGGAAAAATCCGTAAGGAGGCCCTGATATGAATTTTACAATATTAAGGTTAGCGTGATACCTGTTTTCTGCCAATGATCAATTTTTTTCGTTTATTTCTTATACTTTTTCTGACCAGCGTTACACCTGCTTTTGTTAGTGCCCAATCTGCCAAGGAATGGTATAAAAAAGGGAAGGAGGCTGTAAAGGAAAAGAAATATACTGAGGCAATTGAGAATTTTACCAGGGCTATAAATCTCAACACTCAATATAAGGATGCCCTTAAGGAAAGAGGAAATTGTTATTTACTGCTGAACTTTAATGACAAAGCAAATATTGACTTTGTGGCGCTGCAAAAAATGGAGCCCAAAAACACCACTTATATTTTTTTGACCGGCATTACTTATATGAACCTGGAGCGTTGGATGGATGCCCAACATATGTTCCTTTTGTTTGAATCTGATGAGATCAATCAACACATTGGCGATGTACAGGAAAAACTTATATACTGCGCGCTTAAGTTAAAGGAATTCGAATCCGCACTTACACGTGCAGGAACGGGAATAACTGATTTTCCCAATAATGAGATCTATTACTATTACAGGGGTGTTGCCTATGACAGTCTCAAAGATTACCAGGCCGCAGTATTAAGTTATGATAAAGCGATCACAATGGTTATAAACAGGAATAAAAAAGAAGCCAAATTAAATCCAACCTCGGCCAACGAACTTATCCAATACCATGTGAGACTAGCTGATGCACAAATGCATTTATTCGATTTTGATAAAGCTGTTAACAACTATACAAGTGCCATTGATATCAATAAAAAGAATGATACTATTTATTATAAAAGGGGACTGGCGCGTTTTGCCAAACTAAGTTTTAATGAAGCCCTGATAGATTTTAATACTGCATACCAGTTAGGTGGCAGGTATCCGCTGCTTATGATGGCGAGGGCCGGAACCTATAAAAAATTAGGTCTGTTTAACAATGCCATTGAAGACCTGGGTGTATTTGAAAAATCAGACACAGCCTATTATGCCGCTTTGCTCAAAGCACAATGTTATGAGAGTATCGGAAAATATCTTGAAGCAAAAGAAAGTTATGAAAAGGCGAATAAAATGACCGCTATAAAAAACAGGAAAGAAGCTGAAAATGGAGTTACCAGGAATAAAAGCAAATTATACGAGATCCAGCGTGAAGGTGATGTTCCTGTGATCAAAATAATTACGCCCGAGGTGATTGATACAAAGCTAATGGTTACCAAGTCACAAACCTTTATTGAGATCACAGGTAAGATTATGGACAAGAGCCCAATAAAGTCCATTAATGTGAATGGAGTAGAAGCAGACTACAACAAAGATTCGCTTAATCCTTCATTCAAAGTTAAAGCGAGTATAATTGAAAGGGATAAGGTAGTATTAACTGTAAGTGATATATACTCCAATAAAGCTGAAGAATGGTATTTGCTAAACCGCACCGAACGTAATAAACCAACTGTAAGGTTATTTATTTCAATGTCAAAAAACTCCAACCAGATCTACTTTAATAATAAAAAGGAAAGTATACTTCATATTACCGGAAAAGTGGAAGATGAAAGCCTGATCAAAAGTTTACTTATCAATAATGTTTCGGTAGCGTATCACCTGAACCAGATAGAGCCTGGTTTTGAGGCTGATATTGATGTGTCAAGAACAGATTCTGTAATCATTAAACTAACTGATGAATTCGACAATTCAAATGTGTTGAGGTATTATATTAACAGTAAAGAAGCCCAGCAAATTGCCACCAACCCAATGGGCAAAACCTGGATGGTGTTTATTGAAAATTCCAATTATGAGTTTTTCTCTTCTTTGGATGGGCCGCAAAAGGACCTTGAGTTAGTAAGAAATACTTTTTTGCAATATAGATTTGACAATATACTTGTGAAAAAAAACATGACCCTTACCGACATGGAAAAATTCTTCAGGATAGAACTTCGCGATGAGGTGAAGCAGAATGAAGTGAACTCAATTGTAATATGGTATGCAGGTCATGGCCGCTTTTTAAATGAAACAGGATACTGGATCCCGATCAACGCCAAAAAAGATGATGAGTTTTCCTATTACCCGATCCCATATTTAAAGGGCAATTTATCCGGTTATGGAAAAAGCCTGCAACACATCCTGATCGTTTCCGATGCATGCGAATCGGGACCCGCCTTTGCTGTAATTGACGAAAAATTTGTACCGGTTAAATGTGATAACAGCGAAGCCTTAAAGAACCTTAGTGCACAGGTGTTTTCTTCAACAACAAATGAAAAGGCCTCTGATAATTCACTGTTTTGTGAATCATTTACAAATGCGCTAAAAAACAACAACCAATCATGCATAAGTATTAACGATGTAGTAAATGATGTTACAGGTATAGTGCAAAAAAATCAGAAGCAACGTTGTAAATTCGGGAGGATACAAGGGTTTGATAATAATTCCGGAAGTTTTCTCTTTTTAAAGAGATGATGTCTAAAGCTTCTTTGCGAAAGCAATTATCATCAATTCAATTCCAATCTTAATTTTGCAAAATGAATATTGCAATTGACTTTGGAAATACAAGAATAAAAGCCGGCCATTTTGTAAAAGATGAATTGAAAAATAATTTTGTATTTGACAATGAAGATCAATTACTTTCATACTTAAAAAGTTCAGCACCGGGTAAAATTATCATTGCCTCGGTCACCAATATTCATGAAGATATTTTAACTTCGATAAAAAACATCGGTCCAAGCCTTATTTTTCTTCACAATACCCCTATACCTGTTACTAATAAATATAAAAGTGCCTCAACATTGGGAAGTGATAGATTGGCGTCAGCTATTGGAGGAAATTTTTATTTCAGGAACCAAAATCTATTGGTGGTTGATGCCGGCACCTGTATTAAATACAACTTTGTAAATAATAAAAATGAGTACCTGGGAGGCGGTATTTCACCGGGATTACAAATGAGATTTAAGGCTTTGCATAAGTTCACTGCTAAATTGCCGCTTATCAGTTATGATAAAGAATTTACCGGTTTAATAGGAACAAATACTGAAGAATCAATAAGGATGGGGGTGCAGATCGGCCTTATAGCAGAGGTTAAAGAGGTAATAAGACAATATATTCAAAAATTTCCCGATATTAACATAGTTTTAACAGGCGGTGACGCAAGTGTTTTGCAAAAAGAATTAAAAAATGACATCTTTGCCGACCCTTATTTGATCCTTAAAGGATTAAACTGTGTATTGAATTATCAGGACAAAAAATAGATATAATATAGTTTTGCAACAGCCCGGCAGGAAACAAATTTCCCCAAAAATTTTTGGTTTTATTCCCGCTTTGTTTTTTGGCATTATCTTATTTTTTATCTCATACATTAATGCAGAAGCACAACAGCTAACAAGTTCTGTTTATTCCAGGTTTGGTGTTGGAGAGCCTGTCTTTAAAGGGTTTGCACATAATATTTCGCTTGGTCAGTCAGGCACTGCCCATATCAGCCCGTTCAACCTGAATTATAATAATCCGGCTTCCAACAGGTACTTAAAGCTCACCACTTTTACAGTAGGAGTATCGGGAATTTACGCACAACAACAAAATGCTGTTGATACTGCAACTCAAAATGCTGTTGCATTTGCTTATATTGCTTTTGGTTTCCCCTTAACAAAATGGTGGGGAACATCTTTGGGACTTATTCCTTACAGCCAGGTGTCCTATAGTTTTAAAGACACAATCACAGCAATAGGAAGAAGTGTTGAAAACATTTATAAGGGTAAAGGAGGCTTGAATAAGGTATACTGGGCCAACGGGTTTAATCCTTTTAAAATCTTTTCTGACAGTATTATGAAGGGCTTTTCACTTGGTGTGAATGCCGAATTTGCCTTTGGAAATATAATCAGGACATCAAGCAATAGTTACCTGGATGCGGATACGGCTTACTATCTTAACGTTCAGAATGAAACACGTAAAGCCTATAAGGGTTTCGGTTTAAGTTTTGGCCTGTTACAAACATTAAACATATCAGACGAAAATAAACTGACGTTTGGTTTCACTTACGGATTGAGGTCAAACCTTAATGTAGAAACAACAAGTTATTTCTCAAGATATTTTCACAGTAATATCTCAACTAATCTGGTTGATACCGCTTATAGTATTATTGGCTTAAAGTCAGTTTACTACCTTCCAAGGGAATATAAATTTGCAGTATGCTATCAATCGCAAAAGTTTACCTATACCATTGAGGCCCGCTTAAATAAGTGGGGCAGTGATACAATAAGTGATGGAGAAACTTCTTATTTAAAAGATAGCCGATCATTTATGGCAGGTATTCAATACTATCCTTCAAGTACTTCTATCAATGGGATGCTTAAACATACATATTACCGCGTGGGCTTCAGGAATGCAATATTGCCGTATTACCTGAACCAGACACAGATAAGGGAAAATGCCATCAGCTTAGGTTTTGGTTTTCCTTTGCGTAACAGTACTTCAACAGTTAACCTTGGTGTTGAACTTGGCCAGCGGGGAACTATATTAAATGGTTTGATAAGGGAACGTTATGTTTTACTTAACCTTGCCTTTACAATCAACGATCGTTGGTTTACCAAATCAAAACTTGATTAAGTTTTATACTTTGCCGGTGATATGATTACAGTAATCGCGGGAAAATACAGGCTTCAGGACCCAAATCAAAAGAATAATTGCGGGAGTTATAAAGCATTACCAGGTCTTATAAAATTATTTTCATTGGGGATCCTTTTTTTTACTTCATGTGAAAATGATATTGAAAAGGTAAATCTTCTTAAAGCCAAAAAAAAGTTACCCATCGAAACGGCAAAAACGGTTGAGATCATATACAGCGATTCTGCCTTAATGAAGGCTAAATTACAGACCCGTGTCCTTGAGCACTATACCGGTAAACCTCCTTACGTGGAAATGCCGCTTGGTGTGAGAATGTTTTTTTATGACGGTGACGAGAAAGTGAATTCGACCCTGACTTCTAAATATGCCCGCGTGTTGCAATACCCTGATAATAATATTATGGAAGCACGAAAGGATGTGGTGGTGGTAAATGAAAAAAATGAAACATTGAATACAGAGCATCTCACCTGGAATCAAAAAGAGGAAAAAATTGTGAGTGATGCCTTTGTAAAGATCACTACAAAGGATGAAATTATTATGGGTGACGGATTGGAGAGCAACCAGAATTTTACAAAGTATAAAATAAAAAAAATACGGGGAACCATTAACCTTAAACAATAATTACGGGAATGAATAAAACCTTTAATGTTCTTAAATGGTTATGGTTAATTGCAGCCATAGGGTCGCTTATTGCGGGTATTATAAAAGTTATTGCGCTTGGTCTTAACCAGGATTCGGGTATTTATTTTGTAATTACATTCATAAGCATCTTAATGTTTTTAGTGAATCGTAATCGCCTTAAAAATCAAAGGAAAACCAATTAGTTTAGGTGGACTATCAAATCCTGAATTTCATTACTTTCATTCTATAAGTATCTCTTTAAAATAGTTTTTATTACTTTGTAAAAAATTACTGAACGGGTTGAGTGACTTTACTATTATTATAATTACCATTCTGTGTTCCGCTTTTTTTGCCGGGATGGAAATAGCCTTTCTTACAGCCAATAAGCTTAGAATTGAACTGGAAAGCAACCAGGGTTTTATTCCTGCAAGGATCATTTCTTTTTTTATGAAGAATCCACAGCGGTTTATTGCCACAACTTTAGTTGGTAATAATACAGCCCTTGTGATCTATGGTATTTATACAGCAGAGATACTGGAACCTTTATTTCATCCTTATATTCATTCACAGGTTGCCGTATTAATTATTAGTGTGGTAATATCTACTTTTGTAATTGTAATTACCGCAGAGTTTTTACCAAAGGCTTTATTCAGGATCAACCCCAATGTTATACTCAATTATCTTTCGATCCCCTTTTTGATTATTTATCTGGTCCTTTTTCCTGTTGTTTTTATTACCATAGGGCTGGCCGAAGTATTATTAAAATACGGATTCAGGGTACAGGTGGAAAAAAGCAAAGTGGCATTCGGAAGAATAGACCTTGATAATTATGTAAAGCAATTTACCAATGCCAACGCCAATCGCGAAGATCTTGACCACGAGATACAGATATTTCAGAATGCGCTTGATTTTGGACAGGTTAAAGCCAGGGAGTGTATGATCCCCCGTCCTGAATTGATCGCTATGGAAATAAATGAAAGTATTGTAGATCTGCAGATCAAATTTATTGAGACGCATCTTTCTAAAATACTTATTTATGAAGAAACAATAGACCATATTATAGGCTATGTACATTCTTCTGAGATGTTTAAAAGGCCTTCAACCATAAGGGAGGTTTTATTGCCGGTGGCCATTGTGCCCGAAACTATGCCTGCGCGTGAAATCCTTACCTTACTTAAGCAACAACGCAAAAGCATTGCCGTGGTAGTAGACGAATTTGGCGGTACAGGTGGTATGCTTACCATTGAAGATGTAATGGAAGAAATATTTGGTGAGATTGATGACGAACATGACAAGGAAGAATTATTAGACAAGCAGATCTCAGAAACAGAATATATCTTTTCCGGGAGGCTTGAAGTTGATCAAATTAATGATAAATATCAGCTTTCATTGCCAATTGGTGATGAATACGAAACACTGGCAGGCCTTATCCTTAACCATTACGGAAGTATGCCTGATGAAGGAGACGAAATAAAGGTGGACAATTTTATTTTTATTATAAAAGCCGTGTCAGGTAACCGGATCGAAAAGGTAAATCTAAAGATCACTGATTGATTTGAGTAACCGTTAAGAAATCTTCAATTAACTGTTTTTGAGCCTTTTTGCACCATAATTTGTTATGTTTTTTGACCGTAGTTGCTCCACTTTGGCCTTCAAAACATGCCTCGTTTGGCACAAAACTCTTTAAAAACAAAATAAAACAAAATTCCCTAACAGTTACTGAGAAGAATTAAAGATCACTATCCTTGATCAGGTCCTGGATATCACTGTATTGTAAACTGCCTGTATTTGAAGGTTTGCTTTGTGCCGGGATCTGGTTATTATTTAAGATAGTACTGTTATCATCGTTTCCATAATGATTATTCATGTCAATGGCATCATACATGGCATAGTTACCTGCAATTTTTTTGCTCCTTCCTAAATAAACAGACATCCCCACATTAATAAAACCTCCCCGAAGGATCCTGTATTTTTGAAATGCATCATCTTTGTAATCAAGTTTTTTCCTGTTCTCGGCCATCTGTATATTTCCTTTACTGGTTCCGATACCTGCAAAAATTGAGAAATTGGGTGTAGGATTATACGCTGCCTGGAAACCGGATAAAAATTCCCATGATCTGAAATCTATTACAGAACCTTTATTCAAATACCCGTTATCAACATTATTGGCAAAGGTATAAGCACTGCCCATAGGACGCATATACAGGTTCATATAAAAATGTTTACCCACCGGCATGTTCAACGACATGTTCCTTAAAAGCTGGATATTAAAATGCAGCGCATCTAAACGACCAAACCTAAATCCAACAATAGGTAAGGCAAGGTTTTTTCCGAATACATAGGTCTTGATAAAACCTAACCGGTAACTGAATTTTTCACTGACTGTTTTATTATAAATAGCCACAAGTGCCAACCTTCCTGACTTCCCGGCCTTCCCATATTGATCAAAAGAAGAAAAAGGGGCAACAGCCACAAAAAAGGAATTTTTATTTCCATCACTGTAGATGCCTTTTATAGTCGCAGCCATTCGGTTAAGCGCCCTTGGCTGATCCAAAATAGAGGTATTGATTTGTGAGTAAGAATAATTTAATCCTCCAAGTAATTGAAAACTTGCAATGTGAACTTTATCTTTTGCCCCCCAGCTTTTGGTCATAAGGGGTGTGTAAAACCCAATGTTAGACTGGCTGAAGCTATAGGTATTTTTTTTATTTAAAGGGTCTTTAACTAATTTAAGATCACGTTTTGAGGTGCCAAAATAATTAAGGTAAACACAAGGCTTAATATAATGCTTAGGCACTTTTATTTTATTGTCTGCACTATCTTTTGTTTGTGCAAAAGCGCCAGCATCAAAGCCGCAAAATAACACTGCAACCAATAACTGATTCAAAAAACACTGAAGGTCAAACTTACTTTTCATGTCCAACATATAAGACCTCAATTAATTTTTTTCCTTGATCTGTTTCAACAATTCCCTTTTAAAATCGTCTTCGGCCCTCACCAGTAAAGCCACTTTTTTTACCGGTAATACCTGTTTGAACCTTGTAAAATATTGTTTTTGCAGATCGGCTTCCTTTACCCTGAAATCAATTTCATTATCTATAAATGTTTCTGCTTCCTTGTCATTCATTGTTTCAGGCGAAGTCATTTTATTATCCTTTCTGCGCGCTTTCCTCATAGCCTCCAGCTTGTCCTGGTATTCATTAAAAACGGGCCAGAATTGCTGCGCCTCTTTTGAATTAAGATCCAATTGTTTGGTAATAAACGCCACACGCATGGCTTCTATCTGCTCTTTTTTATCGCGTATTCCCTGCGCCAGCATTAGCTGTGGCAAGAAAGCGAAAAGAAATATGAACCATTTTAAGTAAATTCTCTTCATCTTATAATTCTCCTTTTTACCTGCATTATAATTCATCTGATAATGCATTTAAATCAATATTGTTCTCTATCAAATAATTGCTGATCTCTTCATTATTTTTTGGTGATTCAACAGTAGCTGATGCTGTAGCGTCTTCATCAATCATATCTAATAAAAGCGATTCATCAATGTTGTTCACCATTTCGGTTTCCACGTGTTGCTGAATTTCTTTTTTGGTAAGATTGGCCTGTAAATGGTTATCATTAATTGTATCAAGACCTTTAAAATAAACTGATACAGCTACAATGGCTACGACAATTGCAGCCACAAATGCCAGCTTATACTGTGGCAATACAGGGAACCAAAGTTTACTTCTTTCTTTTTTAGCGCTATGTATTTTCGATTGTATGCGGTAAGGCAAAGTATCAAAATAACCTTCAGGTGCTTCCATTTTGCTCTCTACTGCAAACGAACCATGTATGGAGTTAGAGATGGTCAATGGCAATCTTTCAAAATAACCTTCAGGAACTTTAAAAGGATTTTGCTTTAAAATAAAAGCATGGCTGTTTATTTTTCCCGGTAATAATTCAAAATAACCTTCAGGCGCCACAAAAGGGTTTGCCTTGCTGATCATTGGATGTGCAATAATTGCAGAACTTAACTGCTCAAAATAATTGACGGGCACCACAAAAACGGCCTCTGCCGGTAACTTTGGCAAGGCAGCCAGCTTTGGCGCAATGGCCCTAAGCTCCTGTTGGTCTATATCCGTTGAATTATTTTTCACAGTAATAAGATATTCTTCAATTAAAAAGGTTTAACGCGATAAAACATATTCTTCTATTTTTTTTACCGCATGATGGTACGAGGCTTTTAACGCACCAACCGAGGTTCCCAGGATCTGGCTCATTTCCTCGTACTTTATCTCTTCAAAATATTTCATATTAAAAACAATCCTTTGCTTTTCCGGTAATTTTAAAATGGCCTGTTGTAATCGCAATTGGATCTCATCACCTTTAAAATAGCTGTCATCTTCCAATGATTTTGATAACTGGTATTCTACATCAACGATCGGGATAAAAAACTTTGTCCTTTTCTTTTTCAGGAAGGTGAGTGATTCATTTGTAGCCACGCGGTATAGCCAGGTATAAAGCTGTGAGTCCTCTTTAAAATTATCAAGGTTGTTCCACATTTTAATGAATGTATTTTGAAGGGCATCGTCAGTATCATCATGGTCTATCAGGATCCTGCGGATAAGGCTGTAAAGTTTTTTCTGGTATTTTTTTATAATAAGATTAAAGGCAAAGTTTTTACTTGCCTCTTCCTTAAACATTGCAACCAGTTCGCTATCGCTGTATTCCTCCATAATTTTTCAAACTTTTATCAAGGCCCGATAGCAACTACAATTACTTTTTTCTTGCTATCACCTTTAATGCCGCATCCACTATGTGGTGACTGTCCAAACCGTATTTGATCATCAGTTGCTCCGGTGTACCACTCTCTCCAAACGAATCGTTCACTGCCACATACTCCAGAGGCGCAGGATAATTACGCGCCAAAAGCTGTGCGATACTATCTCCTAAACCGCCATTTACCTGGTGTTCTTCAGCACTTACGGCACATCCTGTCTTTCTGATCGAGGTTAAGACTGCATTGCTGTCAAAAGGTTTAATCGTATGGATATTTATTATTTCTGCACTGATGCCTTTCTCTGCCAACACCTCTTGGGCCAGTATGGCTTGCCACACCAAATGGCCGGTGGCAAATATGCTCACATCCTTACCTTCGCATAGGGTCAATGCTTTACCAATTTCAAAAGTTTGATCAGGAGGTGTAAAGTTCGGTACCACCGGTCGCCCGAAACGCAGGTAAACAGGACCTATATGATCTGCAATGGCCATGGTGGCTGCTTTGGTCTGATTATGGTCGCAGGTGTTGATCACCGTCATGCCCGGTAACATTTTCATTAAACCAATGTCCTCCAGTATCTGGTGCGTAGCGCCATCTTCGCCTAAGGTAAGGCCGGCATGCGAAGCGCATATCTTTACATTCTTGCCTGAATAGGCCACACTCTGCCTTATCTGGTCGTACACGCGCCCGGTTGAAAAATTAGCGAAAGTACCTGTAAACGGAATTTTACCCCCAATGGTCAATCCTGCTGCAATGCCTATCATGTTAGCCTCGGCAATTCCCACCTGTATAAACCGGCCAGGAAACTCTTTGGCAAAAGCATCCATTTTAAGCGAACCGGTAAGGTCGGCACATAGGGCCACCACGTTAGGGTTGGTTTTACCTAAGGCTAAAAGCCCGGCACCAAAGCCCGAGCGTGTATCTTTTTTATCAAGAACAGGAAAAATCGGCATAATTATTTTTTTGTCAAAAGTAAGAAAGTGAATGGGCTAACCAATGCTATTTTGCTAACATATTAACAGTATGGTTTTGAGTCGGTTTTTCTTTTGGGCACCTGCCCTCCCATGGTCGGGCACCGGGCTATCGGTGGTGCATGGCACCTTGCCTTTATCCCTGGTGCGGGCATTAGTGGTACTAAGTATTTTGTCTTTCAGGAGGAAACTTGTTCGTTGATACACTTTTGCTAATAAGAATAATAATGCTTGTGCCAACTCCCTGGTTTAGTGTTTCATTTTTTACTTCTCTGCTATCGTTGAACAAGTTTCCTCCTGAATGACAAGCGGGAGGAGAAAGGCTAAGTAGATTGCGGGTCAGGCCCGCAATGACGAACCGCTTAAACTATTACTATTAATTTTAAAAAACTCACTTTATAAGCTTACCAACAGTATTTTTGATACCAATAAAAAAATGTAACAAAATATGAAGGTTTGTATCTGGTGTAGTCAAGATGAAAATCAAAAGAATTTTAAGAATAAGGCCCACACAATACCTAAGAGTATGGGAGGTATTTACCTGTGTGAAAATGTATGTGATGAATGCAATATATTTTTTGGGACAAATTCGCAAAAATTACCTTCAATTGAAAAAGCATTAAAAGAAACTTTTAATATTTCGAGATTTCGGTTGTTAAATTCATCGTCAAATAGTCAAAAGAAAGGCAAAAGTCCATGGTTTAAATCTGAGTATTTTAAAGTCGATTTTATAAATCATTCTATTGATATTAAATATGGATATAAGCTTCATTCTAACTTTCAAGAAAATATGGCATTGTTATTAAGAAGGGGAATTTATAAAATGTTCCTTGAAGAAACAGAAAGGCAATTTCATAACGCATTGAACAAAAAGTATGATTTTATAAGACAATTTGCGCGATATGGTATTGGTGACTTACCAGTGTTATATTTTCCAAGAAAGTTTCCCGTATTGCTTACATTGCCTGAACATGTACAAAAACCAACCCTTCTTTTTGAAGATGATAACATAATGAATTATATGATTACAGATGATAGCTTTAATGAGTTTGAGCTTTTAGGTCATGTCTTTTCCATTGCATCTTCAAGCATTTGGGAAATAGCTCTGGATCTCTATTTAAAACAAACCTATTCTAAAAAATCAAAATATTTCCATCCACCAATTATTGTTCAAAGATTTAATGATATTGATTTAACATTAAGTGTCTTGGAAGGGAGGTAGATTTTTAAAAGGTATAATAGTTTTTACAAGATTATTAAGTTGCACTGCCCGCGCAAAGGATTGAAATGGAAAGCCTTTTTTGTTTTTCACAAAAAAGCTTGGAATGAAAAGCCTGACCTCACTTTTTTCAAGTGAGGTTGCGCCCAAATTATCCATTGAACCAAAGAGCCTGTTTAAAATTTACCAATTAATTTTGTTATGCCCTATTTTCTGTCACTTGTCGTTGCGTTTTTTGTTGAGAGGTGCGCTGCTATCAACTGCAAACGCGCCTAAATTGACACAAAATATGGCTATAACAATTCTCAATAATAAAATTTAAACAGGCTCTAAAAATATTATATTTGATTCAAATTCTTAACCATGAAGAAACATATACTCCTTGTTATTTTGATTGCCTTGAAATTCGCTCCGGCAAAAGCACAGTATGTAACCATACCTGACGCTAACTTTTCCAGCTGGCTGATGATGCATTACCCAACTTGCATGAGTGGCGTGGACATGGATACCACTTGCCCGTACATTGTAAATGAGACAAGTCTTGATGCCTGGAGTTTTAGCATTGTTAGCCTCAGCGGAGTTGAGTTCTTTAAGAATCTTATTTCTATAAATTGTTCAGGTAATTATTTAACCTCTCTGCCGGCATTGCCTGCCTCTTTAAGAATATTAGATTGCAATAGTAATTATTTAACCAGCCTGCCGGTATTGCCAGATTCATTACGTCAATTTGATTGCTCTAACAATGAATTAACCAGTCTGCCGGTATTACCAAATTTGCTGGATACATTAAGGTGCAGTGATAATCATTTAACTAACCTTCCATCATTACCAAATACTATTGAGTGGTTGCAATGCGATTACAATCAATTAACCGGGCTTCCAACTTTGCCAGGCGCTTTGAAGAGGTTAACTTGCGGTAACAATCAATTAAGCAGTTTTCCATTACTGCCAAGCACCTTACAATTTTTAGAATGTCATAACAATGCATTAACCAGTCTTCCATTATTACCAAACACGCTGCTAAAATTATTTTCCCAACATAATCCATTAACAAGTTTTCCTGCTGTGTTACCGGATTCATTAAAGGATTTAAATTGCGCTGATGACAATTTAACCAGCCTTCCGGCCTTGCCAAACGCATTACAATTTTTAAATTGCGAAAGTAATCAATTAACCAGTCTGCCTGCATTACCGGGTTCTTTGATCAAATTATACTGCGGTTATAATCAATTAACAAGCCTGCCTGCATTACCGGGTATCTTGCAACAATTAGGCTGTAATAATATGCAATTAACCAGTCTTCCGAATATACCAAACACTTTGCTGGAGCTGCATTGCAATAGCAATCAACTCACCAGCATTCCACCCTTACCGGGTGTGATGGATCTTTTTGATATCTCAAGCAATAGTATTTCGTGTGTTAATAATCTGCCGCAAGTTGCGAATGGTGGTCCATGGTTTGGGGTGATTTATCTTAATGCTCTTACATGTGTGCCCAATCAAACATGGTACAGTATGGGCTTACCGTTATGCACGGATAATGACCCTGTTAACAACCCAAACAATTGCCCGGGTGTAAATATTACAGGTCATGTTTATACTGACTGGAACAGTAACTGCAATTACGACAATACAGATTTAATGACGGAAAATATTCCAGTAAAATTATTCGATAACCAAAATAACCTGGTGGCACAGAGTTATGCAATAAATGGTGTGTATAGTTTTGCATCACTGCTACCCGATACATTCCAGGTAAAAGTGGATGACAATACATTGCCGGTTTCAATGGCCTGCGGTCAATCAAACTATCAGGGTGTAATGTTAGATTCTGCTAATCAAACGGTAACAGGAATCGATTTTCCCGTGGTATGTGACACCACCTATGATATTAATGTTCAATCTGTAAACGCGCAGGGTTTGGTGTTTCCCGGGCAAATACATTGGTTGAAAACCAATATTACAAATAACCAAACCTGGTACAATATGACTTGCGGTTCTTCTAATAATTCGGGGCCTGTTGTCATTCAAATTACAGGACCGGTTACTTATTTTTCACCTGGTCCCAGTGCCTTAACCCCGGTGGTAAATGGAAATACATTTACATACAATATTACAGATTTCAATAGCCTGACCCCATCATCTTTTGGGTTGAGATTGATGACCGATACCAGTGCCCAGGTTGGCGACCAGGTATGCGTGCACGTGACAATTTCGCCAACTCCATTAGATGATGATACCACCAACAACGTATATGATTTTTGCTACAATGTGCTTAATTCTTACGACCCCAATATGAAGGAAGTTTATCCTGTAGATGTAATACCGGGTTATGATGATTGGTTTACATATACCATCCATTTTCAAAATACAGGTAATGCTCCTGCATTCAACATTCGTTTGAGAGATACTCTTGATGCCCAGTTAGATTTAAATACTTTTGAAGTACTTGGCTATTCTCATGCGGCTACCACTGCGCTCAGCGGCAATATACTTAACGTTAGGTTCAATAATATTATGCTGCCTGACAGTACCACAGATCATGATGGAAGCATGGGGTATTTTCAATATCGCATTAAACCACTGGCAAACCTTCCACTTGGAACACATATCAGCAATACAGCCTATATTTATTTTGATTACAATGCACCTGTTGTTACCAACACCACTCAAAACAATTTTACAACTGTAGTAAGTACAAATAATGCTTTGCCGCCAGCATCCCGCTTGTGGCTCTATCCAAATCCAAGTACGGGTATATTCACATTTAACGACAGCAAAAACATTAAAACAGTGGAAGTATTTAATATGATCGGGGAACAAATTATAACTCAGACAAATCATGATCAAATTGATTTAAGCAAGTATTCGCAAGGAATATATTTTGCAAAAATCAATAGCAACACGATTTTAAAGCTTGTGAAAGAGTGATTTGATTATCAACTTCAAAACGCGCGTATCCCGGATCAAGTCCGGGATGACAAAAAAATAGCTATGACATTAATGATAGTAATTGTTTTAATGGTATCATTGAGTAGCAAAGCTGGTCTCAATAATAAAATTTAAACAGGCTCTTAATTTAGCCATACACAAAATAAAAAACCCTCCAGGTTTATCCGGAGGGCTTTTATCTTCGATCTTTGCTGTTCTATTTTCGGAACTTTTCTTTTGGTTTCTCCTTGGAACTATTCCCCGGATTCCTTAGGCTGTAATTCTTTGGGATACTTCCGTCTGAATTATTCCTTTATATCACAATAAAATCTACATTGCAAATGTACAGGGTCATCGATTGCTTAATGTTACATTTTAGGATTCAAATGTTATATAATTATAAGGTTTAGTTATGCTTTTAACCCGTTCAAAAAATTCACCAGCTTTTTAAATGCAATGGAGCGATGGCTGATACTGTTTTTAGTGTAACTGTCCATTTGTGCGAACGTATGATCATAACCTTTGGGAATAAACACGCTATCATAACCAAACCCCTCCGATCCAAGTGGACTGTGGGTTATGGTGCCTTCTATAATCCCCTCAAAAAGATGCTTTTGTCCTTCTGTTACCAGGCATATCACCGTACGGAACTGGGCCTCGCGGTTACTTTTGCCGCTCATTTTTTCCAATAACAGGTCTACGTTATCCCTGCTGTTTCGTTGCGGGCCTGCATACCTTGCACTATATACACCCGGTAATCCGTTTAAGGCTTTAACCTCAAGGCCGGTATCATCTGCAAAGCAATCTTTGCCAAACAACCCATAAACGTGCATGGCTTTAATCTGGGCATTGGCCTCAAGCGTCATACCATCCTCATCAATATCTTCATTAAAGCCCAGCTGATCAAGACCAATCAGTTGAATATCTGAGGTGATCATATCCTGCACCTCTATTATTTTATCAAGGTTATGTGTGGCAAATACCAGTTCCATATTATTAAGGATAGTTGCTTTTGTTTTAAATATTGAATCGAACACTTTTAAATTTTTTTTAAGGTGAAATTGAATCAACCGGTTTGACATTATTAATGTCTTATGGTTTAATACAATGATATACCAATTAAGTATACGTTGGTATACTTGTTCAAATTCCGTATTTTTTGTTAATAAATGATATATTAACTCAATCTTTTATTCGATTAAAATTGAATTTTCCAGATTTGAAAAGAACATCCCAGTTAAAAATAAGAATGGAAATAACAATAATGCCATAAGAGATCATCTGGCCTGTGGTAATTACTTCATTAAAATAGAAGGCCGCCATAGTAAAATTAAGCAGGGGATTAATATAGAGCAAAATACCCATTGAAGAGGAAGAAACTCCCTTTAGTGCATATAAGTTAAGCCATAAAGGAACAATAGTAAAGAAAACCGCGATAAGAAATATCTGAAGGAAAAATGAGGAATTATAACTTGTACTTTCAGCAAAAAAAGGAAAAAAGGGTAATAGGCATAGTGCGGAGAACACCATCTGGATTGAAAGAATAAAAAATTTTTCGAAATAAACATTACTCCGCTGTGAGATAAGGAAGAAAGCATAAGACGCAGCTACAACAAGGCTATAGCCGAGGTCGTGAAAATGGTTATAACCAAGTATGGTACAGCTTATTAAGCTCAATAATACGGCCGCCCATTGTTTAGGAGAAAGATGTTCCTTTAAGATAAAATAGGCCAGTACGGTAGTTAGTATTGGGCATATAAGATAAGCATAAGCGGCACTTTTTACACTTACATTGTTAAGGGAATAAATAAAAAAGAACCAGTTGAATGTTAGTAACAGCCCTCCAATAAGACTAAGGATAACTGAACTTTGCTTTTTGCGTTTATCAAGCCCCCTGTATATTGCCAGGTTCCTCTTAATAAGCGAGGGGCTTATAATAAAATTTACAACCAACAAAATTGCTGCACAACAAAATACCCGGTAAAATAATATATCCAAGGCAGGATAAATATGCATGGGCTTAAGAATCAGACTAAAAAACCCCCATATAACAAAAGCAAGGATTGCAGATAAATAGTATTTATTAAAGGGCATAGTGTGACCACAAACCTAAGGCTATTTTTTTTATTGGTTGGCAGATTTACAAATAATAACAGTACGCCCGGATTTAATCATCTTGAACGGTTTGTTTCACAAACACAATTTATAAACAATCTATTAAAATAATTTAAGTTGAAATATAACGGTAAAACATTTTAGTTTTGTGAAATGCTAAAAATTAATTTGTTGCAACTGCTTTTATAGCTTTATTGAAAGCAAGTTTTAAAATATATATCGTTTTTCTTATCACCACTTTTGTGATGACAGGTTGCAGGCCCACCAGGTTTGTTCCGGCCGGTGAATATCTTGTGGACAAAATGACCATCAGATCGAAAAACAACGACCTTGATAAGGATGAGATGACTTCAATAGTTAAACAAAAGCCTAACAGGAAGATCTTAGGTTTTATAAGGTTCCATCTTGCAGTATATAATTATGCACATAAAGATACTACCAGGCGTTTCAGGAGGTGGCTGGAAAGAACCATTGGAGAACCTCCTTTGATCCTTGATACAAACCTTACCCGCAGGAGTAACAACCAGCTGAAATTATACCTTAGCCAGCAAGGCTATTTTGATGGAATAGTAAAGGATACTACTTATTACCGCAAAAAAAGGGCAAAGGTGGTTTATACGGTTACTGCAAATAAACCTTATTATCTTAATAAGTTAAATTATATGATTGCTGACAGTTTACTGGAGCCATATATATTTAAGGATACGGCTGATTGTATAATTAAGACAGGCCAGGTGTATAAGGAAAAAAATCTTTCGGCAGAACAGCAAAGGATAACAACGCAATTGCGCAACCAGGGCTACTACCAGTTCATAAAAGAGAATATTTATTACGATGCAGATAGTAGCCTCCCGGGTAACTTTGTTAATCTTACAATGGTAATAACGGACAGGTTTTACAATACAAAGGAAGATTCTGTTTTGATTGAAAGTCACAAGCAATTTGTAATAGAGAAGATCTATATTTTGCCTGAATATAGCCTGCAAAGGGATATGCAGGTTTTTAAAGATACAGTAAAGGTAAGTGATGGGGTATATATTTGTTATAATGATAAGCTTAAGTTTAAGAAGAACACTTTACTTAAACCGCTTTTTTTTAAGCCCGGTGACCTGTACTCTCAAAAAGCAACTGATAATACTTATTTAAGATTCACCAGCTTAAGGGTATTTAAGGCAACAAACATTCAATATGAATTTACAAGGGAGGATCAGTTTAAAGGATATCTTAATACTTCGGTTAAGCTAATACCATTTAAAAAACAAAGCTATTCTATCTCATCTGAAGGTACCATAAGTTCAGGAAATTATGGTATTTCGGGTACATTAGGGTACCAGAACAGGAATATATTCAGGGGAGCGGAAATATTTGAGATCAAGTTGCGGGGTGGCCTCGAGGTTCAGAAACTGGCCGTAGATGTAAATAACCAGGCAGATAATGTGATACCGATCACCACTTTTAATACGGTGGAGGTAGGACCTGAGTTTTCAATTACCACTCCAAGGTCAATTTTCCGGTTTATCCCGCCTGCTTCAAACCCCAGGAGTACCTTTTCCGCATCTACTAATTTTCAGCGCAGGCCCGATTATACAAGAGTTATAGCAACTACTGCATATAGTATTACTGCCAGCCTCACAAGATTTACAAAGATCATCTGGTCACCCATTGATTTTAATTATGTATGGATAAATAAAAGTGCGGCTTTCCAGCAAAGCCTTAACAGTATAAATGATATTCTTATCAAACAGAGTTATTACAACCTGTTGATCCCTTCCATAGGTTTAAAAGCTGCGGTTACTTATAATAACCAGGAACTCAAGACAAAAAGGAGTCATACTTATTTACGCGTGAGTTTTGAACCAAGCGGTAATATTCCAACATGGTATTATAAATTGGCCGGCAAGGAAAAAGAAACTTTTGTAAGCGATGATGGAGATACTGTTACAGCCTACCGGGTATTTAACCTGGCTTATTCCCAGTTTGTGCGTGGTGAAATTGATTTCAGGAAATATTTTGACCTGAATTACAAGCGTAAATTTGTTGTAAGGGGTGTGGTTGGTGTCGGGGTACCTTATGGTAATTCCAGGGCCTTACCATTTGTAAGAAGTTTTTTTGGTGGCGGTACAAATGATATGCGTGCCTGGACGGCAAGGACATTGGGACCGGGAGCTTATCCTGTAAAAAACAATAAATCGTTTGAACAGATAGGTGATGTAAAACTGATGGCCAATATTGAATACAGGTATAATATATTTAAAAAGCTAAATGGGGCCACTTTTATTGATATTGGAAATATATGGTTATTAAAACCCGATAGTGAAACGAAGAGACCTGGTGGCCAGTTTAAGCTCAATTCATTTTATAAGCAACTGGCCTATGGTGCAGGATTGGGTTTACGTTATGACTTCTCATTTTTTATCATCCGCCTCGATCTTGCGGTACCTATCTATAACCCGGGCAAACCTGAAGGCAGCCAGTATACTTTTAAGAAATTACAGTTCAGGAATATTATTCCTAATATAGGAATTGGCTACCCTTTTTAAAATTCCGTTTTATTTGTTTTACGATGGAATGGTGCATAGCAAATGCCTGCCATAAAACTTATGCTTGTATTCCGGTAACGCCTGTTATCAAATACCAATGCATCGTGGGTCCTGTATTCTGTATATAAATAATTAACGGAACAGGCTAATCCCAATTTATCATTTAGCCAATACTGGTAGTAAAGATGATAAAGCAGGCTTCCATGATTATTGCTACCCAACAATATATAATTAAAAAATGTTGGAAGCGCTTTGTCAGATACGCCTCCGCCATTGATCAATGATGATTGAATGTAGCCCTCAACCGGTAAGCCAAGAGTTATACCTCCCAGGTCTAACGCAATTCCTATCTCATGATGATAATTAATACGGTGCATAACATTAATATAAAAATTGGCCATCAGTATAGCACCCGAGGCTACATGAAAAGTATCCAATTTTTCATCAACAGTGGGAAAGGCCGCTGCCAATAAACTTTTACTGTTCTTGATGATCTTTGTTGGGGCCGTTTCATAAAGCTGTTGTTTGCATAAAAATGATGTTGCCTGCAAACCAAAACCAAGGAACCACTTTTTTTGCTTATCCAGTTTCCAGGTTTTTGAATAATCCAGATGAAGGCCATACCGCCTGGTTCCGTAGAGCAACTTTAAGTTCAATACCTTATCATGCGATTTCACATAATTAATGGTAGGCTTGCCAATATACTCGATCTGCGCTTTGCAATTAACTGTTATAAATACAAGCATTAAGAACATGATCATTGTAAGGAAAGTGCTCTTTGTTTTTTTTAAACCTGTTTTAGCTTTCATATAAAGTAATCCTGATGGAATATTATCACTTTGGTGAAATCAGTAAAAAGTGAAATGTCATAATAGCCGGTATTTGATTGAATAAATGAATTAAAGATCAAAATTCCGGCACTTACTGATTTTTCAATCCCTTTGGTATCAATAGTTTTAAGCATTTTCAATATTAACAGCCTTGTGTTTAAAATTAAGAAAACGCTTCTTACCAACAGCGTTTAATTGAGATAGCTTTGTTTGTAACAAAAGTAAAAAATTCCGCAATGGCTGAAAATTCAGTATTGTATAATAAGAAAATAAGGATCCTTAAATTTAAATAACATGCTAAAATACGTCTTTATAATTTTGAATGTGGCTTTTGTAGCAGGTTTCAAGGGGTTGATGAGTGATGGAAACACAGGTATAAGTCAATCTATACCAACATCCGCCCTTACCGGAACAGAGTTCATTGAAGAAGTAACTATCAGTAAGCCGGCAGGTATACAAGGTTTTGCCAAGTTTGAGCAACAACTGCCCAAAGGTTTTATCGCCATTCCAATGGAAATTAAAGGCGGGCATTTCTCTCAAAATGAATATGAAATTGTAAAGGTGATATGGTATAAGGTTTCTGATCTGACCGAATTTACAATTAAATTCAGGATAGTGGTTGATTATGAAACAAGCCTCAATGAATATGCATTATCAAGCCGGTTCAGCTATCTTGATAACAATGAAAGAAAAAGTATAAGTTCCACTTCTTCTAAAATACTGATCGAGAAAGGGGCAGACAAACCAAAACAGGAAGAACTGGTGCAACTGCACGATACAACTTTGCACCGTGCCCTTACAAATAATATAGATAAAATGCTGAGAGAAGCAGGGGTGGCCTGTACACAGGTATCAGAGATGATGAATAAGGAAGAGGCCAAAATTGATATCAGGGTGATCAAAGGCAAAGTATCCGGTTTTGCAAAAATTGAAGAGCCTGTATGTGAAGGGTTAACAGCAATAAATATTAGTAATGCGGGCGGTGTTTTTTCTTTTGCTGACAATAAAGTAAAATACGTATGGACCAACCTGCCTGCGGGGGAAAATGTTTCTGTTTCATTTAAGCTGGTCCGTAATAAAAATGCAGGTTGGCTCGACAGGTGTACCATGGGTGGAGAATTTGTATACCTTGAAGGGGAAAAGAGTTTAAAGTGTAGTTTTAATACTGTTACAGTTGACTATAATAAAGGAGTAACGGTTGCCAATGTACCATTGCCTCCGTCTGCTAATCAACCGGCAGAAAGTGCCGCAGCAATTGTTTCGCCACCAGTAGCCATAAGTGAGCCCCCTGCACCTGTAAAAGCTAATACAACCTTATCGGCAAATAAAACAGCTCAACCGGAACAACCAAAGGTTGACCAACCGGCACAGAGGGCAACAGAACAACTTTCAGAACAAGCAACAGCAAAAAATTCAGAGCAGGCAACAGCAAAAACAACGGAGAAAACAGTAGAAACCAAAGCGAAAAAAGGTGATAATTCTTCCAACAAATCGCTCGACCGTATCCATGATCTTGCAAAAAACAGCAGTAATGATAATGCTTCAGCTGCCGGTGAAAGTGCTACTTCAGCTTCAATGGCGGGCCTGGTTTTTAAAGTGCAGGTATGTGCCACGCAAAAAAATGTTGATTCACCAGTGATCAAATCCGTATATAAATTACCTGATGAGGTAATGATTGAAATGCATGAGGGATGGCATAAATTTACTGTTGGTGGATACCCTCAATATTCTTCCGCAAGAGATAAGAGAGTAGCACTGGCACCGTATAATTTACCGGGCCCTTTTGTAACCGCCTATAATAATGGTACCCGAATCACTGTGCAGGAAGCATTAATGATATCAAAGCAGCAATGGGTTAAATAAGATCCGTTAAATCACATGATAACCATTGAGGAGTGCGAAGAGGTTTTTGAAGAATTGAAATCTGATGGAATTGATATAAGCAAACCCCTTTGCTGGATATTTTCTTTTGCAGATGAAAATAAACGTGCACTTGAAAAACTTGCGGATGATCTGCAGAAACAAGGATTTAAATTCAGATCGATTGAACAGACAACGGATGAAAACAATAAGCTGACTGATTACCTGATGTTAAATGTTTCTATCAATAAGATTTATACCCCGGTTTCCTTATACAACCAGAACAATGCGTTTGATGTGATGGCAGATGAAATGGATCTTCACTTGTATTATGGATTTAATTGTGAGCCTTAATTAAGGGCATTCACAAAATCAAGCCCGAATTTTTTTATATTTTTTGAATAATCAAATATTGTAACGGAAGGTTGATGGATCAATGTATTCTTTATGATATCACTTAATTCAAGAGGTTTACCCGGGTCAAAAAAAACAACATTACTGTTGATCTGCTCACGGTGCACATCAATATCTGAAAGGATAATATATTTATTATGTGCTTTTGCATCTTCCACCAACATACTCCATCCTTCAAACAGCGAAGGTTGAATTATAGCAATTGCGTGTTGCATTAAACAAACCAGGTCTACCCGATCTATAAAGCCAAGAAAAAGAATGTTTTTTCCCAGGTTATTTTCAACTACAAAATTCTTGAGGTATTCTGCATGGTGAGGTGCACGAAAATCGATCTCCTTTCCCGTAAACACAAAAGTTGCATTAATACCTTTTTCTTTAAGATCAAGGGCAGCGTCTATAATTGCTTTATGATTTTTGTGTACCCAGAATTGATTTGGCGTAAAAAAGTATGGACCATTAATGTTATATTTCTTTTTTATCTCGTCAATATTCATATCATTTACGGGAGGATGTGTTACCGCAAAGTTTACCACCACTTTTTGATTTACCGATCCGGGGTAAAATATGTTGAAATCCGTTAATGCGCTTTTGCTGCTGAATATGATCTTACTTTTAGCATTGATAATCTCATTGTAAACATGTTTGCGCCCACCAAGCTCCCGCTCAGAAAAAAAATGCGGCATCATTAATTCCTGGCAGTCGGGTATCCAGAATATTTTTTTGTTGTTGCTTACAAGGTCAGTTTCCCAACTTCTTCTCTGTATAAATACAAAGTCAAAGTCAATATCCTTCATTCTCTTTTCTATAAAATTGCTATGAAATATTTGCCTTGAAAACCTATTGATCATTTTCTCAGCAATGTTATACTCAGGGGTATATTTTTTGAAGGTTATATAAGGGTAATTGATCCTCATCACCTTTTCCTGTTCTTTGGATGAATCACAAAAGAGAACAATAACCGGTTTCAGATCATCATCAATACTTTTTAATGCATGAATTAAATTTGAAATATAATAGGTCCCCGCGATCCACGATTCATTGTATGAATATATAAGACCTATTTTTTTTCTTTGCCCTGTCATTAAATATTATTAATTATTATGAATTGGGAATATTTGCCAGGCAGCTTAAGTTAACATAATTCTAACACAACAGGTTATCTCTCATAAGTTTAACGGGAAACAGTTGCCGGATTGCTTTTTAAGAATTCGTCAATATCAAAAAAGTTTTTTTCTATTTCGGAAAGATCCGCTTTGTCATAATCCCACCATTTTTTTTCGAGAAGTTTTGCCCTGGTCTCTTCATCAAACCTGTACCCGATTACCTTTATAGGGCACCCCACGGCTATGGCATAAGGAGGAATATCTTTTGAAACAACTGCTCCTGCACCTATTGCTGCCCCATGCCCAATTGTAATACCATCTAATATCGAGACATTCATTCCAATAAAAACATCATTGCCTATGGTTACAATTTTATTCTCCTGTATCTTATCCACTTTACTTAATGTCATCCCGTTTTGTTTTCTCGGAGAATAAAACATAGGGTGAGTTGAAATCCCGTTCATAGGATGAATGCCCCATCCTGAAACAAGATGCGGACCAATAGAGCAAAACTTGCCTACAATTGTATTATTCAGAATACAGTCATCGGCTATATAAGTATAGTTTCCAATAATTGCATTCCTTAATTTAGTGATAGGATAAACCTTTGTGTGTTCACCAAAAAAAGAATTTACGATCTCGTTTTCAAACACTATGGATTTGTATTTTGGAAGCAATTTATTAATCACACGCCTGTACAAGTCCCTGATACGGTTTTTAATTTTCTTTGCGAATGATTTTTCAATGTAAGAAGTAAATGGCTTATAAAAATCACGGATAATTTCAGCAGCTTTTTCATTTACCTTCAACTCAGTTTGCGAAACATTTATTTTTCCGGCAAGGCGCTCATGATTAAATTCAGCATGTTCACCATTGTGCACTCCGGAATTGTCAAAACCAATATTATCAACAAGTGAGGTATTCGGGTATAAAGTGATCCCATCTTTTAAGTATACGGAAGAGTGCCATTTTACAAACCATGTTCTTAACCTGCCTGTAATATTATGTGCCAATTGCAACCTAAGGTAGCTTCCGCCAAACTTTTCGTATTTATTCCATGTATCCTTTTCCACGCACTGTTTCCAAAGTGAGATACTGTCAGTGTTATAATGTTGCCAGGCCCTTTTCCAAGTACCCCAACCCCAGCACAGTGGAACATCAAAGAAAAAAGTTTCGGGTAGTTCATGTTTATGCGGATACATGTAACCTGAAATATGCATTACCTTGTCCATGTGTTCATAAAGATCCAGGGCATTATTCATATAAGTGAGAAACCCAGGTGAGGTTACAATATCATCTTCAAGAACAATTACTTTTCCATGTTGATTTACCACAGATGTTACACCATCTTCAATATTGGCTGCCAAGCCGATATTATTTTTTCTCTTGGTAATTATTACTTCCCTGAAGCCAGAAACTGCCTGTATTATTTCATTGACCTTGCTTATTTTAGCAAGGGTTTCGGGATCGTTTTTTTTTGGCCCGTCAGCAAAAATATATAAGGTGCTTTCACCGGCCAGCAAATTCTTTCGTAAGGCTTCAATAGTTTTATTGGTGTGATGCGGACGGTTATAAACAAAAAGTACTATTGGTGCAGGCATATTATTTTAGTTATTGCAAATATAGCGCAATTTTAAAATTTGCTGAAACTCCCTATATCCCATTTACAGACTTATTCCGGAGAAGTTAATTGACTGCTGTTTGTTAAAAGAAAGGGTCTAATTTTTTACAGGAGCGTCTGAAAAACAATATTTGCCGGAACATCCTTTTCAACCAGGCTGTCGGCTTTTATTATTGCGCCTGTACCTATTCTAACCCCGTTTGATATTCTACAGCCGGACTCTATGCAAACCTTATCTTCAATAATTATTCCCTTTACAATTTCTTTTTTGCCCTTATCCTGCAGATCCTTATTTCCAAGAATACATTGCTCACCTATCAGAACATGCTCCCCGATCATTACTCCATCATGTCCGTATATAGTTGTGTGCGCAGAGATACCAGAGTTTTTTCCGATAATAACATCTCCACCATAAGTATGGATAGTTACATAAGCTGACAGTTTTGTGTTTTCGCCTATTTCAACAGATCCTCCATGGCGTAGTTCAATTGCAGTGCTTTGTTCTATTCTTGCAGAGGGGGCAAGCTTAATTTGTAATTGCCATTTTAGAAGGAGTAGTTTAAGTTTTAATCCAGGCAATCCAATATTGGAATCAATGGCGAGGATCAACTGTACTATTTTACGCTTAAAAATATTTGTATAGTGTTGTATCTTACCAGGTGGCTCTTTTCTGTTATCATTTTGATGCCGGTAATAGTACATCACTTGCTCTTCAACTTTTTCATCAACCTTCAGCTCAATTTCCTTTATCTCTATCTCAATATCTTTAAGCGGGGGGCTCAATGAAGCGTCTTGCGGCACGCAATTCTCCCCACTGCCATCAAGGCCTATATTAGTTGTTAAAGAAGTTCCAGGGTGTAATGCCAGTCCGTTCATAAAAAAAACAGAAGCATACCATTTAATTGCCCAGGTGGTTAAAGTTTTATTTACGTTAGCTTCCAGCTGTTCTATAAAATTATAGCTTCCCTGCAGGTTAAATTTTTGTTTAAGTGAAGTATCAAACTTTCCAAGCAGAAATGAGGCATCAGGGTTATAATGTTTCCATGCCCTTTTCCATGTGGCCCAACCCCAGCAATTGGTTTGCCTTATGAAAAACAATTCAGGCAATTGCCCGGATATGGGAAGCATGAACCCGGAAATATGCATTACGCTTTCATGTTTTTCATACAGATCCAATGCGTTATTCATGAATTTCAAAAAGTGAGGCGAGGTCTCAATATCATCTTCAAGTACGATCACTTTTCCATATTTTTCAACGGTACTTGTAACCCCATCCTGAATATTGGCAGCAAGCCCGAAATTTTTTTCGCGCCAGGTAATGTTTACAGATCTGAACCCTGAAACCTGTTGAAGTATTTTATGGAGCCTGTAAATGTTGTTTCGTGATCTTATACCTGCGCCCGGTTTGGCTGCATCAGCAAAAATGTACAGGTCACTTTCCGCGGCAAGGTCATTTTTTTTAAGCGCATCAATTGTCCTTTCAGTGTGATCGGGACGATCATAAACAAATAATATTATTGGTGCGATTTGCAAAAATTAAACGGAACTATTTGGTATCTTAATTTTATTATTTTGTAAAGATAAGCCTCAAATATGTTGCTTTTTGGGTTTTAGAATATGTAAGAAAGGCATAATATGTCCATACTCAAACCTATCGGAAAAAATTCTGTGAAGCCTGTAGATCATTTTTAGTTTTTGAAAAAATCCAATTCCTAAATTATTTCTTAAAAGGAACAGGTAATGATTTTCTGCCATTTCAATTCTTGGATTAAAATACCTGTTGCTTTTAAACATCTTAAAACTTTCGTGCCTTTTAATAATTTCTTCAGGACTTTCATGTCGTACCTGCCTCCTGAAATAACCCTTGTAATCAATCTCCACGAGATCACCATAACAGGCAGTGGCAAAAAGAACCAGGTGATCGCTTCCTAACGTGGACAAAAAAGGTATTTTTTTGATCGTTTCGGACCGGTAAATTCCATGCAATGCATCTGCAAAAACTAAATTTCTTGCAATCTTATATAACTTATGCTTAAAGGGGAGGCCCTGGGTATCAATATCACTTCCACTGCCCCCGATTTCTTTATTATTAATGTCAATTAAAACACTTTTACTAAATACCAGTTTATAGCTTTCATTTTCTTCAAGTTTGTTTAATAAAATGTCAATATAATCCGGTGCAATAATATCATGCGCGCCAAGCCACATAAAATATTTTGTTTCACATATATCACGTGAGTAAGTAAAATTAGCAATGGCCCCAATATTTGTTTGATGCTTAATGAGTTTAATACGACTATCTGTTTTTGCATAATTTGAAGCTATTGTATAAGAGCTATCGGTTGAATTATTATCTGAAAGGATAATTGTAATATTTTTAACCGTTTGCTCAAGTACTGACCGGATGGCTTGTTCCAGAAACTTTTCTTCATTGTAAAATGGAATTGCAACTGTTATAATCGGATTGTGCATTTAATGTTTGTGGAAATGGTAATACAATTATGTTTATAAACAGGCAATAACTTATCTTGATTTTATTTTTTTTGCGGGACTTCCGGCAAAAACGGAATAAGGCTCCAGCTCTCCCGAAACAAGCGAATTGGCCCCAACAACAGAGCCCCGCCTGATTATAGCCCCATCAAGCACGGTAACATTAGCACCTAACCAAACATCATCTTCAATTATAATTCCTCCTTTGGAAGGTTGAAATCCCTGCTTTCTAATAACTATATCTTTGCTTTTGAAATTATGATTTGTTGGAACAATACTGCAATTGGGGCCAATTAATACATAGTTGCCCATTTTTACGCCATTTCCCGAATAAATTACTGTTCCTGAATTAATGTAACAATTTTCACCGATCTCAATATCACTGGTGCCCCCCGTAAATTTAATTTTAACAAAGGAGTCAATATGGCACCCATCTCCAATGACCAATAAACTACCCTTTGAAGATTCTTCAATATCTGCTAATTTGGAGATAGTGGCGTTATTTGAAATGTGATTTGGCATTAATTAAGCTACTTGGTTAATTCAGTTGCCTTTTTTAATTATTAATCCCTGCCCGGTAGGGAGAGATAGTATGGAACAACCTTTTTCTTTCGCAAAAGCATCAAAGGCTAATTTCTGTTCAATATGGCCCGGCCAACCATAATCATCTAAAATTATTATCGCACCGGCCACTAAATGGTTCCAAAAATAATTTGCTGCAGCTATTTCAGGTTCCACACAATTCATATCGATAGATAAATAGCAAACTTTATTTACTTTGGCCTGGCTCAGGGTTTCAGGAATAGAACCTCGTATTATTTCAACGTTAAAATTGCTGAAGGTCTTCTTTACATCTTCATAGCATTCGGTATATCCATAAGTTTCATTTGTCATACCCGATTTTTTTTCTGTTTCAGAAACAAAAGTTTCATCTAACCCATTGAAAGTATCCATCAGAAAAAATTTTTTCCCTAGCTTACTGAAATCAACATAATTAATTACAGCCCTTGATAACCCTCCCCGGTTAACACCACATTCAACAAAATCTCCTTCCAGGTTTTTAACCTGTTGAGCAGCCCAACAGCATATATAAGCCCGCCAATGTACATCACTGCTTCCCCAGGAGCCTGTTTCTTTTCCTAATTGATAGGATTGTTTAAACAGCGGCTCATTAATAAAATCGGAATTATGAACGGTATATAATCCATCGGTTTTGTATGCCAGGTTATTTCTTATTGGTGTAATTTCCTTAAACTTATCCCGCAGCATAAAAATAACGTCATCTTCATTCCATAACTTATACGCGATTTTAAGTGAAATCTTTTTTAAAAGGTTAAGCATTGTTTGCTACATTAATTAGGTTATGCCATAAGTCTTAGGGGCTTAATTGTAACTTTAACCACCATGAATACTCAAGAAAACAGGGCGCCTTGACGGGTAAAATTTTAAATTTAATACTTATGTAACCCAAAAATTTATTAACGTAAAGGCAGATTTTCCATCTATTTGATCCTCTTCAAATAGCCATCAAATCCCTCGGTAATAACCAGTTTATTATTTATTTCCTGGTCTATTTCAAAATGATCATTTTGCTTCAAAAATTCTTTTAATCCTGTCATTGTATTATTACCAACATCCCATGGCCTATCTTTAAAATAACCCTTTGGAAAATATTCAATAAACGTATCAGGGCATACTATGTATGACCCCACATTTACCATGTCCCAATACATTTGTAACTCTTTTAAAACATGGTCGTGGGTATGCAATGAATCGAGACAAACCAGCACTTTTTTTCCTTTTACTTTTTCTTTTATTGAATTTACAATTTCAGGATCAATACTTGAACCCTGGATCATTGTTATTCTTTTGATCATTGGATGTGCTTCGATTTCTTTCCTGTTATGCTCCCTTATATCTATATCAACAGCTATCACTTCGCCATGACCTATCAATTCAAGCATTGAAGCAGAAAATATAATGCTTCCGCCATGGGCAATGCCTGTTTCAACAATATAATCAGGTTTCACTTTCCATATAATTTCCTGCAGGATAACAATATCGTTCGGGAATTTAATAATAGGCCTTCCCATCCAGGAAAAATTATAGGTATATTTATACTTATCGGCAAGTATCATCCAGTCAAGTGATAAACGCTTTAAATCAGCGTCATTACCCATTTCTGTTATCGCATTTTCTCTTTCACTGTTGAACTTTTGAATTTCATCCATAAATATTAATTTTTGTTTGTTAATTTGTCAAATGTAGCACTAATTTCAGTAAGTATAGCGTTTCTGTCGCTAAATTGATAATCCAGTTTAGATACAATTTTTCTTTCAATTGTGTATTGATTAGATTCCTGAGGTTCATTAGATTTAATGACCAGCTCACAATCTTTATTAAATTTTTCCCGGTATACAGATTTAACCAATTCTGCAATTTCCAAGATGGTATAATTATTTTCTGAAGACAGGTTAATTACGCTGTTTTTAAACTCACCGAATTTTTTTAAAAGTATGTTAGTTACATCAATAATATCTTTTAAATTTAAAAAATTTCTTTTTTGCTTACCGGAACTGTTCAGTTGAATTTTACCTTCTTCATATGCTTCCTTACAAAAGCAATTAGGGACCAGTGTCCACCTGTCAATATTTTTCCCTAATGGAGCCCCGTATATATTGGTAGGTCTTATTATTATATATTCGATATTACTTGTAAGCCGGTACATTTTCACATATTCTTCGGCAAAAAGGTGGGTAATGCCATAATCATTTTTTGGTTCCGGAACGGTATCTTCATTAATAAATCCATCAGATAAGCCAAGTACCTGGAATGTTGAAAAATAGATGAATTTTTTTATCCCGTTCCTTTTACAAAAATCAAGGCAATATTTTGTTCCTAATGTGGTGGCAATAAGTGCAGTTTCAGGGTTGGCAGAATCAATGTCATTGGCCGCAGCAAAATGAACAAATACATCGTATTTGTCTCTGAGAGTAATATTTAATGGCCTGGTTATATCTGCCGAGTAAACTTCAACCTTAGAAGAATCAACGTAAGGAATTGTGGAGTTGGAAGCCCTGGTAATGGCTCCGGGTTTTAAACCATCTTCAATTAATGATCGTAAAAAATGTGTGCCTATGTAGCCCGATGCGCCACTTACAATTACCTTCATTGTATTGCCTGATAATCCGGGTGGTTATTATCCTTTTCTGAAATTATAGGATCGGTTACCGGCCAGTTTATATTAAATGTTTTATCATTCCAGCGAATACCCCTTTCGCTGTTGGGGGTGTAGAAATTAGATACCTGGTATGATACATAACAATTGTGTTCCAACGTAATGAAACCGTGAGCGAAGCCTTCAGGTACATAAAGGATTGTGTCATTATATTCAGAGAGTTCTATTCCAAAATGCTGGCAGTAAGTTGCGGAGCCGGGCCTGATGTCAATAATTACATCCCAGATCCTGCCTTTAATACATCTTACAAGTTTTACTTCTTCAGCGCCATTAACCTGGTAATGCATTCCACGTAAAGTATGTTTTTGAGTTGATTTTGAAAGATTGCTTTGAACCATTATATGTTTTAGGCCCATACTTTTAAACTCGTTTGCACAAAAAGTTCTTTCAAAAGAACCCCGTTCATCTTTCCTGGGCTCGGTGGTGATCACAAAACCACCCTTAAGGTATATCTCTTTAAATTGCATGCTAAACTAAAATATTCTCAGCCAAAGCTTTTTTCATATAGTAATTAATATCATCTGCTGAGTTCAGCGAATTGTTTTCATAGTAATTCCTGTACCAATTTACAGTAAGTTCTAATGTTTCATCAATATCAAGCAATGGTTTCCAGTTTAGCAGTTTTTTTGACTTACTGCTGTCTAGTTTTAAAAGGGTAGCTTCATGGAAGTTACCTGTTTCAGGTTTGTGTTCCCAAATGATATTTTCCCACTTTGACTTTAATAAATTGAGCAGGGATTCTACACTTACACACTGCTGATAATCAGGGCCAAAATTCCACGATTCGGCATAGGTTGTATTTTCTTCCAATAGCCTGGCTCCCAATAAAAGATAGCCACTGATGGGCTCCAGCACGTGCTGCCAGGGTCTTACGGATCCTAAATTTCTAATAACTACTGGTTGGTTATTTACTGATGCTTTAATTACGTCCGGTACAAGCCTGTCGGCAGCCCAGTCGCCACCGCCAATGACATTGCCTGCCCTGGCAGTTGCCAATAGTATGCCATGAGTTTTTTTATATTCATTTACATTTAAAAATGAATTTTTATAGGAAACGGTTAGTATTTCGGAGCAGGCTTTAGAAGAACTGTATATATCGTACCCACCAAGCCTGTCGGTTTCTTTATATGCAATGTCCTGTTCTATATTTTCATATACTTTATCCGTTGTAACATTTACAATTGCCTTCACACTTTTACATTTTCTTGCCGCTTCAAAAACATTTAGTGTGCCTATTACATTGGTTGAATAGGTTTTTAAAGGATTTTTATAAGACTCCCTTACAAGAGATTGAGCTGCAAGGTGAAATACAATTTCCGGCTGATGCTCATTGAAGCATTTTTGAAGGCTTTGTGCATCAAGAATGTCTCCTGTAATTGATGTTATATCAAGGTCTAATAATTTAAAATGAGAGGGTGTGCCCGGATAATCTATTGAATATCCAATTACCTTTGCACCCGCTTTAGCAAGCCAAAGGCATAGCCATGAACCTTTAAAACCTGTATGCCCGGTAACTAAAACAGTTCTGCCCTTATATTTTTCTCCTAATGAATTTTCCATTACCAGATCTTCCATTTTGCGTTGCCCGACTCCCATAATTGTTCAAGTTCAATTTTATCGCGAAGGGCATCCATACATTTCCAAAATCCATTATGTTTGAAAGCTGCGAGTTCACCATTTTTTGCAAGTTCTTCCAGCGGAAAATCTTCCCACATCACTTCATCACAATTTCCTTTTAAATAATCAAAAACATTAGGTTCTAAAATAAAGAAACCGGCATTAATCCAGTATCCGTCACCTTTGGGTTTTTCGTAAAATTTAGAAACTGAATTATCCGCCTTTATATCCAATGATCCGAATTTTCCGGCAGGCTGAATAGAGGTAACTGTTGCAGTTTTGCCATGTTGCCTGTGAAATTTAAGCAGATCTTTAAGGTCAAGATCGGTAACTCCATCACCATAGGTAAGCATAAAAGTTTCATTATCTAAGTATTTTTGCACTCTTTTAAGACGGCCTGCCGTTTTAGTTTCAAGCCCTGTATCGGCAAGTGTAATTCTAAACGATTCTGCTTTAGATTCATGAATATCAATGGTATTTTTACCAAGGTCAACAGTAAAGTCGGAATTATGCATAAAGTAATTGATAAAATATTCTTTAATCATGTATCCTTTATACCCCAGGCATATAATAAAGTCATTAAACCCATGGGTTTCATATATCTTCATAATATGCCATAAAATTGGTTTTCCGCCAATCTCTATCATTGGCTTGGGTCTTAAATGTGACTCTTCTGAAATCCGGGTACCTATGCCCCCGGCAAATATTACAACTTTCATAGCTTAATCAGAAATTTGAACTGTATCCCATTTTAACCTGGGCCTTAACACACCGGGGATTCTTTGATTATAATCACCCTGCCTTTTTGTTAAATCTTCTATAACGTCAAATATAAGTGCTTCCTTCACGTGGAAATGAATTTTTATCGGGCTTAAAGTTGCGGCAGATAAGTTTACTACATATGTCCCATCATTTAACAAATCATTAGGAATCCACATGGTTGCTTTATGAATACCCTTGCCGGAAAGCTTAAGGTCAATATTCTCACTACTTATAAAAGCGCACTCACCGGCCGATGTGTACATATGAACACTTGGAACAGGACAATATCCGGGCTTTAGAACCTCATATGTAAATTCAATTCCCAACCCACTATGAATTGAAGTGAAATCAATTTTATTAAAGCCTTTGTCAATTATCCTGGCATGATGCAACACAGCCACATCATCGCCCGGATTTTCTCCCGATGGCCATATTCTTGAGGTTTTACTTTTATATTCATTACTGAGGTATTCATCAACAATAGTACTTACATCCCCGCTTGATCTTAATGCGCCATTCTTTAGGTAAATACAACGGTTACAAAGGGAATTTACAGCTGTCATATTATGACTTACAAAAAGTACCGTTCTGCCTTCGCCTGTACTAATATCCTTCATTTTACCCATGCATTTTTTCTGAAATTCCGCATCACCAACCGCCAAAACTTCATCCACCACCAATATTTCGCTTTCCAGGTGGGCGGCAACAGCAAAGGCCAGCCTCACATACATTCCGCTACTATATCTTTTAACAGGTGTATCAATATATTTTTCTACCCCGCTGAAACTTACAATCTCGTCAAATTTACTTTTTATTTCAGATTTGGTCATGCCTAATATCGCCCCGTTAAGGTAAATATTTTCGCGACCGGTGAGCTCGGGATTAAAGCCTGTACCTACTTCAAGCAGGCTGGCAATTCTTCCTGAAACTCTAATATTTCCCAAGGTAGGAGAGGTTACTTTTGAAAGTATTTTTAAGAGTGTACTTTTACCTGCCCCGTTCTTACCAATAATACCAAGGACTTCGCCTTTTTTTATTTCAAAATTAATGTCATTTAAGGCCCAAACGTAAACGTCATCGCTTTTTTTGGTGCGATCGTTTGCGGCCGTAACCAGGCGGTAAGGGTCTTCACGCCCGGTTATCCTATGCCACCACCTGTTTAGGTCGTGCGAAATGGTTCCGGTACCAACCTGCCCTAATTTATATTGCTTAAAAATATGATCAGCCTGTATTGCAATCTCACCCATCCCTACAAAGTTAAACGGTATCCATAAATGACTTTTCCACCTGGTTAAATATTACAATGCCTGTAAATAAAGCAACCAGGGTAAAAACTGTGCAATACAAAAGGCCTCCCCAATCAATAAAACCTTGCCCGAACATTATATGCCTGAAAGTTTCTATTAATGGCGTGAGGGGATTTAGCTGCAGAATCAACTTTAATTTGCCGCCCGCACTGCTTAAAGGATATATGATAGGGGTAGCATACATTAAAAGCTGTATACCGAATTGCAGTAAAAATGAAAGATCCCTGTACTTGGTGGTGAGCGATGAAAAAATAATACCAAGCCCGAGTCCTAACAATGCCATTATCAACAATAAAAATGGTAATAGCAAAATTGATATGCTAATACTAAAAGCTATTTGATTGGTGAAAATATAGTATGAATAAATGGCCAAAAACAAGCTTAGTTGAATGGCCAGTTTTATAAGGGTTGAAATTACAATTGAGATAGGACTTGTAAGCCTTGGAAAATAAACTTTTCCAAATATTCCGGCATTTGATACAAATATATTGGAGGTTTTAGAAAAGCATTCAGAAAAATAGTTCCAAAGGGTAATTCCTGAAAGGTAAAATAAAATAGGGGGCAAACCATCTGTTGATAGTTTTGCTATCCTGGTGAATATTATAATAAAAATAAGGGTAGTAAAAAGGGGCTGAATAAAAAACCAGATTGGGCCCAGGATAGTTTGCTTATAGGTGGAAACAAAATCTCTGCGGACAAACAGCATTATAAGGTCACGGTAGCGCCATATTTCCTTTAAATTAATATCAAATAAGCCCTTTTTTGGGGTTATAACTTCAGTCCAAACCTGGCTTTTACCTTCTGTTTCCAACTATAATATATGCAATTCTGCTTTTGAGGGCGCAAATAAACGAAAAAAAATCCAAGGTTAAAAGGTGAGGGTAATAATAGGGGAAGGGGTAGTTTAAGCGTTAGAGGCGCTATATGAACTATTTACAGGATAAAAATGCGAATAGCATAAAATTATTGATCATTGACAGAGGGAATAAAACACCGTTTTATAAGTTTTAGCAAAAGGTTTATAACCGTATTGCGCCACGTAAAGGCTTACTTCGTTTGACCCGAGTGCTTCAAGGTTTAAGGTATCTGTCTCTATTAAGATGACTTGTGGCCTGTACCTGGTCCAGTCATTTCCCTTTAATATTTTAAGGTCGAAGCCTTCCGCATCTATGCTGAAAAAATCAATTTTAGTAAGGGGTGGAACATATTTATCCAGTATGGTTTTAAGTGGAGTGGTAGTTATCGAACTTTCTTTAATGATCCTATATCCAAGTGACGGATCTATCTTTTTAACTTTTTCCCGGTCAAAGCTATTTAATGCAGCTTCATTAAATTCGTAAAAAGTTAAAGTATCTTCATTGTCAGCAATAGCTGCTTCAATATTAATATCTCCGGGCCTGTACTTTTTAAATAATTCCATACTACCGGGAGTGGCATCTATATTTATTCCCCGCCAGCCTAAAACATACAGCTTGTAAGTGTTGGAAAATTTTTGCGGGTGATGTGCTCCGATGTCAACAAAAAAACCTGTATTGCTGAATTTGAAAAAACGTCTTAAGATGATCTCTTCTCCTTCCTGTGAGTAATAAACCTGTGAATAATCGTCTTTTGCCTTACTCAGCTGCATATGTTGCTCGAATACAGCCTGAGGAACAAAACGGGTTAAAAACCTGGCTATGTTTACTTTTATTTTATTTAAACTATTTTTCACCGGCAGGTTTTTCAATAGGCTTGTAAACATTAGGGTTTCCAAAAACAATGTTTTTTTCGGGCACATTTTTGGTAACTGTTGTAGAGGCAGCTACTACTGCCATATTACCAATATTTACCCCTTTTAATATCATGCATCGGGTACCTATCCAAACATCATCACCAATTGTGACAGGCTCACTAACGGGCAGCTGTTCCTTCTTCTGCAATGTACCATTGGGAAAACCATTTTCTATTTCCTTTCTTCTTTGAAGATGATCGAGTTGGTGCGAATTATTATCAATAATGATGCAATCGTAAGAGATCATCACAAAATTACCTATGGTAACACTTTTTGTACAGGATATTCTGGTACCGTAATTGATGAAGGCATTACTACCTAATGTAAACTTTGCATTGATAATATTTGTTGTTGATTGCATCCGGCAGTTATCGCCTATCCTGATATTACTTTTTATTGCTTCAATAGAAGCCTGATGATGAAATTTGGACTCGCACAGAAAATTGTTCCCTGCATCAAATTTTGTTTCCCGTAGTTTAATTTCTGAGCCATGGATACGAAAATGGTCACCTGCTGCCAATTCCGTATTCTGCAGGTGAATGATGGAACTCCTGAAATGAGTTTTTACCCCTGATAATAATGAGCTTTTTTCAACATTAATATGAGTTGTGTTAAGCACCATGGATCCAGCCTCAACAGTAGAATTGTTTAAAATTAATTGACTGCTGCAAATGTCAAGATCACCATCTACAGATAATTTACAAGCTCCTGAAACTGATAACCGGGAATACCTGTTGATGATAAACCTGCCGGAAATATGCAGCCACGATGGCCTCAGGAAGGATAGATATTTCCAAAGGCTTAATTTGGCATATTCAACAAGGTCGAAATTCTTATCCGCGGTCATTATAGTTAAACAATTTCCTTAAAGAAAAATTTATTGCATTTATTTCCATTGCTGATCCACTAATATAGAACTATTTCCATTTGTTATGTAGCGGCCTGTTCCATAAAAATCACCTGCGGTAACATTTACTACAGTAGCTTGCTGCAACCAGTCAACTATATCATTGCCGCTTTTTAAAAAGAGGTTAACGGAATAATTGCCTTCCTGCAGTGGATTCTTATCGAGCCCACATGTTACAGTTTGTTCCCCTGAATTAAAATTATATGATTTGTTGACCAGCTCAGAAAATAACAACATTTTATTTTCTCCTTCGGTGGTGTTGAAGGAGATAGATACAATGCAATTGTTTATTGGTTCTTTCACCATTAAAACCATTCTTATTTCCAGCCTGCTGCCGGTTTCAGGATTCAGGGTGTCAATATTATGCTGGTTAAAATATAACCTGCTGAACCTGGCTTTTCCATTGCCGATCCTGTTTGTTTCATTTTCAAAAAAGTGGTCATTGTTTGCCTTGAATAATGATTGCGTGTAGGCTGTAATTGCATTTTGCGCCATGTCTAGCGGGTGAAACATGCTGCCTTCATTTAAAACAAAGCATTTATTGCATAGCGATTTAATACTGGTCATATTATGACTCACAAAAATAATGGTACGCCCGCTTTGGCTTACCTCTTTCATTTTGCCAAGGCACTTTTTCTGAAATTCAGCATCCCCAACTGCAAGCACTTCGTCAACAATCAGTATATCGGCATCAAGATGAGCGGCCACTGCAAATGCCAGGCGCACATACATACCTGATGAATACCGTTTCACAGGCGTATCAATAAACTGTGAAACGCCTGCAAATTCAACTATTTCATCAAATTTTGAAAAGATCTGTTGCTTTGTCATTCCCAAAATGGCCCCATTCAAAAACACATTTTCCCTTCCGCTTAATTCAGGGTGGAATCCTGTACCCACTTCAAGCAAACTTGATAGTTTTCCATTGATCATTACCTTGCCGGCAGTAGGTGAGGTCACTCTTGACAGTATTTTTAAAAGGGTTGATTTACCTGCTCCATTTTTTCCTATCACCCCTAAAACATCACCTTCACTTAATTCAAAATTTATATCCTGTAAGGCCCAAAAATTCCGGACATTGATTGTCTGCCCTACTTTGTTATAGATATCCTCCTTACCTGTTGTTTTTAACCACCATCGGTTAAGGTCATGTACAAGTGCCCCGGTTCCTCTGAATCCCAACCGGTATTGTTTACCAAGCCCCTCTATTTTAATAACCGTTTTCAACCAGGTGTTTTAGTATCAGGTCAACTCTATCACTAACTGAAACTTTAGGCAGTATCATAGTTTTATATCCTAATTGATGATAGGTATCTGTAATAACTTCGTTAAGTTCTGAGGCGGTTTTAAAGTCTTCCATTCTTTCTCCGTCATTCCTGTAAATATCTTTCCATGGAGGCACTATAAAAACTGTTGGATGGTAGCTGCACTCTTCTACCTTTAACATGTATGAACTTGGTATTTCCAGCTCATCTTTGGCCATATACGCAATAATATCAGGAATTCCTCTGTCAAAGAATACCAACTCGTTTGAAGGGGATTCTTCAAATTGTTTTACCCTTCGTTCGAACAATAAACGGCTGAAAGTGGTTAAGTTTTTCCACGGCAATATATCTCCTTTAATTTCCAGTTGCTCTTTTATAATGGAGCGCGAAACCTCATGCATACACTTATACTGGCGCATTTCAAGTTCATCAATAATTGATGTTTTGCCAAAGCCCGGACCTCCTGAAATGACTACTTTTTTAAGACTCAAAATTTATGTGCTTAATATATAAGCCCACAAATATAGTATTGTGAATCTATTTTCTCTTTTGCGGGTAAAACAATTTAAGTTATAGTATCTATGATAGTGGCCGCTGAAAGTGCTTTAAAAGCCCGGAGTTAATCCTTTAATTTCATAAACTGCTTTGAAGATACTATATTTTCATAAGTTAATTTACAATTATAGATCCCGTTCTGAAGATTAATGGTCTCGATCTTTAAGGCATTAAATCCTTTTGCAACCTGCCTTTCTGATGAAAAAACTATCCTTCCATCGTTGCCGGTAATACTTAAGAGTACCATTGCAGATAAGGGCGATAAAATGCTTAGGTTAAGTTCATCGTTCACCGGGTTGGGGTATAGGTCGGTAATTTCAAACAAGACCTCATTCATAACTTTGCATGACGTGTTATTATCCGTTTTTGCTTCAGGGCCTTTGCTTGGGTCAATTATTTCGAAACAGATATATTCAATAACCTGGGATCCGTTATTACGGTTAATGGAGGTTTTTAGCTTGTAGTTTTTGATTTCTCCCGGCAATAGAACATTCTCCCATTTTTCAACTATTGTGTTATTTGAAAGATTGGTATTAATAGCAATGTTGAAAGAATCAATTATTACTGTACCAAGGTTTATGAAGGTGATCTCTGAGGCAAAATAGTTTCCCTGTAAATTTACTCCTGATCCGAGCAAGGCGAGGTCGACATACTCAGGTGCAACTTTAATGCTGAATGATGAAGTATCTGAACACCCGTTTAAGTTCATTGTCACAAGGCTTATCGTATAAGTTCCGGTATCATTAAAAGTATGTACGGGCTCAAATAAAGTGCTGGAACTTCCGTCCCCGAATTCCCATAAATAGTTTGATCCGTTTATTGATTGATTTATAAAAGTTACTTCAAATGGAGGGCTGCCAAACACTGCGTTACTTGAAAACGCGGCAACGGGAAGTTCACCGATAACGATGTTTTTTTCAATAAACGATTTGCAGCCGGCATCATTTTTTACCTCCAATTTTACGATATAAATGCCTGTATCACTAAATAAATAGTTGATGCTGTTATTTTGAGAAACGTTATTTCCATTGACCGACCACATCCATTCTAAAATACTACAATCAAGGCAGGTTGAAATATCATTGAAAGTGGCAAAACTGTTTAAACATGCATTCCCGTTCGAATAGTCAGCAACCGGTAAATTATTTATTGTTATTGTTTCCAGGATAGTATCCCTGCAACCGTTAGATGCCATAATTACAAGCTGAACAGGGTAGGTGGTAGCAGAATCGAACCACACCACAGGTTCAAGACCGGAAGAAAAAATAGTATCATTAAATGTCCACGATCTTGATACATTGTATTGAGGGAATGGTACGTAGCTGATATCCTTAAAGTGAATACTGTCTCCAAGGCACAGGGCAGAATGTTCAAAATCAGCAACGGGAGAGGGTTTTACAGGGATTGGTTTTACAAGAGTGTCAATACATCCTTCAATGGTGTTAACAATCAGCATTACCTGGTAATTTCCGGTATTGTTATAATTATGACCTGGTGAAAAGCCGGTAACTGTGTTCGAAGTACTGCCGGGATCATTAAAGAACCATTCCCAGTTGGCAATTGCACCGCCATGGGCATCAGTAAGATCATGAAAGGTGGTTATATTGTTATTGCAATTATTGGTGGCAGTGAAATTGATAGTGGGATGGGGATAAACATGTATGGGTTTGTTAATAACACCTGCACATCCCGATTGTCCGATAGCTTTTAAGGTTACAAGGTAAGTACTGTCAGAGGCATACAGGTGGCCCGGATTTTGTACTCCTGAAATGGTACTGTTATCTCCAAAGTTCCACACCCAGTTTACAATAACATCCCCTGAAGGGGCGACTGAATTATCAGTAAAGTTGGCAGTTAACCCGATACATACATCATTAAATGAAAAATCTGCAGTTGGTGCAATACCTGCCAGGCCCAGTATAATAGTATCCCTGGCAATACAGCTATTAATATTACTTACTTCTACCCAATACATACCCGGGGTGCTAAAAAACAGGCTGTCATTTGTGGTTCCATCAGACCATAAATAATTAACCGCGGTGTTTGCTCCATATTGTAATTGCACAGAATTCCCGAGGCACAATATGGTATCGTTTCCTAAAAACGCGATATCGGGGAAGTTGTCCACAGCAACATGAACAGTATCTGAATGATAGATACACCCGATGGAGTCCGTTATTTGAATATAATAATCACCGGCCTGGGTAATTGAAAATGTTGATCCGGAGCTACCATCCTGCCACAAAAATGAAAAGGGGGGTAACAAGTTTGTATTCCAAACCAGGGTATTGCCGGAACATACCACAAATGTATTCAACTGGTTTACTTCGGGATAATTCACTATAATGCTGTCAATATGCAACCTGTCGAAAATATCAATAGCCTGAACAACGTAGGTTCCGGACTCATTTATCGTTATAGCTGAAGTACTGTCGCCTGTTGACCACAAATAATGACTGAACCCTGCATTGGCTGATATGGTGTAAGGGCAAAAGTTATTTAAAAGAGTATCTGCACCCAAAACTAATTGCGGGCTGTATTTGTCCATTAAATATTCTTCTGTTCTCGATCTTATTGTATCCTGTATGGGAATTGTATAAAATATCACTTCGGAGATCAAACCTTTAAATGGATATGATGGCGTTAAGCCCGGTGCTCTTATACCAATAGCAAGATTTCCCGGAACTATCGGAGTAACGGCAAAGGTATTGGTGGCTCCGGATTGAATGCCATTAAAATAAGCTTTAGAGTTCCCGGCCTCCCGTGTAACGCTTATCTGTCCCCATTTGTCCAAAGTAAATCCGCCCACCAGGGCCGAAGGACTGTTGCCCACCCTGCAGGTACCATTTGAAATATCAAAGTTATTGCCCGGGGCACTACAGATTAACCCTGTTGGTGCGGTAAGATCGGGTTTATAACCAACCAGGAACGCACTTAAAATAGTACTATAAGGGAATGTTGGAATGATAAAATTATCGCCCCCATCAAAACTCAATGCAGGATAATTATTTATGCTGTTACTTACGAATAAAGGCTGTAAACTTACCGTGGATTGTGTCAGGTTAAAGGCATTAACGCTGGCATCCTGCCAGGTTTGCGCAGCTGAGCCATTTAAAGACACCCCGGTATCGGCCCTGAGCCAAAGAGCGCAACCGGTAACATCTGTGGGTTTAAAGATTGTAAAAGCACAGGCATAACCAATCTGGGTGTTAATACCATCAAATCCTTTTACGTGCCAATAATATTTTAAATTACCCGGCAATGCTGTGGCCCAGAAATAAGTTTGAAGTGAGACATTCTGATTTACAATAATATTCGTGAAGGCACTGTCCGGGGATATTTCAACCGTGTAATACTGTACATTATTTAAGCTGTTCCACCTTAACAACACAGAATCATTATTAATTACAATATTATTCTCAGGGCTATATGGAGATAAAGGCTGAGAATAGCAGTTAAAGCAGAATAAAACAGAGGCTAACAGAATTAACAAACCCGGAACCTTCTTCAATCGCATATTTTTTTTGACTTAAGGTAACAAATATAATCATTATTCTTCTACGATTGTTTGTAATACTGCTGTGGTTTAACAATAACAACCGGTACAAAATAAATAACATGATTATTACTGTGAATAAATATCACTTAAATGTTCTTAATTATGATTGCTTATTCTTTATTTATTACCAATTTTGGAAAAGATAAAAAGACTTTATGACCCGTAGTATATGCATATTTTTTTGTGTCTTTATAATGCTCACCACTGCCAGGGCACAGGATAAGATCGACCGCATTGATCCGCCCAACTGGTGGGCGAACATGAAAAACAAAGAAGTGCAATTATTGGTGGGTGGTAAAAATATCAGTTTGCTTTCTACGGTAACTATTGATTCCAAAGCCATACAGATCACCGGAATAAAGCCTGCACAAAATCCCAATTATTTATTTGTGAACCTGCTTATTGATTCACTTGTGGCACCGGGTAAATACAATATCAAATTCTCTGGTAAAGCAGGCAAGCCCATCATTTATACTTATGAAATAAAGGAACGGGGTGTTGCCATCAACGCTAAAAGTGTGACCAATGCCGATCTTATTTATTTGCTAATGCCTGACAGGTTTGCAAATGGTGACAAGGCAAATGATGTGATAGAAAATTTTAGTGAAAAAAAGATCGACCGTGATAGTATTCTTACCCGCCATGGAGGCGATCTTAAGGGAGTGATGGATCACCTAGATTATATTAAGGAATTTGGCGCAACTACATTATGGCTCAATCCTGTGCAGGAAAACAACCAGCCTTTGGAATCGTACCACGGTTATGCCATTACCGATCATTATAAAATTGACCCACGCCTGGGCACATTGGCTGATTATATGAACTTAGTGAACAATGCCCACGAGAAAGGGATGAAAGTGGTGATGGACATGGTGTTTAACCATATAGGCAACGAACATTATTTATTTAAGAATTTGCCTACCAAAGATTGGGTGCACGAATTCCAAACTTTTACACGTACCAATTACCGGGCAACTACCTTAATGGACCCACATGCCAGCGAGTATGATAAAAACCTGATGACAAATGGCTGGTTTGATAAACACATGCCCGACCTGAATCAAAAAAATTATACCCTTGCTCAATACCTTATCTGCAATGCACTCTGGTGGATTGAAACTACAGGCATTAATGGTTACAGGGTAGACACCTGGGCCTATCCTGACCAGGATTTTATGAATATATTGACACTTGCCATAAAAAAAGAATATCCGCAATTTACCATATTTGGCGAGGTATGGGAGCATGGGCCGGCCATACAAAGCTGGTATGCAAAAAATAAAGGTGTTAATGCTAAAAGTGAAATGCCGGGCGCCATTGATTTTGAATTATACTATGCTATTAATGAAGCATTGACCAAACCCTTTGGCTGGACAGATGGTGCAGCGCGCATCTATTACACCCTGGCCCAGGATTTTTTATATAACGAGGCAAAAAATAACGTGGTGTTTTTAGATAACCATGACCTTAACCGCTTTACTTCCATGATAGATGGTAACCTGAAAAAATTTAAATCGGGCATTACTTTTTTACTGACCACGCGGGGCACACCTGTTTTGTTTTATGGTACAGAGATATTAATGAAAGCCTGGAGCAACCCTGATGCTAAGGTACGGCTTGATTTCCCGGGAGGGTGGGAGGGAGACCCTAAAAATAAATTTACTACCGGTGGCCGCACCAATGAAGAAAATGAAGCCTTTAACCATATAAAAAAATTAGCTGCATACCGTGCCAAAACGAGTGCTATTACAGATGGAGAGCTAATGCAGTTTGTACCTGAAAAAGGTATTTATGTTTATTTCCGTCATGATAAAATTAAAACCGTAATGATCATTATGAACACCAATGCAGAAAGTATTACGCTTGAAACAGCACGCTATAAAGAACGCATGACAGGCTTTACAGGTGGTTATGATGTGGTGAATGATAAAAAGCTTACGGACATTAAAAACATTGCTGTTGGTGGTTTTGAAACAATGGTGGTGGAGTTGGGGAAGTGAGATATTTATGATGTACAAGGTTGGCGTCCCCGCCAACCTTATATTATAACGAGTGACAGCTAAGTGAGGTGCGGACTTATTTGCACTTCTTTGTCCCCATTGCACGAATTTAATAAATACTTACTACAGGTTATGGCAAATGTTTAGAACAGTCCTAAAATTGCCTATATCATTTTGCCTGTCCCCAAATTGTCCATTTGCCGTTTGATTTGTCATAAAGATAAAGTTGTTTTGTAAGCAACCGTTCCCCGTTCTTGAAAAATTCTGTTACGAAATTTTCAAGAGAATCAATTTTTTCTTTGTCAGATGCAGGAACCATTAACACCATGTCCTTTGCAGGAACAGCAACAATTAAATTGTCATGGTATTGATTTGAACACCACTCCCAAACACTTGGCAAACACAAAGCACCTGCTTCATGGTCGCCACCTGCAATAAGTCCTGCTGCTCCAAAGTTGGTTTGGTTAAATTTAAACTCAACATCTCTTTCAAGATTTGTTGTTGCGATTTTATGCAACTCCTCAACTGTTATACTGTCTGGCAACTCCCGTTTGAGTAACAAGTTAAAGCTATTGCCTTCGTCAACAGCGTAGAAAATTGAAAGGTTGCCTAACCATTCTTGTGTAATTGGTTCGTCTTGTCCTTTGAGTTCAATCTCATGCTTTGAGTTTGGAACTGTTTCATTAGGGGCATACATGACTTTAATCCAAGGGTAGATTTTGTTTCTTACTTCGTCAAACTTTGCAGCATTTGTTTTCAAACTGTCAGATACAATGTTTGATGGCGTTCCTGAAATTGTAGATTTTAATTTGTCAAATAATCCCATTGTCAATATGATTGTAATTGTCAGTCCTAAAAGTAAAAGTTTATTTGGTCTGTTCATTTCTTGCACTGTCGGTTGATGCTAGCAGGTAGCCAAAGCATGACGCATAACATCTAAATATACGCAATAAATATATTAAAAATGCGTAAATCAATCCATTTTTGGTGGACTTGCGCATGTTTTTGTTTCGTTAATTTTCTTTGTTTGTATTTTCATGGAACCTGGTTTAAAGTTCTTTTTTGATCAAAAATATAATAATTATGAAAGCGACAAAAATTTAACTTGTTGCATGTACTGATTGATTAAGCCACATTTGTATCACTAAATAATTGACTATGCCCATACCATCCAAAACAATTATATTCGTGCACGGCTTATTTGTAAACCCAAAAAGCTGGAGTGCGTGGAAAACGTATTTCGAATCCAAAGGCTATACCTGTTATACCCCTGCAAATCCCTTCCATGAAGGCAAACCGGAAGAGTTAAGAAAAAATACTGACCCCAACCTTGGCCTGGTAAATTTTGAAGATGTGGTAAATAACATCATTGAATTAATTGATACCTTGCCCGAAAAACCGATTGTGATTGGTCACTCGCTGGCAGGTTTAGTAGTGCAAAAACTGATGGCATTGGATAAAGCAGTGGCCGGTGTTTGTATTGATGGTGCTGCTCCGTTGGGTATCATTACTTTTAAATGGAGCTTCTGGAAATCGAATTTCCCGGTGATCAATTATTTAAAGGGAAATGCTGTTTTTGTGCCTACAAAGGAGTGGTTTCATTACACTTTTTGTAATACTATGTCAAGGGAGGAATCAGATAAGGTTTTTGATGAATTTGTAGTCCCTGAAAGTAGGAATATACCTCGCGGTACATTAAAAGGTTTCGCTAAAATTGATTTTAAAAAACCTCATAAACCAATGCTCTTTATTGCAGGAGAAAAGGATCATATTGTTCCTGCACCACTCAACAGATCAAATTTTGACGCATACAGGGATAAAACCAGCATTAGAGGCTGTTCAAAATTTTGTTGAGATAAAAAATAAAGGGCATCAGATTGAAACTGAATAAAATAGTTGGTTTGAGGATGACCAAATCCGATCACCAATGTATTCAACAGATCTAACTGATACCCAATGGCAAGGTATAAAAAATATGATTCCACAAAATGAACGCAAGAGGAAATATGAATTACGGAGCATCTGGAATGGCATTTTATATTGGAACAAAACAGGTTGTCAATGGCGCATGCTTCCTAAGGAATTCCCCAAGTGGAAGATTGTTTATTATTATTTCTGTAAATGGGTAGATAGAGATAATTCGGATAAAAGCAGGTAAAGATGCTCAGCCAAGTATGGTAATTATAGATTGCCAAAGTGTAAAAACAACGTCTGTAGGTGGTATTAGGGGTTATGATGGGAACAAAAAAATTAATGGTCGTAAAAGACACATTATTGTTGATACTATGGGCAATGTATTAACCACAGTAGTTCATGCGGCTCATTTACATGATACGGCTATGGCAGAACTTGTTGTACGAAGATTTAGAGAGGTGTTTTATAAAGCTAAGAAAATGATAGCTGATGGTGGATACAGAGGCAAACTCAGTGAAATACTTAAAGAGAAGCACGATCTGAAAATGGATATTGTTATGAGAAACGATCTTAATAAAGGCTTTAAGATTTTACCAAAAAGATGGGTCGTTGAACGAACATTCGCATGGTTTAATGGCTATAGAAGATTAAGCAAAGACTATGAATTTTTAACCGAGAATAGTGAAGCTGCCATACAGATTGCGGCATTAAAAATTAATTTGAATAAATTTTGAACAGCTTCTAGAGAATTTAAGGAATTCAAAAACCGCGGCCATTATATTTGTGGAGAACCAGGATGGCAGGAGATTGCAGAATATATTGCGGGCTGGCTGAATAAATTGTATTAAATGAAAAGGATATTATACAAATAAAATAAGGACGGAAAATCAATCCCGTCCTTACTAACTAACCTATAAATGAAAAGGCTTTACGCCCTGTCTCTCATTGTTTTTACTTTACTATGTTCCGCATTTATTAATAAGTATTGCGAGCTGATCAATTTGTGAAGGTCCCCATTAAGATCCGCTTTATTATCCAACGCTTTTTTATACGTGTCAACCGCGGCATCCTCACCAAACTCGCACGAACTTAAAATCGCCTTACGGTCATTACCTGTAACGGCTGCTTTAAAATCCATCCACACACGGTAAAATTTACCGGTTGTTTTGGTACCTTCTTCGGGTTTACCTCCCAGTTTCTGAACTTCGCTAACAAGCTCATTCCTGCATTTGCGGCTCGTTTGTTCGCACTCAGCAAAGAATTGTTTAAGGTCTGCCTGTTGGGTTTCCTTTAAAGCGGTGCTATATCCTTCTATCCTGTCGTTATTAATTTCTATGAGCGAATTTAATACATCTACTGATTTTGAACTTTCCATAATTTCTGTATTTAAGTTATATACTGTTATTTATCCTGTGACTTGATCTTACCGTCCATATCCATGTATTCTCCTTCTTTAATAATCACCGCAGTACCATCCTTACGACTGATGGAACCATTCATTTTTATCATGGTTCCATCACTTAAAGTCATATCTCTTTCTATCATTGAAGATGAACCATTCTTTATCATCACGGCCTTTCCCTTTTTCATTACAATACCGTTGCTCACCTTTTTGTCGGTCGGCATTGGTGCTGCGCCACCGGTGGGGCTATGCTTCAGGTTATCATTTTTATTGATATCATGAGGCGTTTTTTGCGGAGCAGGTCTGTTGCCGGGTATGTCCTGTTCGTTGATCTGCCTGTTCCTGTTCCTGTCATAGTGATGCAGGCTGTCCACATCATTAATGAGATCCTGGTTACGGTTTTTATCGTTGTTAAAATCAGGTGGCATCATTTTATTACGTGCTGTATCCGTTTGACTATATGTAAAGGAAGCAGCCATGATCAATAAAAGGCTTAAAAATTTCTGAAGGTTTTTCAATCTAAGTTCGTCAATTGATCTCATGCAATTTTAATTTAGGTAAAAAACAAAAGTTATTGATTCACGTTGTGCATTGTTATCTCCAGCTAGCCATTGGTCATTACCACGCTCATTCAATTTTTCGTTGGCTTTATTTTCGTTCCCCTGTGGAGTTTGTCCCGGTTTTTTATCCTGCTGACCATTCTGGTTATTCTTATTCTTTTTCATAATTACTATATTTATCTGATGTATGATTTAATTAATTTTATACTGCAAAGTTGTGCCCGGAAAGTGCTGATTTCATTACATAATTTTTTCATTTAATTATAATATTCGTTACTGTAAATTATGTAAGAAAACAAGGAATAATATTAAATGAAAAATCTCCGTATCAGCTAATACGGAGATATGCAAAATGAATTTTCAGCATGGTGATAAAGCTGATGCTACTACCTGTTACGGTATTTAAATGAAATCTGTATTAAAGGTATCACTCAGTATTTTTTTGAGTGTTTCAAAGTTATTTGGTTTGGTAATAAACTTTACCGCGCCAAGATTTTTTGCCTTATCCTGGTCCTGCTGCGTTTGCGAAGTGGTAAAAATAATTGCCGGGATATGTTGGTAGCCTTTTTCCTGTTTTATAGCTTCCAGGTATTGAAAACCATTCATAACAGGCATGTTAATATCAACAAAGATGAGGTCAGGAGGAGGTGGCAGTTTTGTTTTTTTTAACCCTTCGGCTCCGTTATTTGCAATGATGCAGATAAGCTCTGCATTCAACTCTTTCACCGCATCTCTAAAGAAATCCTGATCGTCAATATCATCATCGATCAGTAAAATATTTTTGTATTTAAACATAAGAAATTTTTATCTGTTTGAAACTCTTAGTGCAAAGTTGTGCCCTTAAAATACGAATTTGATTATATCTTTTCAATAAAAATTTATATATTTCAACACCTAACCATCATACATTATATTTCACTTTTTACCCAGCTCCTGGATTGTCCTTCGTCTTGTAAGTTTTAGCTTACTAAAGTGTGAAGGGGGAAAACCGGTGGCTTTTTTAAACTGTGCAGAAAAATTTGAGAGGTTACTGTAATGTAATTTTTCTGCAATATCAGTTAGGCTTAGTTCATCAAACAGGATCATTTCTTTTGCCCGCTCCATTTTTATATTATTCATATAATGTGTAATGGTGCAGGCTTCTACTTCCGAAAAAATATTTGATAGATAATTATAATCGTAGTTTAGTTTTTTAGTAAGGTAATCAGAAAAATTCTCCGTTGGCTGCTTGCTCATATTAACGTACTCTACAATACATTTTCTTATCCTTTCAATTAGGGCCGCTCCTTTATTTTCAATGATCTCGAGTCCCACTTTACGGATCTCGTTATTCAGTTTAACTTTTTGTTCGGGTTTAAGGTTTTCTTTAATATCAGCCTCGCCCAGTTCTACCTTAACAGGGTGTAGTTTTAATTTAACCAGGGCGTCTTTTACCACCACCTTGCAACTCTCACAAGCCATATTCCTGATAAATATTTTCATAGATGAAAGCGTAATTAAATTTTAATTCCGGAAAAGTCTCAGGGCAAATATGACATTTTAAATCTAAATTACACTTATGATGGTTCGATAAAAACTTATTGATTTTAATGGAATTGGAATTTCAAGTGCCAGACCGGTCTTTTTATCCGTTAAATGTATGCCACTATTGATCTTAGCTAAAAATAACATTGCAATTGAACTCAGGAATTACCAGAGTTATAATTTTACATGCGTTTTAAGAAATGAGACCAGGAAATATTTTCACGAAAGGGTTAATGCTGCCGTTGCTGATTTTTAGCATTACGGGTTTAAGCGCACAAAATTATAAGGTTAAAGGTATTGTTTTATCAAAGACAGATACTGCCTCCATAATAGGAGCCGTAGTAAAATTAACCAATGTTAGTGATAGTGTTAAAACAGTTGGGGTGAATACTGATGTTGACGGACGCTTTGAATTTGCAAATACTATCCCAGGTTCGTATAAATTAACTGTTTCCTATATAAGTTTTAAGTCCATTACAAGGCAGGTAAATGTAGTTGATAAAGATGTTGAGCTTGAAATTCTAAAACTGGAATCAAACACGGAATTGCTTAAAACTGTAACAGTTGAGTCAGAACAATTAAGGGCTGAACAAAAAGGAGATACCACTCAATTCAATGCAAAGGCTTACAAAACAAATCCTGATGCCACCTCCGAAGACCTTGTGAAAAAAATGCCTGGAGTAACATCAGATGGTTCAACTGTAAAGGTAAATGGGGAGGAAGTAAAAAAAGTATTGATTGATGGGAAGCCTTTTTTTGGTGATGACCCAATGGCTGCCTTAAAAAATCTGCCAGCCGATATTGTGGATAAGGTACAGGTTTTTGATAAGAGCAGCGATCAGGCTCAATTTACCGGCTTTAAAGATGGTGATGAGCAAAAAACCATAAATATTATTACAAAACCGGGCAGAAATGTGGGTGAATTTGGTAAGGCCTATACAGGTTATGGTACAGATGATAAATATAATGCAGGCCTTACATTCAACAGTTTTAACGGGAGCAGGCGTTTATCAGTAATTGGTATGTCCAATAACATTAACCAGCAGAATTTTAATACGTCCGATATCATGAATTTAATGGGGAGTTCAGGTAACAATAACCAGGGAGGCGGTTTTGGAAGACGTGGGATGGGCGGTCCCGGAGGTGGTGGGGGAGCGGATAATTTTTTGGCGGGTCAACAAACGGGTGTGGCTAAAACCACAGCTGCAGGATTTAATTATGCTGATACATGGGGCAAAAAAATAAGTGTATCGGGCAGCTATTTTTTTAATCAAAGCAATGCGCTTAACCAATCTTCCATTGCAAGAAATTATTTTACTGACAGCAAACTCATATATAACCAGGCAACTGATGCTACCGCTAAAAACCTGAATCATAAAGCAAATTTTAAAGTTGAAATGAATCTCGATTCATTTAATTCAATTACTATTTCTCCGCGCTTTACCTATCAGGACAACAGGAGTATTACAACACTTAATGCTGATAACAGGTTGCCTCAAAGCAGTGAGCTTTTAAGTAAAACGCAAAACAATAATAACACAGTAAATGCCGGCTATAATTTTCAGAATGATCTTTTATTACAACATAAATTTCTGAAAAAAAGACGCTCCGTTTCACTTAACATAAATACCCAGGTAAATAACCGCGATGGTAATGGAAGTTATTATTCATCCAGCACATATAATGATTCACTTTCAAACGGCATAGTTCTCGATCAGCAATATACATCATACAGCAAAAGCATTACCTGGGGAGGTAATCTTTCCTATACAGAGCCGGTAGGAAAAGCAGGACAACTGATGTTTACTTACAGGCCTTCGGTAAATTTAAATGATGCAGACAGAACCACCAAGAACAATAATGGCGAAGGAAGTTATATCTTGCTTGATACCTCACTTTCAAACAAGTATAAAAATACCTACACGAGCCAACGTGGGGGGATCAGTTACAGGATAAACGCAAACAAATTAAATTTTAATATAGGTGCTGATTTAGAACAGGCGACCTTGAATGGCAACCAGGTATATCCGACTCAATTTAAACTGGATCGTACTTTCAATAATGTGCTGCCCACCATCATGTTCAGTTATAAGTTTTCTAAAACAAAAAGTATCAATATCAATTATCGTACAAATACAAAGGCACCTTCAGTTACTCAGCTGCAAAACGTGATTGATATTTCCAATCCGCTACTTGTAAAATCAGGTAATGCCGATCTGAAACAAACTTTTGAAAATAACCTAATGATGCGCCTTGGCCTTGCAAATTCTGATAAGGCGCGAAGCTTTTTTCTTTTTGCCGGAGGTAACCAAACCAATAATTTTATCAGCAATGCCACTTATATTTTAAATGCTGATACCAATATTCAGGGACAGATCATCAGTAAGGGCAGCCAATTGTCCAAGCCTGTAAACCTTAGTAATTATTATAGTTTCAGAAGTTTTGGGGTGTATAGCTTTCCATTAAAATTTATAAGCAGTAACTTTAACCTTAATGGTGCATATGTTTATGCCCATACACCAGCGTTGATCAATAATGCAATAAATTATTCTTCCAGCAATTCATATAACGGGGGCATTTATTTAAGCAGCAATATCAGCCAGTCTTTTGATTTTTCAATTGCTTATAACGGCAGCTATAATGCAGTGAAGAATACCTTACAGGCTCAGTCAAATAATACCTACTTTAATCATACAGCTACATTTAAGTTGAATTATATCCTGCTGAAACGGGTGGTTTTTAATACAGACTTAAGCCAAATGTATTATACCGGCCTAAGCCAAAGTTTTAATCAAAGTTATACCCTTTGGAATGCCTATATCGGGTATAAATTCCTGAAAGATCAGTCACTGGAAGCAAAAGTATCAGTGTATGACCTCTTAAATCAAAACAGGAGCATAAGCCGCACTGTAACTGAAACTTACACAGAAGACACCAGCTCAAATGTATTGAAACGTTACCTGATGTTTACCCTTACTTACACCTTTAAGCATTTTAAAAACGGTTCAAAAGCTCCTGAACAGCCACAGCCAATACCCGGAATGCCACGCCCGGGAATGTTTGGCCCACAGCAGGGTAATTAGTTTCTTTTCCCTCTGAAACACATATAAAATTCACTTTCAAAAAAGGAAATAAAAATCCTTTTCTTACTTTAGTCCGCTTAAATAACAACCAGGTGCAAAAAATTTCTACCCTTTTTTCATTAATCCTTTTAGTATCCGGCATCAATGTAAATGCTCAGGCTTACGACCCGCTTAATAAACCTAATACCTACCGGAATGCAGATAATCCATATTACTGGAAAAACCGCCTGCCATATGCCGGCTACTGGCAACAAGACGTTTACTATGATATAAAGGCTAATATTGATGAAACTACTGATATTATTGATGGTAAGGAACAACTTACTTATTGGAACAATAGTCCTGATGAATTAAGTTTTGTTTATTTCCATTTATACCAGAATGCATTCCAGCCCGGCTCATACCTCGATAATTTGCAGGAAGCCAATAAAGTAAAAGCTGCTTACGGTAAATATGAAAGAGAAAAAAAGGGCACCGAGATCGGATCAATTACGATAAATGGAAAGGCCTGTAAAACTTTACTTGACAACACTATTTTAAAAGTGTTTTTAAACGAACCTTTAAAACCGGGGGCTTCTTTGCAATTCGCCATAGATTTTAAAACCTATTTTGACTATGGAAGTACTAGAAGGAGAATGAAAGCATTTAATGCTTTTGGTTTTAAGCATTATGATGGGGTGCATTGGTATCCGCGCATCAGCGTATATGATGCAAAATTCGGCTGGGACACGCAGCAGCATTTAGGCAAAGAGTTTTATGGGGATTTTGGCGCCTATGATGTGGAATTAACTTTTGCAGATAATTTTGTGGTAGAGGCTACTGGTAATAATACGAATGCAGCAGAAGTAATGCCCGATGATTTACGGAATAAGCTGGATATTGTAAATTTTAAAGAGAAGAAATGGAATTCTGCACCAAGTGTGGTGATTCCTTACGATAAATTAAAGAGAAAGACCTGGATCTACCATGCAGAAAATGTGCACGATTTTGCTTTTACTGCTGATCCTACTTACCGTATTGATGAGGTAAGCTGGAACAAAATTAAAATAGTGGCTCTGGTACAGGAGCCTCATGCTTCGCGTTGGTTAAATGCTGCTGCATATACTTCAAAGGTTATTAAAACCTATTCCCGCGATTTTGGCATGTACGCTTATCCAAAAATGGTTGTGGCCGATGCCCGCGATGGGATGGAATATCCCATGCTTACACTTGATGGTGGCGAGGAACCCGGATACAGGGGATTGTTTGCACATGAAGTTGGACACAATTGGTTTTTTGGAATGGTTGGTAACAATGAAACATACCGTGCTATGCTGGATGAGGGGTTTACCCAATTTCTTACTGCATGGGCACAGCAAAAAATTGATGGTGATACCGCTGTGGTGGCCCCATCAAAATCTAATTATGTAGAGAAATTTACCAGGGATGAACTGGTGATGGATAAAGTGGTGTATAATGCTTATACCAATGATGCCGCAAGGGGTACAGCAACACCAATCAATATTCACAGTGATGACTTTAATGGTGCATTGGGCCACGGTGGTGGATATAGGAATGTGTATTACAAAACGGCCACTATGTTATTCAATCTGCAATATGTGCTTGGTGATACCTTATTCTTAGATGCGATGAAAAATTATTTCAACCAATGGAAAATGTGTCATCCCTATGTTGAAGATTTTAGAAACAGCATTATCCAATATACAAAAGTTGATCTCAATTGGTTTTTTGATCAATGGATTGAAACAGAAAAAGTGATAGATTATAAAATAAAATGTCAAAAGAAATCACCTAAAGATGGTGCAGATTCCTATAAGATCACTTTTGAACGAAAGGGTGAGATGCAAATGCCCATTGATTTTGATGTGATCTCTAAAAATGATTCCACTTATCACTTTCACATTCCAAATACATGGTTTCAGAAAAAAGTGGATGAAGATGTAACCATTCTGCCAAAATGGACTGGCTGGGGTTTATTGAATCAAAAGCATACAGCATTGGTAAATATACCTGGCGGAATTGATGATATAATTATCGACCCAAGTAAAAGGCTGGCCGATGTCAACATGCTGAATAATAAAAAGAAGGGTAAACTAAGCCTTGATTTTGATCATCATGTAATTAACAATGCAGATAGATACCATTATGAATTATTCCTTCGTCCTGCCATCTGGTATAACCGTTTTGACGGGGCTAAAGTTGGGGCACACCTCAATGGGAATTACTTAAAATATAAGCATCTTTTTGACCTTACTATTTGGTACGCGTCCACGCTTGGCGAAAATATAGCTGACAAGAATTACAAGGCAAAAACAAGAAGATTCTCCTACGCCCTTAATTATAAAAATCCCACAGATAAGATCTCAAAAAACTCTGCATGGTATGTAAGTAGCAGGTACCTGGAGGGATTAACTTATAACGTGATAGGTATTGAAAAAAAGTCGAACAATTTAAAAACACGTTATTATGCTTATGCCAAATCAATGTTCAGGAAGGATAGCGTTGATCTTGTTTATCTTATTTATAAAGAGCTTTGGGATACCAATAAATTTAATAATACGATTAACATTGGTTTCGATCATCAATATCAATATAGGAAAGGAGCTGGGTCTGTAAGTATGAACCTAAGAACAACAGGTCTCTCCAGTGATTATCATTATTCGCAACTTACCTTAACGGTGATAAATCGTACTGCCTTAGGCAAGTTTGATCTGAATACCAGGTTTTTCGCGCAGTATGGCGCAGGATCTGATGTTCCCCTTGAATCGCAGTTATACATTGCAGGAGCAAATCCTGAACAACTCATGGAAAATAAATTTACCCGGGCCGATGCTTTTGTGCCGAGTAAATGGTCGGGCTATGGCAATACAACCAATCATTTTCAATATGGTGGCGGGTTAAACTTACGGGGTTATGCAGGTTATCTGGCGCCTGTTGATGATAAAACCGGTAACCAGACCTTTGCCTACCGCACTAATGCAGGAACTTCGATAAATGTAGAATTAGGATTTGACAGGTTGTGGAAGAAAGGATTCAAAAAAATAAGGAATGCCATTGATTATGACATGTATCTGTTTGGTGATGCAGGTTTGATCAATTATGACAAATTAAAATCGTATGACATTAAAAATCTTCTGAGAGCCGATGCCGGAATAGGAACTGCAGTGAGCCTTAAAAAATTCGGACCGGTATTTGTCAATCCTTTAACTGTGCGATTTGATGTACCTTTCTTTTTAAGCGCAACCCCATATACCGATCCCGATTATTTAAAAATGCGTTGGATAATCAGTATTAACAAAGCTTTCTAAAACTCTTCAAACATGGCACATTCAAAAGTTATTCCCTTTAACCTGAAGAAATATTCTTCCCCCGATGAAACTTATGTGTCCTATGTGCCTATGTGGTTCAATTTTAAAGTCCTTGTTTTAATAACCCTGATAAGTTTATTTTTAGCAGGCTATGCAAAGGCACAATCAAATGAAGAAGCCCTGGCTAAAGGTTTGAAATATAAATCAGAATACAATGCCAAAGAAGGCCTTCCCATTTTTCAAAAACTCTTAAAAACAGATTCCAACAACCTGGTTTACGTTTACAATGCCAGTTATTTTTACAGCAAATATGGCAATACCCTTACAGATGAAGCAACGCGGATAAAGTACTTTAATACCGGTGCATATCTTGCCCGAAAGGCAATAAAGCTCGACACAAAAAATGCAGAATCTCACTATGTTTATGCAATGGCTTTAGGCCGCATTAATGAGTTTGCCAGCTCAAAACAAAAGATCGCCAACTCAAAGATCATTAAAGATGAGATAGACGAAACATTAAGAATAAACCCATTACATGCCGGGGCCTATCATATACTTGGCCGTTGGAACAGAACCATTGCCGGTTTTGGCGCCATCGAAAAAATGGCCATTAATGCCTTGTATGGAGGAGTTCCCAAAGGTGCTACTTACGAAGGAGCTATCAAGGCCTTTACACAGGCTATGGTAAATGAGCCTAACTACAAATTACATCAGTATGAGTTGGCACAAACCTATTATGAAATGGGTAAAAAAGTAAATGCCAAAGTTTGGTTGGATAAGATATTGGCCATTCCGTCTGATAATGATGATAACCGCTCTACAGATGAAAAGTGTAAAGCATTATTGGCTAAGATGGACTAGTTTGTCCCTAAAATTGAGAGTTTTGTTGGCTTCTCTTTGAATCGCATTTAAATGAGCGACCATTTAACAGTTACTAAATCTATCCTGATCAATGCACCTGCTTTAAAGGTTTGGGAAACGATTACAAACCCCTCACAAATTATATTATGGATGTCTGACCCGCCAATGGAAGTAACCACCGATTGGCAAGTAGGTAGTCCTATTATTTTTCGAGGAGGTATAAAAGGCAGGGAAGAATATAAAGGCATCATCCTGAAATTTGAACCGCTAAAAATATTTCAATACAGCTCCTGGACACGTATCACAAGATTACCTGATATACCGGAAAACTATGCATTGATCCAATTTGCGTTGGAACCTGTTGAAACTGGAACCAGACTAACTATTACACACAGCAATTTAATAGCTAAAGCAGCTATGGAACATGCCAACTTCTATTGGAATACCACACTTTTTTTGATCAAAAAATTATCGGAAGAATAGATTCAAAATTCTTTAAACTTCATTGAACTTTTTTTGTTAATAGATTTGTCCCAAAAAAGAATTATACGGCTCACTAAATTACTTATTGGAATTTACTGTGTAATTATCATAAACGGGTGTTCAGAAATGAAAGGAGAAAAAATACAAAAGACTATGACCATCAATGAAGAAAAGCCAACTATGAAAGTAGAAATATGGAGCGATGTGATGTGCCCGTTCTGTTATATAGGCAAAAGAAAATTTGAAACAGCATTGCAGAATTTTCCGCAAAAAGAAGAGATAAAGGTGACCTGGAAAAGTTTTCAGTTGCAACCCTATCTTATTACAGATCCGACAAAAAATACCCTGCAGCATTTGTCCGAAACCAAAGGCTGGAGCATGGCGCAAACAAGGCAAGTCACCGCCAGGGTTATAAACATGGCAAAGGGCGTTGGTCTCAATTATGATTTTGATAAAGCAGTAGTGGCAAATTCCTTCGATGCTCACCGTTTGATGCAATTTGCAAAAACAAAAGGCAAAGGAAATGACATTGAAGAAGCTCTTTTTAAAGCTTATTTTGTTGACGGAAAAAATACAGCCGATCATAAAACGCTTACTGATCTTGGTGTTTCAATAGGTTTAAATGAAGAAGAAGTTAAAGGCGTATTGGCCTCGGATAAATTTGCCAATGAAGTCAAGCGTGATATTTATGAATCACAGCAAGTAGGTGTAACCGGTGTGCCATTTTTTGTAATGAATGATAAATATGCCATTTCAGGCGCCCAGGAACCGGATAGTTTTTTACAGGTTTTGAACAGATCTTATAAAGAGTGGAAAGCTGAAAACCCTTGAAATTCTGATCCTTCTTTAATGAAAGGTTTAATCATTGACACACTTCTCTGAAAACTCCCAACCCCTACTTATCACTTATAACTCATCACTCATAACTTTCTCCACCTCACTAAACTTTCTGAACTTAAATTAAACTTGATTTGCTAATTTCGCCCTGCGTTTTCAAATAATTAATACAAATCAAATAATCATAAAACTGAATTTAAATGGATTTCCGTATTGAAAAAGACACCATGGGCGAGGTAAAAGTACCTGCCGAAAAATATTGGGGCGCCCAAACAGAGCGTAGCCGTAACAATTTTAAAATCGGCCCGGAAGGCAGCATGCCACAGGAAATAATTTATGCCTTTGCCTACCTTAAAAAAGCAGCGGCCCATGCCAACCACGATCTTGGTGTACTTTCTGCCGATAAAAGAGATGCCATAGGTAATGTGTGTGACGAGATACTTACAGGTAAACATAATAATGAATTTCCATTAGTAATATGGCAAACCGGAAGCGGTACCCAAAGTAATATGAATATGAATGAAGTGATCGCCAACCGCGCGCACGTATTGAGTGGCGGTAAATTGCTTGATGATAAAAAAGTATTGCATCCGAATGATGATGTAAACAAATCGCAAAGCAGCAATGACACTTTTCCTACTGCTATGCATATTGCTGCCTGTAAACTTGTGGTGGAAACTACCATCCCCGGAATGGAAAAGCTGCAACACACCTTGGCAACAAAATCAAAAGAGTTTGCGTCTGTAGTAAAAACGGGGCGAACACATTTTATGGATGCAACACCTTTAACATTGGGCCAGGAATTTGGAGGTTATGCTCAACAGGTAACCAACAGTATCCGTGCCATTAAAAATGCTTTGGAAATGGTTAAGGAACTTGCTTTGGGCGGAACAGCAGTTGGTACGGGACTTAATACCCCAAAAGGATACGATGTGCTGGTAGCAAAAAAGATAGCAGATTTTACGGGATTACCATTTGTTACCGCCCCTAATAAGTTTGAAGCCCTGGCTGCCCACGATGCCATGATAGAGTTAAGCGGAGCATTAAAAAGAGCTGCGGTTAGCTTAATGAAAATTGCGAACGATGTGCGCATGTTATCAAGCGGTCCTCGTAGTGGCATTGGTGAGATCATAATACCGGATAACGAACCAGGTTCAAGTATTATGCCGGGTAAAGTTAATCCGACACAACCTGAAGCCTTAACTATGGTATGTGCCCAGGTTATGGGTAATGATGTGGCTGCATCCATAGGAGGCGCTACCGGCCATTTTGAACTGAATGTTTTTAAACCGCTTATTGCGGCAAATGTGTTGCAAAGCGCACGTTTAATAGGTGATGCCTGTGTTTCATTTAACGATAATTGTGCAGTTGGTATTAAGCCTAATCATGAAATAATTAAGAAGCATCTTGAAAATTCATTGATGTTGGTTACTGCTTTAAATACCCATATTGGTTATGAAAATGCAGCTAAGATTGCTAAGAAAGCACATAAGGAAAATAAAACGTTGCGTGAGGCTGCAATAGAATTAAACCTCCTAACTGATGCACAATTCACTGAGTGGGTGAGGCCTGAGGATATGGTTTAGTTCCTGAATATAATTTTTTATGAATAGAAAAATATTTAAAAATATTTATTGATTGATAAGACAGCGGCACCATTTTTTTATTCGGACAATTAACAGGTTGAATTTGCAAAGGATATTCATATTCATGTTTTTGCTTCACGTTTTTAGCGATAGTGTGATTGCACAGGAAAAGCAAAAAAAAGATGAGCTTAAAATGGAACGTAATTTTCATGGTAACCGTTTTAAGATATTTAATAACTATGTGAATTTTGGTACTGGTGGCGGAAGCAGTTTTCACCGCGGAGAGTTTTGGATGCCCACAGCCATCGAATTTAATTTCCATATTAAAAGGGCCTTTTTTATGGCTGGTTATCAGCGTACCGATATTTCGGGTCTTTTAAACCGACCCAAAAGGAACAGGATGAATGATCTTCACCTCGGTTGGGGGATGAGAAAAGAGTCGAAGGCATTGAATGTGGCTTATTACTTGTGTGTTTCAAGACCCTGGGGCAATATAAATGATACTACCGCTTTTGGTGATATTGGCGCTTATGCGGAAGTGCAACTGATAAGGAAATTATTTTATGATGTAGGCGGGGGAATATCTATTTTTGGAAACTATAACAGGTATTTTCCTTTGGTAGGTATAAGGTTGGATATATTTTTAAGTGGTGCCTACCAGGGAAGAATAAACGCAGACTAAAAAATTGTCTATGCAGAATTATCAGGGTATAATAGAACAGGCGTGGCTTAACCGCAGCCTGCTTAATGAGGCAGAGATACAGAAAACAATTCGCGAGGTGATTGCTTTGCTTGATAAAGGTGAACTAAGGGTGGCGGAGCCTTTGGAAAGTGGATGGCAGGTGAATGAATGGGTAAAAAAGGCAGTTATTTTATATTTTCCTATTCAGCAAATGCAAGTACACGAAATAGGAATTTTTGAATTTCATGATAAAATGGAACTCAAGAGAAACTATAAAGATCTTGGTGTAAGGGTTGTGCCGCATGCCATTGCACGCTATGGTAGTTACCTCGCAAAAGGCGTGATATTGATGCCAAGTTATACCAATATCGGGGCCTATGTGGATAGTGGTACCATGGTTGATACCTGGGCCACTGTGGGTTCCTGTGCACAGATAGGAAAAGATGTGCACCTGAGTGGGGGAGTGGGAATTGGTGGTGTCCTGGAGCCTGTGCAGGCAGCCCCGGTTATTATTGAGGATGGCGCATTTATTGGCTCGCGCTGCATTGTAGTTGAAGGTGTAAGGGTAGGGAAGGAGGCTGTGCTTGGCGCGAATGTGGTACTCACAATGAGCACAAAAATTATTGATGTTACAGGTGATCAGCCGGTAGAAACGAAAGGTTACGTACCTGAACGCTCAGTTGTGATTCCCGGCTCATATACTAAAGAATTTAAAGCTGGTAGCTATCATGTGCCATGTGCTCTCATCATTGGTAAACGGAAGCCAAGCACCGATCTTAAAACATCATTAAACTCTGCTTTGCGCGAATATGACGTTGCAGTTTAAAAACATTTGTTTCACAAACAACATTACAATTGCATACTGATCACCAGGGACATTCGCTGTATCTTATTCCCTGCACGCTTAGCGAAGAGCAGGATGCATCGGTTATTCCTTTGCAGGTTACTTCGATCCTTAATAATTGTGATTCTTTTATTGTGGAGAATTTACGTTCAGCACGGAGGTTCTTAAGAAAGGCTGGATTTACAAAAGACTTTGACAGTTGCGGCTTTTATGAGTTTCAAAAACGTGGGGAACAAACTGGTTTGAAACAGTTTATTACAGAAAAAATACTTAGTGGACATATTGGTATATTATCCGAATCCGGCTGTCCCGGAGTGGCCGATCCTGGCTCCGAAGCGGTAAAACTTGCGCATCTTTTAAATATAAAAGTGACGCCATTGGTTGGGCCTTCTTCCATTATATTAACATTGATGGCATCCGGTTTTAACGGACAGAATTTTTGTTTTAATGGCTACCTGCCTATCAATAAGAATGAAAGGATAAGCAGGATACAGCAAATGGAAAAGTTGGTTTATAATAATAATCAAACACAACTTTTTATCGAAACTCCGTTTAGAAATAATCACCTTGTTACAGATATACTTTCGGCCTGCAAGCCGGGTACAAAACTTTGTATTGCGGCTGAGATCACTTTGCCAGGTGAATATATTAAAACACGAACTGTTACTGATTGGAAAAAAATGCCGCCCATTGACCTTCACAAAAAGATGACGGTTTTTGCACTTTATAAATAATAGCGATTCATATTTTTATAAATTTACCACATCAAAAATAGTAAAGGCAAACAGCATGTATAAAAACCTGGCCGCTTTAATAATACTCTCTGTTTTCTACAGGTCGAATGCGCAAATGCTTCCTTGCTATACCTCACAGATGCAAACCGATCTGTTTGCAAAATATCCTGGTACTGAAACTTTTCAGCAAGTCTATGATCAATACTGCGAAAATTATACAGCTGCCCATTATGGTGAAAAGAGTTCAGTGTTGATCACTATTCCTGTTGTGTTTCATGTTATTCACAATTACGGACCCGAAAATATAAGTGATGCACAGATAGAAGATGCAATTGCCATTTTAAACAGGGACTATAATAAGCAGAACCCAGACACTGCAAGTGTTATTCCTGAATTTCAAAGTCTTATAGCTGACATACAGGTCGAGTTTAAATTAGCCAGGATAGACCCTTATGGTAATTGCACCAATGGAATAGATAGGATAGTAAGCAGTAAGACCTATACAGGAAATGATGAATCGAAACTAAATCCATGGCCAAGGGCAAACTATTTAAATATCTGGTCAGTAAAAACAATTGGGCTTTCGGGAGCAGCCGCATATGCTTATTATCCCGGGTCAGTTGATGGTGTAAATTCTTCCATTGATGGCATTATTAGTTTAAGTGATTATGTAGGCAGCATAGGTACCTCAAGCCTTAGCCATGGCCGTACACTCACGCATGAGGTAGGCCATTACCTTAACCTTAGGCATTGTTGGGGAAATACAAACAACCCCGGAGTTTCTTGTGGTGATGATGGGGTAGCTGATACCCCAAAAACAAGAGGCTGGAGCTTTTGCCCTACCCCGGTAGTCGCTACATACTGTAATCCCCCTATAGTGGAAAATTATCAGAATTATATGGATTATTCCTTTTGCTCAAAAATGTTTACCCTTGGGCAAAAACAAAGGATGTACGCTGCTCTCAATAGCAATGTGTCGGCAAGGAATAATCTGTGGACACAAGCCAATCTTGTACAGACAGGTGTATTAAATCCACCGGTTGTATGTGCTCCTGTTCCCGACCTTAATGCTAATAAAAGATTTGTTTGCCCGGGCGAAAACATTAATTTTTCAGGGTATTCAATAAATGCAACGGCAACCTCGTGGCAATGGACATTCCCGGGAGGCGCACCGTCTTCTTCAAACATACAGAACCCGACAAATATTATGTATCCTACTCCTGGCCTTTATGATGTAACATTAACCATTGCCAATGCCACAGATACTAATACCATCACATTGGATGATTACATTCAGGTATCGTCATTTAACAGTGATATAAGTGGTGACCTGACCGAGAATTTTGAAACAGGCACTTCCGGTTTATGGCAGGTATTAAACCCGGATAATAATTTGCAGCAATGGCAATTAGTTGATTTTGCAGGATCTTCCGGTAATCATTGTATGCAATTGAATGGAGAGATACAAAGTGAAGGAGACATAAATGAGATCATATCACCTTCTTTCGATCTTAATTTTATGAACAATGTGGTATTATCATTTAAATATGCCGGTTCAACACTTAATACTGATACTGCAGCAATTACAGATAAGTTAAATGTATATCTTTCGAAAGATTGCGGAACTGTTTGGAGCCAAAGACTTCAATTAACCGGTACTGAACTTATTAAAGAAGGGGTGGTGCAGGGAAGTTTTGTCCCTGATTCCGGCTCATGGACACAAAAAACAGTTAACATTCCAGCCAGTATGACTGTAAATGGCTTAAGGGTAAAATTTAAATATACATCTGGCCTTAACAGCAATAATTTTTATATTGATGATGTTAATTTTACAGGTGTATTAAGCACGGATGAAATAGTGAATGCCAAACCGGTTGTAACTATCACACCTAATCCGGCAAGCGAAAATGCAACAGTCAACCTGTCAATTCCATCGCCCGGGTTTGTGGCTATAGAACTATATGATATAGCCGGGGCAAAAGTGACTGATATATTTAGCGGACATCAGGCTTCACTGGCTCAAAGCTATCCTATTAACTGCGGGAATAAGATTAATAAATTAGCCAAAGGAATTTATTTTGTAAAGGTGAATATTCACGGTAAAACGGTAGGGATGAGTAAATTAGTTTTTTATTAGTAGTTATCTTAAAATAAACACAAATCAAAGTCACATTGAGCCTGTCGAAATATAGCCGTTAAAACCTGTACCCGATTACTAATGTATCATCGGTTTGTTCCGTATTAATTTTCCAGTCGTTAATAATATCATTGAGCCTAACCTTTTGCCCTTGTAAAGATAAGGCTTGTAATTTCTGTGAGGTGTTTTTTAACTCTGCCGCAAAAAATTTCTTGTCCTTTTCTCCTCCAAACAGGTCAATATATCCGTTAGTGAGTAAAAAAAGTTTCTCCTTTTTTCAAAGTAAAATCATGGTTGGTATTAAGGGCAAACATATTAACTATTATAATTGTTTTCCCTCTTTAATTCCAATAATTTTATTATGAGTTTTATTCTGGTCTGTATCATAGAATGTCCGTAATAAAATTCTTTTAATGACGGAAATTCAAACGAATAATTAAAGTTATTTTAAGGTTTTATTCCAATATTAATTTTTTATATAGTTTATTATTATCCGAAATTACCTCCACAGTATACACTCCTTTTGCAAATGAACTTATATCAATTGTTTTAGTTTGAGCATTTATAACTTCATCAAAAATAATTGAATTAAGTACATCAACTATTTTTATTTCCTTCATTGTAAGTTGTTCACTATTTACTATTACCTGTTCTTTGGCGGGGTTGGGGGAGAGGGAAATTGAATTGGGCGAAAGTTTTTTTGAGCCTACTGTAAGTGCATTATGACCGACATTAGAATGAGAAATAAACTGGCTGCTTCGTGTGGCATCACAACTAAACCCTAAAGCATCAATTCTATAACTTGAATTTGGGTAGCTGGAATAATTTGGGTCAGTAGTAGCTGTACCGGTTATGGGTGCAACCATTTGCCAGTTACCGTTACTGTTATCATCTCTCATTAAGATATAATCTGTAAGTGTGGTTCCATTTTCAATTGCATAAGCGTTCCAATTGAAATTCTGATTGTTTTGCTGATAAAATATGGATTGATGATAATCACCCATGGAGCTTAAATAGCCAAATGAATTTCGAAAGGCCACCTTATATTTATAACTCGAATATTGCGGATCTCCTCCATTTGGGCCACACACATTAGTGTTTGTATCAATAAACATACTTAATGAATCAAAAGGCACAGCACCTATTCGTAAATATGTGCCTGATAAGGGGCAATACCTGTAAACTATAAAACTATCCACATTGGTGTACATTGTTTTATCCCACAATATTTGATTGTGAAGCCCTAATGAATCTGTAGATACCAAACAAACAGGTGGGGCAATAGCTGTTGCTCCTGTATCAATGGCCCATGCAGATTGATAAACTTCTTTAGTGTCCTCATTCTGTATCCAAACTACTGCCCTTAAATTATTCATATTCTCAACATCGCTAAATAGAGTAACTCCCAATGCTATATCATTATTTATTGGCGTTCCCACTGAAAGATTTGTAACCACGAATATTGATGGACTGAATATTCGCTTTTCGACATAATGAAAAATTGTTTCACCGTTAGTAGAGGCATTATTTACGGTTGGATTTTCAACTACAGCAATATAAATCCTCATATTACCAGTATAATTTATTAGTGGGGTGATTGTAAAACCAATATCAATAAAATTGTTTGCAACAGAGTAATATGCTGCAATATCAATAAATGAAGGTTTTACATATTCACTATCAAAATCAGTTTGAATAAAATTTACAGGATCCCCCTTACTCACCCCATCAACAAATAGATCAGGAATTGCAGCTACTCCATAATAAGTTTTTCTTGACTCACCCATGGCATTGTAATAAATATCCCCGGCACCTGGCCAGTTCATTTCGTATTTCAGGCAAGTAAATTTATTTGGATTGGCATCAAGCAAAGAATCAAATATTGGATTACTTGCAGCACAAGGCAATGCAGTAGATGAAGTAAATTCTTCAAATAATGGTATTCTTTGAATAAATTGATCCATTATAATAATTGAAGTTGTATCATAATTATTCAAAATATTTTGGTCAGGATTTCCATTAATATTGGAAGCGTAAGTAACAATTGAATAGGAGCCCGAAACTGTTGGACTCCAAATAGTAGGATGTGTAAAACTATAAGTCTGGCCAGGTAAAATATTTACACCAGTAATATTTCCAATAACCGCTGTGCCTCCATTTATTTCGTAATTAATAGAGAAATCAGTAACCGTAACGGTTCCTGCATTTTGAACAATACCCTTAACAATAAAAGGAGCCAAAGGGAGTGCTTGATAAGGGTACATCGTATTTGCAATTACAGTCATATCAAATTGAGGTTGTGTACCAAAAATAAACTCGTAATAATTATTATCTGACGGTGTTAATGAACTCCCTGCCACTGCGTTTAAAGTATTGGTATTATTTACAACAATGGCATTAGTGTCATTAACCTGTATTCCAACGGTAACACCTGCAAGCGTATTGTTATTTCTTTGGTCAACTACATAAATTCTATTTGATGTTTCTTCTAATACAATTGACCAATATTCATAGTTGGTTGTTCCTGAAATGGTATATGATGAAAAGGTAATCCAGTGTTGTCTGTTTGGGGCGATCCCAAAAGTTTTGATAACAATATTGTCATTAATCCCTGAGCCTTCTACTCCCCATACCATCACCGAATTATCCGGAATTTGAACATCGGGCAGAATCATATTTGAATAAGTTGGCGCAGTACCTATACTATCCGAAAAAGTCAAAACCCCCGAAGTGCTGACATAATAATCGTTGGCAGCATTTCCATTAAATTGAAACGAAAAAGGAATCGTTTGTTGAGTTGTCCATAGGGGAGAAATAGCATTACCGCTTTGAATAGATGTCCAACTAGTATCAAGGCCTCCACCAACAGGGTCCTCGTTATCATTGTTTAACCCGCCTGGGTTACCCGGATTGTTTAAATGTGGAACATAATAATATTGTGCAAGACAAATTGAACTTGCAAATAAAAATGTGGCTAAAAGTGATTTTAATTTTTTCATATTAAATTTGTTTGCAGTTATTTTTGAAATTTATTGGGATCATTCCGTTTGTACAATATTTGCTGACTGTTCACTCCACCGCCAGCTTTCTATACACCTTATAGTCATTACCGACTACCTCAACAATATAAACTCCTTTCGCAAGTGCGCTAATATCAATTGTTTTTGTTTGATCATTCATCATCTCCTTAAAAACAAGAGTTCCAGGCATATTGTATATCTTTATTTCCTTTATAAATTTTTCACTACTCACTGCTACTTGCTCTTTAGCAGGATTAGGAGTAATTGAAAAAGAATATTTGGTGATTGCATCAATGCTAACAGGGCCCATTGTACTGTCTATAGCATACGCAGATTGGTATACCTCCTTTGTATCAATATTTTGAACCCAAACGGCTACTTTTAAGTGACTAAAGTCTTCAACATTATTGATTGCAGGAAAAGTATAACTGTTCGATAAGTTAATAGGGGTTCCAACATTGATATTAGTTAATGGCTGTCCACTCCAGTCCGGTACCATTTTTTGTTCAACATAGTGAAAGATAGTTTCTTCATTACTGCCCGCGTTATTCATTGTTGGATCTTCAACAATTGCAATAAATGCATTAATATTACCTGTATAATTGGTGAAAGGGGTAATGGTAGTGCTTATATTGAATGTATTTCCAATCCTGTTGAACACTGAAGAAATATTAATAAAGGAAGGCTTAAAATAGGCGGAATCAAATTTTATCTGCGTATATATGTTAGAAGTCCAGTAAACCCCATCAACGTATAAACAGGGTATACTGGTAATGGAATAAAAACTCCTTCTTGTAATACCATCAGTATTCGCATATATGTCACCGGTGCCGGGAAAGTCCTGTTGGTATTTAACACAAGTAAATTTATTTGGGTTGGCATTAAGCAAGGGATCCAATATAGAATTACTTGTGGCACATGGAACAGCCATAGAAGAAGTAAATTTCTCAAATAGTGGTATTCGTTGTACCAACTGCTGAACAACATTAATAGATGTTATATTTTCATCATTAGAAATATTCTGGTCAATATTTCCATTAATGTTGGACGCAAAGGAAACAACATAATAGACCCCGATGGCAGCTGGCTGCCACAAGGTAGGATGAGAAAAATTATATGATTGAAGTGGCAAAATGTTAACTCCGGTAATATTCGCACTAACTATAGCACCACCATTTATCCGGTAATTAATTGTAAAATCATGAATAGTTGCATACCCTTCATTTCGGACAATACCCTGTACCATAAAGGGGGCCAGGGACAGTGCCTGGATAGGACTCATGGTATTTGCAATTAAAGCCATATCGAACTGCGATTGCACGCCTGGTATAAAAGTATAATAAGTGTTATCGGCCGGAGTAAAATCAGTACCGGCAAGTGTAATGAGATTGGGTGAACCGGCTACCATAAAAGTGGAACTGGCATTGATCTTTATACCTGCTGAAACATGATTATTTCCGGCAAAACCATTTGTGCGTTGGTCAACAATATGTATTCTGTTAGTTGTTTCCTCAAGCACTATGCTCCAATAGCAATAATTAGTACCATCAGATGCAGTAGTACTGCCATAACCATAAGAAGTAAAGAAAACCCATAATTGTCGGTTGGGAGCTGTTCCAAATGTTTTAATAACTACATTGTCATTGGTTCCAATGCCACCTAAACCGGAAATACAAACAGAATTATCAGGAATGGTTGCATTCGTTAATGTCATTGCAGTAAATCCGGGCGCGGGTAATGCTGTAGTAATATCAAATGTTAGAATCCCGCTGTTCGACACTTTAAAACTGTTTACAGGAGTGCCATTAAATGAAAAGACAAAAGGAATTGTATTTGTTGCAGACCAGGTGGGTATTGTAAATGGCGTTAAAATCGTTGTCCATGAAACCGGCAGGCCGGTTCCAACCGGGTATTCATTATCAGTATTTAAATTGCCGGGATTAGCGTTTGCATTTGGATTTGGAATCTGCCAATATTGGGCATTAGTTTCCACGGTTCCTATTATAACGATCGCTATAAAAAATATCAGTTTTTTCATTTTTATTGTTTTGAAATGATTTTGTAATATCTGTGGTTCAATTTATCAAAAGTTTATTTTCGATTAAATAAGATTTATAAAAGGCTAAAGTAATAAAATAATTGATTTTTTAACCTGCAGGCTTTATAAGCGTTGTTAATAAAAGCTGGTAGGTTTACAACCTTAATCTTTATTGGTTTATTTGTTCATGAAAATACTAAAGTTCACCTTCCCATAGTTCCTTTTTTCCAGGAGGTTTGGATGTCCGGCAAAGTTAACATCAGCCTGGTGCTCAATAACAAATATACCACCGTTTACCAACAAATTTTTTTCAAAAATCAGCTGCGGAATTCTTTCAATACTTTCGATTGCAAACGGAGGATCGGCAAAAATAAATTCAAATTGGTTGTTGGTAGAGGCTAAGAATCTAAATACGTCAGCCTGAAGCGTTTTTATGGATGTAAATTTAAAAGCTTCCGCCTGCTTTTTTATATAGTGAACACAAGGGCCTGCTGAATCTATACACAATATTGAACCTGCCCCACGCGAGGCAAACTCGTAAGAAATATTACCTGTTCCTGCAAACAGGTCGAGCACGTTAAGATTTTCAAAGTCAACATGTTTTTGCAACAGGTTAAATAACCCCTCTTTAGCAAAATCAGTAGTGGGCCGCGATGGTAAATTGTTTGGGATGTTGATGACCCTGCCCTTATGGCTGCCGCTTATGATACGCAATTGATGGCGTTGAACAGGTTATAAAAATAATGCCCGGGTAAGCTTTGTAATTCCCCCGCAAGTTTGTATTTATTTCCTCTTGTTACCAGGTTGATATTACGAATGTACTTATAAAGCAAGTTATATATTTCCGATTTTTTTTCTATTTCACCTGCCAGTTTAAACTCTATTTCTTCAGGGCTTATTTTTAATGTTTCGCAAACAAACAGTACATAGTAAGCAACATCTTCGCTGGTTGTATATTCAAAACGGTTAAAGTATTTAAGTTTCCTGTTATCAATTATGGCCAATTCAAAATGCCCGTTTTGTATATGAGCCACCATGGTGGTCTGTTGCTCATTCTTGTAATCACTTAAAAGGGCATTTATTAGTGAAGCATTGTAATGATGGATACCTGAACCGGGGAAAATATTTTCAATACTCTTTTTTGCCCTGCTATCAACAGCATATATAAAATGACTATCAATGGACGATTCATATTGGGTAAGTATCTCCTGCTTACCGGTATAACCTGTGCTTATTTTTAAATATGATTTAAGATTTGTGCCATCAAATAAGGGGTGGGGCACTATACTGAACAAATCTGCACTCCATAGCACAGCAATATTTTTATAATTAATTCCTTTAAAAAATGAGTTTGAAAAATATTCTTCAAAAACACCTAAATAATCATTTTCTCTGTTGGAGAATTTAAAATTGAGTTGTTCTACTGCCACATATTCATTCGAACTGTGATCATACATTGCTAAAGAAGCGGCATACTTCCCCAATTCAACTAAAAGGGTATATTGAAAGGGAGTTATTTTATCAATATCCTGGCAAAAAAAACTTATGGATGGTGTTATTACCGGTGCCTGCAAAATGAAAGATTTAAATAATAACACTCATGAAAAAGTAGTAAGCAACGCCAGCAATGTACCCAGCAATATAACACCAAGCTTTTTAATATTGAACTGGTGATTTTTTGATGACTCGAATAAAATGGTGGTGCTGATATGAAGAAAAATACCCACCACCACAGCCATTATTTTTTGGTAATAGTTGCCAAGGTCAACTAAATTTCCATTACTTAAAGCTGCACTAAAGAGCATGCCAAGCGGGGTCATCAATGCAAATAGTGCAAGCCAGGTAATGCTTTGTCTTGGCCCTAAACCGGACTGGGTAAGCAAGGTCATTAACGCAAGGGCAATGGGTACATTATGAATAATGATACCTACCACCAGCATATGCGAAGTATGCTCATGGTGGGTAGTGCTTATGGGCATTCCCTCAAAAAATGCATGTACACACAAGCTTAACATTAAACTCATGGAAACTTTATTATTCTTCAGGTGGTGCACATGCACGTGACCATGTTCTATACCTTCAGAAAAATAATCGAGCAACAACTGGAAAAAGAACCCGGCCAAAATATATACACCTATAGTTCCCTCAGAGTTTAAATATATTTCCGGGATCAGGTTCATTATAGAAATGGCAAATAAGTATGCCCCGCTAAAAGATAAGAGCAGCTTTAGCTGGAAGTTATTGTTCCATTTTAAAGTATAAAATAATACACCACTAACCAGCGTTGTAACAAAAAGAATTATGGCAATAGTAATATTCAATTTATATCAATTTTTACAGCTATCAATATTAACCTTTCCGATGTTTTTGCATCAAAACTTTGCAGCCGGTAATTGCCAAAAGTATGGATTAGTTTTAAACCACATTTTTTAAAATAACTTTCAAAGTCTTCCTGCTTTAGTAATCTTACTCTTTCCTGGTAATAATGAATATTGCCTTTATCATTCACCTCTATCTGTTTTACGATGGTTTTATTCTCTATAGTTTTGGCCCACTTAAATTTTATTCCTTCTACTTCCTTATACTGTGGTTCTTTGGTATAAGCATCGCTAACTTTTTCCGCATTAAAAAAATCTATCACCACTTTACCTCCAGGCTGCAGGTCGAGCGCCATGGACTCTATGGTATTTAACTCATCCCTTGAATTATCAAAATAACCAAAACTGGTGAACAGGTTAAAAACATAATTAAAATAATTGATACGGAAAGGTTTGCGCATGTCATGCACATAAAATTCAGCATCCTTACAGTTAATGTCAAGAGCTTCTTTAATATTATTTTGCGAAAGATCAACCCCACAAACATCAAAACCTTTACCGGCAATGTACAATGAGTGACGACCTTTACCGCAGGCCAGGTCTAATATTTTGTCATGTGGTTCGGGCTGAAGAAAATTAAGGAGATTTTCCATAAAAATATTGGCTTCTTGCTGGTCCCTGTGCTTATAAAGCAGGTGATAATAGGAAGAATCAAACCAATTTTTAAACCATTCCATAAAGGAGTTAAATAATCCGGTGCAAAAGTACGCTATAAATTGAAATAAACCTTAGGGCTTAAATCATACTGATTTAAATATCAATCCATTTTATCTGATCAGTCAAGTTTTCCTTCAAAAACTATATGATCCCTAAATATATCTTTTAGAAAAGCTTTCTCTTTAAATATGCCATAAACTGCTGACCCGCTACCGCTCATGGCAGCATAAACCGCACCATTGGCATATAATTTCTCCTTTAGTTCAACAATTACAGGATATGCTGGTAAGAGGGCTTTTTCAAAATCATTGCTTATTGTATCTTTCCATTGCTCTATTGGGTTACTAGCCAATTCTTCAAGGGGATACTTTTGTTCTGCAGGGATAATTTTTGCGTAAGCTTCCTTAGTGCTTATATGAATCCCGGGGTAAACAATACAGATGTAGCAGCCGGCAAGCCTTAAACTCACCGGTTCAAGTTCTTCCCCTTTTTGCAAAGCTAATGCAGGCCTGTTATTAATAAAAAAAGAGCAGTCGCTGCCAAGCTGTTTGGCATAATGATGCATTTCCCCGAATGAAAGGTTAATATCTGTTACTTCATTCAAAGCTTTGATAAAAAAAGCGGCATCGGCCGAACCGCCACCTAAGCCGGCACCAATTGGTATTTGTTTATGCAGATGCACTTTTAAGGCGGGCAATGCATAGTTGCTGTTAATCAGATGATAAGCCTTGATACAAAGGTTCTCATCCATATTTCCGGGTATTTCAATTCCTGTGGTGGTCATTGATATTTGATTTTCCTTTCCATGTGCAGGTAATAATTCAAGTGCATCGAACCATTTCACAGGATAAAAAATACTTTCTATATTATGAAACCCATCGCTACGTTTATTTAAAATGCGGAGCCCTATATTTATCTTGGCATTGGGATATACAATCATTTTGATAAAAAAGTGAGGCAACAAAACTAAAAGACATTCGCTCAATCTGTAAAAAACAAATACTTTATTTTCGATAATAAATAAATTTTACCTTTGCACGCTTTTTTGAATATAAAAGTGAAAATACAAATAAAAAATATTTCTTTACATCCGCTGCCTTCTTATGAAACCTTGCTTTCTGCCGGTATGGATCTCAGGGCCTTTGTTACCGATTCGGTTGAACTCAAACCATTGGAAAGGAAACTGATCCCGACCGGTTTGTTCATGGCTCTTCCTGAAGGGTTTGAAGCACAAATAAGGCCACGTAGCGGGTTGGCTTTTAAGAATGGCATTACAGTGCTTAACACCCCTGGAACAATCGATGCCGATTATCGTGGTGAGATCAAGGTGCTGTTGGTAAATCTTTCTGACACTGTATTTACAATAAATAATGGTGATAGGGTAGCACAAATGATCATTGCCCCCTTTTCAAAAATAGAATGGAGTACTGTACCGGAACTTGAAGAAACACAGAGAGGTGCCGGTGGTTTTGGCCACACAGGTGTATAAATAAAGATATTAATAGAATTAAGAATAACGGATGAAAATTATTGTTCCAATGGCGGGTATGGGTAAAAGGATGCGCCCGCATACATTAACTGTTCCAAAGCCATTGATAAATGTGGCAGGTAAGCCAATTGTTCAGAGGCTGGTAGAAGATATTGCAAAAGTGATAGATGAAAAAATTGACGAGGTTGCCTTTGTTATCGGAGATTTTGGTAAAGAAACGGAAAAACAATTGGTTGCTATCGCAGAAAGCCTTGGAGCCAAGGGAACCATTTGTTACCAGGAAGAAGCGTTGGGAACTGCCCACGCTATTTTGTGCGCCAAACAAGCTTTAACCGGCAAGGTGATTGTCGCTTTTGCTGATACGTTGTTTAAAGCTGACTTTAAAATAAAAACAGCAGATTCTGATGGTATCATATGGGTACAAAAAATAGAGGACCCGCGTATGTTTGGTGTTGTAAAAGTAAACAATGACCAGGTAATTACAGATTTTGTAGAAAAACCAACCACATTTGTTTCCGACCTTGCAATCATTGGTATCTACTATTTTAAAGATGGGGATAACCTTCATAAAGAGCTTCAGTATCTTATTGATAATGATATAAGAGATAAGGGAGAATACCAGTTGACCAACGCGCTTGAGAACATGAAACAAAAGGGGGCAAAGTTTTCACCCGGCAAAATTTCAGAATGGCTCGATTGCGGAAATAAAGATGCCACGGTCTTTACAAATCAGAGAGTGCTTGAATATTGCAAAGGCGAAAACCTGGTTCATAAAACCTCCATTGTCGAAAATTCGGTGATCATAGAACCTTGCTTTATTGGTGAAAAAGTCGTGATCAGAAATTCAATTATTGGGCCACATGTTTCATTAGGAGCAAATGCAAAAATTGATAACAGTATTTTGAGAAACAGTATTATTCAGAATAGTACCACAATTAATAACAGTAATATCAATAACAGCATGGTGGGTTCCAATGCAGAAATAAGTGGCAGGGCACTTGACCTAAGCGTTGGAGATTATAGCGTTTACAAAGTTTAACAGCGGAAATTCAATTAAAAAGTAATACATTTATGTTTTACTTTTAGATGCTTAGCACCATAAAAATAATAAAAAACATAGGTTTTGTTTTACTGGCTCTCAACATTGTTGGGGGGTGTAAAACTGCTAAAAATACTGCGTCCGAAGGTGGGGATAAGAAAAAGCCCGGTGAGGAAAAGGTATTCACAAAACATGACATAGATGTCAACTATTATTTCCTTAACGCTTCAAAAGAAAAACTGCTTGGCAACTTTGACGAAGCAGTAAAACTGTACAGGAAATGCCTGCAACTGGATCCTGAAAATGCAGCCTCTGCTTATGAAATTGGGATACTTGCAATGAACGGCAATGATCCCCTGAGTGCAGAAAGCTTTAGCCGAATAGCCTATAAGCTTGACCCTGCCAATGAATGGTATGCATTGCTATATGTAGAAGCTTTACAGAGAAACAATAAGAACAGTGAAGCACTAAAGATCTATGAAAAACTTGTCCGTGATTTTCCTGCTAAAACAGATGTTTATTTTGATTATGCCAACTGTTATTTAAGGTTGAATAAAACAAATGAAGCAATTGAGATATTTAATAGACTTGAAAAAAATATTGGTATTTCACCTGAGGTTTCCATTCAGAAAGAAAAGATTTATGTTAAGCAGGGCAAAATAGATAAGGCTGCTGAGGAAATTACAAAATTGATAGAAGCTAACCCATCTGAGGTAAAATATTATGGGATACTGGCCGAATTATATAGCGCTAATAATATGAATGACAAGGCTTTTGAGATATATAACAAGGCTCTGTCGATCGACCCTGTTAATCCTTACATAAACCTTTCCATGGCAGAATATTACAGGCAGAAAAAGGAATATGACAAAGGTTTTACCCACCTTAAAAATGCTTTCGCTTCCGATGAACTCGATATTGATGCAAAAGTTCGTATACTGCTGAGTTATTATGTTTTGAGTGAAAACCAAAGCGAGTTAAAGCAGCAGGCATTTGAATTGTGTGAGGTTTTGATTGCTGCACATCCTAAAGAGGCTAAGGCTTACAGCATAGCCGGAGATTTCTATTACAGGGATAAAAAACTTGATAAAGCAAAGGAAGCTTTTCTGAAAGCCATAGAACTTGATAAGAGTAAATATGTGATATGGAACCAGTTGCTCATCATTGAAAGTGAATTAAGGGACTATGATGGTATGCTTAAGAATGGGAATGAAGCGTTGGAATTATTTCCCAATGAACCCACTGTGTATTTATTACTTGGCATAGCCCAGCTGCAACTGAAGAAGCCGGTGGACGCAATTAAAATATTGAACCAGGGAAAGCAATTGGTGGTTGATAATAAGCTGCTGTCAGGTCAGTTTTTTGCCAACCTTGGAGATGCATATTACCGGACCAAACAAATGGATCTTTCTGACGAGGCTTATGATGAAGCATTAAAAATAAATCCTGATGATACATACGTACTCAACAATTATGCGTACTATCTGTCGTTAAGAAATCTTTCCAGCACATTGGGATCCTAAGCTTAGAATTCCACGTGGACAAGTTGTCGCG
>JADMIO011575535.1_pt1 | contig 104802 bp, 90 predicted proteins | sample 8958161 | NCBI WGS metagenome assembly JADMIO01 (sample SAMN16585339, study PRJNA669376) | soil metagenome | isolation source: Crop rotation soil | place: USA: Cullars Rotation, Alabama | collected 2011 | reverse complement strand
CGCGACAACTTGTCCACGTGGAATTCTAAGCTTAGGATCCCAATGTGCTGGAAAGGGCAACCGTCGCCGCGAACTCCTCCGAGTTTAGCCCGCCCACCGCCGGGCCCGTCTATATCAATTGTAGTACGCAGATCGGGGATTGGCGTAGGTCCGCCGGGACCACGAACGTCGTGAAAACGGGCGGAACCCGCCGACCGCGTCGATGTGTCGCCGTCGCATCGCCGCTTACTTTTGCGTTACCTCGACGGTCAACGAGCCTGTGTTGTCGGCCAGTTCGCCGTTCGAATCGTTCACGCGGAGGTACAACGTGCCGGTCGCGGCGGGTGTGATCGTCGTTTCCAGGCCGACGACTAGCGGCTCCAACATCGGCGGCAGCGTGCCGGTCGGCAAAACGTCGGGCTCGACCGAGCCGAGCAACAAACCGAGCGGCCGACCGCGATGATAACGAATCGTGATGCCGCCCGGTTCGCACGGCCACGACTTCACGGCGCCCGCGGCATCGGTGGCCGCCGCAATTTGATAACGGCCCGACGCGCGCACGTGATACGTCTTTCCCGCTTCGAGCTTCAGTCCGCTCGATTGCCAACTCCGATCGGCGGCAATCGTCGCCGTGGCGGCGACTCCGGCGGCGAGCGGCTTGCCGGGACGGAAATCGATGGCCGTTCGCGCGGGGTCAACGCCGTACGCCAGTTCCTTGGCGAACACCAACCACTCGCGGCCGAGATTCGGCAGATCAAGGCGATAGGCCTTGCGAAACTCGTCGTTGAATTTCAAGTTGCGAACCTGCTTCTGCAGCAGGTGAAACCGACCGCGATACTTTGGCTGCCCTTCGAGAAACGAAGCGAAGGCCCAGCACCAACCGTACGATTCGTTGTCGAGGTAACCGCGCACGGAGTCGTCGACAATATCGCCGACGGCCCGCATCCGCCCCGCGGCAATGTCGTCGTTGACGATCTTCACACGGCCCCAATAGTCGACCTCTTCGCGATTGCGGGGCATGTAGCCGAGCGTCAACTTGCCGTCTTGCCAGCGATGGGTCGCGAGCAGCTCCGCGGTCCCTTCCATGAACCACGGCGCGCCGCAGCTGCCGAGCACGGTGTTCATGAAGCCGTGCGTCCCTTCATGCAGCAGCAAGTGCCGCCGGTAGTAATCGGTCGGCTGCTCGTTCATCCACAACTCGTAGCCGATCGAATAGCCGTTGTTGAACTTCGGCAGCGTTTCGGGAATGACGCCGGCCGCCTTGAACTTGATCCTGTCGACGATCACGAAACCGATCATCCGCCAGTCGGGCCACAACGTCTTCTCGACGCCGAAGTACGCCGCCCATTGCGGCACCGCGGCGTCGAAGACCGCCGGCAGTTCGTCGACCGCCGGCGAAGAAGGCACGTCGGTATACAACGTCAGATGCTTGCCGACGAGTTTCCGCAGACCCGAACTTTGGGCCCGCGCATCGTCGACCGCCATCAGCTTCAGATCGGGATAGGGCTTCTCGGCGAAGGCAGGCGCCGCGGCGCTTACAAAAACAAAAGCAGAGAAGATTAAACGATGAACGAGGAATGATGAACGATGAACATCGGACGGACGCCTTGTCTGCCGTTCATCATTCATCGTTCATCATTCATCATTTCCTACAACGCCCGGCGATATTTCTTCTTCACCGGCGGCTTGGGCCCGTCGGTCGGCGGCGGCGGCGGGGCGGAGGCGCCGGTGTCGCTGGTGATGTACTTCGTGCTCGCCGCGGCGGCCGCAGCCTGCGCGGCTTCGTGATCGCTCACACCCCGCTTGCTCGACGCCTCGAACCCTTCGATCTCGTCGCGCTTCAGCAGCTTCTCGATCCGCATTTCGATCCGCGTCAGTTCGTTCCCTTCCTCGGGCGTGACGAACGTAAACGCCACGCCTTCGCGGCCCATGCGGCCGGTGCGACCGACGCGATGAACGTAGTCGTCGCAAAACGTCGGCACGTCGTAGTTGATGATGTGCGAAATCCCGGAAACGTCGATGCCGCGGCCGACGACGTCGGTTGCCACGAGGTGCGTCACGCCACCTTCGCGAAACGCCTTCATCACGCGATCGCGGGCGCTTTGGGCCAGGTCGCCGTGGATGCACGCCGTGCCGGGGATTTTCTTCTCCAGGTGGTGCTGGATCTTGTCGACGCCCCGCTTCGTGCGACAGAAGATGATCGACTGCTTCGGGTTCTCGCGCTGAATCAATCGCACCAGCAGCTCGAACTTCTTGTCGGCGTCGACGGTGAAGTAGTGCTGCTCGATCGTCTCGCCGGAGATGCTTTGCGGCGAAAAATTTTGCGTTTCCGGATCGCGCATAAAACGGCGCGCCAGTTTCTCGATCGGCGGCGGCACCGTCGCGCTCAAGAGCAACGTTTGCCGCGACTGCGGACAGCGACGCAAAATCTTCTCGATGTCGGGCAAGAACCCGATGTCGAGCATCCGGTCGGCTTCGTCCAACACCGTGAGTTTCAGGTTGTCGAGCACCAGCGTGCCGCGCGACATGTGATCGAGCACGCGACCGGGCGTGCCCACGACCACCTCGGCTCCGCGACGGAGCTTCTCCACCTGACCGCGGATCGGCTTGCCGCCGTACACCGCCAGGATGTGCGCGCGTCGACCGCGGGCCAACTTCTCGAACTCATCTTTCACCTGGACGGCCAGCTCGCGCGTCGGTACGAGGACCAACGCTTGCGGCGCGGCATGTGCATGGTGCGGTTTGAGCTTCTCGAGAATTGGAATGACGAACGCAGCCGTTTTGCCGGTGCCCGTTCGCGCCTGGCCGAGGACGTCGACGCCCGCCAGGGCCCGCGGGATCAGGCCGGCTTGAATCGGCGTCGGCTCTTCGTAGCCGGCGGCGGCCAAGGCGTCGAGCGTCACCTCGACGAGGCCCATCGTCGAGAAACCGCCGCTGTAGGTCTTGTGCGTGCGATCAACGACGTCGCGCTCCGAGATCGGGCGGTGGCCGTGCTCGTGATGATGATCGTCGCGCTCGTCGTCGTAATGATCGACGCGATCGTCGTGAAATTCGGCGGCCGGCGATTCGCCGGCGGGACGAGCTTCGTTCGAGCTACGACTGCGGCCCCGTCCGCCGCGACGACGACGTTTCTTGCGGCCCGGCTCGCCGCCGGAAGAATGGCCGCCAGTGGAATGGCTAGGGTGGGAGTGCTGCGAATCGCGTCGCGGCGAATCGCCCGACTCCGGTCCGTGATGTGTCAACTTCGTACCTGGGTGAATGGGACAAAAAGAAGGGGAAGGAATGCCTGCTGGGACCTTTTTCCTCCCCAGTCCGCATTCAACTGATGACATTCACCCTATCAGGAGGGGCGACGATCGTCAAATCGGGCCCGTATTCGATACGTGCTGCGACGCTTCGTCGTCCTATCGCAACGTCCACACCGCGTCGCGAGCGGGAACGATGAATCGCTCGGCGTGGCGGCCGTCGGAAAACGTCGCCGACATCCACAGGCCCGAGTAGAGCTTGCCGACCGCATCGCGATCGACGGGAATCTCGGTGTAATCTTGTAAACCGTCGGCGGTCATCAATCGCACCTTCGCCGTCTGATTGGTGCGATTCTCGATGCGCAGTTCCATCTCCACGCCGCGCCGCCGAACTTTGCCGTCGTGCGGAACGTACCGCCACGGCGATTGTCGAAACACGCCGTCGACGAGACCGTGGAGCGCAACATCGTATTTCGCCAGCTTCTCGCGCGAATTGATCTCGTCGTCCGTGGAATCGAAGTAACTCTGCACGCCGACGGCCCAATATTCTTCGGGATTCGTCGCAGCGTACCGCTCGCGCCATAATCCCGCCCGCATCGCATTGTCATAAGCCGTCTTCAACCGCCGGTCGAAGCCGGGATCGAGCTTGGCTTGCATCGCCGCCTGCACGGCGTGCCCTAGTTCATGAACAAGCACGCACTCGCCGAAGTAAACATCGTCGTCGCGCCCCGCCAAGTTCGACTCACAACAGACGATCAGGCGAAAGTCGGGCGTCGGACCGTATCCGCGAGCCGTGTTGAATAGCGACGCTTCACGGCCGAACCGAGCGTATTCCGGCAATTGCGACGCCTGTTCATCGGCGGCCAAAAGGACGACGCGGATTCCTAAGTTCACGAGCTCGGCGCGAATGTCTTCGCGATTCGCGAAGAACCCGTCCACGATCCGAGCCGCCTCGAGGAACGGGCCGTCGTTCACCATCACGCTCGAAACGATCGACAGCCCGCGAACCGAAAGATGACGCTGATAGAACGGATCCAGTCGAAGCCGGACCGTCATGTCGGGCGTGACGGCTTCGACTTTCGGCGGAGGTTCCTCGGCGGCGACCGGTCGAATCGTCGCCAGACCGATCGCGCAGAGCAGACCGACCTGCCCGCAATGGCGAATGAAGGGGAACATGCCGGCGATTGTATCGGCTGCCGGGAAATGGTTGATTACGGCCGCGCTAATCGTTCGCTCCGACCAACCCGAATTATTGCCGTCGTTCGACCGACGAGCACCAATCGGCTCGGCGGGAGCTCCGCTCTCCCTCCATTCAGTTTCCAAAACAACGTAGGCCGTCGGGCCGCGCTCGTGCGCCGCCCGACGGCCTCTCTCGTTGTATCGCAAAGCGAAAGTAGTCTATTTCAGACTACTTCTTGCCCTTGGCAGCCTTCTTCTTGGTGCTCTTGGCGGGCTTCTTCGCGGTCTTCTTCTTAGCGGCCATGTGTCAAACTCCTAAGACAAAACAAACGGGCACCCGGCGATCCTTCGGTTCGCGCCGTCCCCGGGGTGCGGTAACAAGGACGAACGCGTCGAACGTTTCTTGCAACACTTGCGACCGATCGACGGGTGCGACGTCCCTGTCGCCGAGACTTGCCGCGCTAGTCCTGCGGGCATGCTCGTTCCGTCTTTCGCGTCGCGCGGCGTTCGTGAAAACGCTTCGAGACGTGATCCACGTCGCACGGCGACGTCGATCGCGCGCATTGAAGCACGTTTACCATTCGTTCGTCAAGACGAATTGACCACGACGGGGTATAACCAACGTCATGGAACCTGATCACAACGACGTCGACGAAGCGATCCTCTCATTCGATCCGACGCCGCAGCGCGCGCGAACGCTCGTCGAGGTGTTGCACGAAGCGGTGCAACCGCGGCTGTACGAAAATGAAGCGGCGAACATGAGTCCCGAGGCCGTTCGTCGACTCGCCGAGTGGTATCGACTGCCGGGAATCGAGGCCGTCGCTCGCTTCCCGATCCTGCGAACGTTGGCCGTCGACGGCTCCCCCGCAGCCGCCGCTGCGTTGGCCGAATTGATCGTCGAAGCCCCGCCGACCGACGAACGTCAGGCCGTGATGTCGCTCGTTCCGCTGTTCCAACCGCGGGGCGATCAACTACCCGGCGCCTCCCAGCTGTTCCCGAAACTGCTCGACGCACTGGCTCAGCCGGCGTTGGCTCCCGCGGTCCTCGACCTGGCGAACTTTCTGGTCCGTCGGAAGTTCGTTGAGGAACATCCGGCAAAGGCGCGCGTCGGGGAACTCGCCACGTTGCTCGGCTCGTTGGCCCAGCGGCTGGCGAAGATCGAAGAAAGCCCGCAAGACTACGCCTCGTCGCCGGCCGAGTTGAGCAAGATCGTGAACGACTCGGTGACGCTGGTCGTGTCGCTGTGCGACGCATTGGCGCTGGCGGGCGACACGTCGGTCGTCGGCAAATTGCACCAGACGCTGTCGCTGGCTCATCGCCGGGTGCAAACCGAAGCGGCCGCCGCACTCGCTCGCCTCGGCGACAAGCAGGGGATCGAACACCTCAAGCAACTCGCGGCCGATCCCGCCGCGCGGACCCGCGTGCTGGCGTATTTGGAAGAACTCGGACAAGTCAACGTCGTCGAAGAGCAGTATCGATCTCCCGAATCGCGGGCCGCAGGCGATCTCTCGGCTTGGATGGCGCAGCCGACGCGATTCGGCCTCGCGCCCGACTCGTTGGAACTCATCGACCAAACGAAACAATACTGGCCGGGCTACGTCGATCCGGTCGACTGCTTCTTGTTTACGTACGCGTATGGTCGCGGCGGTTCGACGGCCGAGGGAGTCGGCCTCGCCGGCCCGACGATCTCCGCACTGCAATTCGATTTGCAAGACTTTCCGCCGAGCGACATCTACGCGCTCTACGCCGCTCTCGACGTCGAACACGACGAAATCTTCGACACGCCGATCGTCGAATTGAGCGACGCACAGGACACGGCCTGGGAACACGTCGCGCTCGAGTTGAAGCAACAAGGGTACGCCGACGTCGAACTCGTGCGGTGGGGCAACTTTTTCGGCGAACAGCACGCCGTGGCGACGGCCGTTCGCGACGGGCGGCGCGGCGTGATCATCGTGGCCGACAACGAAGCCGAATGGATCGGCCTGCCCCAGGTGTCGCGCGGCCTCGGCCCCGACGAAATCTACGCGATGTACAAAGGCCGCAAACTGCTGAAGTCGTTCAACCGCAAATCGACCGACGGGAGTTAGGACGCCGGTCGTCCTACTTCTTCTTCGCCACGTCGGCGGCCCATTGTTCGAGCCATTGGAATTGCACCGTGAAGTCGTGTTCGTCGGTGCCCAACGGGCTCTTGAAGAAGCTCGATAGGAATTTCAATTGGCCGACGTCGCCGTTGCGCCAGGCCCGTTCGGTGAACCGAACCAGGTCGACCACCAGCGGTGCAGCGAGCAGCGAGTCGCAACCTTGCCAGATGAATTGCAAGGTCATCGGCGTGCCGAGGAAGCCCTTGAAGTGGATGTGGTCCCAGGCGGTTTTCCAATCGCCCATGCTGGCGATGTATTCGATCGTCACCAGGGTCTGCGGCGGGTAGCCGAGGATCTGTCCGAGCAGTTTGTCCTTACTCGTCACCTTGGCTTTTTTGTTCGCCGGGTCGTCGAGGACCTTGCCGTCCATGTTGCCGAAGATGTTGTGGCCAACCCAACTCATCACCTGCAAGTTGCGGCGGGCGAACATCGGCGCGAGAACGCTCTTCATCAGCGTTTCGCCGGTCTTGCCGTCGTAACCCATGTGTCGCGTGCCCCGTTCGCGGGCCAGTTCGTCGATTGCAGGCAGCGAGGAGGCCAACGACGGCGTGAAGTTGAGGTGCGAGTAACCGAGATCGAGCGCGGCGATCGCATACAGCGAACTCGCGGGCAGCGGACACTTGCGCGGCTTGTCGAGGAGCTTGCTCAACTCGCTCCACTTCGTCGGAAACTGCTGGGCCTCGACCGGCGGTTCGGTCGAGGCGACGTTCACGACGATCACGTGCGCCAGCTTGTTTTCGCTCGCAAACTTCTTCAAGTCGCTCTGCAGGCGGTCGATCGTTTCCCGCGGCGATTCGAGTTTGCCGCGGACCCAGGGCATCGCCAGACCTTCGATCGTCGGCCCGCTATTGGCGACGGTGCCGGGCTTGATCACCTTGTCGAGTTTGTCCAGTTCGGGCTTCAGCTTGGTGATGAGGGTCGCGTCGATTGCGCGGCTCTCGGTGCTCATCCGCATCGCTTCGTCGAAGCTGCGGAGGTCGCGGATCTCGTGCCCGCCGATCACCAGGTCCTTGAAGTCGACGAGATCGAGACCTTGGAACTCCGGCATCTCGCTCGCCAAGGCGGTGCCGTCGATCAAGCCTTTTTTCAGAGCCAGCAGGCCGACCGTGGCCGTCGAAGCGACGCCTCCTTTAGCGCCGATGAACCAAACGCCGATGCGATTGCGAGCCATGCGTGAGTCGATCTTTCTGAGGTGCCAAATCAGCGGGGCGGGAAGGACGACGGCGCCCCGGAGGGCGGCGTTCCACGTGCGGAAGCTCACGATTGTCGGTCGCCGTCGACGCAACGTCAAGGACCGCCGTGACATCGGTTCGACCCATTTTCGCGGTGAATCAGGCCTTGAAACTGCGGTTGGTCACGTAGCGGCCGACCGGTCGCGGCCCACTACAATGCGGCCGGTCGCAGCAAGTCGATCTTGGAGCCGCCGTCGACCTCGACATCTCGGGAGCTGATTCATGATTGCCGACCTCCGCACTCCGACGCTCGACGACCGGCTGCGCCTCCGCAAGCGACCGGCCGAGCGCCCCGGCATGCTGCACACCTGGCGCAACTTGCTGTTCCTGCACTGGCGCGTCGAGCCGGAGCGGATCCAACGTACGCTGCCGTCGGGATTGTTCGTCGACGTGCACGACGGCGCGGCCTTCATCGGACTGGTGCCGTTCTTCATGCGAAACATTCGACCGCGCGGGCTCCCCGCCCTGCCCGGCCTGTCGAACTTTCTCGAACTCAACATGCGAACGTACGTCTACGACGCCCAAGGTCGGCCGGGCGTGTGGTTCTACTCGCTCGACTGCAATTCACGACTGACGGTCTGGGGTGCCCGGCGCTATTTCCATCTGCCGTATCGGAAAGCATGCCAAAGTGCGACGATCGGCGGCGACGGCGCGATCTCGTTTCGTTCGCAAGTCGGCGAGCGGCGAACGGATTTCGCAGCGCGATTTGGGGAAAAAACGCACACGGCCCGGCCCGGCACGTTGGAGTTCTTTCTGCTCGAACGATATCTGTTGTTTTCGGCGAGCCGCGACGGCCGGATCTTTACCGGCTTGGTGCATCACGTTCCGTACCCGCTGGCCGACGCGGCGCTCGACCGCTGGTCGAGCGATTTATTCGCCGACCATGATTGGAACGTCGACGAGTCGCGACCCGATTTGCTCCACGCCTCGCCGGGGGTCGATGTGGAGGTGTTTTGGCTGAAGATGGCGGATCGGCTGTGATCGCTGCGGAGATTGCATCCGCAACTATGGGCGATTTGGCTTCGTCTCTCGACGTCGACAACTTCGTAGAATGCAAGAGAATCGCGGTCGCCGCAGACGACGCCGGAAAATTAATCCCATTGCGGGGACCAGGTCCCCTCTTGCGAGGATTGGGCGAAGGAGCATACCTTAGCGACGAACGGAGTACGGAGGCGCAACGGACATGACTCGGGCCGATGATCATTGGTGGCAGTATCGCCTGTCTCCGGCAGGCGTGCCGATCCGTATCGTCGCCTTCCTGGTCGACTGGCTGCTGATGCTCGCCGTCGTCGGCTCCTATTTCTGGTTCATCGAAGGATTTCGCGATACGGCGGGAAGTTACCTCGACCCCGACCTCCGTGCGACGCTCGCTCCCGGCGAGTTCTGGATCGGCGTGACGAACATCTTCGGCCTGTCGTCCCTCGTGGGACTGGTCTACTCCGTCGGCTGTGAAGCATCGCCCTGGATGGGAACGATCGGCAAGCGACTGGTCGGCATTCGGGTCGTCGACGAATTCGGCGAACGGATCACGCTGACGACGTCGATCATTCGCAACTTAGCGAAGATCCTTTCGTTCGCGGCCCTCGGCCTCGGCTGCCTGGCGGCGATTTGGGCGCCGGCGGGACAAGGCTGGCATGACCGACTGGCGCGGACGTTTGTCGCGCAGGGGTGAACGATTGCAAAGTTCGGCGCGTAAAAAAGCCCAGGGAGGGCCGGGCGACGCGTCATCCGAGAGCACGCGTTCTATCGGCCTTCCCTGGGCTTGGTTTGCGTCGACGGCAATTCGTCCTTACGTCCCTTGCGCCTTGCCGTGGTCAATCGTGACGTCGTCGGCCGTGAGATCGTTGTGGATCGAGCCGCGGCGGACGTTTTCGGTCCCCGGCGCCATCCACGGTCCCGGCGAGTGCGTGTCGACGATCGTCTTCAACTCGACGGCGTCGATGACCTCTTTCTCCAGCAACTTCTCCGCACACGCGACGAGCGCCGCCTTCCGCGTCGTCAGAATGTACCGCGTGCGCTCGATCGATTCGTCGATGATGCGATGCACTTCTTGATCGATCTCGCGCGCCGTGTGCTCGCTGAAGCCGCGCTCACGTCCGAGTTCGCCGCTGCCGGCCAGGAACGCCGAACGATTGCTCTCGCGATAGTTCACGCGGCCCAGCCGGCTCATACCGTAGTCCATGACCATGCTGCGGGCGATTTCGCTGGCCCGTTCGAGGTCGTTCTGCGCGCCGGTCGAGACGTCGCCGAAGATCATTTCTTCGGCCAACGTGCCGGCGACGAGCACCTGTAGGCGGCTTTCGAGTTCGCTCTGCGTCATCAAGTAGCGGTCTTGTTCGGGCCGCTGCATCATGTAACCAAGCGCGCCGATGCCGCGCGGAATGATCGACACTTTGTGCACCGGATCGGTGTTCGGCAACGACGTGGCGGCCAGGGCGTGACCACTTTCGTGATAGGCGATGCGTTGCTTTTCTTCCTGATGCATCACGCGTTGCTTCTTTTCGAGGCCCGCGGTGACGCGTTCGACGCCGTCGTTGAATTCCTCCATACCGACGGCCGATTTACCCTTGCGCGCGGCCAACAGGGCCGCTTCGTTCACGAGGTTCGCCAAGTCGGCGCCGACGAAACCCGACGTGATGCCGGCGATGTCTTTCAGGTTCACGCTCTCGTCGAGCTTCACGTTTTGCACGTGCACGGAAAGGATCTTTTCGCGGCCGCGGACGTCGGGCCGATCGACGAGCACGTGCCGATCGAAACGGCCCGGCCGCATCAGCGCGGGATCCAACGTTTCGGGCCGATTGCTCGCCGCGAGGATAATGACGCCGCTGTTGCTGTCGAAGCCGTCCATCTCGACGAGCAGCGCGTTCAAGGTTTGCTCGCGCTCGTCGTGACCGCCGACGACGCTTGAGCCGCGGGTCTTGCCGAGGGCGTCGAGTTCGTCGATGAAAATAATGCAGGGACTCTTGGCTTCCGCTTGTTGGAACATGTCGCGAACGCGGGCCGCGCCGACGCCGACGAACATTTCGACGAAGTCGGAACCCGACAGGCTGAAGAACGGCACGCCGGCCTCGCCTGCAATCGCCTTGGCGAGCAAGGTCTTGCCGGTGCCCGGCGGTCCCACGAGGAGCACCCCCTTCGGAATCCGACCGCCCAGGCGTTGATACTTTTCGGGTGACTTGAGGAACTCGACGACTTCGCGGAGTTCTTCGACCGCTTCATCGATACCGGCGACGTCTTCGAACGTCACGCCGATGTCTTCCTGGGCGTACATCTTGCCGCGGCTGCGACCGAACGCCATCGGCGATCCGGCGCCGCCCAGGCGGCGAAGCATGATCACGATGAACACGATGAACAGCAGTGTGAAGATCAACAGCGGCAGGTAGGTCTTGAACGCGCTCGGGCCTTCATCGGCGCGGACGTTCTTGAAGTTGTTCTTCAACAACGCCTGCATCAACGCACCGTTGTCGTTCTCGAAACCGAGCCGGCCGGTGCGGAACTGCACGTTGTCTTGCACTTCCTGATGGTCGTCGGTCCGCTCGACGCTAACCGTGCCGCTGATGTCGGTCTGCGTTACCTTGTTCACTTCCAATTTGGAATAGCGGTAGGTCCGCGAGCCGGTCGACGTCGTTTCGGTCACCTCGATAAAGGCCGGGCGGTCGCCGGCGATCTTGGCGCCATGGCCGAGTTCGATCAGTCGCACCAATTCCGAATACGGAATTTCCCGATCCGAGCGGTTGTTGAAGAAGGTCAGGACGATCAGGCAGGTGACGCCGACGGCTAACAGAAACCAGACAAAGTTGTTGCCGACCTGCGTCGGCTTCTTTTCGGGCGATTTGGGACGTTGCGGGGTCGACGGTTTGTCCATGACTTCCTAGCTGCGAAAGGGAATAAAGTCGATCTAGTCGATTGTAACACGCGGCCTTCCGTCGGCCACGCCCGACGAAGTCGGGTTGTCGCATAAGGCGGGCCGATTTAGAATAAAAAATTCTTCCGAACTTGCGACGTCGTTTGGCATTACGACTTCGAAGAGATCGAAACGATCGTGATGTCCGCCGCCCACAAGAACGTCGCCGTGCTCGGTTCGACCGGTAGTATCGGTCGTAACGCGCTCGAAGTAATTCGTGCCAGCGACGGGCGGCTGCGCCCGGTGGTGCTATCGGCCTTCACGAACGCGGAACTGTTGATTCGCCAGGCTTGTGAATTCAAGCCGGCCTTGGTGGTCGCGGCCGATCCCCAGGTCGCCGACGGCGCCGATTGGTCGCAGTTGCCGGCGGAATGCAAACTGCTGAAGGGGCCCGACGCTTTGGTCGAGGCCGCCTCCTTGCCTGAGGTCGACGTCGTACTCACGGCGATCGTCGGCAGCGCCGGACTCCGCAGCACTTGGGCGGCCCTGGAGCGCGGCAAGACGATCGCCCTGGCCAATAAAGAAACGCTCGTGATGGGCGGGCGACTCGTCACCGAACTCGCCGCCGAGCGAAGGGCCGCGATCGTGCCGGTCGACAGCGAACATTCGGCCGTGTTTCAGGCCCTGCAGTGCGGCAAGCGAAGCGAAGTTCGCCGCGTCGTGCTCACCGCCAGCGGCGGCCCGTTCCGCACCTTCACCGCCGAGCAACTCCAGGCCGTCACGGTCGAAGACGCCCTGGCGCATCCCACTTGGCGGATGGGACGAAAGATCACGGTCGATTCGGCAACCATGATGAACAAGGCTCTGGAAATTATCGAGGCCCGCTGGCTCTTCGACTTGGCGGTCGACGAGATCGGCGTCGTCGTTCATCCGCAATCGGTCGTGCACTCGCTGGTCGAATACGTCGACGGCTCGGTAATTGCTCAGCTGAGTCCGCCCGACATGAAACTCCCAATCCAATACGCCCTGACGTATCCCGAACGTCTGCCGGGCCCGGCGGCGAAGCTGGATTGGACGAAGGGTTGGAACCTCGATTTCTTTCCGCCCGACTTCGAACGCTTCCCTGCTTTGGAACTCGGTTTGGAAGCGGCACGGGTCGGCGGCACGGCCGGCGCCGTGCTCAATGCCGCGAACGAAGCGGCCGTCGCACAGTTCTTGGCCGGTGAGATTCGTTTCATCGACATCGTTCCGGCCTGTCGCAGCATTTTAGAACATCACGATTTTGACGCCCGCCCGTCGCTCGAACGTTTAGTCGAGTGCGATCGTTGGGCTCGCCAGGAGATGGACCATTGGATTTGTCATTGATCGCCGCAGGAAGCATCGATTGGAGTTGGTGGGGCAATCTGGCGCAGGGCATCGGCGCACTCGGGCTCGTCATTTTCATCCATGAGTTCGGCCACTTCGCCGCCGCGAAACTCTGCGGCGTGAAGGTCGAGAAGTTCTACATCGGCTTCGATTTCTTCGGCCTCCGCTTCTGCCGCTTCAAGTGGGGCGAAACGGAATACGGCATCGGCGTGTTCCCGCTCGGCGGCTACGTCTACATGTTCGGCCAGACCGACAATCCCGCGAAGCAAGCCGAGGAGGCCGAACGCGCGAAAGCGGCGCACGACGGCGCCGCGGCCGAGCACGTCGAAGGCATGACGGTCAAAGGCGACGAAGTCGTGTGGGACCCGCGAAGTTACCCGGCGCAATCGGTGCCGGAGCGGATGTTCATCATCTCGGCCGGCGTAATTATGAACGCGATTACGGCGTTCCTGTTTGCGTTCTGGGCCTACAACCGGGGCGCGGAGTTTACGCCGACCGACGACATCAGCGCCGTCACGCCCGGCGGCGCCGCCTGGAAGGCCGACCTGCGAATGGGCGACGACGTCGTCGAGATCGAAGGCGTCCGGAAGCCCCGCTTCCGGGAAGACATCGGAGCGCGATCGGCCGTGGCCGATCTGAGCAAGGGCCTCCATTTCACGATCCACCGCGACGGCGTCGGCGACTTCGAGCGAGTGATCACTCCGTTCAAGATCCGTCCCGACCTGCCGCCGATGCTCGGCCTCTCCGCCGCACATACGACGAAGCTGATCAAGCCGTCGGACGGCTCGAAGATGAAGCCGACGATCGAAGGCAGCCCGGCCCGCGCGGCCGAGCCGAAGTTCGCTCCCGGCGACGAGGTCGTGCAGATCGAAGACGTGAAGGTCGCGAAGTATCCCGACATCGTTCGCGCCGAAACGCTCTACGCCGATCGACCGATCGCGGTGACCGTGCGCCGAAAAGTGCACGGCGACGCGGCGGACGCGGCAGAGTTGAAGGTCGACGATCCGGCGGAAGTGATGAAGACGGAGGAGGTGAAGATCACCGTCGCGCCGCGGGCGCTGCGCGTGCTGGGCCTCGAAATGGAAATGGACCCGCTCGGGCCCGTGCAAGACGAATCCCCCGCCGCCAAGGCCGGATTGCAACAAGGCGACAAATTGAAGTCGATCGACGGCGCGGCGCCCGGCGACCCGGTGACGTTGGCCGAACGGCTCCGTCGCAAACAGAAGGCCGCGCCGGGACAAGCATGGAAGATCGTCGTCGAACGCGCCGACGAGTCGGGCAAGGCAAAGGAAGTGACGATCGACGTCGTGCCGCGCGAGGCCGACTATTACGAACTCCCGTTCCTCGGCGGTTCGCCGCTCTCGGCGCCGACGCTCGGCATCAGCTACGGCATCGGTGCGAAGGTCGCGGCCGTCGACGCCGACGGACCTGCCGCGAAGGCCGGCGTCAAGGCGGGCGACGTCTTCACGCAACTCAAAACGGTGCCCGACAAAGACGACAAGCGAGACGACGGCGAGCCGGAACCGACGCGCACGATCCCGTTGACCGACTACGACGCCCATAATTGGGCCGCGATTGCAACTCGCTCGCTGCAAGACCTCGCGCCGACGACGAAGATCGAACTGACGACCACGGACGACCGGAAGCTCACGGTCGCGCCGACCGACTCGAAGGAGTTCTTCTACGTCGATCGCGGTTTCATCTTCGACAGCCCGCGATTCACGCGCAAGGCCGAAAGCTTCGGCGAAGCGGCCGAGTACGCCAAGATCGACGCCCGCGACGGCATGACGAGTGTCTACAAATTCCTGCACGCGATGTACATCGGCCAGATTCCGAAGAAGGCGGTCGGCGGGATCATCGCGATCACGGCACAAGCCAGCGACTCCGCCGGGGCCGGTTTCTCGACTCTGCTACTCTTCTTGACGATGCTCAGTTGCAATCTGGCGGTGCTCAACTTCCTGCCGTTCCCGGTGCTCGACGGCGGTCACATGGTCTTCTTGATCTACGAAGGCATCTTCCGCCGCGCGCCGCCGCAAGCGATCGTCAACGTCCTCACGATCTTCGGCTTCATCTGCCTCATGCTGCTAATGGCCTTCGCCCTGGGCAACGACGTGATGCGACTCATCCGCTAACGCGGCTCCAAGAGCGGGAGAGCGAGAGAATGGGAGAATTGAAATCGTCTGATTCTCCCGCTCTCCTTGTCTCCCGCTCTCCCGCTCTTCTCTTCGACGCCGTCGGCACGTTGATCTACGCCGAGCCGCGGCCGGCCGTCGCCTATGAAACCGTCGGACGTCGCCACGGCTCGCGGCTTTCGCTCGACGAGATCGAATCGCGATTCCGTCGCGCCTTCGCCGCCGAAGAAGTGATCGATCGGAAACAATTACGCTGCGTGACCGATGAGGCCCGCGAGCGGCGGCGTTGGCAAGCGATCGTCGCAACCGTTCTCGACGACGTGACCGATCAGAGCAGCGCCTTCGCCGAACTTTGGGATCATTTTGCGAGTCCGAAGTCGTGGCGAGCATTCGCCGATGCCGTCGACGCGATCCAGCGTCTGGTCGAACAAGGCCGCACGATCGGCGTCGCGTCGAACTTCGACGCCCGCCTGCAACCGGTCATCGCCGCCCTGTTCCCGGCGATCCCGATCGATCGGATCTTCGCGTCGTCGCAACTTGGGCACCGCAAACCGTCGCGCGAGTTCTTCGCCGCCTGCGCCGCGAAGCTGCCGCAATCGCAATCGTTCGCCCTGATCGGCGACGACGTCGACAACGACTATCACGGCGCCCGTAACGCCGGCTGGACTTCAATTTTTCTCGACCGCGATAAGCGACACGCCGAACTGACGCCGCGGCTTACCGATCTAGCCGATCCAGGGGGGCTCGCGGCAGCAGCTTTGCTTTAGGCGCGAGCAGAGAGGAGTTAACGTCCTGCGCAAACTCACCTGCTTCATAACGCTTCAAAAAGTCCTGCGGGCTATAGTACGAGCCGGTGTCGAGCCGGTGCGGATAGATTCTCTGCAGATTCTTCAGGCGCCCGAGCACGCCGATCCCCTTGCGGATCGCAGCGGCCGAGAATCGGATCTGGACCAGCGAATCCAGTCCCTCCAACGGCGTCAGGTCGGTGACGGCCGTATCGTTGAATTCCAGGTGCTCCAAAGGCATTCCACGTAACGGTTCCAAGTCGGTCACCTTTTCGCAGGCGCTAAGGACCAAGCTGCGACACGGCATGCCCTTCAACGGGTCCAACGACTTGATTCCGTCGCAGCTGCTAATCCGCAGCTCTTCACAGGGCATTCCGCGCAGCGGTTCGAGGCTCGTCACGCGGTGGAGACCGATCATGGTCAGAGCGACGCAAGGCATTCCTTGGAGCGGCTCCAAGTTCTTCACTTTCGGGCAAATGCTGAGAACCAGCGTACGGCAAGGCAAGCCGCGCAGCGGCTCCAAATCTTCCACGGCGTACGCCCCGGAAAAAAACAACGCCTCCAACGGCATTCCGTGCAGCGGACCGAGGTCGGCTACGGGGGAAAACCGGATCGTCAAATCCGTCAGCGGCATTCCTGTTAGAGGACTGAGGTCGGAGATCAGCGTGCTATCGAGGTACAGTCGCTCGAGTCGCATGCCGCGCAACACATCGAGATCCTTGTTTTCGAATTGCGCGCACTTACCGATATTCAAATCCCTCAGTGGCATGCCGCGCAACGGCTCGAGGTGCTTGACGAGTTTACAACCGTGGAGGTTCAACGCCGTGAGCGGCATTCCGCGCAACGGTTCCAAATCGGAAACCTTCACGCAATCGCTCAAACGCAACCGGTCGATTTGAAATCGTCGCACCGGCGCGAGATCCGACAACAATTGCGCCTGCCCGGCGAAGTCGAACTCCAATTCCCCGTCGGCGACTCGAAAGTAGCCGTTGCCGTTCGGCCAAATCGCGGCGATTTGTTTGCGATACAGCGTCATCAGGGCCTTCTTGGCCTCGGTCTTCCGCTCGACCTCGTCGAGCAAAAACGGCGTCAGGCCGTCGAGGTGTTGATCGTGCAGCAGCCCGGCCGCGTCGAACAACGTCGCGACGTCCGTCGTTTTCCCGGACGCGGCGATTTCCCTCATCTTCACGGCCGCCGCATCGCTCGGATTCCGTCGTACATACTCGGCCAGCTCCCGCCCGGCGGCGGGCCAATCCTTTTGGGCCAACCGAATCGCGCCCGAGAGGAAACGAGCGCCGAGATTCTCGGGGTCATACGACTGCACGAGCGCGATTTGATCGAGGGCCGCCGAGACCGCACCGTCGTTCGCCATTTGCCGGGCCGCGCGGACCATGGCGGGAATGGAGCGAACGATCGTCTCGTTCTTGGCCCTTTGCTCCTCGAGAAAACTCGCGTTCGCTTGTTCCGCCCGAACGCGAGCCGCGTAGTTGAATTGATAGGCGACGATCGAAACGGTCGCCAAGATCAACAGCGCAGCGGCCGTCGTGAGACTCACGGCCTTGTTCCGCTTCACCAACTTCGTAATCGCTTCCCAGGCCGTATCTTCCTTGGCGCTGACGGAGCGGCCTTCTTGAAATCGCTCGAGATCGCGGCGCAACTCTTCGACCGACGCGTAACGATCGGCGGGCCGCAACGCGAGGGCCTTCAGGGCCACGGCCGACAATTCCTTGGGGATCTTGCCGGCCCGCGCTCGCTCGGGCGAACGAACTTCCGGCGGCTCGATTTCACCGCGGACGACGCGATCGAGAATCGCCTGCGCGCCTCCCTCCTTTTTCACGGGCGACTGTAGTGCGAGCAGTTCGTACAGAACGGCGCCGAGCGAATAGACGTCGCCGCGAACGTCGAGTCGTTGAACCTCGCCCCGGGCCTGCTCCGGCGACATGTAGGAGGGCGTACCAAGGACGGCGCCGTCTTCGGTCCATTCTCCTTCGACGGCCCGCGCAGTCGCCGCCTTCGACGAACCGCCGCCGGAATCGGAGCCGCAATGGGAATTTTTGTCGACGGTCGCACTTCTCTCGACGCTCTGCGCCTCATCGCCCGAACCGACCGGCTTCGCCAGCCCCCAGTCCATGACGTAGGTCTCGCCGAAGTCGCCGAGCATGATGTTCGCCGGCTTCAGATCGCGGTGAATCACGCCGCGCGAGTGGGCATAGGCGACGGCGTAACAAACGTTGTTCAACACGTTCAACAACCGCCCGAGCGACCATTCCTGTTCGGCGGTCGCCGGGTTGTCTCGCAATTCTCTCAACACCGCTGCGAGGCTGCGCCCCTTCACCATTTTCATCGCAAAGAACAAGCGGCGGTTTTCATCGACGCCGAGCTCGTGGATCGGCACGATGTTCGGATGTTCCAGTCGGCCGGTGATCCGGGCCTCTTCGACGAACCGCAGCTGATACGCGACGTCGTCGCCGTCGAGCAGATACTTGATCGCCACCTCGCGATCCATGTCGGAGTCGACGGCCCGGCGAACGACTCCCATCGAGCCGCGGGCGATTTCGTCCTGAAGGACGAAGCGACCGTCGCTCCGGGAACGTTCCGATAACAATTCCATCACCGGCGACGAAGCCGGATCGGTCGCGGTCGCGCGGCTCTTGGCGGCGAAACTCTGCGTGAGCGAACCGTCGTCGGCGTCGGTACCGGAACCGAGCGGGCGACCGCAGGACGAACAAACGCTCGGAGCATTCGAGTCGTCGCCTTTCGCTACCGGCGCGCGGCAATGATCGCAAAAGACCTTGGACATCGAATCAACGCCAGGGGGCGACGTGCGAAACTCGAGAGACGGTGCACAAGTTTAACACGGCCGCCGACGAAAATCGCCGCGGCCCTCCGCCGCGGAATCCGGTCCCGAACGGACAGGCTCGGTGAAGACGGGCCGTCCGGGACCGGTTCGCGAAACCCGTTCCGATCAAATGTGCGGGCCGTCCCAAGGGGCGGCGGATTGGTCGTGATTCGCCGGTTCGCCGGGAGGGGCGTCTTCTTCATCGACTTGGGCCATGCTTTCCAGCCAGTTGAAGCGGATGTAGCGTTTGAAGGAGTTATCGTCGGCGTTGCGAGGCGGGAGGTTTTCGTTCCAGCGGCCGATGATTCCCAAGCCTCCTCTAATGCGGCGAAGTTTGTCGACGATTCTTCGCCGCAGGACCGGATCGTCGACTTCACTCAGGATCAAATCGGTGAGACTCTCGGCACTCTGTTCGACTTGCCGTTCCAACCGCGCCTCGTTCGTCGGGTTGACGTACGCGCCCGGATTGATTCGTTCGAGGAACCACTTGCTGGCCCGCCACGATTTATTGCCGGCTTCCTGAACGTTGCGCAGGGCGAGGATTTCGCGGCGTCGTTCGGCGCGGAGCACGTCGTCGGCGAACTTCTCGTCGCGCCGCATCGCCGAGCGGACGGTCGACTCGCTGAAGCCGAGCAACCAAGCCGCGCGACGCCGCGATAAACCGATGCCGAGCATGGCGCTGTATTGATCTTGAATCTCCGGCGTGATGGTCGTGTGACGCGGCATGACGATCTCCTCTCTCCGTTCAAGAACACGATGAAGAAAACAAAGTCGACGTTCGACGCGTCGTATTTTCTCAAATCGATGAAGCAAAGTCAGGCGCGGAATTAGGCCAAGCTTTCGATTTTCCGGCCGGCCAAATCCGAGACTTGACTCGGCGTCGAGAAGGCGTACCGTCGAACGAAATCGGTGGGTGAGTCGAGCAACGTGAGACTCGCCCGACGCGCTCTTTGGCAATTCAGCAATAATCAAAGTCGGCGACTTCGTCGCGCGCTTGCGCTAGTTACGTCAAATCGAAATCGCGCAGCGTGCGCGACTTCCCGGCACAACTTTCGCGCAGTTTGGGGCCCCCATGGGGGCCGCGCGATGCGCGATCTCCGCTGCGCGAAATCGCGCAATCTCGCGCAGTGCGCGATGACGTAAGTGGTCGCCGCTTAGCCGGGTCGTCCACGACCCGGATGCCGGGCCGTGGACAGCCCGGCTAAGCGAAACGGAAGGCCGCGGGCCGGGGGCTAAATGAAGACGGCGTTACTTCTGCTCCTGCATAAAGCGCAGGAATTGCGATTCGAGCAGTTTGACGTCGGGACCGAAGACGGTCGTGAAGTCCTTCAAGCGTTCGGCGGAGGTCGTCGCTTGGAACGTCGGCTTCTTTGCCGTTAGCGCAAGAAAGTCGCAATACTTTCTCGGCAACTTCTCCGCCAGGTAGAAGGAGAAAGCCCAGGCTTCGGCGTAGGCCGCCGACGGATCGGTTTCAAACAGCCGGTCCGAAGCGATCAGCTCGGCCGTGCGACCGGCGGGACGATGGGGCAGGTTTTGGAGAAATTCGGCGAGCCGGCCGCGGTTGTAGCGATCGGGAAGTTTCGTGAACTGCCGCGAGTTCCAAACGCCGCGAGCTTCGAACATCGTGCCCAGGCCCTCGACGAGCCATCGCGGCGTCTCGGTGAAGCGGCGATGGACGCCCGTGTTGTAGGCGGTCTGGTGCGTGACTTCGTGGATGATCGTATCGGCGTTGCTCGTCCAGTCGCCCCCTTCGTGCTGTTGATCGTAGAGCGTCACACGATTGGAACGGCCGGAGTAATAGCCGAGGTAGCCGGTGCCCATCGGTGAACCTTCCAGCGCCGCGTAACGCTGAAAGGCCTCGCGCGTCGGCCAGACGATCGCGACCAGCGGGAACTCGGGTTCCTTCGGCGACAGACCGCGAATCGTGAAGTAGTGGACGAACTGACGATACATTTCCTCGAATCGCGGGGCCCAATCTTGCTTACTTCCGCGCGGCGACGCGACGAGGTAGTGACCAGTGTGCGTGATCTCGAAGTCCTTGCCGAGTTCTTTCGAGAGCCGCTCGCGCATTTCGGCGGCGGAGTAGCCCTTGAACATCGTCGAGGCTTGGCGGGGTTCCTTGGCGTCGGACGGCTTGAAGTTCCAGAGACGGCCGTCGCGGGCGATGAGCAGGACGGTCGAGTCGTCCCACACGAGCGGCTTTCCTTCGAGGAACTGACCGTTGAGTTTGAGCGCGAGCGTGCCGTTGATCGGCTCCGCGGCCGCTGCGACGGACGACGACAATGCGACGAGAATCGTGAGGCCCGACGCGAGGGTTTTCATGCGAAAACTCTACGTCGAAAACGGGGGCCGCGCAGTTCGGACCGTCGGTGCGTCCCCTACAAACGGAACTCCGGTCGCTCCCGGATCGTGCCGACGGAACTCCGGTCGCTGACGCTCCGGCTCGCCGGGACGGAGGAACGCCGTGACGATGTCCCAATAAAAAAGGCCGGGCGTTTCTGGTGAGAAACGCCCGGCCCGTTGTACAAACCTCTCGCCGATTGCGACGGTGGAGTCGCTGTGAGACGAACGCGGACCGGTTTATGCTAAGCACAAACGACGTAAAGGTCCGGGTTCACACAAATGGATAGGCACCCCCGACGGAATCAATTCGAGACGAGAGGCTTGGTTCAGTAGACGCAAATCAAAGGAGGCTCTGGAGACCGCAAACTTATCGGACGTCGACCGGCCGCGACTCGACAAACTTTGGAAAATTCGGCGAATTGCACGTCCGGCGTTCCTTAATTCTACTCTGCAAACGACGATTGGTTCGCCGGAGAGCGGAAATTCGTTGATTTTCTTGGGCGGTTGCGAAACGATGGTCGTCGGCCGGCGGAAATGCGCCGCGGTGAAGAACGATCTTTAAATTGTCGAAGAATCTTGATTCTGGTAGCCTCAATTGGCACGCTTCTGCTAACCCCCGCCGTCTCACCGAATGTCGCTCGCCACCGCTCCCGCGCAACAGAATGTCACCGAATTGCGCGGGCTCATTGAAAAATGGCACCGCAACGATCGCGGCCACAACTACATCCATCCGCTGGCGTCGATCTTGCATGCCGCGTCCATGGTGGCGGCGGTCTGGACTTGGAACGCCGGTTGGTGGCCGCTGACAATTGCCTGCTGGGCGTTGTGTGCGCATGTCGGACATTCGAAACTGATCGCGTTTCACGAAGCCTCGCACGGCACATTGAATCCGCGCTGGGGATTGAACGAATATCAAGGTGTCGTGCTGGGAACGACGATCCTCGTGCCGCTGAGCGTCTATCGCCTGATCCACGGTCGGCATCACGCGTACACCGGTACCGAACACGACCTGGAATTCTGGCCGTTCGTGAATCCGGAAGTGCCTCGCTGGAAACGGATCGCGGCGGCCGTCGGTGAATTGGCATTCGGCTTTTTCTACACGCCGATCGTCTTTCTGCACGGCGTGTTGGTCGCCCGGCGGATTCCGCCCAAGCAAGTGCGACGAATCGTTTGGGAATACGCGCTGATCGTCTTCGTCTGGTCGACGCTGATCTACGTGTTGCAAACGCGCGGTTGGTGGCAACCGTTTTTCATCGGCTACTTCGTGCAGGCCCTGATCGCCGGAAATCTGCAATCGCTTCGCAAGTTCACCGAGCATGTCGGACTCACGGGCAACTCGATCCTCACGAACACGCGAACCGTGGTCGACAAGCGGTTGCTCGGAGAGGCGATGTCGCGGTCGATGCTGCGGATCGATTACCACGGCACGCATCATCGTTACGCCAAAGTGCCGTATTATCACCTTCCGGCGGCCACGCCGTATGTGTACGACGGCCACAAAGAAGCGCTGCCGCTGTTCACGAGCTATTGGTCCGCGATGGCCGACATGGCCCGTTCGCTCGGCAACCCGCGGGTCGGCGGGCAATGGTTGGATACCGAAGATTCGACCGCGGCGCGATAGTACGACTCACTTCTCGACGCGCAACGACGTTTGAGACTTCTTCGTATCCAGCTTGTCGAACACTTCCCGCGGCACGACAATCCAACAGTCGGGAGGCAAGGTATCGGTGGCGGCGACGATTCCAAACTTCTGTCCGGGAAAACGACCCAAGTGAACTCCGGGGCCCTTGGGCAGCAAGCCCAGGTAAATCAGGCCGAGCCTGGGATCGACTCGAAGGCCGGTAACTATGTATTCGCCGGCCGGAATCGGCCCTTCGAGATCGGCCTGCTTGGCAGGATCGTTCTTGGCGTCGCCCCGGCCGGAATAGCCGACGCCGAGCGTTTGATCGTCGCACTGGAGTCGGCCGGTCGTTTGAGAATAAACGTACCGCGGTGTTTGGCGCGACGGTAACGTACGACCGGGCGGCAACGCACCCGGCGGGACGACCATCCTCGGCGGCGATAATACGACCGGCGGAGGTGCCGTTTTTGACTTCGATCGGCGAACCGGCGTACGCAATGCTTCACCGCCGGCGACATACTCCGCTTGAAACAAGAATTCTTTCTCGAGATCGCCTTCGCTGAACGTGATCGTGCCGCGGGCGACGTGCTTATCCAGCGTCAGCCGGATCGACGCGACGTCGGGTCGCTCGGACAACGGGGGTCCATCCTCGCCGGACTTCTCTTTCGCCGGCGGCACCGCCAGATAATACATCGTGACGGTCGTGATCTTGCCGAACGGGTCGATGACGCCGACCTCGACGTCGAGCGTCCGATTCTCAAGATCCGGCGAACCGGTGCGATGAAAGTCGCCGAGTCGCCCGCGAAGAATGGTGCGCAACTCCTCGGCGGGGATCGCCATCGCAATGCCCGTGGCGCCGCCGCTCGATCGGATTTGCGACACGGCGACGCCGACGAGTCGACCTTGAGCGTCGACGACCGGTCCGCCGCTATTGCCGGGATTGACGGCTCCATCGAGCTGCACGCGGGCCAGATCGCCGTCGTCGTTCTCGCGGAGACTGGAGACGGTCGCTCTGCCGACGGTCACTGCCGGGTTGCCGTCGCCGATCGCCAGACCTTCGCCAAAAGGAAAACCAAACGTGAAAACCGGCAACGTTTCATGTAGCTGGGCAACGGCGTTCAGGTCGATCGGTCGCGGCGGCGCGCTGAGCTTCGAAACATGGAGCACGGCCAAGTCGCGGCGCGGATCCAGCGCCACGGCCTCGGCCTTCAGCGAACGTTCGCTCTTCGTCCCGCTGTCGAACACCACCCGGAAATCCGCCACTTTCAGGGCGGCAATCATCGCGTGAGGCGGCGGAATGAACGGTTGTCCGGCCGCCTTCCTTTGTTCGGATTGCAGCACATGATGATTGGTGACGATCCAGGCTTCGTCGCCTTCGGTTCGGATGACAAAGCCCGATCCGCTACCTGTGCCCGTTTTGATGAATACGGTTGCATTCTTGACGGCGCTTAGCGTCGCCGAAGACATTGAATCTTGCGCCGCGGCATTCCATACGGGCCACACTGCGCATACGACGGCGACAAAAAGCCAACGCATAGATCCTCCCCAGTCGACTCACACGTCAGGCCGAACGCCGTTCGATATTAGACGTACCGGTTCTTGCGTCGTCAATTTTTCCTAGCGCGGAAACACGACCTCTTTCAACGCCGTATCGATAACAAAACGGTAACCAAGAACGTTCGTTTATCGAACGGCTTCGATCGTGAAGTCGTCGAGGAAGACTTCGCCGAATCCGGTGAGCGCGGCGGTCATCGTGACCACGCCGTCTTCAGGCATCACGCGATAGAAAGTGAATTGGGTCCATTTATTTGCGGTCGTGAAGCGCTCTTCCCCGTTCTCACCGCAGATCGAATCAAAGATGACGAGCCCGTCGAGACTCCCGGCGATCGGATCGGTGACGCGAACCCAACCGCGGAACCGGAGCAACTGCCCGGCCGTCGCAGAGACTCCCGGCGACGTAATCCACACCGGAGGCGTTTCGACGAGCGAGGCGGCCGTCGCTTGGTCTAACGGTTCGGCGGCCAAGCGAAGGCAAAAACGCCCGCGGATCGGCTGCGCGGCCGCTGCAGCGGCGGCCCCGTTCGGCACGCCGCCGAATTGCGGAGCGGCCGGATTGCGACGCGGCATGGCCGACAACTCGGCGTCGCTCCGAATGCCCGCTTGCGGATGCTGATAGTGCCGCCACCCGGCCGCGAGCGTTCCTTCGAGGCTTTCAAAGTCGCCGCCGGCGAGAATCGGATTCCACGACTGCTTCGGCGTCGCCTCCAGCCGCTGGTGCATCCGCCAGAATTGCGGCAGCGTTGTGAAAGATGCCGTAAATGGACCCGCATTGGCCCGACCGGCTTCCACGGCCTTTTTCCAGTGGGCCCGCTCCAACAACGCGAGCGGCCGCATGGCGCGACGCGCTTCGAGGTAAGCGTCGCGGAGGTTCCCTTCCGCCATTCGTCCGTCGGCCGCGCCGAGTGAATTGTTCGCCGCGGTCAACCAGCTTTCGGCTTGCGCGATCCGCGGCGCGACGCCGATCAGCTTCATGTGTACCTCTTCGGCCAAGCGCAGTTTCGCTTGCACGACCGAGCGCTGCCGCTCCGCCGCCGGCTTGCCGAATTGCGCCAATCGCCGCGCCAAGGCCGCGACGACTTGCGGGTCTTGCGTGAGCAGCACCAGCGACGTCACGCTGAACTCGTCGAGCGTCACCTTCAAACCGCCGGCGACTCGGCGCCGCGTCAACGGCCGCAGGCCGCCGGGCGTGATCTCCAGAACGTCGACGCTCTCCGGCACGCCCGGCACGACGAACGATACGCTCAAGCCCGACGATTGACCCGGAACGTACTGCGCCCCTTCGCCGGTCCACATCGGCAACAGGAGATGACCGCGATCGATTTGCAACAGCGCGGCCGATACGTCCTTGTCGGTTCCCGGCACACGGGCCACGAACGTGCCGGACGACGTCCACGGATCGACCAACTCCAATTCCAAATTCAGCAGCTGCAACGTCGCGGCGCGATAGCGCGCGGCGGCATCCTCCGTGTTCAACGGCGATTGCGATTCGAAGTACGCGCCGCGCACGCCCGCGGCCATCGACTCATACAGCATCAACCGAATCTGTTCGCTCTCGACGAGCGGCAGGTCGCCGATCGGCGTATCGGTCAGCAGTTGCGCCTGTCGCAAGCGGACCGCCGTCGGTTCGGTTTGAATCGTCGCCCAGAGCGGCGTGCCGGGCCGAGTCAATCGCGAACGTTCATGCAACCAGTCGCTGTATTGCGACAGTTCAAACGTCGTCCCCAACGGCAAGCGGCGGACTTCGACGACGTCGACCTGGCGACTGATCATGCGCAGGTCGGCCACCGCACCGCCGAGCAACGGTCGCGGTTGCGGTAGATCGCCGCGGCGAACGAACTCGCACCAGCGCTTGAGGATTTCGATTTGGTCGGCCGTCCATTGATCGCCCATGTCCCAAGCGAGCACCGGCGCGAATTGCGGGCCGAAATCGGCGGTCGACGTGCCGGTCGCGGCGCCGTAGGGGTTCGTCAGGTCGGGCGGCTGCGGCGGCGGGCAAACGATCCACATCCCGAGCCGCTTCGCTTCCGCGAGCAGTTCGAGCGACGGCACTTCGCGGACGCGCAGCGTGTTGAAGCCCAACTGTTGCAAGAACGCCGGCGGTTCGCCGCGGTGTTCGATGATCCGCGGAAAAAACGATTTGCCGCCGACCAACAACGCCTGGCCGCGGAGTTCCACCTGCATCGCCGCAGCAGCGGAATTGGAATCATCGACCGTCCGCGTCGACGACACGTTTCGATCGACGTCGCCCGTCGATACGATGCCGGCCACTTCCAAGTCGTCGAACCAGACGCGCGTCGCGCCGGTTCCCACGTATGCGTTCACCAACACCCGATCGAGATACGCCTGTTCCGTCTCGACCGGAATCTTCAGCTGGGCTCGCAACACGCGGGCCTGTTGTTCCACCTGGTCCTTCACACCGGCCAACGAGAGCCGTTCCCATTCGCCGGGACGAACGTACGACGAACCGCTGATCAACGCCGAAGCCGGTCGACCGGTTCGCGGGTCGACGGCGCGCGGAAAGACGACGCGGGCCAGCAACTGCATGCCCGGCCGATCGCCGCGCACATGCAAGCTCACGTTCGTTTCGTCGATCACCGGCGCTTGGCCGATGTCGTAGCTGAGATAGATCGACGTGCCGGCTTGCAGGACGATGAGTTCGAGAAACTCGCAACGCGCGCCGGAATGGGCCCCTTCGGCGATCCGTTCACGCAGCTCGACTCGATAGCGGGCGTCGCCGCCGGCATCGCGCCAGCGCGGCTCGGGCGACTCGAAGTCGTCGCGCAAGGCCGCCTGCCCGCCGCTCACGGAGAGCGCGAGGCAGAAACAGCCGGCAAATTCGAGAAGCCGCCGCATCATGCGGATGGAAAGTCGGAAGCCCGGGTCCATGTTGCATCCGTGCAACGCGCGGTGTCGGCGCGCCGGAATCGACGTAAGCGGTTCTTGTAGCAGGAGTTGCGATTCATACCCAGATCAATGTGTGGCGTTGCGGCAACATCGGTCGCGGCGACGAGACGCGGCGCAAATTCGCCTAACTTCTTGCCGCCGCGGCAGTTAGCAGTTCGAATGCAAGCAACGTCGGTTCGGTGGCATGGCGGCTGCAATTACCCGGAACATCGACACCAGGAGCAAGCAGCCCATGAACGACTCGACTCGCGTGATTAAGCCCGCCGCCGAAGAATTGCCCGCCGACCTCGTCGAACTGATCAAGATCGTCGGTTCCTTGGAACCGCAAGTTCGCGATCGGCTGGAACCGGCCCTGGGCCGCGTAGTCGAGAGCACGCGACGACGTCGCCGGATCATGAACCTCGTGCAAGAGGCCCTGTCGCAACTCCGGCTCGACATGAAGTACCTGTTGTTCGATCTCGAAGCGACCCGCCGCGAACGCGACGAATACAAAGCCCGCTTCGACGGCGACGTCGGCGGCGGCAACGACGAAGAGTTGTAATCGCCGCGACGAGGGGCGCGGAAGCCGCCTGCCTCGTGATGAAATGCATTGTGAATAGCCCGGCGATCAGTCGCCGGGCTATTTTCATGCGCGGCAAATGTCCCTGCACTTACGCGCACATTTGCATCGCACGCTTCGTCGGCCTAATCTTGTTGTTAACGCCGCTCTCTTCGAAGCGCGTGGCGGAAATGCGTTGTTGCCGGTCCACTTTTTAGGAAGGAGCTCATCGCATGGACTTCATTTGGTTTATCGTCGTCGGTCTGATCGCCGGTTGGCTGGCCGGTCTACTCATGAAAGGGGGCGGCTTCGGCCTTGTCGGCGACATCGTGGTCGGCGTATTAGGCGCCCTGCTCGGCGGTTTCGTCTTTCAAATGCTGGGCATCTCGGCTAGCGGCCTAATCGGTTCGATCATCGTCGCCACGGCCGGCGCCGTTCTGCTGATCTTCCTGTTGCGTAAGATTAAACACGCCTAAGCAGATAGACCGCGTCCTTGTTCGGTTGCAGGTCATGGACGGTTCAACACAATGGTTGGACACGCAAACCAAGGAGTTCCTGCAACAGGAGCCGCCGGAGAAGCTCGCGCCGGCCGACGTCGACGGTTATTCCGTCGTGTTGCTCGATCGAGGGTCGGATTGGGAACGCGTGGAGCGAACGATTGCAACATTGGCTAAAGAGACAGCGGTCGACGAAGCAGCCGCCGGCGTTTCCGGTTGCCCGCTGGTCGTGCGCCGCAACCTGTCGTTCTCCGACGCGTTGGTCGTGCAATTCGAACTCATTTGCGCCGATGCCGTGTCGGTTATTCTGCGGGATGAAGTGGTTCGATTCGCAGAACCGGATTACCTGAACGGGCTGTACCGCGATTTGCGCCAGGCAGACGAGTTTGCATCGGTGAAGGTGCATCTCCCGACGGTTCCCGTCGACGAGAACGGCAAGACATTCTTGCGGCAGTTCTTCGGCCAAGTGCTCGGCGTGGATCAGACGCACACCGTATGTCGTAAGAAGGCCCGCATCATGTCGTACTGGGCCGCTCAAATGGGAGTGGCGATCGAGGTGGAGAGTTCGGCGAAGTGACGACGCGCTGCGGTTGGCGGTGCTCGTTCTACTCTCAACCCTTCTCCCATCGGGAGAAGGTGCCCGGAGGGCGGATGCGGGCGGGTTAACGTCGAAGCGCTCCGCCGCCGTTTGAAGTCGCTTCATCCACTCGCACGCCGCCCGGCCCTCACCCGGCGACTGCGTCGCCACCCTCTCCCGGCGGGAGAGGGTTTTACGACTTCTTATCCAACTCGACACCCATCGCGCGCATCAGGATTTTCATGTCGTCCCAGACGTCGCGTTTGGCGGCGGGGTTGCGTAAGAGATACGCGGGATGATAGGTGCACATCACCTTGATGCCGCGGTAGCTTGCGAACTTGCCGCGGAGTTTGCTGATCGAGACTTCCGTTTGCAGCAAGTTCTTCGCGGCGACGGAACCCAAGCAGCAGATGAACTCGGGTTGGATGATGTCGAGTTGGCCGTGGAGGTACTCGCTGCAATTCGCCGCCTCCTGGGGATCGGGATTGCGATTTCCCGGCGGGCGGCACTTGAGGATGTTTAGGATGTAAACGTCTTCGCGACGGAGCGTGCAGGCCTCGATGATTTTGTTCAACAACTGGCCGGCCCTACCGACGAACGGCTCCCCTTGAGCGTCTTCGTCGGCGCCGGGAGCCTCGCCTAAGAAGACCAGCCGCGACATCGGATTGCCGACGCCGAACACGGTTTGCGTTCGCGTCGTGCAGAGTTCCGTGCAGCGCGTGCACTTGGCGACCTGGGCGCGAATCACGTTCAACGCCTCGTTGCGATCGGCGGCTGATTCGAGCCGGCCGCGCGGCGTTTCCACCAGCGGCGGCGCAACTTCGGCTCGCGCGGCCTCCGGCGGCGTTTCCAAGGCCGCGGCGACCGATTTCTTCGTGCCGGGCTTCGGTTTCGGCAACGACGACACTCCAGCCCGCCCGAGACTTTCCAAGCGTTGGCGAGCGATCCGTCGAGCATCGGCCATGGGTCGGTCCTTCTTTCGGAGTAGTCGTCGAATTCGACGCCAGTATACGGCTTACTTGCGAGCTACCAAGTCCTAGGCCGCGCGTGCTCGGCGGAGTAAAATGGCTCACTCACTTCACCGCACTCCGTTCTTTTCGTCGACATCACATTTATGGGCGTTCCGCAGGTTGTTATCGTCGGTCGCCCGAACGTCGGCAAAAGCAGCGTCTTCAATTGGCTGGCCAAGAAGCGACTGGCCATCGTCGAAGACCGCGCCGGGGTGACCCGCGATCGCATGACGTTCTTGATGTGCGAGAACGAGCGGTATTTCGAAATCGTCGACACGGGCGGCATGGGGGTCGACGACGTCGACAACCTCACGCAACACATCGAAAGCCAGATCGAAATCGCGATCGACTCAGCGGCCGTCATTTTGTTCGTCGTCGATACTCGCAGCGGCCTGGCTCCGCTCGATCATGAAGTGGCCCGCCGGTTGCGCTCGGTCGATGCACCGGTGATTCTCGTCGCCAACAAGACCGACGCCGACACGCTCGACGCGAACGCCGATGAGTTCCACGCGTTGGGGAATGAAACGTTCGTGAAGGTGAGCGTGCACCAGAACCGGGGCCGCGACGACTTGTTGCAACTGGTGCTCGATCGGCTCCCGCCGGTTGACGAAGGCGCGCCGGCCGACGTGACGATGAAGTTGGCGATCGTCGGCCGCCGCAACACGGGCAAGAGCACGTTCGTCAACACGTTGGCTCAGGCCGAGCGGATGATCGTCAGCGAAGTGCCGGGCACGACGAGGGACAGCGTCGACGTCCGTTTTGAGCTGGACGGCAAGGCGTTCGTCGCCATCGACACGCCGGGCGTGAAGCGCGAAAAGACGATTCACGACGACCTCGAGTTCTACAGCATGCACCGCGCTCAGCGGAGCGTGCGGCGGGCCGACGTCGTGCTGATCTTCTTCGACTGCGAGCAGCCGATCAGCCGCGTCGACAAGCATCTCTGCGACTATGTGGCCGCGCAATACAAGCCGTGCGTGTTCGTCGTCAACAAGTGGGACATTTACGTCGACAAGGTGCCGACGAATAAATGGGTCCACTACCTGCACGATACGTTCCGCACGATGAAGTTCACGCCGATTGCGTTCATCACCGGCAAGACCGGCAAGAACATGAAGGCGCTGTTGAACCACGCACAGATGCTGTACAAGCAATCGACGGCGCGGATCGGCACGTCGGAACTGAACAAGCTGCTGCGAACGGCGATCGAACAGAACGAGCCGCCGCTCTATCAGAATCGTCGGCCGAAAATCTTTTACGCGACGCAAGTCGGCGTGCAGCCGCCGACGATCGTGTTGTTCTGCAGCGAGCCGCGCGCGATCGGCAAGGACTATCAGCGGTACCTGCTGACGACCTTCCGCGACAACCTGCCGTTCTCGGAAGTGCCGATCAAGCTCTACCTCCGCAAGGCCCACGGCGACGACGAAGGCCGCAACGCGCCGGAAAAGGTCGAAGTGGAACGGCGCCGGCGGTAGGATTACGTCGCGTTTGCAGGTCGAGAATCGCCACGAAAGGAGTTCGCTCGTGCTCATCGGCGTACCGAAGGAAATCAAACGCGACGAGTATCGCGTCGCCATGTTGCCCGTCGGCGTGGAGGAACTCACGCGGGCCGGGCATCGCGTGCTGTTCGAACGGGGCGCGGGGCTCGGCTCCGGCATCACCGACGAAGAATATGAAGCGAGCGGCGCGAAACTCACCGACGACGTGGCGGCCTTGTTCGCTGAGGCCGACCTGATCGTCAAGGTCAAGGAACCGCTCGAGGCCGAATGGCCGCGGCTCCGTCCCGGTCAGATCCTCTTCACCTATCTGCACTTCGCCGCCGATCGCAAATTGACCGAAGCGGTGCTCGCCTCCGGCGCGACGGCCGTGGCGTACGAAACGTTGCGCGACGATCAAGGGCGACTGCCGCTGCTGACGCCGATGAGCGAAGTCGCCGGACGGATGAGCATTCAAGAAGGGGCGAAGTACTTGGAGCGGCCGCAGATGGGCCGCGGCATCCTGCTCGGCGGCGTGCCCGGTGTGGCTCCGGCGAGCATCGCGATTCTCGGGGGCGGCGTCGTCGGCGCGAACGCGGCGAAGGTCGCGGCCGGCTTCGGCGCGAACATCGGGTTACTCGACGTCAACATGGATCGGCTCCGCTATCTGGACGACGTCATGCCCGCGAACGTCGATTGCCTCTACAGCGATCGCCACACCGTGCGCGAACGGCTCCGTTCGGCCGACCTGGTCATCGGCGCCGTGCTGATCCCGGGAGCGAAAGCGCCGCGATTGATCGAACGCGAAGATTTGAAATTAATGAAGCCGGGGAGCGTGATCATCGACGTCGCGATCGATCAGGGCGGCTGCGTCGAAACGAGTCGCCCGACGACGCACAGCCAACCGGTGTACGAAGTCGACGGCGTGTTGCACTACTGCGTGACGAACATGCCCGGCGCCGTCGGCCGCACGAGCACCTACGCCTTGTGCAACGTCACGTTGCCGTGGGTCCTGCGAATCGCGAAAGACGGCATCATTCCCGCCGCCGAAAAGTGGAAGCCGATCGCGCGCGCCGTGAACATGCACGCCGGCAAAGTCACCTGCCGCGCGGTGGCCGAAACGTTCGACCTGCCGTTCGACCCGCGGTACGATTACTAATCGCTACGGCGGCGGACCGCCGGCGATTCGCTATTCGCCGGCGTCGGCTTTCGGAATGAATTTTTGTTCGGCGAGCCATTGGAGCGACCGCTTTTGCCACGCGTCCCAGGAAGGGCCTTTGTAGCCGCTGAGGCCGTGGCCGCCGTTGGGCAGCTCGATGTATTCGCAAGGAATCTGGTGTTCCTTCAGCGCCGCGTACAACAGGCGGCTATGGTCGGGCACGACGACCTTGTCGTCCACGGCGTGGGCGAGAAACGTCGGCGGCGTATCGTCGGTCACCTGTTTCTCGATCGAAAACTCCACGATCAAACCGCGATCGGGTTTCGGGCCGAGCAAATTGGTGCGCGAGCCGGCGTGCGCCAACGCGTCCATCGAAATCACCGGATAGATCAGGATTGCAAAATCGGGTCGGCAGTGTAAACGGTCGATCGGGTCCTGGGCGTCCGGTGCGCCGACGTTGTAGTAGACCGCGGCGGTTGCCGCGAGATGGCCGCCTGCGGAGAAACCGATGATGCCGATTCGCTTCGGGTCGATGCCCCAATCCTTCGCGTTATAGCGAGCGACCCGAAAGGCCCGCTGCGCATCGTACAACGGCACGGACGCCCGACCCTTGGGGAGCCGATATTCGAGGACGATGCCCGTGATGCCGTGGGTGTTGAGCCACTTGGCGATGTTGTGCCCTTCCGGACCGACGACCACGCCGCCGTAACCGCCGCCGGGACAGATGACGAGCGCCGCGCCGTTCGGTTTTTCGGGACGATACACCGTGAGGCGTCCGGCCGGCGGCTCCGATCCGGCTTCCGTCGGCGCCTCGTGCGTCCACAGAGGCAGGACCAGGGGCTCGGCGGCAACGGCCGCGACCGGCGCGAGACACACGGCGCCGGCAAACAAGGTGAGTGCGATTCGCATGACGGTCTCCTGGTTGGGCCGCAGGTGAGGACGAACGTCGACTATTTCGAGAACCGCGACCGCAAACGCGCCGCGGCTTCGCTCATGCGGCGGAGTTTTTCGTAGGCTTCGTCGATGCTCGGCGGCTCCCCTGCCCCGGGCGCGAAGCCGCAGTCGGGATTCAGCGCGATGCGCCGCGGATTCATAATCCCCGCCGCCGCGGCGCCGAGCGACTCCATCGTTTCGACGCTTTGCAATTGTTCGGTTCGCACGTCGACGACGCCGAGGCCGACGTCGAGCCGCTCCGGCAGCAGGCTCAAGTCGCTGACGTCGCCGGTGCCGGGATACGCGAACTCCAAATTCACGCGGTCGATCTGAGCCTCGCCGAGTCGCGGTAGAATCGGCTTGTAATCGCCGACGACGTCGCTTTGCCGCTTATAAACGCTGTGGCAACAATGCAGATGCACTTCGGCCTTCAAGCCGTTCGCAATGCGATTGATCGCCGCCACGGCTGCGGGAAATTGCCGATCGGCGTTCCATTCGCGTCGCAATCGTTCGTCGTGAATTTCTTGGCCGGAGGTCAAACGGCGATCGCAGAAATAGGTCAGCGCCGGGTCGTCGATTTGCACAATGTCGACGCCCGCCGCGACGACGGCCGCCGCTTCCCGCGCGAGGATCTCGCCCAGGTGATCGAGAAAATGTTCGAGCGTCGGGTAAGCATCGCGGCTATACGCATCGTGCCAGTAGCGAACGGCGATGAGGAACGGACTCGGCAAGGCGAACTTCGTCACGCGATCGGTCGCGTCGACGAGGAACCGAGCATCGGCCGCGAAGACCGGCTCGGTCGCCGTCATGCGACGAACGACGACGTCGGTGAGTTTTTTCTCTCCCTGGTGTTCGAACGGCCGCACCTTCTCGAACCCGCCGACGCGGGCCAGAAACTCGCCGATGTAATGCGACCGCCGCCACTCGCCGTCGCTGACCACGTCGAGCCCGGCTAATTCCTGCAGCCGAATCGCGAACCGCACGAAGTCGTCGAGGTTCCGCTGATAGACGGCCGGCGACACCTCGCCGCGCCGCGTCAACAAATCCTGCACGACATTCGGCCGCGGCAGCGAACCGATGACGTGCGTAAAGAACAGCGGCAGCTTCTTCGTCCGTTCGGTTTTCATGAAATCACTTCGGCAGTTTGACCTTCGCCAGGTAAATGCTCGTTTTGCCTTCGTGGCTCGAATAGTAGCTGACCCAAAGCAGGTCGTCGTGCCAGGCCATTCCGGCGTAGCTCGTGTCGCCGCCGCTGGGGAAGTCGAGGACCGGCGTCACCGATTTTTCGTCCATCTTCGCAAGCACCGTGTGAGCCTTCGGCAGGTAGCTGCGCGTGACGGCCCACAGTTGACCGTTCGGCAACTCGATGAAGTTCGGACCGCCGAATCGCATGTCGGTTTCGTTCCAGGTGAACTTCTTGTACAGCGGCTTATCGCTCACGCTCACGCCGATCCAACCGTTTTGCGAACCACCTTCGCGGCGGACCATGGCCATCATCCGGCCGTCTTTGAGGAAGCGGAGCGTTGTTTCATTCGGATGGCCCGGCACGTCGAGGAACGTCACGCTGCCGTCATACGTCACGCCGTCCTTGCCGAAGTAAATCTTCAACTTCCATTCGGCCGGTCCCGACTCCACGGGCTCCGTGCTCTTCGCCGCTTCCAAGGCTTCGCGGGTATTGCGAGTCGACGCGTTGTACGACGCGCCATAACAAATGCCGTCGTGCCACGTCGTTCGCCAGAGCCACTCGCCGGGTTGCAGCACCTTTTGCGGCTCCGACCATTCGCGACCGTCTTTGCTGAACGCCACGCGCGGTTGCCGACCGAGCAAAATCTTGCCGCCCTGGTAAATCGAGCCGCCCATCGTGAGCATCAGGCGATCGTCGGGCGTGACGCAGAGTTTCGGGTCGCGCAGGTCGATATCTTTTTCCGCTAACAGGGCCGCGGAGTCCCACGCGTCGCCGTCATTAGAAACCAGCACGCGAATTTTTCCGTCGCCGCCGACATGACCGTCGGCCTCGCGGAACGTGCACCAGAACTTATCGTGCCAGCGGATCAGGTCGGTAAACGCGTTATGGGCGCCGGCGTCCCAAATCTTTTTCACCGACACGAGTTCCGGCTTGTCCTCCTCGGCCGCCGATGCGCCGGCGGAAAAACATAAGAGCGCGACGACGGCGAACGAAACCAAGCGAAGTAGCCGCAAACGCATCGAACGAACCCTCCTGTTTTGGTTGTGCCGCACATCTTAACGCCGCCCAATCGGCGCCGGCAGACTCGCCGTAAAGTCTTGTTTCTATAGAATTTATCTGGTAGCATCAGCCGATGATGATGTTAGCCTTGGGCTTGTCCTCGAGTAGGATAAGCCGCGACCCGCTAGCAACATGCCTGCCTGACCGCCCCGCCTGCCGCTCGTCCCGCCTGAACGTGTGGAGAACCGACCATGCTCACGCTCTTCGGTCCGCAACTCGCCAAGCAATATCGCAACTGCGACGGTCTGCCGCGCCGCAACTTCCTGACGATCGGAGCCCTCGGCTTCGGCGCCGGTGCGGTGACCATGGCCGATCTGTTGCGTTGCGAAGCCCAAGCGGCGACGACGGCCGACACCAAGACCGCGAGCCCCGCAAAACCGAAGCGCGGTCTCGGGCACAAGGCGATCATCAACGTCTTTCTCGGCGGCGGTCCCCCGCATCAAGACATGTGGGAAATCAAGACCGAGGCCCCCAGCGAGATTCGCGGCGAGTTCAAGCCGATCGACACCAAGGTGCCCGGCCTGCAAATCGGCGAATGCTTCCCGAAGATCGCCGCGATGATGGACAAGTTCGCCGTCATCCGTTCGGTCGTCGGCGCCTCGGGTCCGCACTACGCCGATCAATGCATGACCGGCTGGGGCAAAGACTCGCTCTCGTTCCTCGGCGGCCGCCCGAGCATGGGTGCGGCGATCGGCAAGTTGCGAGGGTCGGTCGATCCGTCGGTGCCGCCGTTCGTCGGCCTCGCGGCCACGACGCAGCACGTACCGTGGTCCGATTGCGGCAAGCCGGGCTTCCTCGGTCCGGCGTATGCCGCGTTCAAGCCCGACGGACCCGGCATGCAGAACATGAAGCTGGGCGAGATCTCGAAGGCCCGGATGACGAGCCGTCGCGAGTTGCTCGGCCAGTTCGATCGCCTCCGCGCGAGCTTCGACGCCTCCGGCGCGATGTCGGCCTCCGACGAGTTCGGCCGCCGCGCGTTCGACGTTCTCACGTCGAGTCGCCTGGTCGACGCCCTCGACATCTCGAAGGAAGATCCGAAGACCATCGCCCGTTACGGCGACGGCAAGCCGTACAACTACCAGTACGACGGCGCCCCGACCTGCAACGACCATCTGCTGATGGCGCGCCGTTTGGTCGAGGCGGGCGTTCGCTGCGTGTCGCTCAGCTACGGTCGTTGGGACAGCCACGGCAAGAACTTCGATCTCGTTCGCGACCACGGCGGCAAGCTCGATCAGTGCCTCACCGCGTTGGTCCAAGACCTCGACGAGCGCGGCATCCTGAACGACGTCACCATCATCGCTTGGGGCGAGTTCGGCCGCACGCCGCGAATCAATAAAGGCGCCGGTCGCGATCACTGGCCGCAAGTCAGCTGCGCGATCCTTGCCGGCGGCGGCCTGCGAACCGGCCAGGCCATCGGCAGCACGAACCGCTTGGGTGAGTTCGCCGAAACGCGACCGGTCACGTTCCAAGAAGTCGTCGCCACGCTGTACACCAGCATCGGCATCGACGTCAGCCAGGCCACGATCCGCGACCAAGCGGGCCGCCCGCAATACCTGGTCGAAGAAGGCCCGGTCCGCGAACTGGTGTAAAAACCCGCTCAGTAGCGCCATCGCCCGTTATCTCTCGCTTGCGGTTTAGCGCGCGGGTCGCGATTTCCCATCGCCGCGCGATTCCCGCGCCAATAGAACCCACGCCATGAACTTCCCAAATCTCAAACCGCAGTTCGATCGCGACGGGTACGTCGTCGTGCGGCAGCTGTTGTCGCCCGGCGAGTTCGCCGAGTTGAACGCGAACCTCGAGCGTTACATTCGCGACGTCGTGCCGGGCCTTCCCGCCACCGATGCGTTTTACGACGTCGATCGATCGCAGCCGGAGTCGCTCAAGCAACTCCATCGGATGGCGCAAGATCCGTACTTCGCCGACTATCGGAATCAGCCGACGTGGCGAGCGTTGGCCGAGGCGCTGGTCGGCGAGGCGGCGACGACCGACGATCCGGAATGGTTCAACAAGCCGCCCCTTTCGAAGACCGGCACGCCGCCGCATCAGGACAACTTCTACTTCTCGCTGAAGCCGTGCCGCGTCGTGACGATCTGGATGGCCCTCGATGTAGTCGACGACGAGAACGCCTGCGTCCGTTACGTTCCGGGTTCGCACCTTGCGCCGACGCGACCCCATCATCGCTCCGGCACGCTCGGCTTCTCGCAAACGATCGCCGACTACGGCCCCGCCGACGTCGCCCGCGAGGTGCCGATCCATCTCCAGCCGGGCGACGTGATGGCCCACCACGGCAACCTGATCCACCTCGCCGGCGCCAACCGTTCCGCCACCCGCCACCGCCGCGCCTTCGCCATGGTCTACAAAGGCGTCAGCTGCCGCCGCGATGAAGAGGCCTTCGCCCGCTACCAAGCCGCCGTCAAAGCGCAACACGCGGGGTTGGGGATTGCGTAACGAGGTGAAACGTAAATTCCGCGCTTAAGCCCAGCGAAGGCCCGATCACGTCATCCATTAAGATCACGCGTGAATCGGGCCTTCCCTGGGCTTTTTCTTGGTGAACCTTCGCGTTTCCCGCGGCGTCTCACCCCTTGAACCGGTTTCGGCAAACTGCGATTCTGATGGTTTCGCCGGCCCGGCCGGTTTCATTATTCTTGACCGGTTTCGTCGTTTTGGGAGTACGTGGGTTATGGGCATCGCGATTTCGAAGATCATTCAGGCTCTGGAACCATCGGCGACGTTGGCGATGGCCGCCAAGGCCCGCGAGGTGAAGGCCTCGGGCAAACCGGTCTTCGATTTCAGCGTCGGCGAGCCCGACTTCACGACGCCCGCGCACATTTGCGAAGCGGCGGTCAAGGCGATGAAGGAAGGTCACACCCACTACACGGCGTCGGGCGGCATCAACGAACTCCGCGCCGCGGTCGCGAAGCAATACGCCAAGACGCACGGCATTGAATACGCGCCGCAGCAGGTCGTCGTCTCCAACGGCGCCAAACACTCGCTACACAATGCCTTCACCGTGCTCTGCGATCCGGGCGATGAGGTGATCATCCCGGCGCCGTATTGGGTCAGCTATGCCGAGTTGGTGAAGTTGACCGGCGCGAAGCCGGTGATCGTCGCGACTGACGAGAAGAACGATTTCAAATTGACGCCCGCCCAGTTGCGGGCCGCTTGCACGCCGAAGACGAAAATCCTGTTGCTCTGCTCGCCGTCGAACCCGACCGGCAGCATGTATTCGCCGGCCGAGCTTGGTGCGCTGGCCGACGTGGTGTTGGAAAAGAACCTCGTCGTGATGAGCGACGAGATTTACGAACGGCTCGTCTACGGCAATCACAAATTCGCGAGCTTCGCGACGGTCCGGCCGGGCCTCGTCGATCGCACGATCACGATCAACGGCGTGAGCAAGGCCTACGCGATGACCGGTTGGCGAATCGGTTGGACGTTAGCGCCGATGGCCATCTCGAAGGCAATGGATTCGCTGCAAAGCCAGGAGACGTCGAACCCGTCGAGCGTCAGCCAATACGCGGCGCTGGCGGCGTTGGAAGGCCCGCAACAATGCGTCGACGACATGCTCAAGGAGTTCGCCAAGCGCCGCGAGTACGTCATCGAGCGGCTGAAGAAACTGCCCAGCGTCACCTATCCCGAAATGGGCGGCGCGTTCTACGCCTTTTTCAACGTCAAGGCTCACCTGGGTCGCAACTACGGCGGCGTCGCGGTGAATAACTCGGCCGACTGGTGCCTGCAATTGCTGGCTCAACAAGGCGTGGCCTGTGTGATGGGCTCGGCCTTCGGCGCCGAGGGCTATGCCCGGATGTCGTTCGCCACGAGCCTCGACGTGATCGAAAAAGGCTTCGACCGGATCGAGGCGTTTTTGAAGTCGTAGCCGTCGGCGGCGAGATTGCTACAATTCTCGCATGACCGCCAAGCGTGCCGCCGAGGATGCTCCTTCGCTCTTTGAAGCGAGCGAGACCGTTAATCGTCAGCAGGCGTTGCCGTTGGCGGCTCGCATGCGGCCCCGGAACCTGGCGGAGTTTGCCGGCCAGCAACATTTCTTGGCCGAAGGCAAGTTGTTGCGGCGGCTGATCGCGGCCGATCGATTGGGTTCGGTTATCTTCTACGGCCCGCCGGGAACCGGCAAGACGACGCTCGCGCAACTCCTGGCCGGCGAAACGAAGAGCCGCTTTGTGCAGGTGAACGCCGTCGCGACCGGCGTGAAGGAATTGCGTGAACTGCTCGACGGAGCGCGCGATCGGTTGTCGGTCGACGGAAGGCGAACGCTCTTGTTCGTCGATGAGATTCATCGCTTCAACAAGGCCCAGCAAGACGTCCTGCTTCCCGACGTCGAAGACGGCACGATCGTACTGGTCGGGGCGACGACGCAGAATCCGTTCTTCGCGCTCAATAGCGCGTTGGTGAGCCGCAGTCGGATTTTCGAGTTCAAGCCGCTCAGCCGCGACGACATCAAGAACCTGCTCCGCCGCGCGGCGAGCGACGAGTTTCGCGGCCTGAAGAAGTATGACGTTCGCCTGCACGACGACGCCCTCGACTTTTTGGCGAACGTCTCCGACGGCGATGCGCGGCGAGCCTTGTCGGCGCTGGAGATCGGAGTGCTCTCGGCCCACAGCCGGCCGGTCGAGTTCACCAAGCAACTGGCGGAAGAGTCGATCCAAAAGAAGGCGATCGAGTACGACCGGTCGGGCGACGGTCACTACGACGCGGCCAGCGCCCTGATCAAGAGCATGCGCGGGAGCGATCCCGATGCCGCAATCTACTGGCTGGCGCGGATGCTCGAGGCGGGGGAAGACGTGCGATTCTTGGCGCGTCGCGTCGTCATTTTCGCCAGCGAAGACGTCGGGAACGCCGATCCGCACGCCTTGCCGTTGGCCGTGGCGGCGATGCAAGCATGCGAGTTCGTCGGCTTGCCGGAGTGTCAGCTGAATTTGGCGCAAGCCGTGACGTATCTGGCGTGCGCGCCGAAGTCGAACGCCGCGACGCTGGCAATCGGCGCTGCGCGGCAAGACGTCGTCGAAGGCCGCCTGCTGCCGGTGCCCGTTCACTTGAAAGATCGGCACTACGCCGGCGCCCAACGTCTCGGCCACGGCGAAGGTTACGAATATGCGCACAACGCGCCGGACGCGATCGCCGCGCAAGATTATTTGGGCATCGACAAGACGTATTACCATCCGGTGCCGCGCGGCTTCGAGGCAGACTTGATGACGCGGCTCGAAACGATTCGGGCCCGGCTCCGCGAAGGGAAAACCACGACGCCGGACGACGCGTAACACGCCGATCGCCGGCGATGCTTGCATTCCCGCGCGTTGGGATGGTAGCGAGGATGCGATTCCGCTATCTTTCCCGCCCCGTTCTCTCCGAACAAATTCCGAGAGAACGTCGTCGCGGTGCGTCGACCTCGCGTCGCGCCTGCATTCGTCAAGGAGGACGAACGTGCAATTGTTTCGCTCGCTTTGCGTCGTTGCGGTGCTCGGCGCCTTGACGTACGGCGCTTACGTGACGTTAACGGGCAGCCCGCCGCCGCCGCCGCCGCTCGACACGGTGAATTGGGACAGCCCGCCGCCGGTGGAGTTGCCTACCGGGGGCGTGAAGACCTCCGCGCCGGCGGCAACGGCATTGAACGCGGCGCCTGCCGGAGCGCCCGCGCCGAGGTTCAGTCCGGGCGTCGCAGGTGCTGCGCGACTCGATGCGCCGACCGATTCGGTCGCCGGAACGCCGATGAAGCCGAGCGCAGACGCCGCGAACGCCGCGCCGATCGAGCCGCCCGCATCGTATCCGAAAACCAACACGCCGCCGGGCGCGTTCGACGCCGCCGGCTCCGCGCCGATCGCCCCGACTTCAAACTCATATCCGACGACGGACAACGCCTCGGGCCCGGCGCTGCCGGGCGTGTCGATTACGCCGACGCAAGATGCAGGCGACAAGGTCACTCCGACCTCGGGTTCGGTCGACGGTCATTCCCTGTCCATGCCGAACGCCTTAACGGGAGCGCCCGCGATGGCTGTTGCGTGGAACGAAATCAACACTTTGGTCACGTCGAAACCGGCCGAGGCCCTCGACCGCTTGAGTCGCTCGTTCGACGACCTCAATCTCTCGGCGGAAGAGAATCGCCGCGTGACGGAATCGCTCGATCAACTGGCAGGCACGGTCGTCTACTCGCGCGAACACCTGTTGGCGCCGGCTCACGTCGTGCAGCCGGGCGAACGGCTCGACCAAATCGCGACGAAGTACAACCTCACGCCGGAATTGCTCGCGAAGATCAACGGCATCGCGGACCCGGCGAATTTGGCGCCCGGCACGCAGTTGAAAGTCATGCCCGGCCCGTTCGGCGCGTTGATCGACAAAAGCCGGAGACAGCTGTCGGTGTTCCTCGGCGGCTTGTACGCCGGAAGTTTCAACGTCGGCTTCGGCCAAGATCAAGCGGCGGCCGACGGTTACTACAAAGTCGCCGGCAAGACGTTTGATCCGAGCCGCTCGTTGTACGTGCTCGATCTCGGCAACGGCGTGACGATGCATACGTCGCTCGACGGCGCACCGCTGAACAACGATCAGGCCCGCGGTTGCATTCGCCTCGATCCCGCGCAAGCCGCCGACATCTTCGACATTCTGTCGGTCGGCTCGGATGTAATCGTCAGGCCGTGAGGCAGTTGCCGGTTGCCAGTCGTCAGTGGCCAGTAGTCGAATTGTGGTTCACGCGGTAAAGTGCTGTCTCTCTCTACTGGCAACTGACCACTGACCACCGGCAACTTCCTACCATGTACGACCGCAACGCGCTGCATCAACTCATCGAACAAAAGGCCCTCAAGCGGGGCGACTTCACGCTCGCTTCGGGGAAGAAGTCGTCGTACTTTCTCAACTGCAAACAAGTGACGCTCGATTCGATCGGCGCGAAGCTCGTCGGCGAAGGAATCCTCGACATGCTCACCTCGGCGGGTCCCCTGCCCCAGGCGGTCGGCGGGATGTCGATCGGCGCCGATCCGATCACGGCTGCGGTCGTGACGGTCGCCGGCTATCGCGGCCTGCCGCTGTTGGGTTTCATGGTCCGTAAAGACGCCAAGGATCACGGTGCGACGGCCAAGCAGTTCGTCGAAGGTCCGATCGCCGCGGGTCAGGAAGTCGTCATCGTCGAAGACGTCGTCACGACCGGCGGCTCGTCGCTCTTGGCCATCGAACGCTCGGAAGCCGTCGGGCTGAAGGTCCGCGGCGTGATCGCGATCGTCGACCGTCTCGAAGGGGGCCGCGAAGCCTTCGCCGCGCGTGGCTACAAATGCGAAAGCCTGTTCACGATCCGCGACTTTGGAATCGAACCGCCCAAATGAAGTTGGGGAGTGATGGAGTGAGGGAGTGATGGAGTAGGCTGCCGAACCTCGCCGCTCCTATACTCCCTCACTCCATTACTCCATCACTCCTTGTCTTCTCCATGGAAACTTCCCTCCATCGCTCCCTGAAGCAGTTCTATGCGACCGAGGGGTCGGCGATCGAGGTGAAGCTGGGGCGGTATCGGATCGACGTCGTCCGCGGCAACGAGCTTGTTGAAATTCAACACGGCTCGTTGGCGGCGATACGCGACAAGATCGCGGCGTTGGCCGCCGAACACGACGTCCGCGTCGTGAAGCCGATCGTCGTTCGCAAGACGCTGATCAAGCGGGCCAAGCGCGACGGTAAGATCGTCGATCGCCGCACGAGCCCGAAGCGCGGCATGTGGGTCGACTTGTTCGACGAGTTGATTTATTTTCGCCGCGTGTTCCCTCATCCGCGGCTGATCCTCGACGCCGTGCTCGTCGACATCGAAGAGTGGCGCTATCCGGGCCACGGTCGCCGGCGTTGGCGCCGGCCGAACGCGTATCAGGTCGAAGATCAGAAGCTGTTGGCCGTGCACGAAGTTCGTTCGTTCCGTACCGGCACCGACCTGACGAGCTTGTTACCGCCGGCGCTCCCCGCGCCGTTTCACTCCGGTCACGTGGCGGAGCAACTCGAAATCAATCGCTCCTTCGCGCAGCGGATCGTCTACTGCCTCCGCGAGATGGCCGTGGCGCGGCAGGTCGGCAAAGCCGGCAACACGCGACTCTACGAACTTGGCGGCATTCCGCCGATCGCGCCCGACAACGGGAAGAAAACGTCGGCGAAAAAGCGTCGCCGCGCGGCGTGAGAAGAGCACTACGCCCCTTGTCGGACGACGGCGTAACTCCTACGCTAACGGTTTTCCTCGCCCCGCAAATTGCCCATGCCTCCCGTCGCCAAGAAACCCCCGGTCCGGATCGCCATCATCGGCGCCGGGGCGGTTAGTGATTACCACCACGTTCCGGGAATTCGGCTCGACGATCGCTGCCAACTCGTCGGCGTGTGCGACGCCGATCCCGCGCTGCTCGAGCGCCGCAAGAGCGATTGGGGCGTGACGAAGGTCACGACCGACGCCGAAGCCCTGTGCGCCGATCCCGAAGTCGACGCCGTCGTCATCGCGACGCCGAACTTCACGCACAAGTCGATCGTCTTGGCCGCCGCGCAGAACAAGAAGCACATGATGTGCGAGAAGCCGCTGGGGCTGAACGCCGCCGAAGTCGGCGAGATGTACCGCGTCGCCCGCGACAACCGCGTCGTCCACATGACGGCATTCACCTACCGCTTCGCTCCGGCCATGCGGTACCTCAAGCACCTCGTGTCGACCGGCGCCTTGGGCACGCCGCGCCATTTCCGTTCGCAGCGCTTCCTCGACTGGCCCGAGACCAGCTGGGGTTGGCGACAATATAAGGACAAGGCCGGCGCGGGCGACCTGTTCGACATGACGATTCATCGCATCGATTTCTCGGCCGACCTGATGGGTCCGATCGAGCGCATCTGCGGCGCCGTGGCGCGATTCGCCCCGCGCGACAAAACGGTCGACGGCAAGTCGTGCCCGCCGTCGAACGTCGACGATTGGTCGGCCCTGATCGGCGAATTCGCCGGCGGCGCCACCGGCGTTTGGGAAGGAACGACGCTCGCCAAAGGCTATCACCTCGACGGCTTCGGTCACGAGTGGGCCGAGGTAAACGGCTCGGAAGGTTCGGGCGTTTACCGGATGCACGAACCGAACGACATTCTGCTCGGCAAGACCGGCAACGACTTGAAGCCGGTTCGCGTGCCCGACGAGTTCTTGAAACTCCCCGGTAGCCCGCGCGATCCGAACGCCGGCAAACCGGCGACCGTGTTTCGCTACGACCTGATGTGGGAGTTCGTGTCGGCGATCGTCGAAGGTCGCGACGCCGTGCCGAGTTTCTACGACGGCTTGAACGCCCAACTGGTGGCCGACGCCTGCCTCGAATCACACGCCTCGCGGCGGTGGATCGAAACGCGACCGGCGGAGAAATAGTCGTCATGGCCGACGCCGCCTCGCAGCACTATCCGATTCGGCGGTTGACCGGCGTGCAAATCGCCGCGACTGGAGCTTCGGTTCCCGATCGCGTCGTGACGAACGCCGACGTGCAATCGGTATGCGGCGTCGATCCGGATTGGATCATCCAACGGACCGGCATTCGCGAGCGACGCCACGCCGCGCCGCATGAATCGACGGTCGACTTCGCGGCCCGCGCCGCGGCGCAATGCCTGGAACGCGCGGGCGTCAAGGCGTCGGAAATCGACCTGATCTTGGTCGGCACGTTCACGCCCGACTACCTGTGCCCCTCGACCGCAGCTCTGGTGCAACACAAACTCGGCTTGCGGTGCGGCGCCGTCGACTTGAACGCGGCCTGCGCCGGGTTCATGTACACGTTGATCACCGGCATGCAATTCGTTGCGGCCGGCACGAGCAAGCGCTGCCTGGTGATCGGCGCCGATTGCAATTCGCGGATCGTCAATCCGCAGGACAGCAAAATCTATCCGCTCTTCGGCGACGGCGCCGGGGCCGTGCTCCTCACGCCCGGTTCGCCCGAGCAAGGCATGCTGGCCTATTCCCTTGGTGCCGACGGCGGCGGTTGCGAATCGCTCTATCGCCCGATGGGGGGCGCGAAGGAACCGTTCGAAGCGACCGGAGCCGCCGCGGGTCGGCACTTCCTGTTCATGGACGGCAAGCCGGTTTTCAAATGGGCCGTGCGCTTGGTCGAAGAAAACGTCCGCGAAGTCGTCCGCGAATCGCAGGTGCCGCTCGACGACATCGAGCTGGCGATCTTCCACCAAGCAAATCTGCGGATCATCCAGGGCGCCGCCGACGCCTTGAAGCTCGACATGTCGCGCGTCGCAATCAATCTCGATCGCTACGGCAATACGTCGGCCGCGAGCATCCCGCTGGCGCTCGACGAGTGCTTCAACCAAGGTCGCATTCGCCGCGGCACGCGGATCCTGATGAGCGGCTTCGGCGCCGGACTCGCCTGGGGCACCGGTGTTTGGCAGTGGTGAAAACTCTCAGGCGAATTCAACCACGGATTTCACGGATCGCACGGATGAAAATGATTCCTATCTCTCTTTCATCCGTGTCTTCCGTGTAATCCGTGGTTTCTTTCTGATTTAACCAGCCGTCCACTCCAAATTCTGCATCATGTCCAAAGCCAAATCCTTGCCGAAGCGCAGCCAAGTCAAATCCGCCGACACCTGGGATCTGTCGTCGCTCTATGCCGACGACGCCGCTTGGGAAAAGGACTTCAAGAAGTACGAAAAGCTGATCACCGGCTACGAAAAATATCGCGGCACGCTCGGCGACGGCGCGAAGGTCTTGGCGGCCCTGTTGAAGTTCGACGATGAAGTCGATCAACTCGGCGACAACCTTGGCACCTACGCCCATTTGAAGACGGCCGAAGATACGGCGAACAGCACCTATCAACGGATGATGGGCCGCATTCGTAACGCGGTCACGAAGGCCAACGAGAACGGCAGCTTCGTGCGTCCCGAGATCCTCGCCTTGCCTGCCGCGACGATTAAGAAGTACCTCGCGGCCAAGGAGATGGCGCCGTTCAAGCTGGTGCTCGAACGCGTGCTGCGTTACAAGCCGCACACGCTCTCGCCTGCCGAGGAAAAACTCCTGGCGATGCAGGGAGAAATGTCCGAGGCGTCGAACAATATTTTCCGCCAGCTGAACAACGCCGACTTGAAATTCGGCTTCGTCAAGAACGAGCGGGGCGAAGAAGTCGAGCTGAGCCACGCGTCGTTCTCGACGTTCCTCCATTCGCCGAATCGCAAGGTGCGGCAAACCGCGTTTCATCAGTACTACTCGCACTTCCAGGCCCACGAGAACACGCTCGCCGCAACGCTTGCCGGGTCGATGCAGCGCGACGTCTACTACGCCAAGGCTCGCAATTATCCGAGCGCCGTCGAAGGGTCGCTGTTCCCCGACGTCGTGCCGCTCTCCGTGTACGACAATCTCGTCTCGTCGGTGCGGAAGAATCTCCCGGCGGTGCACAAATACTTCGACGTCCGTCGCCGCGCGATGAAGCTGAAAGACATCCATCATTACGACACGTACGTGCCGATCCTCAGCGATCTAGACGTGAAGTACCCCTGGAACCAGGCGGTGAAGACGGTCGTCGAGTCGCTCGCTCCGTTGGGCGCTGAATACTGCGCGACCTTAGAGAAGGGCCTGCTCGGCCGCTGGTGCGATCGCTACGAGAACCAAGGGAAGCAAAGCGGCGCGTTCTCGAGCGGCACGTACGACAGCATCCCCTACATCCTGATGAACTATCAGCCCGAGGTGCTCGACCACGTCTTTACGCTCACGCACGAAGCCGGCCATTCGATGCACTCGCACTACTCGGCCCGCAATCAGCCGCACGTCTACTACGGCTATACGATCTTCGTCGCCGAGGTGGCCAGCACGTTCAACGAGCAACTCCTCAGCAAGCATCTGATGAAGCAGGCCAAAAACGATCGCGAACGGGCCTACCTCATCAATCGCGAAATCGACGCGATTCGCGGCACGATCATTCGTCAGACGATGTTCGCCGAGTTCGAAAAGAAGACGCACGGCCTCGTCGAACAAGGCGAACCGCTGACCGTCGAACGTTTCAAGAGCGTCTATCGCGAACTACTTGAAGCCTATTTCGGCCCGAAGTTCACGCTTGACGACGAACTGTCGCTGGAGTGCTTCCGCATTCCGCACTTCTATCGCGCGTTCTACGTTTACAAGTACGCCACCGGTTTGTCGGCGGCGATCGCGCTCTCCGAACGAGTCGTCAACGGCGGCAAGCGGGAACTCGACGACTACCTGAACTTCCTCAAGGGCGGTTGCTCGAAGGATCCGCTCGATTTGCTTCGCGGGGCGGGCGTCGACATGGAAAAGCCGCACGCCGTGAACACGGCCCTGGCCCATTTCGCCAAGCTGGTCGACGAGTTAGACTCGTTGCTGTAACGACACACCAAAAGGAATCGCATCATGCGTCTCGGACTCGTCACGTACCAATGGGGCAAAGATTGGGACCTGCCGACGATCTTGAAGAACCTGCGGCTCGCCGGTTGGGAAGGGGTCGAACTCCGCAGCACGCATAAGCACGGCGTCGAACCGACGCTCGACGAATCGGCCCGCCGCGACGTCGCCAAGCAATTCGCCGACGCAGGCATCGAACTCGTCGGCCTCGGCAGCGCCTGCGAGTATCACTCGCCCGATCCGGCCGTGCTGAAGAAGAACATCGAAGAGACGAAGGCGTTCATCGAGCTGGCCCACGACTGCGGCGGCAAGGGCGTGAAGGTGCGACCCAACGGCCTGCCGAAGGAAGTGCCGGTACAGAAGACGCTCGAACAAATCGGCCGGGCGTTCAACGAGGTCGCCGAATTCGGCGCGGGCTACGGCATCGAGATTCGCATGGAGATCCACGGCAAGGGCACCCAAGAGTTGCCGCACATGAAGACAATCATGGACGTCGCCGATCACCCGAACGCCAAGGTCTGCTGGAACTGCAACCCGACCGATCTCGACGGCGCGGGTCTGGAAGCGAATTTCAACATGGTCGCCAAGCGGATGGGCACGGTGCACATTCACGACCTGATCACGAGCTACCCTTGGCAGCCGCTCTTCGACCTGCTGAAAGGCTCCGGCTTCCAAGGCTGGACGCTCGTCGAAGAAGGCAAAGAAACGACCGACCCGATCCGCGTGATGCAGTACTACCGCCTGTTGTGGGAACGGATGACGGCGTAACACGAATGCTGAATGAGCGACTGCTGAATGCTGAAAGCCGGAAGCGCGTTCAGCTCTGCCGGTCTTCTTTCAGCACTCTGCATTCAGCATTGGTCGACGAAGTCGACCAGCACGCGGTTGAATTCGTCCGGGCGTTCCAGCGGCGACATGTGGCCGGCGAGTTCGATGATGTGAAACTTCGCGGCGGGAATCGCCTCGGCGACGGCCCGCATTTCGTCGACCGGCGAGATCGCATCTTCGCGGCCGACGACGACGAGCGTCGGCGTCGTGATGCTCGGCAGATACGCACGCACGTCTTCCCGCTCGGCCATGCCGAGTTGCGCGGCGGCGAGACCGTCGGGATGCGTGTTCTCGATCGTGCTGCGCAGGTCGGTGACAAGATCCGGCTTCTCGGCGAACGTCGCTTTGCCGAACAGCTTCGGCACCATCGCTTCGGCGACGGCGGCGTTGCCGTGCCGGCGAACGTGATCGGCCATCTTGAGCCGCGTCTCGCGCGCCTCCGGCGTGTCGGCGGCGGCTCGCGTGTCGACCAGCACCAGTCCTCGCAATCGCTCGGCGTGTCGCTTTACGAATTGCATAGCGACGTAACCTCCCATCGACAGGCCGCAGAGCACGACTCGGTCGCGGACGTGCATCGCGTCGAGCAGTGCGGCACAATCGTCGGCCAATTGCGTCATCGTCGTCTTGCCCGGCACGACTTCGCTGTCGCCGAAGCCGCGAAGGTCGGGCACGATCAACCGATAGCGGTCGGCCAGTTGCAGCTGGCCGCGCCACATGTCGTGCGAGAGCGGGAAACCGTGGACGAACAAGACCGGCGTCCCCTGCCCTTCGTCGACGACGTTGAGACGAATTCCGTTGACGGCGACGTTGGTCATCATTTGTTTTTCTCCTCCGCTTAGCCGTCGCGTCCTCGCGCCGAATTCGGGCGGTGGACGGCCCGGCTAAGCATTGTTGCAAACCGTGCGCCCGCTACGCCTTCAAATGTTTCGCAAAGACCGCGCGGGCTCGTTCCCACATCGCCGGGCTCAGTTCATGGCCGACGCCCTGTTCGATGAACGACGAGAATTTGTCTTCCGCATGCACCGCCTCGTACGCCCGGCGAATGGTTTCAATACCTTGCGCCGCTTCCGCGACGGGTGTCCCGCGGTCCAAATTGCCGAGATTCAAATGAAACGCTCGCGGCGCGATCAGGGCCGCCATGTCGGGAACGTCGCCGAATTGCAGCAGGCCGGGAATGAAATTTGGGAAGCAGTGCAGCAGTTCCATCCGGTGAATCGCCGCGTACGTCGGGAAGCAGCAATTGCCGACGAGCACTTTGAGCCGCGGTTCCCACGGGCCGATGAGATAAGTATGCGTCGAACCCATCGAGTGCCCGTAGCAGCCGAGCCGGTCGGCGCGGACCTCGGGGCGCGAGCTGAGATAGTCGACGGCCCGCCGCATGTCCAAGATGTTTTTCCACGCCAGACATTTGCCGGCGACGACGTACCGCAAGAACAAGAACCGTTCGAGCTGACCACCGCGGAGTTTGCCGGTTTGTCGTTCGCCGAAGCCCGCGGCGTCGGGACAGAGTACGACGTAGCCTTCCTTCGCCAGCGCGACGCCCGTGTGGTGCATCGGCGATCCGCCGATCCCGGCGGGTTCGATCTTGCCAACGTCGTAAGCGCCGTTGTGTTGATGCCAGACGCAAACGCCCGGCGCAGGCCGCGAGGCATCGACGCCCGACGGTGTGAGCACATACGCCGGCACGCGCTCGCCGGTTTCAACCTGGTACGTCACCTTCTCACGGCGATAACCGTCGCAGTCGACGGTCTCTTCGATGCGCGGCTCTAACGAACACGGCGCAGGCCATTCGCCGCCGAGACATTGAAGCAAGCGATCGCGAAAATCGGCACGGGACATGGCACGCGGAAGGGGTCAGGGGTCAGGGGCGAGGACGAGCGAGGAGCTTACGTGTCGTTCTTCTTTTCCTTCTTCGCCAACGCGTCTTCGAAGATTTTGAGCTGGCGCTTCATCTGTTGCGAGTGGGGGTCGAGTTCAATGGCGCGGCGTTGCTGCTTCACGGCGTTTTCGTAGTCGCCGACGGCGTAATAGCAGCGGCCGAGCGTATCCATGTGGCCCGGACTTTCCGGTTTGAGCTCGAGCGACTTCTTCGACGCCGCCAGCGCCTCTTGGAAGTCGCCTTCGGTGTTGCTGATCAGCCAGGCGAACTGGTTATACGGCGTGTCGTCGTCGGGGCGATCGGACATTTGCCGCCGATAGATATCGCCCGACTCGCGGATCAAGCGGCGAACGCGATCGCGCAGCGACGCGTTGAGATCGGCGCGAAACAGCTCGATCAGAATTTCGGCGTCGTATTGATCGTCGCCCAGCCCCTCGAGCAAATGCTTCAAACTCTCCTTGGCGTCCTGCTTCTCTTTGTAGTGCAAGGCGTAGAAGTAATGAGCGCGGGCCCGATTGGCTTCGAGGCCGCGACCGGCGTCAGTGACGTCGAGTCCCTGCCCGGCCGCCGCTTCCATGCCGGTCGTCGCTTCTTCGAGCACCTTGGCGGCGCCGAGGTCGTCGCCCCGATCATGCATCGACTCGCCGAGTTGAAACTGGGCGATCAGTGTGAAGGCTTGCGTCGGCGTTCCCATCTTGATCGACGCGCGGTACTCATTCTCGGCCCATTCGATCCAGCCGCGATTTCGCAACTCGATACCCATGACGATGTGCTTGCGCTGATCGCCGGGATCGGACTTGAGGGCCAAGTCGGCGTAATGCGCCGCCTGCTTGTCGTCTCCCTTCGCCTGGTAGGCTCGCGCGACGACGTAGGCCGACAAGGCGTCTTGTTGCACGCGATCGGCATAGCGTTCCACGACCTTGTCGACGGCCGACCAATCCTTCAGTTCGGTCAGCATTTGCACGACTTCGATCAGCACCGGAAACTTGCCTTCGCGGCCGTTCTCGACTCCGCCCTGCTCGAAGGCGATCATCCGCATCATCGCGGCGACCATCTCTTGCGGGCGATTGAGTTGCTTGAACAACGCGGCCTGTCGACGCAACAAGCTCAGCACGATCTCCGGCTTGCTGCGATGGGGAAACTGCCGCAACACCTGCTCTTCGGTATCGATCATGCCGGCGAACGCTTCGGCGGCGGCCTTCGGGTCGGATTGTTCGACGAGAATGTTGCGAATCCAATCGGCGGCTGGTCGCGGACTCGTGCCGATGCCCGCTTCGAGCGCTTCGCGGCGTTTCGCGGCGTCGTCGTCGGTCGACTTTTTCTGTTCCAGGATCTCGATCGCCGCCCGCTTCGACAACGGCAGCGACGGTTCGAACCGCACGATGCGGCACAAGGCCGGTAGTCCGGTCGCTCCCGGCAAATTACCGAGGGCGTCGATCACGCCGTAGCGATCTTGCTCGCCCATCCCTTCGTAGTTCTGCAATAGATCGCGAACCGGTTGCGGATCGTTCTTCTCCACCCAACGAACGCGAATCGTTCGCAAGAGATAAGCAATACGCTCGGCCACTTCGACGTCGCGAACGCGGTCGGCCGCTTCGCTCAGGGCGTCGAACGCTTCGGCGCCGATCTCGGTCAACTCGGTCTGAGCCTTCTCGCGCGCGAAATAGTCATCGGCGCCCAGTTCCTTGATCAACGTTTGAATCTGCGCCGCATCGACCGGCTTCGGCTTGGCATCCGCCGGATCAGGCGCCGCGTCGCCGACCGCGACGCTCGACAAAACAATGAGGCCCGCGAGGTATGCAGGCCGAATCCAAGAATCGCCGATCATGGTTGTGCCCTGACGATTTGCATGGTACCGATTCGAATGGACCGGCTACCGACGTCTATTCATCATAAGCGATTGCACAGCCGCGGGCTCGCGCTTCGCCGACCTCGGGCGATTTTCCCGCAACGAGCGCCGTCAGGGCGTCGCGCAAGTAGGCGTGCTTCACGGCCTCGGGGTCGTTCCAACTGTCGTCGACGGCGCCGAGGTAAACGATCGTGCGATCGGGCCGCATCACGAACACCTCGGGCGTCACGCGGGCGCCGTAGTCACGGCCCGACTGCTGCGACGCATCGTGCAAGTACGGAAAGGGGAACTTCCGCTCGGCGGCCCGCTCTTTCATCGCCGACAGGGAATCGGCTTCATCGGTGCCGCAAGAGACGGCGACGAACCGCACGCCTTGCGGTTGAAACTCGCGGGCCAACGTGAACAGGCGATCTTCGTAACCGGCCGCGCAGGGGCAATGATTGCAGGTGAAGAGCAGCACCACGCCTTTGCCGCCGGCCAGGTATTCGTCGAGCGCATGCGGCTTGTCGTCGACGCCCGTGAGACCGGCGAACGGCTTGCCGACGTCGCCGACGGAGACGACGCGGTTGAATTTGCCCGCCGCCGCGACGCCCGCGAACAACGCGACGAGCACGAAGACAAATGAAAATTGAATATTGAAAAATGAAAATTGCAAAATGCCGGACGGTGGACGACGTCCGTCTTCATTTTGCCTTTTGCATTTTTCAATTTTCATTTTTCATTTCCCGGCGCTCGGGCCGACGACTTCTTCCATCCGCGAGATGTACTGGCGGAGACGTTCGACTTCGTCGGTGACGTGGCGCAGGCGGAGCATGTTCTCGACGCGCTTCACCAGTTCGATTTTATTCACCGGCTTGCTGAGGAAGTCGTCGGTGCCGGCCTGCACGGCCCGTTCGATGTCGCCCAGCTCGTTCAGCGCGGTGACCATGAGGATCATGATCCGCTTCGTGGCGGCGTCGCTCTTGAGCTTCTTGCAAACTTCGAAGCCGCTGAGCTTCGGCATCATCACGTCGAGCAGAATTAGGTCGGGTTTGAACGACGCGACCTTGTCGAGCGTGTCGCGGCCGTCGACGGCGACGCCGATTTCCAAATCGAGATCGATCAGGAACGCCTCGAGCAACTCGACGTTCACGGCGTTATCGTCGGCGATCAACACACGGCTGCGGGGTACGTCGGCCATAATGTCTTCTCTACGTGATCAAATTCCAACACGCGGGGACGAGCCCCGCGGCTCAATGCGTCTTCGCGTTAGTGGGTGTCGACGGCGAGTTTCGCCGCCGGGACGGGGAACGATTCGCACAGCGTCGCGACGTCGCCGCGAATCCGCGCGGCCAACGCCGTGTCTTCCGGCGCCTTCAGGATACTCAGAATCCAACCGCCGATCTTCTTCATTTCGTCGACGCCCATGCCCCGCGTCGTCAGTGCCGGCGTGCCGAGGCGGACGCCCGACGGGTCGAGCGGCTTCCGCTGGTCGTACGGAATCATGTTTTTGTTGACTGTGATCTCCGCGCGGCCCAGCGCCGCTTCGGCAATCTTGCCGGTCGAGCCGACGCTCGTCACATCGACCAACATGAGGTGGTTGTCGGTGCCGCCCGAGGCGAGCTTCAATCCGCCGGCGATCAGCGTCTCGGCTAAGACCTTGGCGTTGGCGATCACTTGCTTGGCGTACTGCTTGAACTCCGGCTTAAGGGCTTCGGCGAAGCAGACGGCCTTGCCCGCGATGACGTGCATCAGCGGCCCACCTTGGATGCCGGGGAACACCGTGCGATCGACGTCCTTCGCATACTCGGCCTTGCACATCGTGATGCCGCCGCGCGGACCGCGGAGCGTTTTGTGCGTGGTCGAAGTCACGAAGTCGGAGCACGGCACGGGATTGTGATGCAATCCGGCGGCGACTAGGCCCGCGTAGTGGGCCATGTCGACGAACAGCTTCGCGCCGACCTCCTTGGCGATTTCGGCGAACTTGTCGTGCGGGATCTCGCGCGGGTACGCACTCGCCCCGGCGACGATCAGTTTCGGCTTGTGCTCGCGGGCCAACCGCGCAACCTGGTCGAAGTCGATGCGGTTCGTGTCTTGCGTCACGCCGTAACGGAAGAACTTATAGAGCTTGCCCGAGATGTTCAGGTCCATGCCGTGCGTCAGGTGACCGCCGTGGGCCAAGTCGAGCCCCAGCACGGTGTCGCCCGGTTGCAGCAGCGTGAGGTAAACGGCCATGTTGGCCTGGCTGCCCGAGTGGGGCTGCACGTTCACATGGTCGGCGCCGAACAGTTGCTTCAAGCGATTGCGGGCCAGGTCTTCGACGACGTCGACGAACTCGCAGCCGCCGTAGTAGCGGCGACCGGGGTAGCCTTCGGCGTACTTATTGGTCAGCACGCTGCCGACCGCCTGTTGGACGGCGGCGCTGGTGTAGTTCTCGCTGGCAATCATCTCCAAGCCGTCGGCCTGGCGACGCTCTTCACTCTCAATGGCGGCGAAAACGTCGGGATCTTCTTGCTGCAAAATGTTCATCACGTCGGCGACTCGTAAGTGCGGTGGGAGAAGCCGGTTATTGTCGGTTTGACGGCGGGTTTCGTCAATGAGTTGAACCTCGTCGACGGACCGTCAAAACAGCGTCGTTTGACCATTCGAAGCCCGTGGCGGGCGGAAGAGAGTGTGATCGTAGTTCGACTCGGGGCGGTCGAGGCCGAATTTTTTTCGAAACACTTTGAACGATTGCTCGATCTGCTCGGCGTAATTGCCGGTACCGCGCATCCGCGAGCCGAACTCAGCACGATACATCTTCCCATCGCGCGTTTGTCGGACGAGCGACTCGACGCGTTCCGCTTTGTCCGGATAGTTTCGCGCGAGCCATTCGAGGAAGATCGGTTCGACTGCCAGCGGCAAACGCAACAAAACATAGCGTGAACCGGCGGCCCCCGCTTCGGCGGCGGCTTCAAGAATCTTCGGCACCTCATGATCGGTCAGCCCCGGAATGATCGGCGCGATCATGACGTTGGTCGGCACGCCCGCCGCGGCTAGCGCACGAACCGCCTGCAACTTCGCACTAGGCGTGCTCGTGCGCGGTTCCAACGTGCGAGCCAGTTCGGCATCGAGCGTCGTGATGCTCACTGCTACGCCGACGGTGCGCATCGCCGCCATCGGCGCCAAGAGGTCGAGGTCGCGAGTGACCAGGGCGTTCTTGGTGATGATGCCGCAAACCTGTCGCGCTTCGTGCAGCACCTCCAAGCAACCGCGGGTCAAACGAAAGTGCCGCTCGGCCGGTTGATAACAGTCGGTCACGCCGGAGATCATCAGAAACTCGCCCCGCCACGACGGCTTGCAAAGCTCGTCGCGCAACAGATGCGGCGCCCGCTGCTTCACCATGATCCGCGACTCGAAATCCAACCCAGCGTCGAACCCGAGATATTCGTGCCCCGGCCGCGCGTAGCAATAGACGCAACCGTGTTCGCAGCCCCGGTAGGGGTTGATGCTGTAGCGAAAGAAAACGTCGGGACTGTCGTTCTGGGTGATGATCGACTGCGACGCATCGACGAGGAATTGCGTCGGTACGCGACGTTCCGCCGCCAAGAGCTCGTCGCCGTCGGCCAACTGCTCGAGATCGGTTTCGACGTGGATCGTTTCAAAGCGGTTCGGCGGCGCTGCGTTGGCGGCACGGCCCACGGCCGATGGTAAACGATCGCTCATATGTGCCCCCGCTCAACAGTCCGAACTCAAAATTCCGGACTCAGTATTCCTGGCTTAACGGCCCGCCCTCCGGCAACAGCGGCGCTAGCGGGCAGCCGTCGCACTTCGCCGCGCTGCTCTTGCAATGCTCCTTGCCGACGCGAACGAGCAACGCGTGATATTCATTATAGAGTTGCGGCTCGGCGGGAAGCCGCTCTTCGAAAAACTCCTTAATCTGCCCGTAATCGGCGTCGAACGGCAACCAGCCATGGCGCGCCGACACGCGATGCGCGTAGGTGTCGGCAACGAACGACGGCACGCCCCCCGCGTAGAGCAAGATCGCATCGGCCGTCTCGGGCCCCACGCCGTGCACCTCGAGCAACTCCGCGCGGAGTCTATCGGGGGGTGTGGCGAACATGATTTCGATCGACGCGTCATAGCGCTCGACGAGCAGCTCCAAAAGATTGCGCAGTCGCTTCGCTTTCACCTGGTAGTATCCGGCCGGGCGAATCAGCTCGGCCAATTCCGCGACAGATAGCGAGTACAAACGTCTCGCTTCGAGACAGCCCGCTTCGCGTAGATTCTCCAGCGCCTTTTCAACGTTGCGCCAGGCCGTATTTTGCACGAGCACGGCGCCGACGAGCACTTCGAACGGCCCTTCTCCCGGCCACCAATGCTGTGCGCCGTAGGCGGCAAACAAGCGGTCGTACGCTGCGCGAACCGGTGCGGTCACGACGTTTCCTTTCGTTCCGATTTCGCCGTCAAGAGCGGTTGGCGGGAAGTCGCAAACGAAAAAAAATTTTCGTCCGCGCGACGGCGAATTATTTTGACGCACGCGACGCCGTTCTGCTAGCGTCGCGGCGGCCGCAAATTTCTTCGAGCGTATGCGTCGCGCATGAATGTCAAGATGATTTCAATGGCGAAAAGTCGCCGCGAGGAAACTCGCTTGGAGTCGGCGCACGACGGTTTTATAATGCCGCTCGTCGTTCGCACCGTTCGCGTGCGTTTGACTCTCGTCAAAGACAACTCTCACCCGTTCGGAAGGTCGCCGCCGTGCAGTCCGTTCGCCCGAAGATTGCCGAATTGGTGTTCCAACTTTACGGCCGCTCGCTCCATCCGGAGCTATTCGATATTCGCGAGTCGCGCGTCGTCCAACGGGGCGACTACGGCGTGAAGCTCGACGTAACGACCGCCGGCCACGTAATCACTTGGCAGTACCGCGGCCTGACGCTGACGGAAGTTGCGGCCCACGCCGCCCAACCGCTGCCGCAAAAGCGTCGGCTGTTGTCCTACAAGCTCCGCGGCGAACGCCACGACCGCCTGGAATGCCGCGGCGGCGCGACCTACCAGATGAGTTTCCAGTTGGAGACCGTCGATCCCGAACTGTTCTGGTCGTTTCAAAACGAACTGACCCGCGATGCGGAACAACGGGGCCTGCTCTACTGCTTCAATAACAAGAGCCACCGCTTCGCCCTGGGAGCCTTAAGCTTCATCGGCGTCGAATCACGGCAGCGAACGCTGATGGTCCAAGCGTTCCACACGTTCCCCGACGACTACGCGATCGTCAAAACGCAATCGCTGTTCGAGATTCCATAAATCGGTTAGCCGCGACGCGCTAGCGGAGCGCGTTCGGTTCGCACGACGCGGCTAACTCGTCACCGCCGCGCGAAACTTCGCGATTCGCTCCGTGATCGGCGTCGGCGCGGGCAAGTGATACGCGTCCCCCACCGGTTCAATGCACAGGTGCACGAACCGCGGCCCCGGCTTCTTCAAGAGTTCAGCCGCGCCCCGTTTCCAATCGTCGAGTGCATCGTAACGTTCCGTCGTCGCAAACTTCGCGGCCTGCGCGGCGAGCACGAAGTCGCAACCCGCCGCGACGCCCGCCGTCGGCTGACCGCCGGTCACTTCATAGAGGCCGTTGTCGAGCACGATCAACGTGAAGTTCTTCGCGCCGCTCGCCGTAACGGTCACCAGGCAGCCGAGGCCCATCAGCATGCCGCCGTCGCCGTTGAACGAAATCACTTCCCGCCCGGGCTGCGCCAGCGCCATGCCGAGGCCGAGCATCGGGGCGTGCCCCATCGCCGACGGCAGGTACTGAAAATCGAGCGGATGGGGCGACAACTTCGGCCACTCGCGGGCCGAACCCATCGTCGTGACGACGATCTCGTCGCGCCGCAAGGCGTGCAACACTTCCAAAGCGGCCAATTGCGGCATTCGTTTCGTCGACATTGCCTTACCCTTTTCCTTCCGCCATCAGCACGACGCCCGGCTTCTTCTGGGCGGCACTTTCCTTCAAGTACTCGACCGCCTTCGCGAGTTGCTCCGGTTTCTCCAGTAGCAAGTAGTCCAAGGCCCAGGCCTTGAGGATCGGTTCGGCGAACCGCTTGGCCGAATCGGTCGACGTCGGCAACAAATAACTCCGATAGCCGATCCACGACCAGACCGGCACCTGCAGGTCGTAGTAGATGTTCCGCAGCGCGTCGCCGCTTTCGAACAGGCCGGTCGATTGAATAATGACGATCGGCCGCTTCCCTGCGATATGCAGGCCCGCCGCGATCGTCCACGCTTCTCCTTCGCGGCAGACGCGCACGAGTTGAAACGCCTGCGACTTGGAAAACTCCGCTTCCCAAGTGCCGAGCGTCGAATCAGGCAACCAAACGACGTGCGTTACGCCGAGTTCGGCAAACGCCGCCGCGATTTGAGGGCCGGTGAACATGAGGAAGTTGCCGGTTGTCAGTAGCCAGTTGTCAGTGCAGACAAAACTTGGCCACATCGTAACGGGTTGTCAAACGACAGACCACTGGCAACCGGCAACTGACGATTGGCAACTCTTCGCGGCTACTGCCGCGAAGTGATCCACAAGAACGGTCGCCCGGCGTCGTCGACGCGGACTTCGTGCTTCGTGCCGGCTTGGAACATCGCGCGATCGAGGACCGCTTCGTAGCCGAGCTTCCCTTCCGGAATGTTTACCTGCACCTTCGAGGGGTCGAGCTTCTTCATCACCATCGCCTGTTCGTCGAACAGCATCGGCAACTTCAGGCGATCGGCGACAATCTGCAGCAATTGCGCGGCGTTGACGTTGTCGATCTTCACATTTCGTAGCGTGAACAGGTCGGGCAACAGTTCCGGAATCGGTTTCTCCGGCGGCCATCCGACCGGCCAGACGTCTTGTCCCGCCGCGGCGCGGACGATTTGATATTCCACGCCTCCCGCCTTCGTCGCCGTCGGCACGAGCGACAATCCTTCGCGACGCAACACGGCCGCGGCGACCGTGCCGCAGGCCAACCCCTTCAACTCGCCCGGCACTTTCTCCGCGCGGCCCAAGACGTCGGCGATCGCCGCATCGGCCGTCACTTGAAAACCCAAGCGGTTCGCTAGTTCGTTAATCACTTCGGTCGGCGCACGATTCTGCGTCGAGAAGTCGGCGACGCGAGCCAGGTCGCGTCGCACGCCGTCGAGCGTTGCGGCCGGCAACCCGAACGGCGGCGGCTTCTCGCCCGGCTTCAACGGCGGACCCGACGTCCGCAGCTTCGCCACCCACGCCGTAATCGCCCCTCGGTCGCCGAATCCGAATCGTCCGCTCGGTAGGATCAATTGATTGCCGCGGGCCAACACGCCGTACACGCGATACGATTGCCCGCCGATGCCGGAGAACGGTTCGATTTTCGGTCCGTCGACGTTCTTGTTGCCTCCGAGTCGCACTGCGTCGAACCCGACCTGCCCGAGCAGTTCGTTCCAACGCTGGAGATCGGCCTGATTGAAACCGGGATCGATCGTCGCTTCCAACTCGACGCGCCCTGCGGCGGCCGCGGTCGACGAAAGCATCGCGACCAGCATCGCCGCGAACGTCGCTCGGGGAAAGATATTCATCATGTACCGATTATAGCTTGGGTTAAGGTAGACGCGGCATCCTGCCGCGTTTCTGGTACAGCCAAATCAAAGGACGCGGCAAGATGCCGCGTCTACAACGTCGTTCGTGCCCGTTGCCTTCGCGCGCCAATCTGGCAGAATATGCGTTCTCACTCGCCGAAACGCATCACATTTTTATATTCGAGGAGTTCGTCGCATGGCACGCCCCGTCACGTTGTTCACCGGTCAATGGGCCGACCTGCCGTTGGAAACGATGGCTCGCAAGACCGCCGAGTTCGGCTACAACGGCATCGAGTTGGCGTGTTGGGGCGACCACTTCGAAGTCGACAAGGCGAACAAAGACGCGTCGTACTGCCGCAAGCAACGCGACATCCTCGAACGGAACGATCTGCAAGTGTTCGCGATCTCGGCCCACCTCGTCGGTCAGGCCGTGTGCGACAACATCGACGAGCGGCACAAGGCGATCCTGCCGCCGCACGTGTGGGGCGACGGCGATCCGAAGGGCGTCAACAAGCGCGCCGCCGAAGAGATGAAGGCCACGGCCCGAGCCGCGCAGAAGCTCGGTGTGTCGACCGTCAACGGTTTCACCGGTTCGAGCATTTGGCACCTGCTCTACTCCTTCCCGCCGGTGCCGCAAAAGATGATCGACGACGGTTACAAGCTGTTCGCCGATCGCTGGAACCCGATTCTCGACGTCTTTGCCGAGTGCGGCGTCCGGTTCGCTTTGGAAGTTCACCCGACCGAAATCGCCTTCGACCTCTACAGCGCCGAGCGAGCCCTCGAGGCGATCGGCCATCGCGAAGAGTTCGGCTTCAACTTCGATCCGAGCCACTTGATTTGGCAAGGGGTCGATTCGGTCGAGTTCATCCGCCGTTTCCCCGATCGCATCTATCACGTCCATGTGAAGGACGCGATCACGACGCTCAACGGCCGCTCGGGCATTCTGTCGAGTCACATCAACTTCGGCGATCCGCGCCGCGGTTGGGACTTCCGTTCGCCGGGTCGCGGCGGCGTGAACTTCGAAGAAATCATTCGCGCCTTGAACCAGGCGAACTATCAAGGTCCGTTGTCAGTCGAATGGGAAGACTCCGGCATGGACCGCGAGCACGGCGCCCGCGAGGCCGCGGAGTTCGTCAAGCGGCTCGATTTCGCCCCCAGCGGCCGGGCCTTCGACTCGGCGTTCGAGAAGGATAAGTAACGAAACGGCACCGCAACGCCCATAAGCCTAGGGAAGGCCGGCATGACGCGTCTCGGCAATTGCCGAACGTTGCCCGGCCTTCCCTGGGCTTTTTTCATGGTGCAACTAAACTGGAACGTAATGAGCTTGCGCCTTCTCTTCGCCGTCGCGGTCTACGCCTCGTTTGCGATTTCGCGCGCCGATGACGCCGGCGCGCAGACGTTGCGATTCTATTTGCCCCCAAGCGATGCGGCGGTCACGGCGTGGCGCGGAAACGTAATCGCAGCGCAGCTCGATCAGCGCAAGAAGCAGGCGGATCAATCGTTTGCCGAAGGCAAGAAGGCCGCCGAGGCGAGCGATTGTTCCACCGCCGCGCGGCTCGCCTACGAAACGCTTTATCACAACCCCGACCATGAGGCCGCACGGAAGTTGCTCGGCTACCAACGGGTCAATGGAGGTTGGGGCACGGACTATCAGGCCGCGAAACTCCGCGGCGGTTCGGTTTGGCATGCCAAGTTCGGTTGGCTCAAGACCGAACAAGTGACCCGGTACGAAAACGGCGAGCGCTATTTGAATGGCCTTTGGGTGAGGGAATCCGCCGATGCAGCGTTTCGCAAAACGATTGATCAAGGCTGGAGAGTCGACACCGAGCACTTTCGACTGACGACGAACGTCAGCCTCGAAGAAGGAGTACGACTCGCCGAACGGTTGGAGTTCCTGTACTACGTGTGGCGACAGGTCTTTGCCCGTTACCACACGCCCGCAACGGAATGGAAGCGACTCTTTGCCGGCGGTGAACCGCGAAAACTTCCGCCGACGCTGTACCACGTGATGTACCTGAAATCGAAAGACGAATACGTCGCGCTGTTGAAGAAACGGATTCCGCAAATCGAGATCACCAGCGGGATCTTCATGAACGACGACGACAGGGCGTACTTCTACGCCGACGCGACGACGAACAACGACGCCTTTTTGTTCCATGAAGTGGTGCACCAGTTGTTCGCCCTGACGAAGAACGTCCCGCCGCAAGTCGGCACGAAGGGAAACTTTTGGGTCATCGAAGGGGTCGCGTGTTACTTCGAGTCGCTGAAGTTCGCCGGCGATGAATACGCCGAACTTGGCGACCCGGCGAACCCACGAATCGTCGCGGCCCACCATCGCCGGCTGGTCGACGACTTCTACGTGCCGCTGGCCGAGTTGACGACCTTTTCAATGCAGCGGTTGCAGCGCGACGAACGGATCAAGATGCTCTACAGTCAATCGTCGGGCCTCGCCTGGTTCCTGCTGGAATCCGAAAAGGGCCGCTATCGCGAAGCGCTGAACGATTACCTCACGGACGTCTATACGGCGAAAGACACGCCGACGTCGCTCAGCCAACGCACCGGCCGCTCATTTGATGAGTTGGACGCGGCGTATTTGGCGTATTTAAAGAGCCTGCCGCCACGATAGACTGCGTGTGCCACTGGCTTCGCCAGTGCTTCGGATCACAGACACTGGCAAAGCCAGTGGCACACATTCATCCCGTATCACCAATCATGACGTCCATGCAACCTCGACCTTGGGTTTTGTCCGAAACGAACTACGGCTACACCAAGGACCGTCCCTACGACACGGCCGTGCTGCCGCTCGGGGCGACGGAGCCGCATAACTTTCATCTCCCCTACGGTACCGATTGTTTTCAGTGCGATGAAATCGGCGAACGGATCTGCGCGGCGGCGTATGCCCGCGGCGCGAAGGTCGTGTTGTTGCCGACGATGCCGTACGGCACCGAGACGAACATGCAGCGATTCCCGCTGGCGATGAACGTCGATCCGTCGACGCTCGCTCGGGTCATCGGCGATTTGACCCGCACGCTCGTCACGAGCGGAATCAAGAAAATCGTCTTGCTCAACGGTCACGGCGGCAATGATCTGAAGCCGGTCCTTCGTGAGCTGCATGACAAGACCGAAGCCAAGTTGTTCTTGTGCAACTGGTATACGGTCGCGGCCGATACGTACAAGGAAATCTTCGTCGACGCCGGCGATCATGCGGGCGAACTCGAGACCGCGATGATGCTGAAGTATCGCCCGCACCTGGTCGCGAAGACGCCCGACGGCAAACTCACGGCCGACGACGGCGCCGTGCGGTCGCCGAAATTCGACGCCGTAAACCGCGGCTGGGTCACGATCACGCGCCCCTGGCACCTGCTGACGACCAACAGCGGCGTCGGCAACCCGCACCCCGCGACGCCCGAGAAGGCCGAGCAGACGATGAAGATCGTCGTCGAACGACTGTCGCAATTCTTAGTCGAACTCTCGGCCGCAAAGCTGGACGACTCGTTTCCGTATTGATTCGTCAAGCAGCGAATTGGGCCGGCCAAAAACTCGCTTGTAATCTTCGTTGCGTTTTGTAACGTCGACGATGCGAGATTGTAGGGTGGGTCGAGCGCAGCGAGGCCCACGCGTTCGAAACGACATCGGTGCTCACGACGCGTGGGCTTCGCTGCGCTCGACCCACCCTACCGTTCTTTGACAATTCGATCCGACGAAGAATAACGACTTACGTCAAGCACGCTTTGCGGACTTACGTCAAACGAATCCGCGCAGCGTGCGCGGTTTGCGGAGAGGGTAGCCGCGCGGACGTCTGGGGCCCCCCTTTGCGCGATTTAGTGCGCGAAATCGTTTGGACCTGGAATTGCCGGGCGATTCTCGCCGCGCAGAGTGCGCGGATATTTGCGGGGTGCGCGGTTTCAACGCCGCATAACCGCGCAGCGCGCGAAATCGTAAGTGGCGGAAAAGTTGACAGAGGGCAGTAGGCAGAGGGCGGTTGAGAACGAATCTTACTGCCTACTGCGTACTGCCCTCTGTCAACCGCCCTCTGCGCTTACGCCTTGCCGAGTACGTCGAGCAGATACGTGCCGTAGGGGTTGCGCATTTCGCGGCCGAGTTTTTCCAGTTGCTCGGCCGTGATGAAACCTTTGTGGTACGCGATCTCCTCGAGACAGGCGACCTTCAGGCCTTGGCGGGCTTCGATCGTCTCGATGAAGTTCGAGGCCTGCAGCAGCGACTCGTGCGTCCCGGTGTCGAGCCAGGCGAAGCCGCGGCTGAACGTTTGGACGTCGAGCGAGCCTTGCCGGAGGTAGACCTTGTTGACGTCGGTGATTTCCAATTCGCCGCGGGCCGATGGTTTCAGGTTCGCCGCGATGTCGACGACCTGGTTGTCGTAGAAGTAGAGCCCGGTGACGGCGAACTTCGATTTCGGCACCTTCGGCTTCTCTTCGAGGGAAATCGCTTTGCCCTGGGAATCGAACTCAACGATGCCGTAGGCCTCGGGGTTTTTCACGGCGTAGGCGAAGACCGAAGCCCCCTGCTCTTTCGCGGCGGCCTTGGCCAACATTTGTTGAAAGCCTTGGCCGTAGAAAAGGTTGTCGCCCAAAACGAGGGCAACATGGCCGGCGCCGACGAACTGGCGGCCGATGATGAAGGCCTGCGCGAGGCCCTCGGGCTTCGGTTGTTGGGCATAGCGAATGTTGATGCCGATCCGCGAACCGTCGCCCAGAAGCCGTTCGAAGCTCGGCGCATCTTGCGGCGTGGTGATGATCAGCACCTCGCGAATGCCGGCGAGCATGAGCGTCGACAACGGGTAGTAGATCATCGGCTTGTCGTAGACCGGCAGCATTTGCTTGCTGACGGCCAACGTGACCGGATGCAGACGCGTTCCCGCGCCGCCTGCGAGGATGATGCCTTTTTGGAAGTGGTTCATTCGAGGAAGTTGTCGGTGGTCAGTTGCCAGTGGTCAGTACAAGATGAGAAGTCGGCTGCCTTCACCGGCAACTGGCAACCGGCAGTCGGCAACTAAATCACAAGGCCCAAGCGTTCGCGGGCGTAGACGCCGGTGGTGATCCGCTGGACCCACGTCGGGTTGTCGAGATACCAACGGACGGTTTGCTCGAGACCGGTGGCCAAGGTTTGGGTCGGTTCCCAACCGAGCTCGCGTTTGATCTTCGAGGCATCGATGGCGTAACGACGATCGTGGCCCGGCCGATCTTGAACGTACTTGATGAGGCTCTCGCACGGCGCGTGCGGCAGATCGGGACGGAATTTGTTGAGGAGGCCGCAAATCGTTTGGACGATTTCGATGTTCGGCCGCTCGCAGTTGCCGCCGATGTTGTACGTTTCTCCCGTCGCGCCCTTGGCCAAGACGGTGCGGATCGCGCGGCAATGATCGTCGACGTAGAGCCAATCGCGGACCTGCATGCCGTCGCCGTAGACCGGCAGCGGCTTGCCTTCCAAGGCGTTGAGGATCATCAACGGGATCAGCTTCTCGGGAAACTGAAACGGCCCGTAGTTGTTCGAGCAGTTGGTGATGATCGTCGGGAGGTGGAACGTGTGGTGATAAGCGCGAACGAAATGATCGCTCGACGCCTTGCTTGCGGCGTACGGCGAGTTCGGCGAGTAGCGGGTCGTTTCGGTGAACGCGCCGGTCGGGCCGAGCGAACCGTAGACCTCGTCGGTCGACACATGGAGAAAGCGGAAGCGATCGCGTTCGTCGTCCGAGAGGCTGCGATAGTGCTTCATCGCGGCGTCGAGGAGCGTCCAGGTGCCGACGACGTTCGTGCGAATGAATGCATCGGGCCCTTCGATGGAGCGGTCGACATGCGACTCGGCCGCGAAATGGACGATCGCGCGCGGGCGGAACTCGCGGAACATTTCGGCCGCGAGATCACCGTCGCAGATGTTGCCGTGCACGAAGACGTGCCGCGGATCATCTTTCACCGAGGCCAAGGAATCGAGGTTTCCGGCGTAGGTGAGGGCGTCGAGATTGACCAGTCGACTCGGTTCCGTAGCCAGCCACTGGCGAACGAACGCGCCGCCGATAAACCCGGCGCCGCCGGTGACGAGAATCGTGTCTGAAGTCATGTGAGTCGGTCACTCCACGGATACACGCGACGGACGTCGGCGGCGGCCCCGCCGACCGACCGGCCACAGCAAGTATAGAACGGCCGTTGAAATTCGCCGGGGCCGATTATAGCGATCGATTCGATTGATCACGGACGACGAATCGCGGCCGTGCCGGCGATGCGAGAAACAGCTAAACGCCGAAGAAACGGGAGATTGGCGGCCGTCGTGACGCCTTTGCCGCAAATGGCTTACATGCTAAACTTAGGCCTTCCGCGCGGTGGCTATAGTTCAGTTGGTTAGAACGCTAGATTGTGGATCTAGAGGTCACGGGTTCAAGTCCCGTTAGCCACCCTTCTCTTTCTTACGGCGCAGATTCTTTTCAAGCGGCACTGTGAAGCGGCGTTCCACACGCCGTTTGGCCGACGAAATGACGATTGCGGCGAGCGTCGGCCTGCTCAACGGAGGAGCCCCCGGTCGCGTCGTAAATCGTCTTTGTCGAAATGACGGCGGGCCCGACGTGGACGAACTCGATCGACTGCTGAGAGGAATCAGCACGTATCAAGACGTGGTCGTCGCCGGTAAGACCGAACGGCGCGGCGCTCGCGATTGCGAACAACGGTGGCAGGCAATTGCCCCGCATTTGCCGGAGAGGGGCGTGCTGCTCGACGTCGGCGCGAATTTCACCTGGTTCTGCCTGCGATGGTGCCAAGAAAACGCCGATCGATTGGCCGTCGCCCTGGAGGCGGATTACCGTTCGGCCGCCGTTGCACGACATGTTTTGGCTTCCCACGACCACGATCGCATCGTGCTCTGCACGGCCTTGGCTAATGTCGAGGCCGTCGAGACTTTGGCCCGCGCGGGACAACGATTCGATGCGGCGCTTTGTCTGTCGGTGCTGCATTGGATTCCCGACCATCGCCGGTTTCTGGAAAGCCTAGGGCGCATCGTCGATCGGTTGTTCATCGAACAGCCGAACCCAAACGAAGCGGGCTCCGGCGTGACGGCGATTCGCGAAGCGATCGGCGACATCGGCCCGTACCTTCGCGAGTTGTTTGCCGATCGGCCCGTGGAACAAGTGGCGACCTGGATCGCTCATCGTTCTGCGGAGCTGCCGCGAGAACTATGGATGGTGGGTCCCCCCGAGAATTCGAAGCCGCCCGCCGCACCGTCGGTCGCGGTCGGAGCGGTCGTGCAACTCGACGCGGCATGGCCTCCGCAATCGTGGTGGAAAACCCAACTGTCGCGCATCGTCGACGACGGTTCGTTTGAATTGAAACTGACTTCCGCCGGCTTAACGACGAGCCGCGCGTCGGGATTATCGCCGTCGGCGCAGACCGCGCGGAGTAAAGCCGAGTGGCTCAGCACCATTGCTCGATTGCCGGAGAATCGCGTGTCGACGCTCCGTCGTCGCTTGCGGCGCGCGGCCGATGCCCTGCGTCGACGATGGATTGGTTAACCATAAAGTGCGACACAATGTCGCGAGCACGTGCAAATAACACGCGATCGTGGTGGACTGAAACTTAATAGGGGGACAAAATAAGAGCAGATCACCGAATCTCGTGGTGACGAAGGAGTTCCTTAGTTGGGTTCGACCGCAACATCGCTGAAATCCGGATCCGCCGGAGCGTCGTTTCCATGGATGCTCGCGGCCTATGCCTCGTTCTCCTTGGCGATTGCCGCGGTGCTCGTCATTGCCGGCCGTGCGGCTTACATGGACTTTGAAGAATCTCGCAAGAGCTTGCTGCAATCCGAAATTAATCGCATTCGTTCGCACGCCTTGCGAACGACCATGCGTATTCAATCGAATCTCAACGAGGTTCCCGGGGCCGATCTGAATGCGGTCTCGAAACTCGATTGGCTCCGTGAGCACTGGGAAAAGTTCCGAGCGCTCGATCCGTCGCGACTTTATTCGGCCGCGATCGACAAGGAGGGCGTGATCATTGCGCATAGCAATCCGGAGTTCGACGGAAAGCGACTCCCGGCCGGTTGGTATTCGTCGGCCGCCGAAGAGTTGGGCGACGACACGGTGTATACGTCGGCGCCGCAGCTCACCGGCGGCGCACCGGCCATCGACACCAGCTTTCCCATTGAACTCGGCGGCCAGGAGATCGGCACCTATCACTCCGGATTCGATCTGAAGTGGTTTGATCAACTGCTCGAAGCCAAACGGGCCGTGGTACGCAAGCGCTGGGGTTTTACGTTTGCGTTCATCAGCATCGTAATCGCCGTCGCCGGGCTTTCTTTGTTGCACATCACCCGCCGCTTGACGGCCCTGCAAAGCGCCATCGCGATGGGGCACGTGCGGCGATTGGCCGATCTCGGACAACTCGCCGGCGGCATCGCTCACGAAGTGCGTAATCCCCTTAACGCCATTCGCCTGAATCTGCACGTCATCGAGCGACTGCTCGAATCGCAATCCGTCGCCGACGATCGAATGTTTTCGATTATCAACGAGTCGGTACGAGAAATGGATCGCGTCGACGGCTTGCTGCGCATGCTGCTGAACTATGCCCGACCCGACAAGCCGCGAAGTGAAATCCTCGACTTGGCGGAGGAGCTTCCGGCGGTCGCCGACTTCATTCGTCCGATTATCGAACGGGACGGAGTCCGACTGAACGTCGCTCCGTCGGCCGCCGCCTGCGTTACGGCGATGGATCGCAGTCGACTGCGTCAGATCGCCATCAACCTACTCAAAAACGCCGCCGAGGCCGCCGGTCCCGACGGCCATGTCGACGTGGCGCTGCACACCGTCGACGGGCATGCAGAAATCGTCGTGCGCGATTCGGGACCGGGCGTCGACCCGCGACTGAAAGAACGCATCTTTGAACCGTTTTTCACGACCAAAGATGTGGGAACCGGACTGGGCTTGTCACTTGTGAAGCGTTACGTCGAAGAAGCGGGCGGCAAGATCGAAGTTCACTCTGCCCCGTCGCAAGGCGCCGAGTTCGTCGTCACATTGCCGATTACCACCGAACGGGGTGCAATTGAAGCACCGACTCCGGCGGCGGTATCCGCCTACGGATAACCGTTTTGCGGGCCGCCCGCCGTGCCATTCCAAATGTATTCCGAATTGAGGATCTGATTTAGATATGTTTTCCGATATGAATCCCGCCAACACGGTCAAGTCGCGAATTTTGGTGGTCGAAGACGGCCCCGCCGAGCGCGAAGCGCTGGCTCGCGTATTACGTTTTGAAGGTTACGACGTTCTGACGGCCCGCGACGCGGCGACCGGCTTGCGTCACGTCGTCGACGAAGTCGATTTGGTCATTAGCGATTTACGGATGGGCAAGCAGACCGGCATCGACCTGATGCGGGCCTGGAACGAGCGTCGCACCGGCACTCCCTTCATTATCGTCACCGCCTACGGCGACGTGGAATCGGCCGTTAGCGCCATGAAACTCGGTGCTCGTGATTACATCACGAAGCCGATCGATCCGACGCGGCTGTTGGAACTCGTACGAAGTTGCTTAGCGCACAAGACCGAAGAAGTCGCCCGCGGCCCCGAAGACGACACCGTGACGGCCGACCGCCTGCTCGGCGACTCGCAAACGATGCGGCACATCCGCGAGCAGATCGTGCGCGCGGCGAGCGCCGACAGCAACGTTTTGGTTCTCGGCGAATCGGGAACCGGCAAGGAGCTAATTGCCCGCGCGATTCATCATCACAGCCGGCGATCCGCCGCACCGCTGGTCACCGTTCACATGGCTTCCGTGCCGGAAAACCTCGTGGAGAGCGAGTTGCTCGGTCACGTTCCCGGCGCCTATCCCGGAGCGACGACCGATCGAATGGGGCGATTCGAATCGGCCGAAGGGGGAACGTTGTTCATCGATGAGATCGGCGACTTCCCGCAAAGCTCTCAGGCGAAACTCTTGCGCGTCTTGGAAACCCACGTCGTTCATCGCTTGGGAAGCGACGTCGAACAAACCGTTGACGTTCGCCTCGTGGCCGCTACAAGCCGCGATCTCCGCTCCATGGTGCAACAGGGGAAGTTCCGATCCGATCTTTTCTATCGGCTGAACGTCGTGACGATCGAAGTTCCGCCGCTACGCGAACGACGCGAAGATATTCCGTTGCTGACCGATTTCTACGTACGAACAATCGCCCGAACGCTCGGCAAGGCGGCGCCGGAGCTGACGCCCGATCTGATCGCTTACCTTTGCAACTACGACTGGCCGGGCAACGTTCGCGAGTTGCGAAACTGCTTGGAGAGCATGCTCGTCCTCTCGCGCGGCGAACGTTTGTCGTTGGAGGATTTGCCTGCCGGCTTCTCCGCACCGCCGCTCGAGACCGTGCGTACGCCGGTCGACGACGAATCGCGGCTTGATTCGTTGGAGAAGTCGGTCATTCTGCAAACGTTGCGACGATTCGACGGCAACCGCACGCGCACGGCAATGGAACTCGGCATTTCCGTGCGAACGTTGCAACGGCGGCTAAAGTCGTGGGGCATGGCGCCGATCGAATCGTAGGATACGATTCAAGCCGGCTTCGCCCGATCTGCGCCGGTCGCTTGGCGATCGGACGAAGGTGAACCCGTTTGCGCGTTTCACGATCGGGCCTGGAAGGTCGCCGCATGCGAACGAATTGCCTTGCCGCGAAAGGAGCCATCCATATTGCCCGGACCTTCGCTTGGTGCCTCGTTTGGCCGGCCATGGTCATCCCGACGGCAACCGGCGACGATCCGAAACCGACGACCGCTCGGCAACGAAACGTCGTAGCGCCGTCGTTTCCGTTCGACGTGGCGACCGCCGCCCGTTATCAGGCCGAGTACGCGAAGCAGGTCGCCCTGCCGATGGAGTTCGTCAACGGGGCGGCGATCAAACTGGTTCTCATCCCGCCCGGAACGTTCGTCATGGGTTCGCCGGAAGACGAACCGGGGCATAATGCCCATGGCTACGATGAAACGCCGCACTCCGTGACGCTGACCCGACCGTTCTACTTGTCGAAGTATGAAACGACCGTCGGCCAGTTCCGTCGCTTCGTCGCGACGACCGACTACGTCGCCGATTCGGAGAAGAACGGCGGCGGCCACGCACACGACGCGGCGGCCGTGTGGAAGCTCCGGCCGGGCATGAGTTGGCAGAAGCCGGGTTACGCCGGACCGTTCGAATTGAGCAACGCTCACCCCGTCGTGCAAGTCAGCCACGCCGACGCGACGGCCTTTTGCCGTTGGTTAAACGAAAAACCGCGCGGAGATTCCGAGCCGGCCGGAACATACGCCCTGCCGACCGAAGCCCAATGGGAATGGGCCTGCCGCGCCGGAAACGCCGCTCGCTACTGGTGGGGCAATGACGAAGACGCGACGGGGCGCGTCGCCAACGTCGGCGATCGAATGCTGAAGTGGGTCCAACCGGAGTGGCCGCGAACCGTCATGGCGATGGACGATCAGCACGCCTTTGCAGCACCCGTCGGCAGCTATCAACCCAACCCCTTCAGACTGCACGATATGCTCGGGAACGTTTGGGAATTCTGCGCGACGCGATACGGACCATATCCGAAACAAGCCGTAACTGATCCCGGCGACGGCGACCCGCAACGGGGCTTCGCCGTCCGCGGCGGAGGTTGGAGCAATGAACCGGTCGACGTCCGCTGCGCCTCCCGCACCGCCGACCCGCCCCACTTCACTCATAGCAACTTGGGCTTCCGCGTCGCACTAATCGTCGGCGACGGGACGTAAGCGAGTTAGTTCGGATTGCGGATTTCTTTGATCCGGGCGTCGAGTTCCGCCTTCAACGGCGGATCCAAACGCAGGGCTTTTGTGAAGTCGGCATCGGCCTCGGAGGCCCGCCCTTGCGCGAGACGAACCAAGCCGCGACCGGCGTAGGCCCATGCCAGTTGCGGATCGATGGCCAACGCCCGTTCGTAATCGGCGACGGCGTTGTCATAATCCTTCAACTGCTGCCGAACGTTGCCGCGGTTGTAATAGGCCAAAGCGAAGTTTGCATCGAGGAGCAGCGCCGCTTCGTAATCGCTCACGGCGCCGGCCCAATCTCGTTTCGATTCGCGGGCAATGCCGCGATTGACGTGCGTTTCGGCGTCCTTCGGATTCAGTTCCAGCACCTTCGTGTAGTCGGCGATGGCCCGGTCCTGATCTCCCTTTTCTTCCCAAGCGTAAGCGCGGTTGAAGTACGCCTCGGTAAGGTTCGGATTCAACTGAATCGCCGCGGTAAAGTCTTCGATGCCGCGGTCCCAATCGGCTTTCGCCAGCCAGACGCCGCCACGATAGAGCAAGATTTGCGGATCGCGCGGGGCCAACGATTGGGCTCGATTGAAGTCTTCGATTGCCGGATCGAGGAATCCCAGCGACTGCCGCACGGCCGCCCGACGTAAGAGAGCGAACACATCGTCGGGCTGCTTCGTCAGCACGTTGGTGTACTCCGCAACGGCCGCCTCCCCCTGCCCCTGGTCTTCGTACGTCCGCGCTCGGTTCTTATAGGCGTCGAGAAACGTCGGATCGGCTTCGATGGCGCGTCCCAGATCCGCCAAGGCGTTCGTGAAGTCGCCTTGAATCCGCCGCGTGCTGCCCCGGTTATTCCATGCCACGGCATTGCGCGGATCGAGGGTCACGGCCTGCGTGTAATCGGCGATGGCCTGATCGTATTTCCCCTGGTCGTTCCAGGCGTTGCCACGATCGATATAGGCCTGCGGTCGGTTCGGCTGCAGTTGTACGGCGGCGTCGTAATCGGCGAGCGCTCCGCGAATGTCGCCCGCTCGCTTCTTCGCCCGGCCTCGCAGGAGGAATTTGAAATAGTCAGTCCGATCGAGTTCGATCGCTCGATCGTAGTCCTTGATCGCGCTCGCCACGTCGCCCACCGCCACGTACACCGCGGCGCGACCGACGTACGCCGACGGTTCGTTGGCGTTCAGCTGCAAGGCGTATTGAAAGTCGTTCAGCGCCGCACGAGCGTCGCCTTGGTCCAACGCGAACTCGCCGCGGCCGACGAACGCGAAGGCCTGCGTCGGCTGCAAGCGGACCGCTTCATTGAAATCGGCGACCGCCCTTTCTCGCTCCCCTTTCGCCGCCCACACCTTTCCGCGGCGCATTAACACGTAGGCATCGTCGCGAGAGGCGTTCAGATACGTCGTAAAGTCGTTTACGGCGCCGTCGAGATCGCGAACTTCTTGTCGCGCCATTCCGCGATAACGGTAGGCATTCATCATTCGCGGATCGAGTTGCAACGCTCGATCGAAATATGGCAAGGCATCGACGGCCTTGTCGGTATTGAACAGCCCGACGCCTTGCTGCAGCGTGGCGTAAGCATCCTGCGCCGCGACCGGCGCGGCCAACAGGGCCGCCGTAAGAGCGAAGAAAAACAGCGCGGCCGGTTTCACGCCGACGAGATTTCGAAGCACGAAAATCATGGCTCCCATCTTGTCTAGCAGTGCCGGCGATCGCAAGGAAAAACCCCGTATCTCGCGGAAATACGGCGGTTTCGCAGCGTTCGCAGGTCACGAAAAACACGGCAGGCGGCGTCCCGAAAGACGTCGCCTGCCGCGAGTTCGCTTTAGTTTCACGGTCGCGTCGGCTAGCGCTTTCGCGACGCCGTTCGCGCCCGAACTTGGTTGGCCAATTGCTCACCGCCGCGCATCACGTACAACGTCGGGTCGTCGATAATGAATCCCGTCGACCAACTCTTGCCGTCGTCGCGATTGAAGCAATCAAAGAACAACGTTTCGAATTGGCGGCAGGGCATCGAATACGGCGTGTAGCTCGTGATGTAATCTTCTTGCGTCAGGTCTTCGACGCCGGGCTTCGCAAAGTAATGAACTTTGCCGTCCATCGTGAACGACATGCCCAGCGTCCACCAGCCGGTTTGCGTGATTTCCGGCCCGCGAATGTCGCGGCCGCGGCCGTCGGCGCGGATCACCAAGAACGCGGCGTCCTGCTTCGCGCGGCTATCGGTTTCGCTTTGGAATTGAATGAAGATGCCCGGCCAAAACTCTTCCATCTCACCGCCGCCGCGCACTCCGCAACGGAACGCGAATTGGCTGCCGCTGCGGTTTTCCCATTGATCGACCGGCGGCATGTACACGCGGCACACGACGTTCGGCTCGTACGAAATCGGAATCGTGCTGCCGACGCGGCGTTGAATGTTGGCGATGAAATCGTCTTGCTGATTCGTAAAGCTCGGATTGCCGGGAATGCCCGATTGCAACGTCCGCAACAACAACGCGCCTTCGCTGCCGGGCAGTCCGCCCTTCGGCGTCTCGACGCGTTTCACATAGTCGGGTTGCCCGCGCTTCGACGGTTCGAACCACCGGCCGTTCTTCGAGAACCCGCCCGGGTTGCGAATGCGGCCGTCGTTTTCATGACTGCTCTTCGGAAAGTTGGGAACGTATTCCCATTCCGGATCTTCGAAGTCGTCGCCGACTTCCGACAACACCGTTCCCGAGCCGGGGATGATCGGCCCGGCGGCCGACACCGGTCGCGCTCCCGACAGCGCGGCGCTCAACGTCAGAATCATTCCGCAGTAGTTGCTTAGACGCATCGTTTCACCTCGTGCAAAACGAAAGTTCGAAATATGGTTCGGCGGCTCGACGACGTTTCGCTCGATCGATCAAGCACGCAATAAACGACGGCCGTGTGGTCGTGATACCGTTCCTTATCGGTATTCCGAAGGTACGGAATGTAACGAATATGCGGCCGCCGGCACCGCCGTCGCCCTGTCAGGACTATCACCGCGGCAACAACTGTCGCCGCCGGCGAGTTCAATCCGCCGCGCCCGCGCAAAGAAAGAAACCGCCGTCGCCGCGAAACGTCAGGCTTCGCCGGCGTCGTACCGATTGCGGAACAGCCGCCCGACCGCCGTTAGCAACGCTACGGTGCCGACGATCAGAAACCCGACGTTTCCCCAGAAAATCGGCCAGTCGGCGACTTGCTCGATCGTTCCTTCTCCCGTCGGCGTCGGGAACACCAGCGGCACGCTGAACGCCGCTGCCGCCGGGCTCGTGATCGACGCGGCATGCAACACGTCGGCCAACGGCGTTCCCGGAAAGAACGTTCGGCCGAACAGATCGGCGGCGGGCGTGAACCAAAACAAAACGGTCAGTGCGATGTACGCCGACGTGAGGGCCGCGCTCGAACGTCGCGCCAACACGGAGCAGAACAGGGCCAGCGTCGGCGTGAATACGCACGTCAACCCGATTACCAGCATCATCACGACGTATGATTTCCAATTCGGATAATAGTGCGGCACCAGCAGGCACGCCAACACGATCGGCCACGCCAACATTATCGTCAACACGCCCGACACGCGAAGTCCGCCGATTAGTTTCCCCCACAAGATCGTCGTCGGTCGCAACGTCGTCGTGAGCAACAGATCGAGGGTTCGCCGTTCTCGTTCGTTCGCCACGCTGCCGGCCGAGAACGCCGGACCGACCAACACGTTGAACAACAACACGTAGCAGAAATACCAGGGCGACCAGTCGGGCCGCAGGTACAAGCAACCTCCCATGATCGGCACCGCCAACAGCAAGCTGATCTGAATGATCAGCCGAAGCATCAACGTTCCTTGGCTGAACAGTTCGCTCCGCAGTTCCTTGTCGAGCACCGGATTCGCGTCGTCTTCGAGCGGCTCGGTTCGTTTCGCGGGCGCGAACAACCGATCGGGAAACTCATCGCGACGCAGCACCAACCCGATCGCTTCGCGAAGTTCGCGCTGTTCGTCGACGACCTCGCGCCCTTCGCTGCCGACGTCGGGCGGATACCACAACCGCCGCCGCAACAAAGCGAACGCGCCGTACGAGAAGAGCAAGGTCGTGAGCGGTACGACGCCGAAGAACAACCACAACCGCACCGTCACGCTTCCACCAGCCGAAACCCGCCATAACACCAACCCCAGCACCGTCGCCGGCAGGATGACGACGTACGAAGACAAGAGCGCCGCGACGGTCCGCGAGAAGTACGCGCTGCAAAACAAACTGAGCAGCGTGAAACAGGCGAGCGTCGTCGTCAGCGACACATAGGCCGCGGCCGTTTCATAGAACGACATCCCGCCCAACGGCAGACACAGCATGACGATCGGCAACGAGGAAACCGCCAAGAGCAGGGACGGCGCCAGCGACGCCATCCACTTCCCCCAGACGACGACCGACGGCGTCAACGCCGACGCCAACAGCATCTCGTATGTCTTCCGTTCCTTCTCGCCGGCCAGGGAACCCGCCGCAAACGCCGGTGCCGTCAGGGCCGCGAGCACAAACTGTCCGGCAAAGAACAACTCCACCAATCGCCGCGCGGCCGTCGGACTGCCGACGTCGATCTTCCGTTCCGTCGGCCAGGCCGAGGCGACGATCGCCGCCAGCAACAATAAGAACGCCCCATGAATCGCAAACGCCCGCGGCGATCGCAAGTTGGCGACAAGCTCACGCTGCAGGACGGGATTCATGAACGAAGCGACTCTGGGAAAACGTCGAACTTTCTACCGGCGCATCGTCAGGTGCCGCCTTCGATTCGTCAACCCTGACCGTCTTTCTTAAGGCACTTACGTCGTCGCGCACTGCGCGAGAATGCGCGATTTCAACCGCCGGAGATCGCGCATCGCGCGGCCCCCAGGGGGGCCCCAAACTGCGCGAAATTTGGGCCATGAAACCGCGCACGGTGCGCGATTTCGTTTTGACGTAAGTGACCTTTTCGTCACCAATCAAAATGAATTGTCAAAGAACAAGTCGAGACCAACTTGCGACCCTACGAAGATCGGCGAACCGACTCAAGGACTTTTTTGGCCGCGCCGACTTTCTCTCACGCCGGCCAAAAAACTCATTGCCTCCGTCGCGGCGGTGCGTCATCTTGAAGTCGCGCGCCTCGCACTTCTTTCGGAGGTCCGACGATGCCACGTCCGCTGCCGCCGTTGCTTTCCGCAGCACTCTGGATCGTCGCCCTGCTCGTCCTCCCGCGCGTTGCCGTCGCCGAATGGGGACCCGACGTCAAACTTTCGGCCGACGCCAAAGGGGCGATGCTCAACGAAAACATGGGGCGCTGCTTGCTCGCCGACGGCGAGAAGCTCCACGTCGTCTGGACCGACGCGCGGGACGGAGATCGCAGCGTCTACTACAAACGCTCGCTCGACGGCGGTGCGACGTGGCAGCCCGACCAACGCCTGTCGCCGAAACCGGCCGCAGACACGTATCCGTTGCTCGCGTTATCCGGTTCGACCGTGCATCTCGTCTTTCATTCGGATAGTACGACACCGCAATCGGCATCGTACTACAAGCGCTCGCTCGACAACGGCGCGACTTGGGGGCCCACGGTGCCGCTCGGCGCATCGGTCTTCTGGCCCGCCGTCGCCGCGAGTGGATCGAACGTGTACGTCGCGTTGAACACCGTCTTCGACGACGACAAGAAGAATAGCGTCGTCTACGTCCGCCGCTCGCTCGACAACGGCGCCACCTGGGAACCGCAGCAGCAAGTCTCGGAAGCGGCCCGACGAACCGGCGGACGCGCAGAAGATCCCGCGCTCATGGCCGACGGGAAATACGTCCACCTGGTTTGGAACGACAATCGCGAAGTGGAACCGCGTCAAGGAATGGCGGTTTGCTATCGGCGATCGTCCGACCAAGGCACGACCTGGGAACCGGAACAACTCCTCACGCACGCGCCGGCGTACACCTATTTCCCGACGCTCTGTCTCTTCGGCCCGCACGTCGACGTCGCGTACGGCGATCGGCAAACGCCTCCGTATCATCTCAACTACTTGCATTCCGCCGACTTCGGCAAAACCTGGGACGCCGCGGTGCAGTTCCCCTACGCCCCCGAGGGCGAGTTCTATCCGGCCATCCTCCGCGACGGCGACAAGGTGCACGTCGCCTGGACCGGTAGGAGCGGCATTTACTATCGCCGCTCAGCCGACGGCGGAAAAACATGGGACGCCGCCGTCAAACTCACCGGCGAAGGAATGTTTCCCTTCCTCGCCGTGCGCGGCGACGCCGTCCACGCGATCTTCGTCTCCAAACGCGACGGCAACGCAACGATCTATTACAAACGCGATCCGACCGGCAATCGCTAACGACGCCGTTAATTCACCGCGCCCTTAGTGACCGTCATGAAGACGTCTTCCAGGGTCGGTTCGCGATCGGCGAACGAGGCGACCCGCACTCCTTCGCGATGCAACTCATCGACCAGATCGGCCAGGCCTGCGTCGTCGACGGCCAATTCGACGACGATCGACTCCGGCTCTTCGCGAAGGTCGATTAGTTTCGGATGTCGACGCATGATCGCAATCCCGCGGTCGCGGCCGTCGACGAAGCGGATCTCGACGTGCCGATTACGACGAATGCCGCGGTAGACGTCCTGAATCGGCCCGTGCATCAGGAGTTGTCCACGCTCGATGATGCCGATCGACGTCGAGCAGTCGGCCAGTTCCGACAGGATGTGGCTCGCGATCAAAATCGTTTTGCCCATCCGGCGGAGTTCGCCGAGCAAGGCTTTCACTTCGAGGCGAGCCCGAGGATCGAGGCCGCTCGTCGGTTCGTCGAGGATCAAGACCGGCGGATCGTGCACGAGCGTTTTTGCCAGGCAGAGCCGCTGCGTCATGCCGCGCGAGAGACTGTTGACGTACGCGTCGCGCTTGCCGGCGATATCTAAGAGTTCCATCACGTCGTTGACGATCTTCTTTCGTTGCCCGAGCGGAATCTGATACGCCGCGGCGAAGAAGTCGAGAAACTCCCAGACTTTCATCCCGTCGTAGACGCCGAAGACGTCGGGCATGTAGCCGATGCTGCGGCGCACGTCCATCGGCTGCCGAGCGACGCTGAAGCCGTTGACGATTCCTTCCCCTTCGTCGGCCCGGAGCAGCGTGACAAGGAAGCGAATCGTCGTGCTTTTGCCGGCGCCGTTGGGGCCGATGAAGCCGAACAGTTCGCCCGGCTCGATGCGGAGCGACAGGTTGTCGACCGCCGTGAATTCGCCGTAGCGTTTCGTGAAATGTTTCAGTTCGATCATGATGCGTTAGGGATTGGCGGCGGCCCGTTGTTCAACTTCGATACGGAGATTGGCGTCCATTTCCGGTGCGGGCGTGCGGACGTATTCCAGGTGCGCGACGACGACCGTTTTGCCCCGTCGCTGCGAAGGGAGCGGGTCGATGCGGAGTTCGGGAGCTGCGGTCGACGACCAGGCCGTCAACCGCAGCGACTCTTCCGGTTCGGCCTCTTGCAGTTGCCGCCAGATTGCATCGACGTCGATCTCTCCGCGCCGCGCGGCGACGTCGCCCTTGGGCGACGGGCGATCGTCGAGCCTGATTTCAACCGTTCCGCCGGCGGGGAGTACGTCGATCGCGCCGTTGCCGGGGCCGTTAAGCCGGACGTCGCGCAACTCCCAGCGGGTGCCGTTGACGATGCGGACGCGGCGGTCGTCGATCTTCTCGGCCCGCAACACGCCGCCGAGCGGCGTCATTTGCTCGGCCCGCAGGAACCCGACGCTTCCCGAGTCGACGATGAAACCTGCAAGCCCGGTCGACGTCGATCCGCTCTCGTCGGTCCGGCGGACGATCGAAACGGTGCGGTCCGACGGAGTTTGCTTCGGATCGAGCGATCGGGCCGACGGCAAGGCGACGAACGTCGCGTCGCCGGAGGTCGCGTCGTACGTCGTGCCGAGCGAGTTGTAGATCGCGACGTTCCGCACGAGGTGGCCGCGATCGTAGCCGGGCTGAATTTCCAACACCGACGCCTCGCTCACGGAGCGGACGAAACCCAAATCGAGTTCGGCGGCGCGGACGACGATGACCGTGAAGACCAACGCCAGCACGGGGGTCGCCAGCCAGGCCCATTCCGTCCGTTTCAACAGCCGAAACACCAGCCAATTGATGGGTACGGCCGCCGTCACGTAGGCCGCCAACAGCAAGAGGACCAACGACGCCGGCGGAGCGAAAATCCCCGCGGCATCGCGAAGCACGCCGCGCATCGTGTCGGAAAGCGGATCGTCGTCGCGCCACGCCGCCGTGCCGGGTCCGATCGGCGGTTGAACGTCGATCGTTTGCCGACGCGTACGGCCGGCGACGTCGCCGCGACCCGTGAATCTCAACCCGGAAACCCGCACCGGATCGAACCAGGGATCGATCCGGCCGCCGCGAAGTTCGTCGTCAAAGTAAATCTGCGGACGATCGCTCCAGACCGACGTGATGAAGCGGTTGCTCGTCGGATGCGGCCGCCACGAGCGGGCCGGACGTCGCAAGAGATACGCATTCGCGAAACTGCCGTACTCGTGCCAGGCGACGAGTTCGGCCTGCGACGGACGGAACGCGGTCACGAGGACTCGCCCCCGTCCGACGCGACGCTCGGCAATGAGCGGTGCGTCCGCCGTTCCCAGGAGGACTTCACCGGTCGATTGCAGTTTCAACTGCGCGCCGCTCCACGACTTTTGCGTCGACGGAACGTCCTTCGAACGGGCCGTTTTCAAGAGGGGCGACAGCGCAGCGGCATCGAGGGCGGCGCTTCCGGAAGTCATCGCCGGCAACAACGACGCCAACGGTTCTCCAAGCGGCGCGTCCAAAAGTCCCGGCCCGGCGACGATCAACACGCCGCCCCAATGGACCCAGTCGACGAGTGCTTGCCGCTGGTCGTCGCTTAAGCGGCCGGAGTCGTAGTCGTCCCACAACAGGTAGGCCGTCGTCGTCCATCCCAACATGCTCGACGGCAGCAGCGCGCGATGCTCTTCGGCTGCGAAAAGGATGCGGTAGTGGGCGTCGTGCTCCGGCAGGACGTTCGGCCCGTGCGGCGTCGCCAAGGCGTCGAACGTATTGAGGAACGCGTATTCATAGGGTCGCGACGACACGACGGCGAACAACGCTTGGTGATCGCGGAGCGCGGTCAAACGCTGCCGGGCCTCGTACGCCGCGGGAATTTTCATTTGCCCGGCGAGGCGAAACCGGCCGTTCGTATCGCGGAGCTTGCTTTCACGTGAGTCGGTGACGCCCGGACCGTCGAAGTCGTCGTCGTTCGGTGTGAACAGCAACTGCTCGAAGCCGCGCACTTGCTTCTTCGGCAAGACGGCCGGACGTTCGGCGCGCAAGCGGAATCCCATCGGCGGATAGCCGAGCGGGGCGCCGACGACGTCGACCCATTGGGCGTCGAGGGTGCCGTGGAAGTCGTCGTCGGCCGTGGCTTCGAGCCAGGTCGCCGTCCAATGTCCCGGCTTGACGAACAGTTCGGTGCGACCCGACGAACCGGGCAACGAAACGACGCGCGTCGCCTGCAACGGCGGGGGCGGTCCGGCGGGAGCGGAACTCTTCGACGCATCCGACGGCGACTGGGCATAACCGGCGCACCACGCCGACAGGCAACCGGCCGCGACGACGGCGAACCGCAGCCCGGCGCGCGGCGTCGGTCGAAAAATGTCCGTCGTCGTTCGCATATCGCCAGTGTATCGCGACACACGACGAGCCGGGAGCGTCAGCGACCGGAGAAAACGGAACGCCACGGAGGGCGTTCCCTACACGAGCGATTCACGGTCGCCGAGAAACGGCCGCACGTCGACGCCGCCGACCGACGCGATCTGCACGTCGGTATGCGCGGCCAGATCGATTTCCTCATGCGACGGATCGGCTAGCGGCTCGCCGTCGGGCGTGCGCCAGCATTGCACTTTCGGGCGGGTCGGATGTTGCGGATTGAAATCGACCACGACCGCTTCCATCCCGCTCGAAAGTACGACCTGTTGCCCGATCGGGAAGGCGGGAATGACTTCGCAGAAGGCCCGTTCGACGACCGGATCGAAGGCCCCTTTGCACCAGGTTCGCATTTCGTGCAACACCTGGACCGGCGGCTTGGCGTTGCTGTAGCACCGTTTGCTCGTGGCGGCGTCGAAAATGTCGGCCATCGTCGCGATGCGGCTGAAAACCGAAATCTCTTCCCCCTTGAGCGGGCGATGCTCGTCGGTCGCACCGACCGAAACGCTCGGGTAGCCCTTGCCGTCCCAACGTTGATGGTGATTCAGCACGACGTCGGCGGCCGCCCGCGGCGCTTGGCCCGCGAGCATTTCATAGCCGAGCATCGGATGACGTTTCATCACGTCGAACTCTTCCGGCGTCAGCTTGCCGGGCTTGTTCAAGATCGCCGACGGGACCCACATCTTGCCGATGTCGTGCAACAGGCAACCGAGGCCGAGCATCCGCAGATCGCGCGACTCGTCGTCGTGTTGCGGGCCGTAATTCCGTTCCAAATACTCCTCGAGCTTCATGCCGAGCAACATCGCGATGTAGCAGACGTTCGTCGAATGGCTCATCAGGTAGTCGTCGAAGGCTTCGACCTTTTCCAAAAATCGATGCCCGATCGGCATGCTCTTCAAAAAGTCGAACAGGGCCGCGATCGATTGTTGGAAATGAACCAGGTCGAGTTCGACGGTCGCCTGCCCCATTACCCGTTCGAAATTGCGGCGAACCTGGAAGTAGAGTTCGCGCTGATGTTGCGAGGCGTCTTCGTCGATCAGCTCTTCGAGAAACTCCAGATCGCGACAGCGGACCCAAATCTCGCGAATGCCCATTCCGGGCAAGCGAGGCACGAGATCGAGGGGGACTTCGGCGTCGCGCGGCACGAGCGGACGCAACGGATCGCTCGGCGCAGAGATCGGGCGCGCCAGCACCATTCCGTCTTGAACGTCTTCAACCGCTACCCGCAACATCGTTTGTTCTTCGCCTCGCACGGAACACGACGCCGAGGAGAAGTCCCCCTCGTAAGTCGGTTCCCGGCTCAAACCTAGCTCGATTTTGCAAATCGAAGAAATTGCGCCTTTCGGAATCGGCGCCGCGGAACGGGGGTTACGAAGGTAGCGGTCGTAACAGCGAGCGAACTACCGATCGGGCCGATCGTAGCGATCGAGCAAGCGTCGATAGTCGTCGGGCGTATCGACGTCGCTCGCCAAACACTCCGCGCCGGCTTCGACGTCGACGACCGGCACGCGCTCGAGCAACTCGTCGAGGCCCCGATCGGCGGGAATCGCGGCGAGTTCGCTCCGCGCCGACCACGGCAGCAGCAGCGGATGGCCGTGCTTTCCCCGGTGAACCGGTCGTAACACTCGGCCCGTTTGAGCCTCGGCCGATTGCAAGAGGTGCGCGATGACGGTCGGTGAGAGGTGCGGGAGATCGGCCGGGGCGACGAGCCAAACGTCGCCGGCCTGTGGAGCAAAGCGAGCGGCGACGTGTTCTAAGGCCGCGGCGACGGAGGCCTTCATATCGGGCGGCGGCGTCGACGGCAGAACGACTTCTGCCCCGGCCGCGCGGCAAACGGCCGCCAGTTCCGCATCGTCGGGATGGACCGTTACGATGCGATGCACGACGCCGCCGGCTTGCCACGCCGCGAGCACGCATTCGATGAGCCTGCGACCGTCGGCGGCACCGGAAGGGAGCAAGAGTTTCGGCCGACCCATCCGTGCGCTTCGTCCGGCCGCCGGAACGACGGCAAAGGCGCGACGCGACGACGAAGCGGAGGTTGCGTTCATTTCGCGCACGCCTACTGCGAACCGACCGACACACCCGCCGGTCGGCCCGGCACGACGCCGCCGCAATTACGGTGCGCGATCAACTCGGCCAGGATGCTGACGGCGATCTCCGGCACGGTCTGCGAGCCGATGTCGATGCCGACCGGCGCGAAGACCCGAGCGAGCGCCTCTTCGGAAACGCCTTCGGTCTCGAGATCGTCGAAGATCAACTTGATCTTCCGCCGGCTGCCGATCATGCCGACGTACCGCGCACCGCGATCGACCAGGTGGAACAACGCTTCTTCGTCGTGGTTGTGACCGCGGGTGACGATCAAACAGTACGTGTCGGGCGTAATCTCGAGCCCCTTGAGCAACGGAGCGATTTCGCCGGTCAGCCGTCGTTCGGCTCGCGGGAACCGCTGGGCCGTCACGTACTCCGCGCGGTCGTCTACCACGGTGACGTCGAAGTCCAAATCGGCCGCGAGCTCGCCGACCGCCTGGCCGATGTGGCCGCCGCCGACGATCACCAGTTTGCACCGGCCCAGGTTCGGCAGGTACGAGATGCCGTGCTTGGCGACCGGTCGCGGGCGTTCGGCCAGGTCGGGTAGGTTCTCGCGGACGATCTTCGGCGGGTCGCCGACGGCGTCGGTCCGTCCGCCGTGATGGGTCAGCAGCCGCCCGGCGTCGTCGAACAAATAGGCTCCCGCCGGTTCCAAACCGCTCTTCTCGGCGTCGAAGACGATTGCTTCCATGCAGCCGCGCGGTCCGCCGAGCGCGGCGTTTAACCGTTCGAAATAGGCCGCCTCGCTGCGGGAGCGCAACGGTTCGACGAGCACCTGCATGCGGCCGCCGCAGATCAGGCCGTCGTCCCAACCGTAGTCGCTGTCGAGCTGAAACGAAACGATTTCGGCCTTTCCGACATCGAGAATCGCCAACGCCCGACGTTTCACTTCCGCTTCGACGCAGCCGCCGCCAAGCGTGCCGAACTGCGAACCGTCGGCGAAGACGAGCATCGCCGCGCCGGCCTTTTGCGGCGTGCTCCCGCGCGTTTCGACAAGCCGACAGTAAGCCGTCGGTCGACCGGCATCGAGCGTCGCGAGGAGTTGGGCTACGAGGTCACGCATGGTTCGTACTCTTAGTTTAGCCCGGCCGTCCTCGGCCGGGAATGCGCCGCGAGGACGCGGCGGCTAAACATCAGGCCGTTTCGGTCACATACAACTCCGTCTTCACGATGATCGGCTTGACCTTCGCGCGGTACGGGGTCATGTGTGGGGCGGCAAGGTGGGCCTCCAGGGCCTTCAGGTCGCGCCACCGCTCGATCAACGTGACGAAATCGGGCCGCCGCGGCATTTGGGCCGCAATCGTCGTTTCGGCGTCGACCGTCGGACCGTATTCGATGCAGCCGTCTTCGGCATGCACCGCAGGCATTAACGCGTGAAACGCTTCCAAAAACTCGTCCCTTTTTCCCGGGACGAGTTGTACGACGCAAATTACGTGGATCACGGTGCGAAGTTCCTTACTTTCCGTTCGGAACCGGCAGCGACGGTTCGACCGCGATCAGTTCCACGGTGAAGATCAGCGTCGAATTCGGGCCGATCTTCGGCGGGCTGCCGCGGAGGCCGTAGGCCAGGTCGCCGGGAATGTAGACTTCCCACTTGTCGCCGGTCTTCATCTTTTGCAACGCCTCGGTCCAACCGGGGATCACCTGGTCGACGCCGAACGCCGCGGGCTGGCCGCGCTCATATGAACTGTCGAACACGGTGCCGTCGAGCAGCTTGCCGCTGTAATGGGTTTGCACGGTATCGGTCGCCTTGGGCGACGGACCTTGCCCGGCGGTCAGCACCTTGTACTGCAAGCCGCTGGGCAACGTCGTGACCCCTTCCTTCTTGCCGTTCTCGGCGAGGAAGGCGGCGCCGTCGGCGGCGTTCTTGTCGGCCAACGCCTTCAACTCGGGATTCGCCGCCAAGGCCTTTTGCGCTTCTTTGGCCATCTGTGCCTTGCTGAAGTCTTGAATGACCTTGCTGATCTCTTCGTCGGTCAGGGCGTACTTCCCGCCGCTGAGGGCGTCGCGCAAACCGCGAACGACCAAGTCGGGCGTGACGTCCATACCATCGTTCTTCAAGCTGCGACCGATATTCAGACCGACGATGTAGCTGACCTTATCTTCAATCGTCTTGAACTCCGGCGCACCGGCAGCCGGCGCCGCGGCCTCTTGGGCCAGGGCCGACGAAACGGCTCCGACCGCGATCACGATCAGGGTAAGCAAACGCAACATAGCAACCTCTCTAGGGAAGAATGCGGTGGGGTGGGCGCCGAGCCTCCGGCCCGGCGAAACCGCTCATTGTACCTACGACACGGCCGAGAGCGAGAGCCGGGAACGCCCGTACGAAGGGGTAATTTGATATACCGAACTCGTTTATGAATCAGAGCCGTGCTCTGATCAAACGGCCGCTTACTTCTCGCCGGCGCGGCGTTCGGTGATTTCGATCGCTTTCAGCAGGCCGCGGGCTTTGTTCAGCGTTTCCTGATATTCCTCGTGCGGAACGCTGTCGGCGACGATTCCCGCACCGGCTTGGATGTAGGCCTTGTTCCCCTGCACGACGAGCGTGCGGAGCGCGATGCAGGTGTCCATGTTGCCGCTGAAATCGACGTAACCGACGGCGCCGGCATACGGCCCGCGGCGGTGCGGCTCGAGCTCGTCGATGATCTCCATGGCCCGCACCTTCGGTGCGCCGCTCACGGTACCGGCCGGCAAACAGGCGCGAAGGGCGTCGAAGCAATCGCGTCCTGCGGAGAGTTGGCCCGTGACGTTCGACGTGATGTGCATCACGTGGCTGTAGCGTTCGATCACCATCACGTCGCTTAGCTCGACCGAACCGTAGCGAGCCACGCGGCCGACGTCGTTGCGACCCAGGTCGACCAGCATGACGTGCTCGGCCCGTTCCTTCGGATCGGCCAGCAACTCTTCAGCTAGGCGACGGTCTTCGGCTTCGTCGCGGCCGCGGCGTCGCGTACCGGCCAAGGGGCGAACGGTCACTTTCCCTTCGACGACGCGGACCATGATCTCCGGCGAACTGCCGACGAGCGTCGCCTGCGGCAATCGTACGTAGAACATGAACGGGCTCGGGTTCACGACCCGCAACGTGCGGTAAATCTCAAAGGGCGCGACGGTGATCGTCGTTTGCAACCGCTGACTGATGACGACCTGAAAAATGTCGCCGGCGCGGATGTACTCTTGGCACTTCTCGACCGCTTGCTCGAACTTCTCTTGCGTGAAGTTGGAGACGGTCGCGAGATGCGGATCGCCGCCGACGGCGATCGCCGCCGGTCGCAGATCGCAATCGGTGTTGGCGAGCTCGGCGGTCAGGGTATCGACGCGACGGCAGGCGTCGTCGTAGGCCGCATCGAGATCGCCGTCGGGCCGATCGACGCGGGCCAAAGCGATCACGGTCATCGTCTTATCGACGTTATCGAACACGACCATTCGGTCGTAGAACGCAAAGCTGAGGTCGGGCAAGCCGCGATCGTCGTTCGGGGCGTTCGGCAATCGCTCGACATAACGGACGGTGTCGTAACCGGCGTAGCCGATCGCGCCGCCGGTGAACGGCGGGAGTTCATCGAGCACGGCCGAGCGCAAAGCATCAACGCGCGACTTCAACTCGACGAGCGGGTCATCGACTTCGAACTCTTCGACCTTCGGGGCCGCCCCTTCGGCGTACGACGTCACACGGACCTTGCGGCCGAAGGCTTCCAGCAGCAGAAACGGCCCGGCAGTGAGGAAGCTGTACCGGCCGACCTTTTCGCCGCCGACGACGCTCTCAAAGAGGCAGGCGCAGGGGCCGACGTCGATGTGCCGAAAGGCACTGACCGGCGTCAGCGTGTCGCCGAGCAGCTTGCGATAGACCGGAACGAGATGGACCCCCGCCGCCAGCCGACGAAAACGGTCGCGCGAAGGTAGACAATTCATGGGTCGGCAGCTTGCTCCGGGAGGACAAGCGCTCAGCTTACCCTTGGGGCGGTCGTCGAACAACCCGCGACGAACGCATCCCTTCGGCCGATTTACACTTGCGCCGCGCCGCGGAGGTCGTCGCCACGCGGCAGCTCGAATTGACACCCCGGGTCGCACCGATAGAATTCTGCTGGTTTTGCCAACGTTCTTTTAGCCGCCGCGCTCGGCGGACCGCTCGACGTATGAAGTGCCAGAAGTGCGATAAGCCGGCGACCTTCCACATTACCGAACTAACGGGCGGTAAGCCGAAGGAGCTGCACCTCTGCGAAGAGCATGCCCGCGAATACTTGGCGGAGAACGAACAGCAGGAAGAAGCGGCCCCGGCCGAGTCGTTGCAACAGCAACTGGCGATGGGACAGACGGTCGAACAGTTGGCCAAGCTCGATAAGCAAGCCTGCCCCGTTTGCGGAATCACGTTCTTCGACTTCCGCAGCAAGGGCCGGCTCGGCTGTTCGCACGACTATGTCTGCTTCGAGAAGGAATTGGAACCGCTGCTGGTAAACATCCACGGCGAGACGCAGCACGTCGGCAAGCGACCGAAGACGTCGCCGACCGACACCGACCGCCTGACCGACCTGATCCGTCTCCGCAAGGATTTGAAGACGGCGATTACGAACGAACATTACGAAGAGGCGTCGAAGATCCGCGACGAGATTCGCCGCCTGGAAAAGAAATAAGTCGAAAGAAATAAACGACGAGCGAGCCGGAAGCGTAAGCGACCGGAGTGCATCGCGAACGAGAAAGCTTGCCTGCCGTGGACTTGGAAGCATTAGCACGTTCGACCGGCGAATGGATGCGGGGCTCCGGCCCCGAGTCCGACGTCGTCATCAGCAGCCGCATTCGCCTCGCGCGAAACTTGGCCGATCACCCGTTCATTACTCGGGCGACGCCGGGAGACCGCGTCGAGATCGAACGGACGTTCCGCGACGCGATTCAGAAGGCGGGCGAAGACCTGAAACTCTCCTGGGTCGACGTCGCCAAGCTGGAAGGCCTCGATCGGCAGTTCCTCGTCGAGCGGCAGTTGATCAGTCGTGAACATGCCGACAGCGAAGGGGCTCGCGGGGTCGCAATCGACGACAACGAACAAGTCAGCCTGATGATCAACGAAGAAGATCATCTACGGATTCAAGTGCTCAAGAGCGGCTTCGATCTGACGGCCGCCTGGCAGAAAATCAACGCAATAGACGACGGCATTGAATCGCAAGTGACCTACGCCTTTCACGAGCGGCTCGGCTACCTCACCGCTTGCCCGACGAACGTCGGCACCGGCATGCGGGTCAGCGTGATGTTGCACCTGCCGGCGCTCGTCATCACGCGGCAGATCGACAAGCTCTTCCGTTCGCTGCAGAAAATCAGCCTGGCCGTCCGCGGCTTGTACGGCGAAGGCTCCCAAGCTATGGGCGACTTCTACCAGATCAGTAATCAGATCACGCTGGGCCGATCGGAAGAAGACCTCGTCAAGCAAGTGAGCGAAGTCGTGCCGAGCATCCTGGAATACGAGCGCAAGGCCCGTGAAGTGCTCGTGAAAGAAAGCCGCCAGAACCTGCACGACCGCGTGAGCCGCGCCTACGGCATCCTCCGCACGGCGCAAACGATTTCGAGCGAAGAAACGATGCACCTACTGTCGAGCGTGCGGATGGGCGTGAACCTCGGCTTGCTGCCCGACATTCAAATCCCGACGCTCAATCAGCTCTTCATCCACACGCAGCCGGCCCACCTGCAAAAGCTGAGCGGCTCCGAACTCGACACCGCCGACCGCAACATCGAACGAGCGCGATACCTCCGCCGCCACTTAAACGGCAACGGCAAAGACGTGTCGGAGCGGAATTAAGGCCGACGCGCCGCGAGGACGCGGCGGCTAACCTTTTTTCTTCGTCGGCTTGTTGCGTTTTTGCTTCGCGCGGAGTTCGGCGATCACGGTCTTGGGTACGAAGTGCGACAGTTCGTCGTCGTCGGCGAGAGGGACGATTTGTTTGACCAGCGTGCTCGAGACGTGCGCGAGTTCCTTGTCGGCCATCAGCAGCACGGTTTCGATGCCCGGGTCGAGTTGGCGGTTGGCCAACATCATCGTGAACTCGGCCTCGCTGTCTTGCAGCGGGCGGATGCCGCGGACCATCACGCGGGCGCCGCAGTCGCGGACGAACTGCACGGCCAGACCGTCGAAGCTTCGTACTTCGACGTTCGGCACATGCTTCACCGCGCGACGGACGAGGTCGACCCGTTCGTCGACCGTGAACATCGGCTCCTTGCCGACGTTGATGCCGACGCCGACGACCAGTTTGTCGACCAGCGCGGCGGCGCGCTCGATGACGTTCAAATGTCCGAGCGTGATCGGATCGAACGAACCGGTGTAGACGGCGATGCGCGGCTTGCTCGCGGGCATGCGAAAGTCCTTGGACGTACGATGGGTGGCCGGGGTCGAGCGCAGCGAGCCCCCGGATTTCAAGGCGCCTGGGGGCTCACTACGTTCGACCCCAGCCACCCGGTCCCGGTCACCAGCCGTGCCATCATCGTCGCCCGTCGCCGTCGTTGCAACTAATCGTAGCTCGCCAGTCCTGCGATCAGGCGTTCGACGTCGTCTTCGTTGTTGTAGGCGTGCGGACTAACGCGAAGCCGACCGGCGCGGCAACTCACGACCACGCCGCGGTCCAACAGGTGCTTCCGCACGAGCGTCGGATTCCGTTCCGGCAGCTCAAACGACACGATACCCGAGTTCCGTTCCGGCCGATCGCCGCGATGGACGACGCAGCCGACCCGGCGGAGCTCTTCGGCCGTGGCGTCGGCGATCTTCAGCACGCGTTCGGCCACGGCCGCGGGTTCATAGTCGGCCAAGAGCGCGAGGCTCGCGCCCAGCGCGACGAAACCGCCCATGTTCGGCGTGCCGCCTTCGTAGCGCGCAGCGGTCGGCTTCAATCGCCATTGGGTCTGTGTGAAGTCGTGACCGTCGACGACGCTGTTCCAGCCGATGCCCAACGGACGAAGCACGTCGAGCAGTTCGCGGCGAACGTAGAACAGCCCCGCCCCTTCGGGCCCGAGCAACCATTTGTGACTGTCGGCGGCAAGGAAGTCGACGCCCGCCGCTTTCACGTCCAACGGAAAGACGCCGAGCCCTTGGATCGCGTCGAGGAACAACAACGCTCCCTTGCGATGGGCGATGTCGGCCAGCGCGGCGGGATCAAAACGCCGGCCGCTCGCGTAGGCGATCCAACTCGCGGCGACGATCCGCGTGCGACCGTCGCAGGCGTCTTCGATCTTTTTGAGATCATCGTCCATTCCATCAGGCGACGCTGCGCCGGTCATCGGCACCAGCCGAGCCTCGACGCCGCGGGCCGCCAGGTGTTGCCACGGATAACGATTCGAAGGGAACTCATCGGCCGGCAGAACGACGTTGTCGCCCGCTTGCCACGGAAAGCCCTCGACGACCAGGTTGATCCCTTCGGTCGTGTTGCGGATCAACGCCGTCTCTTCGATCGCCGCGCCGAACAATGCGGCCCCCTGGCGACGAACCTGCTCCAGGCGTCCGGCCCACGTCGGCCAGTGCGCGTCGCCGTTGTCGGTGACGTCGGTCGTCCAAGCGGCGAGAGCCTCGGCGGCGGGGCCGCTCAACGGGGCGACGGCGGCGTGATCGAAATAGGCCCAACGACGGGCCGCGGGCATGCGGCGTCGGAAGGCGTTCCAGTCGGCGGCGGGTTGCATACGGCGGCGCCGGGTAAGCGTCGGTTGGTTCACTACGTTCATGATTCGAGCACCTCTTCTATCATCCATGACACCGAAGGGGCCAAAGGGTTATCAGAAAAGTCACCCCGCGGCAACCGACCTCCTTCGACCGCGGGGGCTGCCGGATTTGTGCGAAATCGCCGGAAAATGAGGCTAATCAAGATGTCCGAGACGCCGGGAAAGTCATTGCGCGCATTGCGCACATACCCCTAGGCGCGCAATGACTCGACGCAACTCGTGACGTCCGTTGACCTTGTCTGCCGGCCAAAAATCCCCTTGCACGGCCAATGATTTTCAGCCGGGGTGTGACAGCCGGTAAGTCGCAACTATACTAGGAGTCTCAATCCCCGCCGCCGACCCAAATCACGGCCCTTCAAGAAGGCCTTCCCGAACGCTCTTTCAGAGCTTGCACCGCTGAGTTTGCAACATGGCCAAAGTGTTCTCGATGTTCGGGCTGTTCGTCGCCCTGGCGTTGTTGGTGTTGTTCGCCTTGGACCTCGGCCTCGGCATGCCGTTCATGGGCTTCAGCACGACGATGGACGTCGGCTTCGTCGTCGCCGCGGTGCTGCTCGGGTACCTGAGCTTCTCGACGTATCGCGAGTTGCCGTAGAGCGACGCGTCACACGCTCTCGACGTGCAAGATTGCGTCGATCACGCCGTTGAGCGTGAAGTGTTCGGCTTCGGCGGCCGGTTCGCAGCCCAACTCGCGCAACGTCGCGGTGGTGATCGGGCTGATGCTCGCCAAACGGGTCCGAGCCAACGAATCGCCGAACAGTGCCACGAGCGACCGCGCGATCGCGCTGCTCGTCACCGTTACCCATTCGATCCTTCCGGCGGCCATCAATTCGGCAATCTCGGCATCGGGCAGTGCGACGTCGGTACTCTTGTAGGCGACGACTTGCTCGACTTCGGCCCCGGCGGCTCGCAAGGTTTCGGCCAACACTTCGCGGCCGCGGCTGGCGCGAATCAACAAACATCGGCGACCGCCCGACGGCAGCGCGGCGACCAAGCTCGCAGCCAGCGCTTCGGCGCGAAATTCCGACGGCACGAGATCGGCCCGGAGCTGAAACGCCGCGAGCGCCTCGGCCGTTGCCGGTCCGATGGCCGCGATCTTCGTCGACCCGAGCGAACGTGCATCGCCGCCGAGATGCCACAGCCGTCGCATCGCGGCCCGCACGCCGTTCGCGCTGGAAAACACGATCCAATCGAAGCGATTCAAACGGCCGAGCGCCTCGTCGACCGGTCTCCAATCGTCGGGCTCGGCGATTTCGATCGCCGGTTGCGTCAGCACGTCGGCGCCGAGGTCACGCAGTCGGGTGCGGGCCGCATCGACCGCGCCCCCCTGCTCTTCTGGTCGTGTAAACAGCACGCGCTTGCCGAACAACGGACGTTCGATGAACCAACTCCCCATCGCGCGGCGATCGACGACGTCGCCGACGACGACGATCACCGGCGGTCGCAGATGTTCGCGTTCGATGCGGGCGGGCAACTCGCCGAGCGTCGAGACGATCGTTCGTTGGTCGGGCCACGAGCAGCGGCGGATCACGGCCACCGGCGTCGTCGCCGGTTTGCCCGCATCGATCAAGGCCTTGGTCCACAACGCCGCACGGGTCACGCCCATGTAAAAGACCAGCGTTCCGGGGAACTTTGCGAGTGCGGCATAGTCGAGCTTGTCGTCGTCCCCCGGTTGTTCGTGACCGGTAACCAGAGCGACGGCCGAGGCGGTGCGGCGATCGGTGATCGGCACGCCCGCATGACTTCCGGCGGCCAACGCGGCAGTGATGCCGGGCACGACTTCGTAACCGATGCCCGCCCCCTCCAACGCTTCGACTTCCTCGCCGAAGCGGGCAAAGACCGCCGGGTCGCCGGCTTTCAAGCGCACGACTTTTTGTCCGGCCCGCGCCGCCGCGATCATCCGCTCGTTGACCTCCTCTTGGCTCATGATCCGATCGCGGCCGTGCTTGCCGAGGCAAACCAATTCAGCGTCGCGCCTGCAGGCTTCGACGAGGTGCGGATTGACCAGGTAGTCGTAGAGGACGACGTCGGCTTCGCGCAACAGGCGATCGCCGCGGAGCGTGATAAGTCCGGGATCTCCCGGCCCGGCGCCGACCAGCGCGACGCGCGGCAGCGAGGGGTGTCCGGCGGCGGCGTCAGCAACGGAGTGCACGGTCATTTGGCGGTTCAAAGCGACGGTCTGTTGACGACCGGCGGAGTTCGTAGGATGCTATAGATTGCGACACGGGAAGCGTTTTCTCATCTTAGCCGACCGGCCGTCGCTCCCCTACGCCCTTCTGGGAAGCGTCTCATGTCTACCGAAGAAAAACCGGGTCGGATGCCGATTCCGCCGGCCGTCCGCGCTCGCTTGCAAAAGTTCTACGAGCACGGCAACAAAATGGCCGCGACCAACAATTTTGACTACGCCAATGAGATGTACACGAACTGCGTGGCCGGCGATCCCGGCAATCCGCTGTACGTGAAGGCGTTCTTGGCGAACCTGAACAAGAAATACGGCAACAACAAAAAAGGCGCGAAGCTCGCGGGCATCAAGACGGCCGGAGGCAAAGCGTCGCTTAAGGCCGCACTGGCCCGCAAAAAATGGGACGATGCCCTGAAGACCGGCTTGGACATCCTCAAGGAGAATCCCTGGGACGCCGGCGTGCTGGCCGACATCGCGCGGGTCTGCAGCGAAACGGAACACGAAGAAGGGGAAGTCGAGTTCCTCAAGCAGTCGCTCGACGCCGACCCGGAAGACGTAGAAGCAAACCGTCTGCTCGGCCGGGCTTTTGAAAAGGTCGGCCAGTTCATACCGGCCATCGAATGTTTTCAGCGGGTGCTCCGCGGCAAGCCGAAAGACGAAGAGGCGATGCGGTCGATCAGCAACCTGGCCGTCAAGAAGACGATCGAGTCGGGCGGTTACGAAGATGCCAAGAACTCGCAAGACGTGCGGGTGAATAAGTTCGGCGCCGCGAAGGACGACGAAGAAACGGGCGACTTCACACCGGAAGAACGCCTGCTCCGTGCGATCGAAAAGGATCCGTCCGACAAGGACTCGTACATCGAGTTGAACGACCTCTACGTCAAGGACGAAGTCTTCGACAAGGCCGTCGCCGTAATGAAAAAGGCGCTCGATGCGCTCGGCCCGGGCGACATTATGATCCGCGAACGTTTCGAAGACGGGCAATTGCGCCTCGCCCGCCAACACGCGAACATGGCCGAGCAAAAATTCAAGGCCGAGCAAACGCCCGAATCGAAGCAACTCTACCGCCGCATGGCGATCGAGCTGAACAACAAGGAAACGGAGATTTACGCCAACCGCTGCGAGCGGTACCCGACGAACCTCGGCTTCAAGTACGAGTTGGCCGTGCGGCTCCAACGGGCCGAGAAGTTCTCCGAAGCGATCAAGCTGTTCCAAGAGGCCCGCAACGATCTGAAGCGGAAAGGGATCGTGTTCATGGCCCTGGGCGACTGCTTCTATTCGATCAAGCAGTACCGCCTGGCCCTGCAACACTACGAACTGGCCGCGAACGAAATCAACGAGCGCGATCAGGAACAGTACAAGACCGTGGTCTACAAGGCGGGCCGACTGGCCGAATTCCTCAAGGAATGGGACAACGCCGAGAAGCATTACAACACATTGGCGCGGGTCGATTTTGCTTATAAGGACGTCGCCGAACGGCTAGACAAGATTCTCCGCATCCGCGAGAATAACGGCGATCCGGATATTCAATAACCGTTGCAGACCGTTCGGGGTTCGAGGTTCAGGGTTGGGCTTTGAACTTTTTCGATTTGAGAACCCTGAACTCTGAACCCCGAACCTTGAACCGAAACCATGCCTAATACGAAGAGCGCCAAGAAGCACCTGAAGCAAAGCATTAAGCGTCGTGCCCGCAACCGCAGCGTGAAGTCGGAACTGCGTCACGAGATGAAGGAAGTGCGGACCGCGATCGGCGCCGGCAAGGTCGAAGAAGCGACGAAGGAAGCGGTCGTCGCGCAAACGAAGCTCGACCGCGCCGCCACGCAGGGCATCATCCACCGCAACAAGGCCGCCCGCCTGAAGAGCCGCATGGCCAAGGCCCTGAAGTCGGCCAAGGCGAAGAAGTAAGGCAGTTGTCAGCGGTCAGTGGTCAGTTGCCAGTCAGAACACACTTGTCGTTTGCCTTCACTGGCAACCGGCAACTTCCTTCTCAACCGGCAACTTCAGAACACAATCGTCTCCGCGTCAAAGACAGGGCCTTCGACGCAGGTGCGGCGGTAGTCCCAGGCTCCGTGGTTGCCTGCGTCGCCTTCGACGCGGACCTTCGTGACGCAGCTGAAGCAGATGCCGATTCCGCAGGCCATCGGCGTTTCTAGCGACACCTGGCACGGCACGCAGAACTCGCGGGCCTTTTGCGCCACGGCTTCCATCATTTTTTCCGGACCGCAACAGACGATCAGTCGCCGATCGTCGGGCGAGCCGTCGGTCAGCACGTCGCCGAGCACGTCGGTCACGAAACCCTTGTGCCCCGCCGAGCCGTCGTCGGTGCTGATGTGCATCGCCAGGCCGAGCGAGCGGAAGTCTTCGAGACCGGCCAGGTATTCGGCGTTGCGGGCGCCGTAACAGAACGCCACCTTCGGAACCTTCAAACGGTCGCGCGGCGGATCGCCGTACGACCGGAGGCCCAGCGCTTCGCGCCCGAGGGCGAGAAACGGCGTCTGGCCGATGCCGCCGGCGACCATGATCAGCTGATCGACGGGCGTCGTGGGAAAGCCGTTGCCGAGCGGACCCCAAACTTCGAGCCGATCGCCGGATCTGAGCCGGGCCAATCGCGACGTCATCTTGCCGACGACCAGGTACACGACGTCGACTCCGATCGGGCGCCCTGCGGCATCGACGACCGTGTCGTACAACGCCAACGGCCGGCCGAGCAACGGGTCGTTCTCCCCGGCGAGCCGCAACATCAAGAATTGCCCCGGCACGACGCGGCGGGCCAAATCGGGACATTCAAACCGAACGCGGTAGGTGTCGCGAGCCAAGCGAACGTTTTCCGTAACAACGACCGTCTCGTGACAGGCCCGCTCGGCGTAATGTGCTTCGTGCATTTTGTTTGAAGGCTCCGGTCGCTAACGCTCCCGGCTCGCCGTTAATCGTCTCCGATAATGGTGCCGGTGCCGGGTTCGCGGCGCGGCTTATGTTTGCGGCGATCGAACCGTTTTCCCTTCGCCGGTTTCTTCCACGATTCAGTCCGCGGCGGGGCGAAATCACGGCTGCTCGTTTCACGCGGTCCCGCGTCGCGGTCGCGGGTGTCGACGATCGGCGTGACGTCGCTCTCGGCCCCGGTCTCGGCCGTTTCGGCGACCGGACGACGGCGGAACGGCCGCTTCGTGCGGGTCGGCTTGGCGTTGCGAAGCGTTTTCAACTCGTCGCGAGACAGGCGGCGGAATTCACCGACTTTCAGGTCGCGAAGTTTCACGTCGCCGATGGCGATTCGCTTCAGCGTCAGCACCTTGTGCCCGACCTTCGCCAGGATGCGACGAATCTCGCGGTTCTTTCCTTCGGCCAGCACGATCTCCAAGAGCGTGCTTTGCGGCAAGGCCTTGCGAACGTGCACGCTCACGCACCGGGCGACGCCTTCGGCCAGGCGCACGCCTTCGCGGAGCTTGTCGATTTCGGCGGCCGGAATTTGTCCGGCGACGAGCGCCATGTAAGTCTTCTCGATGCCGTAGCGCGGATGCGTGAGACGATTTGCCAACTCACCGTCGTTCGTCACGAGGATCAGGCCTTCGCTCGACATGTCGAGCCGGCCGACCGTGAAGAGGTGTTCGTGAGCATGCTGCGGCACCATGTCGATGACCCGCATGCGTCCGGCGGGATCGTAGTTCGTCGAGACGACCCCGTCGGGTTTGTTGACGAGGTAATAGACCGGCGCTCGGGCGGTCTTCAGCACTTCGCCGTCGACGCGGATTTCCTGCGTGCCGGAATCGACCTTCGTGCCGAGCTTCTTGACCGTGCGACCGTCGATTTCGACGCGGCCCGCCAGGATCAACTCTTCGCAATGCCGACGACTGCCGACGCCCGCCGCGGCCATGACTTTCTGCAAACGCATACTGCCGGCATCGTCGCGGTCGTCCTGTCGTTCGGGCGCGGGACGCTTCGTCGGCTTGGCGGGTTTCGCCGGCGCGGGCGAGCGCGAATTCGGCGGCTTCTGGCGGAACAAATCTTTCGAACGACGGGTCATCGGCGGTGCTCGTGCGGAGATGGTGGGAGACACCATCATACCTGGAGCGAGGCCGATTGTTTAGGCGGTACGCGTTTAGCCGCGACGCGCAGCGGAGCGAGGATTTCGCCGCAAAAAAGACGCGCTCCGCCACCCGGAGTACCAGGTACCCGGTCGCGGTTAACCACAGGAACTAGTACCGCGGGGCGGTCCATTGGTTCGGATGGCCACGGAGCGGTTCGGGCGCGGGAGCGGTGTACCCTTCGGGGCGGCCGCCGACGACGGACGGGCCGATGTTCGTTTCCGGATACGGATCGAACTGCTGCGCCTGGTGCTGCTGATACGGCGCCGAGCCGGCGCCGAAGATCTGCGGTCTGCCCGTCGTGCGACAGCCGGCCGTCGTCAGCGCGACGACGATCGTAATGGCGGCCAAACTGCGCAGCATGTTCGGGCTCCGTCCGCGTGATCCAACTTCACCGGCGACGCCTCCGCGCTTCGCCGATCTCGGCATCCGTGTCGCTTTGAAAGGGCGGGGATCATAGGCCGACGTCGCGAGTAGTGAAAGGGAAACTTCCGTTTTCCCGCGCGTCGCCGGCAATGCCGCCGTTTTCCATTTACCGCATCGTCGCGGGGCCGCGGCAGGCTTGAAGACCCGCCGCAGGCGAAGGTTTATGACGTCGCCGAGGGCCGATTAGGGGAGATGTGCCGACAGGACGGTCGCGCGACCGTCGGCGACCAGCCGGGCACCGCGACAAGCCGCCGGGATCAAGGCCGTGCGACCTTTGCTCAGCGACAACGGGCTGCCGTCGAAGCCTTCCAAGCGGACCGCGCCTTCAATGACCGCCAAGATGCGACAGGTCGCACTCTGTGGCATCTCCGGCGGCACTTCCCACGATCCGGACTCGAGCGTGATTCGATCGAGCACGAACTTGTCGCAGTCGACCAGTCGTTCGACGCGCGGGTCGTCGGTCGGTTGCGGCGTTTGCGGATTCGCCGGCCCGTAGTCGAAGTTGATCGCATTGAGTCCTTGCTCGACATGAAGCGCGCGGGGCTTGCCGTCGGTGCCGACCCGATTCCAATCGAACAACCGAAACGTCGTGTCGCTCGACTGCTGAATCTCCGCCATCAGCACGCCAGCACCGGGCGCGTGCACCACGCCGGCCGGCAGAAACAAACAGTCGCCCGGCTTCGGTTCGAAGCGATGCAAACAAAGATCGGACGTGCCGCGATGCACCTCGCGCTCAAACGCCGCGCGATCGAAACCGCGCTTCAAGCCCGCATAGATCAAACTGCCCGGCTCCGCGGCGAGGATGACCCAGGCTTCGGTCTTGCCGAGATCGGGCGGCGAGAGTTGCGCAGCCTGCGCGTCGTTCGGATGGACCTGCACCGAGAGCTTGTCGCGACAGTCGAGAAATTTGAACAGCAGCGGGAAGCGTGACTGCGGATGGTGACGGCCGAGCAACTCGGCGCCGTGGACGCGGCGGAGTTCGCCGAGCGACGTGCCGGCAAACGGCCCGGCGGCGACGACGCTCTGGTCGGTGCCCCGGTCGACGATTTCCCAACTCTCGGCATAGTCTCGTTCGTCGCCGATCGGAATTCCGAGCACGTCGCCCAGCCGGCGACCGCCCCAAAGCGCACGTTTTACGAGCGGTCGAAAGATGAGGGGTGCAGGGAGGGGCATCGGCGGCGTCCGATCGGTTGTCGCGGCTCCGGCGGCCTGATATTATCGAAATTACCCGCCGCAACAAAAGAGCGGAACCTTGGGTCGCCGTCCCGATCGTGGACGCCTCCGGCCCGGACTCGAATCCGCCTGCGACACTTCTCACCATGGCCCTTCTTGCCCCACGTAAGACCGACGACGATCTTTTTGCCGAAACCACCATGTCCTTCGGGGAACACCTGGAGGAACTCCGCGTTTGCCTGTGGCGCGCGGTTCTTGGGCTGATGATTGGGTTTTTTATCGGTTTGGCGGTTGGAAAATGGGCGGTGCACGTCATTCAGCACCCCTTGGAACGCGCGCTTGATCGCTACTACACGACGTTGACGCTCGAGCGAATCGAAGAAGACATGAAGTCGAGCGGCGTCTTTGCGCGGACGAACACGCATTACGAGGTCCAGTCACTGAAGGACCGCATCGCCCGAGGCATGATTTTCGAGACGCGGTACGTCGACCTGAACGACTTCGCGAAGGCATTGGGACTCGATCTGAAGAAGCCGGTCACTCCCCCTGCTCCGGCGCCCTCGGCAACCGCCGCAGCGCCGGCAGACGCAGCTCCGGCCGACGCCGCCGTTGTGCCGGCGCCCGATCCGCTCCAGAACATGGTGCCGCTGCTGGTCTGGCAGGCGAAGAAGGACGACGACCGCACGCGGCCGACGTCGCTCAGCGCACAAGAAGCGTTCATGATCTGGATCAAGGCGTCGTTCGTCGTCGGCGCGCTGCTGTCGGCGCCGTGGGTCTTTTTTCAGCTCTGGGTGTTCGTCGCTTCGGGCCTCTATCGGCACGAACGGAAATACGTTTACACCTTCCTGCCGTTCAGCTTGGGCCTGTTCTTCCTCGGTGCCGCGACGGCCTACCTGTTCGTCTTCGAACCGGTATTGGACTTCCTGTTCGACTTCAACAAGTGGCTCGGCATTCATCCCGACCCGCGGATGAACGAATGGATCAGCTTCGTGTTGCTGTTGCCGTTGGGCTTCGGCATCAGCTTCCAATTGCCGCTGGTGATGTTGTTCTTGGAACGGATCGGCGTCTTCACGGCTCGCGACTTCTTGGAGAAGTGGCGGATCGCGGTGTTGGCGATTTTCGTGATCTCGGCCGTGCTCACGCCCGCCGATCCGTACAGTATTTTCTTCATGGCCGTGCCCCTGACGTTCCTCTACTTCGGCGGCATCGTGCTCGCGCTGTATCTGCCGAAGTCGAGTCGCCCGGCGGCGGCGTAGTCGAGATGGTTATGACCGAGCCGAGCGGACCGCAGGCGAAAGGCGTTTGCAAGCCCGACGAAGCGCTGGCTCGGCTGGAGAACCTCGTCGACATTTATGTCGACGTCGTGACCGGATTCTTAAACGACAACGAAGGCTACCTGCGGCGGCTGCACGAAGCGGTCGAGCGCGACGACGGCTTGGCGGCCCATCGCACGGGCCACACGCTCAAAGGCCTCGCCTCGATGTGCGGGGCCCAGAGCGTCGCCGAAGCGTGTTTCGCCATGGAACAGCGGGCGGAAACCGCGACGACCGCCGAACGCCGCACGATGCTGCGACAGATCGAAGCCGAGTTCGCAGCAGCGCGCGTGGGCTTGGCGAAGTATTACCGCGCCGCCTAGTAGCGCGTCGCGTGCTCCCGTTCCGTCGGCGTGCCGCACTACGTACAGCCGCGAATCGCGAACAGAATGAGCAGAATCGGAATCGGCACGCCCAAGAGCCAAAGCAGAATCCAACCGGCTTTCCCCTCGCGCACGTCGGCCAAGTAGCGTTTCATTTCGAACCCTTTCCTCAAAGTGGATTTGGTCGCAACGCGATCAATGGGGTGCATAAAACGCAAAAGCGATGCCGACGACCGGTAAAAAGCTAACCCGAGCGAGTGCCTTCTTTTTCTTTGGCACGACGCATGCATGCTCTCAATCAACGACGCCCTTGGGCGACACAAACTATTCCTTGGGACCGATACGAAAGGGACCCTGTCATGTTGTACTGGTCAGCCGTTTTTCTAATCATTGCGTTGGTCGCCGCGGTGTTCGGTTTCGGCGGCATCGCCGGATCGGCCATCGGCATTGCGAAGATCTTGTTCTTCGTATTCTGCGTGCTGTTCGTACTGAGCTTGGTGTTCGGCGGACTGCGTCGCGGACCGATGGTTTAAACATCCCGAGTCCTGATTCGATCTCGGACTGCCGTCGCGCGCTCGGTTAGTAGAGCATGTCGATTGCAGTCCGAGATTTTTAGGCGGCGGACAATCCCGCCGCCAATCGAGTCGGTTTGCACCCGCAGGAGGTCGTGATCATGTTGCGTTTAGCCTTCTTTTTCTTCTTGCTGGCCGTGATCGCCGGCGTGCTTGGATTCACCGGGATCGCCGGGATCTCGGTGGCCATGGCCAAGTTCTTTTTCTTTCTGTTCCTGTTTGTTTGGGCCGTGCTGCTGTTGCTCGGCCTGACGATCTTCCGCTCCGTCATGGGGCCGTAACCGACCGCAGGCGAACGATCCCTGCCTTCGGGCGTCCGCCTTCGCGTGCAACGTAGAAACGAAAACGCCCCGATCGATTCCAAGAACGATCGGGGCGTTTTCTCTTTCAGGATGCGGTGCGGCCGAACTTACTCGGCCTCAAGCCGGAAACCGACCGGCGGGCCGAGCAACAGCCATTGGACGAGACGGGCCGTATAGGCGCGGCGGGCTTTCTCTTCGTCCGACCAGGTGTTGCGGATCTTAAAGGAGCGAGCTCGGATTTCCTTCGAATCGACGTTCGGGCGGTGACCGCGGTGAGCGCCGTCGCAACGGGGATTTGTTCGATGACCAACGGACATGATGACGACTCCTCCTGTTGGGTTCACGTGCTATACGCAAGTCGTGAACTTCCGGTTCGTGGTAATTCGGTGTCCATTCGAATGGTCCCGGTAATTGCAAAGTCCGTGCCGCGACGGCTGTCAGAAAATCTCGCACGAGATCCGTTCGTGACAAATCGACGTCCTTTACCGCATTTTGGCGACATTCCGACGATTTGTCGTGGTCAGCGGGGTAGCGTTCGGATCCGACGTGGCCGCGGGTGGTCCATAAAATGCACTAGGTACGAGTCCCGCAGGCAACTCCACCCTTTTTAGGCAGCTCGCGGTGGGGGGCGAATGGATTTCCCGGCAGCCGAAACCAACAGCAATGAAAGAAGTAAGCATTTGCACGTCTTGCCCAACAACTTCGTGCGTCTAGCGTTTTGACAGGGGGACGGGTGAGCGTTAGTTTCAATTCCAGAGGACAAGGAGCGTCTCTCTCCACTTCTCGCAGACGATTGGATTCGTCTCTTTCCAAGTCATAGGCCATCCCTTGAACAACACCGTGCAAATGTCGAACCTGGTCGTGATCGACGATGATCCGGCCGTGCTGCAAGTTTTCCGCCGCCTGTTCGGCGACGACGGCTGGAAGGTCATGACGGCCACGACCGGCGACGCCGGCCTGCAAACCGTCGTGAAGTCGGAGCCGGACGTCGTCGTGATCGACGTGAAACTTCCCGACGAATCGGGGCTCGAAACGTTTGCCCGCGTCCACCGTTGCGATCCGCATTTGCCGATCATCGTCATTTCGGCGGGCGACGACAGCGATACCGTGATCGAAGCAATGAAGCTCGGAGCCTTCGACTATCTGACGAAGCCGCTCGACTTCCCGAAGGTCCGCGAGTTGGTGAGCAAGGCGCTGGAGATCCGCCGGCTGATGCATGTGCCGGTGAAACTCGCTTCGCCCGACCCCGACGCCGATGCGGGCGATCACCTCGTCGGTCGCTGCCCCGAGATGAAGGAAGTCTACAAGGCGATCGGGCGCGTCGCCGGACAAGATACGACCGTGCTGATCCGCGGCGAGAGCGGGACGGGCAAAGAGCTTATCGCGCGCGCCATTTATCAACATAGTGAGCGCCGCGAAGGCAAGTTCCTGGCGGTCAACTGCGCTGCGATCCCCGAGGCGTTGCTCGAAAGCGAACTGTTCGGCCATGAAAAGGGCGCGTTCACCGGCGCCGATTCGCGCCGCATCGGCAAATTCGAACAATGCTCCGGCGGCACCGTGTTTCTCGACGAGGTCGGCGACATGACGCCCCTCTCGCAAAGCAAGGTGCTGCGCGTGCTGCAAGATCAGCGCTTCGAGCGGGTCGGCGGTCACGAGACGATTCAAACCGACGTGCGAATCATCACTGCCACGAATCGCGACCTCGAGCAGATGGTCGCCGACGGAACGTTCCGCGCCGACTTGTACTATCGCCTCAAGGGCTTCTGCATTTCGTTGCCGGCGCTCCGCGAGCGGGGTGAAGATCTGGAGCTGCTCATTCGTCACTACATCGCCCGATTCCGGAGGGAATTGGGCAAGGCGGTCGTTGATATTTCGCCCGAGGCGTTGGCCGTGTTGCAGCGATACACCTGGCCGGGCAACATTCGGCAACTGCAGAGCGTGCTCCGCCAGGCGATCTTGCATGCGACCGGCTCGGTGCTGTTGCCCGACTTCCTGCCGGCCGAGGTGTTCGGCTCGGCGGTCACTCGCACTTCGGCGGCGGCGGCCGGCGACTCCGATTCCGGTTCGTCGCTCGATTCGTTCATCGTTTCGCAGATCGAGCAGGGAACGACGTCGCTCTATGCCGACGCCTTGTCAATCTTGGAACGGCGGCTGGTCACGCGCGTGTTACAACACACCGGCGGCAACCAGTCGCGAGCCGCCAAGATGCTCGGGGTGACGCGGAGCTTCTTGCGGAAAAAGGTCCGCCAGTTCCATATCATGATCACGACCGGCGTCGACGTGGATAAAGCCGATTTCGACGCCGACGACGAACCGGTCACCGCCGACGCCGCCGAATAGCCGCGTCGGAATCGAACGATCGATTAACAAGGGGCCGCCGGCAAATCGCCGACGGCCCCTTGGTCGTTCTGCTCGAACGCGACCGTGTTACGACAAGACCTCGCTATGACATGCTGCGGTGCAAGTCGTCGAGCGCCTGCTGCACGAACGGTCGTTGAACCTGCCATTGCAGCAACTCGGCCGATTTCACCTTATCGAGCGACTTCTTGACGCTGTCGCGATTAGTTTCAATCGTCTTGATCTTCGTGTTCGTCGCGTCCTTGGCCGATCCGCTCTGCTTGCCGGCCGTGGTTTTCAGATCTTCTACCCGCTTGTCGGCGGCTTGCAGTTCGGATTCCACCTGGGCGACGAACGCGTCGCGCTGCTTGGTCGCGTCGGCCTTCGCCTCGGTTTCGGCCAACTTCGTATCGGCATCACGAGCCGCCTGCGATTGGTCGGATATCTTCTTCTCCGCATCCGTGCGGGCCTTGGCCAGATCCATGTGCTCGGTCTCGGCTTTCTGACGAGCCGACGCAACGTCCTTCTCCGTCACCTTTTCGGTGCAGCCGACGAACCACGGCGTCGAAGCCAACACCAGCGGCAACAGCAATAGTTTTAAACCCGAACGAGTCATTGCATCATCTCCTTGTTGTTGGTGATCGAACGAAGCGGTGCGCATCGCGATCAGCACTTACAGTCGTTGCAGAATCGGTCGACTTCCTTCTCGGCTTGCTCCTTGGCATAGCCGTATCGTTCTTGAATCTTGCCGACGAGTTGCTCGCGGCGTCCCTCGACCTTGTCGACGTCGTCGTCGGTCAACTTGCCCCAATGCTCGCGAACCTTCCCTTTCCAGCACAGTGGGATCCGAAGCTTGGAATTCACGTGACTTGAAGTCGCGGC